>WNGH01021181.1_pt1 | contig 14298 bp, 13 predicted proteins | sample 5400631 | NCBI WGS metagenome assembly WNGH01 (sample SAMN13153373, study PRJNA577476) | soil metagenome | isolation source: 115 cm soil or saprolite under Garry oak tree replicate 1 | place: USA:California | collected 2016-06-15
GTTCACATCGACGGCAAGGTTTGGCACCTCGATGTCGGCTCATCGCATCCTGGGGCTGGAGCAGGTCCCAAGGGTTGGGCTGTTCGCCCATTAAAGCGGTACGTGAGCTGGGTTTAGAACGTCGTGAGACAGTTCGGTCTCTATCTGTCGCGGGCGGAGGACGTTTGACGGGAGCTGCCCCTAGTACGAGAGGACCGGGGTGGACGGACCTCTAGTGTGCGAGCTGTTCCGCCAGGAGCACCGCTCGGTAGCTATGTCCGGCAGGGATAAGCGCTGAAGGCATCTAAGCGCGAAACCCGCCTGAAGATGAGACGTCCCGGGACGCAAGTCCCCTGAAGGGCCCTGGTAGATGACCAGGTTGATAGGCCGGAGGTGTAAGCACCGTAAGGTGTTCAGCTGACCGGTACTAATCGCCCGTGCGGCTTGACCACGTTGAATTCATTCATCGTGATCGTGGTGACGCGTCTGGCTGCACTCGAGAATCTTCGTGTTCGGTGGCGGCGAAGCGATTCGCCGCTCCATTTCGATTCCCGGTGGCGATGCCGGAGGGGCCACACCCGTTCCCATCCCGAACACGGAAGTTAAGCCCTCCTGGGCCGATGGTACTGCGTGGGCAACTGCGTGGGAGAGTAGGTCGCTGCCGGGGTAATTCAGTGAGGAGCGATGCTCCTCCAGCAGACACCCGGGTCGAGTCACATCGGCCTGGGTGTCTGTATATGTGCGATAGCATTGGCTTCGCACAGAATTGCCTTGGGCCCTCACCGGCGCTGGTGCTAGCGTCGAGTCGTGGCGGTCCGCGCGACCCTGACCGCTTCGTTGGCCGTCGTGGCCCTCGTCGCCCTCGTGCTCGTGGCGACGGCGGCGCCACGGATGGACAACGTCTGCAAGTCGGCCGACCGCCGCGGCAACGTCTCTTACGGGGACTGCCCGCCAGCAACGACGTACAAGCCCGCTTCACCGCCCGTCGTCGAAGACGAGCGACCGCCTGCGCCCAAGCCCGTCGCCGCCGTCACCCCCGCGGCGATCGAGAAGCCGCCGGGGCGCACGCTCGGCGCGGCCTTGAGCCCCGCGGGCGCGGCGTCGCGAAACACGTATCCCATCGCGGGCGTGCCGCTGCTCGTCGTGGGCATGCTCGTCGCGCTCGTGTCGTCGATCAACTTCCTGGTCGGGGCATTCCGAGTCGGTCTCGGGTGGGGATTGGGCTGCCTCTTCCTCTGGCCGGTCGGTTTCGCGTTCCTCGTCCTGCACTGGAGAGTCGCGAAGCGGCCCTTCTTCGTCTCGCTCGCGGGCCTCGCCGCGGCGCTCGTGGGCTACGCCCTGCTCGGAGCGGGAACGTAGCACGCCGCTGGTTCAGCCGGCGAACGCCGACCAGAGCGAGAGCACGAAGCCGGCGATCGTCACCGCGATGCACGCGGCCGCCAGCACCCAGTCCAGGGCCGTCTCGCGGCGCCGCTCGGCGAGCGAGACGACGAGCCCCGCGAGCAGCCCTCCCGCGAATCCCCCGGCGTGCGCGGCGTTGTTCACGGCGCGCATGAAGTAGCTGAGGACGAACATCAGGAGCGCCATGTAGCCGTACTGGCGGAGCACCATCGCGCCGAAGGTGCCGCCGCGCTTTTTGCCGAAGGCCACGATCGCGCCGAGCAGCCCGAACACGGCGCCGGATCTCCTCGACGGCCGGGCCGAGCTGGCGGATCCAGAGGACGTTGAACAGGATGTGCAGGATGCCGCCGTGCAGGTAGATGCCGGTGAGGATCGTCCACCAGTGGCCGAGCCGCCACGGGTACGTCCCGGCCGCGCCCAGCGCCATGAGCGCGCCGTCGCTCGGCGAGAACGCGTCGAACGGCCCGCGCGCGGAGGCCGCCGCCCGCGGGTCCAGCAGCAGGCTCGCGACGTACAGCGCGATGCACGCCACGGTGACGACGTTGGTGAAGCTGTGGCGCCCGAACAGTGCCCGGAGCGGCGCCGCGAAGCCCCACATCCCCGGGTTGCGCCGGCCGCACACGAGGCACGCCGCCGCCTCGGCGCTGGTGAGGCGCCCGCACGACGGGCACAGGATGGTCCCGGTCGTCTTACGGAACATCGTCCTCGTGGTTCTCCTTCGGGATGCGATAGCGCTCGTCGAGCCACACGCCGAGATCGATCAGGCGGCAGGTGAGCGAGCAGAACGGCCGGTGCGGGTTCCCGTGCCACGCGGCGCGCTGCCGGCACGTAGGGCAGGTGACTTCCTGTTTGCGCCGCGTCGCCCCGACGTCCTCCGCAGCCGACATCCGGTCGGATGGTACCGGCGGCCGACAAAGCCTGTCAACTCAACGACTTTCGCGTTGACACCCTCGGGGGCGTCGCGTAGAGTTGCGACGATTTCGGTCACGGACTGTCCATCGAACCCGGGAGACTCACGAGCATGAATCGCAAGGTCCTTGCCGCGCTTCTCGTCCTCGCCCTGGCCACGGTCGTCGCGGCGCCGACGGTCCTCGCCCAGGCGTCCTCGGGGCCCGCCCAGCACGGGGGCGGCGAGGCCAGTCTCAAGATTCCCGACCTCGGCCAGGTGCACATCGGCGGCATCGGCGGCCGCACGCTGCTCACGTTCGGGCTCGGCGTCTGCGTGCTCGGCCTCGTCTTCGGGCTGGTGATCTTCAGCCAGCTCAAGAACCTTCCCGTGCACGAGTCGATGCGAGAGATCTCCGAGCTCATCTACGAGACCTGCAAGACGTACCTGATCACCCAGGGCAAGTTCATCCTGCTCCTCGAGGTCTTCATCGGCTTCATCATCGTTGTCTACTTCGGCTTCCTGCAGCACTTCGACGCCTTCCGCGTCCTCATCATCCTGCTCTTCAGCCTGATCGGCATCGCCGGCAGCTACGGCGTCGCGTGGTTCGGCATCCGTATCAACACGTTCGCCAACTCCCGGACGGCGTTCGCGAGCCTGCGCGGCGAGGCCTTCCCGGTCTACGCCATCCCCCTCAAGGCGGGGATGTCGATCGGCATGCTGCTGATCAGCGTCGAGCTGTTCCTGATGCTCTGCATCCTGCTCTTCATCCCGGGCGACTACGCGGGCCCGTGCTTCATCGGCTTCGCCATCGGCGAGTCCCTGGGCGCGGCCGCGCTGCGTATCGCGGGCGGCATCTTCACGAAGATCGCCGACATCGGCTCGGACCTCATGAAGATCGTGTTCAACATCAAGGAGGACGACGCGCGCAACCCGGGCGTCATCGCCGACTGCACGGGCGACAACGCCGGCGACTCCGTCGGCCCCAGCGCCGACGGCTTCGAGACCTACGGCGTCACCGGCGTCGCGCTGATCTCCTTCATCCTGCTCGCCGTGCGCGAGCCGGTCGTCCAGGTCCAGCTGCTGGTCTGGATCTTCGCGATGCGCGTGCTGATGATCGTCGCGAGCGGCGGCTCGTACCTGATCAACGAGGCCATCGCGCGCGGGCGCTACGCGAAGGCGGCCCGGATGAACTTCGAGGCGCCGCTGACGTCGCTCGTCTGGTTGACCTCGATCGTCTCGGTGGTCATGACCTACGCCGCCTCCTACGTCCTCATTCCCAGCCTCGGCGACGGCTCGCTCTGGTGGAAGCTCTCCACCGTCATCACGTGCGGGACCCTCGCGGGGGCGATCATCCCCGAGCTCGTCAAGATCTTCACGTCCACGGAGTCGAGCCACGTCCGGGAGGTGGTGACCGCCTCCCGCGAGGGCGGCGCCTCGCTCAACGTCCTGTCGGGCTTCGTGGCGGGGAATTTCAGCGCCTACTGGCTCGGCATGACGATCGTGGTGCTGATGGGCACCGCGTTCCTGGTCAGCACGCTGGGGATGGCCGCGCTGATGGTGGCGCCGGCGGTGTTCGCGTTCGGCCTGGTCGCGTTCGGCTTCCTCGGCATGGGCCCGGTGACCATCGCGGTCGACTCCTACGGGCCGGTCACCGACAACGCCCAGTCCGTCTACGAGCTGTCCGTCATCGAGACGATCCCGAACGTGGCGGCGCAGATCCGCCGCGAGCACGGCTTCGACGTGAAGTTCGAGAACGCCAAGGCGCTGCTGGAGGAGAACGACGGCGCCGGCAACACCTTCAAGGCGACCGCCAAGCCGGTGCTGATCGGCACCGCGGTGGTCGGCGCCACCACCATGATCTTCTCGATCATCGTGGTGCTCACGTCGGGCCTCACCCAGAACCTGGACAAGCTGTCGCTGCTGCACCCGCCGTTCCTGCTCGGTCTCATCACCGGCGGCGCCGTCATCTACTGGTTCACGGGCGCCGCCACCCAGGCGGTGTCCACGGGCGCCTACCGCGCGGTGGAGTTCATCAAGGCGAACATCCGCCTGGAGGGCGCCACCAAGGCGTCGGTGACCGACAGCAAGAAGGTCGTGGAGATCTGCACGCAATACGCGCAGAAGGGGATGTTCAACATCTTCCTCACGGTCTTTTTCTCCACGCTGGCCTTCGCGTTCCTGGAGCCCTACTTCTTCATCGGCTACCTGATCTCGATCGCGCTCTTCGGCCTCTACCAGGCGGTGTTCATGGCCAATGCGGGCGGCGCCTGGGACAACGCCAAGAAGATCGTCGAGACCGAGCTGAAAGAAAAGGGCAGCGCGCTGCACGCGGCCACCGTCGTCGGCGACACCGTCGGCGACCCTTTCAAGGACACCTCCTCGGTGGCCATGAACCCGGTGATCAAGTTCACCACGCTCTTCGGCCTCCTGGCCGTGGAGCTGGCCGTGAGTCTGACCGCGACCAGCGGCCCCGGCCTCAGCCGCGTGCTGAGCCTGGTGTTCTTCGTGCTCTCGATGGTGTTCGTGTGGCGCTCGTTCTACGGCATGCGGATCAAGGGCGGCGAGCCGGCCGTCACGCACGGCCCCGTGGGCGCCGTCGCGCGGAGCAAGTAGCGCGGCGTTGGAGTTTCTCTACGACCTGGCGCGGGGCGTCTACTCGCTCGACTCGCTCATCCAGTGGGGCGGGTACACGGTCCTCTTCGCCATCGTCTTCGCCGAGACCGGCCTCCTCATCGGCTTCTTCCTGCCGGGCGACTCGCTGCTGGTCACGGCCGGCCTCGTGGCCTCGGCCGGCGCGCTGAACATCTGGTGGCTGAACGTGATCCTGATCGTGGCTGCGGTGGTCGGCGACAGCACGGGGTACGCCATCGGCCGGCGCCTGGGGCCGCGTCTGTTCACGCGCCAGAAGTCGCTGCTGTTCAACCCGGCTCACGTCGAGCGGACGCGCCGCGTCGGCGAGATGGAGTATCGCCGCTTCGTCTTCTACAATGTGGCCGGTGGAGTCGGATGGGTCGTGAGCATGACGTCGGCGGGCTATCTCATGGGACAGTTTCCCGTCATCGGCTCGAACATCCACATCGTGGTCCTCATCGTGATCGTGCTGTCGCTGATCCCGATCGCGGTCGAGCTGCTGCGGGAGCGCCGACGGCGGTCCAGCTAGCCGCGGGCGCCCTCGTCGCGGCCGCCGGCCGGCTGCCGCTGCCGCTCGCCCTCTGGCTCGGTCGTCGGCTCGGCGACGCCGCCTACGTGGCGCTCGGCCGCCGCCGCCGGCTCGCCCTCGACAACCTCGCGCGCGCCTATCCGGCGCTGCCGCTCCGTGCCCGCGCGCGCCTGGCGCGCCACGCCTCGCAACACCTCGGCATGACGCTGATCGAGCTGGCCCGGGTGCTCGCGCGCCCGCTCGACGTCACGCTCGCCCGCATCCGCCTCGAGGGCGTCGAGCACCTGCGGGCCGCCATGGCCGCGCACGGCCGCGCGCTCCTGCTCACCGCCCACCTCGGCAACTGGGAGCTGCTGGCGGCCGCGCACCGCCTGACCGGCTTTCCCCTGTCGATCGTCGTGCGGCCGCTCGACGCGCCCTGGCTCGACGCGCTCGCGGAGAAATTGCGCCGCAGCGCCGGCGTGGAGCTGATCGCCAAGCGCGGCGCCCTCCGCCCGGTCCTCGAGGCGCTGCGGCGCGGCCGGATGATCGGGATCCTGATGGACCAGAACGCGGCGCGGCGCGAGGGCGTCTTCGTCGACTTCTTCGGCCGGCCCGCCTCGACCTCGCGCAGCATCGCGCTCCTGGCCGTGCGCACGCGCACCCCCGTGGTGCCCGTCTTCGCGCGGCGCGACGCCGACGGGCGCCACAGGGTGGTGATTCACCCCGCGCTGCCGCTGCCGGAGGCGAATGGCGCGGAGGCCGCCGTCGTCGAACTGACGGCACGATGTACGAGCGTCATCGAGCGCGCCATCCGCGAGGCCCCCGAGCAGTGGCTCTGGTCGCACGACCGCTGGCGTACCCGGCCGCCCGGCGAGGCGCGCGCGTGAAGGCGGCCGTGCTGGTCGCGGCGCTCGTGCTGACCGCGGCCGCCCCCGCCCGTGCTCTCGACGTGGACCTCCAGGCGTACGACGAGGCGCGACGTCGGGGCGAGATGGTCACCATCGCCGGACGCGTCTACACCGAGCGCCGCAGACCGAACGCGGAGGACGTGCCGATGGCGCGCGCCGTCGTGGTCGCCCTGCCGCGCTCCGAGGCGCTCGTGCGCCGCCTCGACGACCTGCGCGCTCACGCGCGCGACTCGGCGGCGGCCTATCGCGAGGCCGCCACGCAGATGCGGCGCGCGCGCGAGAGCTACGAGCGCGAAGTGTGGCAGTCGGGCGCCGCCGACCTGGTGCGCTCGACGACGGTCGACGCCGACGGACGCTTCACGCTGTCCGACCTGCCCGCCGGGCGCTGGATGGTGTGGGCGACGCATTCGGAGTTCCTGGACGCGCGCTCGCCGAGGTACCAGGCCCGCGATCGCGAGCGGTATCGGCTACCGCCCCGGCTGGTCGGCTACTACGCGGAGCGGGCGTGGCTGCGCGAGGTGGACACGACGCCCGGCGCGTCGACGACGCTGGAGCTGAACGACCGGAACGTCTGGTTCGCGGGAGTGGTGGAAGACCGGGTACTGGACGCCGGCCCGAGCCGCTGAGCCGGCGTCCGACCCGAAATACCGCGCTACTTCTTCGCCGGCTCTTCCTTCGCCTTCGCCGCCTGCTTCGATCCGGCCGAGGCGCTGACGGTCATCGCCGTCATCTTCCCGCCTTCATCCATGTAGCGGACGCTGACCTTGTCACCCGGCGCGAGGTCCTTGGCGGTGACGTCCTTGCCGGCCTTCCTGATCTTCGTCTTGTCGCTGACGGCGAAGGTCCACTCCGTCTCCTTGCCCTTCGCCTTGCCCGCCACCACGATGCCGTCGGCGCCGGCCGTCTTGACCGTGCCCACCGCCGTGTGATGCGGGGCCTTCTTCTCCATCTTCTCCATCTTCTTCTCTTCCGGCTTCATGGCCGGCGCCGGCGTCTGGGCGCTGGCGAGCCCGGCGCTGGCGAACACGAACGCGATCCCTACGAGTGCAGCAAGCGCTCTCTTCACGGTGACTCCTCCTGGGTTGTGTGTTGCCGGTGGAACCTGGGTCTGGGCCCCGTCGGGGCCCTCCCTCCATCCATTCAAGATACTTGAGCCTTTTGCAAACGCACGTGATCGTGGCGGGCCCACGTTGACCCGGGGACGGAGAGCGTGGTAAAAATGACCAAGCTTCCTCCTCCTATGGCGAATCAAAGCCGTTTCTTAGCGGCGACTCTTGGCTTCTCACTTCTGCTCGGCCCGGGCTGTATCACACCCGGCGCCGCCGAGCCGCTTTCTACGGCCCCCCTCGATCGCGCCGAGCCGGATGCCTTTGCGCCCGACGGTGCGGCTACGGAACCGTCGGCCATCCTGTCACGCGGAGCGCTCTGGGTCCCGTTGGGTGAACCTGACGTGGGCGGGACGGGTTCCACGGCCCGCGCCGACGCCGGGGGGACCGTGACGGAGGACGGGTGGGCGGAGGCCTACGGCGACGGCAGTCGCGTGTCGTATGCGACGATCACGGCTCCGGCGTATCCGGTCACCCTCAACCCCCAGGTGCAGTTCCACCTCGATCGGTTCACCGGCGCCTACCGTGAGGCCGTGACGCGCTGGGTGCATCGCTCGAGCCGCTACCTCACCATGATCCGCGAGGTGCTGCGCGCGCGGGGCCTGCCCGAGGATCTCGCGTTCACCGCGATGATCGAGAGCGGCTTCAAGCCGGACGCGGTCTCGCGCGTGGGCGCCAAGGGCATGTGGCAGTTCATGGCCGGCACCGCACGGCGATACGGCTTGCGCGTCGATCGCTGGGTGGACGAGCGGCTCGATCCCGAGAAGTCGACGATCGCCGCCGCGGCGTACCTGAGCGACCTGTACAACCAGTTCGGCTCGTGGGCGCTCGCGCAGGCCGCGTACAACGCGGGCGAGGTCAAGGTGATGCGCGCCATCCAGAAGACCGGCTCGCGCGACTTCTGGACGCTCGCTCAGTCGCGTCACCTGCGGCGCGAGACGAAGGAGTTCGTCCCGCAGATCCACGCGGCGACGGTGATCGGTCGCGATCCCGACCGCTACGGCTTCGACTTCGACGATCTCGATCCCGTCGCCTTCGACACGCTCACCGTCCCCCCGTCCACGGACCTCCGCCGCCTCGCCACCAGCGCGGGGCTGGCGCCCCGCGAGATTCGCGCGCTGAATCCGACGCTCGTGCGCGGGGTGACGCCGCCGGGCCGCCCCTGGACGCTGCGCCTGCCCGAGGGCGAGCACGAGCGCGTCGCCGCCGCGCTGGCCCCGCATCGCACACCAGTGGTGGCGGGCAGCAAGCATATCGAGGTCAGCTACGCCGCCTCCACCGGCGACGTGCACGTCGTGCGGCCGCGGGACACCGTGAGCACCATCGCCAAGCGCTACGGCGTCTCCGTCGGCGACGTGATGCGCTGGAACCGCCTCGACAGCACGGACCGGATCCGCCCCGGCGATCGCCTCCGCGTCGCCGGCGCTCGCCCGACGGCCGACCGCTGAGGTCGGTGCGGGTCGAGGTCCGGCTCTTCGCGACCCTCGAGCGCTTTCTCCCGTCCGGCAGCCGGGACGGTGTCGCCGTTCTGGACGTGCCCGAGGGCAGCAGCGCGGCCGACGTGGCGCGTCGCCTCGGCATCCCCGCCGGATTCGACCGCGTGCTGCTGGTGAACGGCCGCGAGGCGGAGCCCGAGCGGACGCTGGCGCCGGGCGACATCCTCGCCCTCTACCCGCCGCTCTCGGGCGGTTCCCGGTGACCGAGGAGCGCCCCGGGTTCCCCGGGGCGCTCCGAGCGCGGGCCGGGGGAGCCCGAGGGGGGCGTAGCCCCCTTCGCTTGTCCAATCGGGGGGGCCGTCTCGGGGCCCCCCACGTCGTCGGCCCGGCGGATCTGCGAGTTGATCTCGGCGCCCACCAGCAGCGCCAGGCTCGAGAGATAGAACCAGAGCATCAACAAGATCACGCCGCCGATCGAGCCGTACGTCGCGTTGTAGTTGCCGACGTAGGTGACGTAGAGCCGGAGCGCGTAGGAGGCCAGCAGCCAGCCCGCCAGCGCGAAGATCGCGCCGGGCGTGATCCGCCGCCAGTGCTGGCGCGACGCCGGCGCGAGCTGGTAGACGAGCATGATGCCGATCAGCGCGCACAGCGTCAGCGCCGGCCAGCGCGCGAGGTTCCAGGTCCGCGTGAACGCCGCGCCGACGCCGAGCCACTGCGCCACCGCGTCGCCGATGCGCTCGCCGAACACGAACAGCAGCAGGGCCACGATCGTGAGCAGCGAGAACCACACGGTGAGGCCGATCGCCTCGAGCCGGTGGCGCCACCACGTGCGCGTGTCCCGCACCTCGAAGGCGACGTTGAGCGCGTTGCTGATGGAGACCATCCCGCTCGACGCGCCCCAGAGCGCGCCGAGCACGCCCAGCGAGACGAGCGAGCCGCGCGCGCCCTTGATCACCTCGCCGAGCGTCTTGGTGAGCAGCGAGGCGGCGTCGGCCGGCAGCACGCGGGCGATGTAGCCGAGCAGATGGTCCATCAGCTTCGGGACCGGCAGCAGGCCGAGGATCGCCGTCAGGAACAGCAGCGCGGGGAACAACGCGAACAGGAAGTAGTAGGAGAGGCTGGCGGCGCGGTCGAGGAGGTCGTGCGACCAGACGCCGCGGTAGACGCGCCGCGCCAGCGTGGCAGGCGACAGTCCACCGAGCCGCCAGGGCGAAACCGACGGGCGTCGCTCGTCGGCGACAAGCCGTGGGTTGGGATTCACGGTGCCGGCACAATGGTACACTCGGAAGGCTTTGGAAGCGTCTAGGAACCCGGTGGGCCTCCCGGACTTCAAATCCGGTGTCCGGCTCTAGACAAGCTGGAGGTGGGTTCGACTCCCACACGCTTCCGCCACGTGAGGGACACGGGGGAATGGCGAAGCAGGAGCGCAAGGGACGCGGCGGCGGCGCGCGGCGCGGGCGCGGACGCTGGACGTTCGGAGCGGGGATCGCGGCGGTGGTGGTGATCGCGCTGATCGTCGGCTGGTTCGCGTATCGCGCGCAGGCGGATCTGCCGGGCCAGAAGTTCGCGGACCAGGGCAACCTGCACGTGCAGACGCTCGGCGATCCGCACGAGCCCTACAACTCCACGCCGCCTACCTCGGGTCCGCACCTGCCGTACATCGCGCCCTGGGGCCTCCACACGCGGCCGATCCCCAACGAGCTGCAGGTCCACAACCTCGAGGACGGCGGCGTCGTCGTCCAGTACAACTGCACGTGCCCCGAGGTCGTCGACAAGCTCGCGGCCATCGTCCGCAAGTACCCGACGCAGGTGGTCCTCGCGCCGTATCCGACGATGACCAGCCGGCTCGCGCTGACGGCGTGGACGCGCCTCGAGACGCTGGACGACGTCGACGAGGCGCGCATCGAGCGGTTCATCCGAGCGTACCGTGGGATCGACCACCACACGCGGTAGGCTGGTGATGATGGGCGTGGCGTTGTCGCTGGTCGGGTGCGCGCGGCCGCACGTCTCGCCGCTGGCGCCGCCGCCCTACCGCGCGGAGATCGGCGCGGGCTACGACGTCACCTGGATGGCGCTCGTGCGCGCCCTCGCCAAGCAGAACCTGCCGCTGCGCGCGATCGCGCGCGACTCGGGCGTGATCGCCACCGACGACGTCGTGACGCCGATCGGCGTCTATTCCGACTGCGGCCGCACCGGCGACGAGCAGCTCGAGGGCGAGGCGCTGGTGACCTTCACGATGTTCGTGGAGCCCGACGGCACCGACACGCGGCTACAAATCAACTCGAACATGCGCACACAGGGTCACCGCAAGGGCTCCTCCGGCAAGCTGCCGACTGGGCGCGCGCGCTGCGCGGGCAGGGGCTCACCCCGGAGGACTTCGACGAGCTCTGGGCGGGGCTCACCGAGGACGCCGTGCGCCGCGGGACGCCGGAGGGCCGCTGGTCGGCGCAGGCCTGGCGCGCCGAGGCGCAGGAGGTCATCGCGCGCCTGCGCGCCAAGGTCGAGGCGGCGCTCAGTGAGCGCTGACCGCGCCGCCGCCCTCCGCAGCCTGCCCTCGGTCGACCAGCTCGTGCGGCGCGTCGCTGCCGATCCCGCGCTCGCCGGCCTGTCGCGCGCGCGACTGACGGCGGCGGTGCGCGAGGCGCTGGAGGCCGAGCGCCGGCGCGTGCGGGAGCAGGGCGTGCCGCCCGCCGACGCCGACACGCTCGCCGCGCGCGTCGTCGACGGCGTTCGCCGGGCCGGGCTGTTCTCGCTGCGCCCCGTGATCAACGCCAGCGGGGTGGTCCTCCACACGAACCTCGGCCGCGCGCTGCTGAGCGACCTCGCGCGCGAGCGCGTGGCGGCGGTGGCCGCCGCCTACTCGAACCTCGAGATGGACCTGGCCAGCAAGGAGCGCGGCTCGCGCTACAGCCACGTGGAGGCGCTGCTGCGGCGGCTGACGGGCGCCGAGGACGCGCTCGTCGTCAACAACAACGCCGCCGCGGTGCTCCTGGCGCTGGAGACGCTGGCCCACGGCAAGGAGGTCATCGTCTCGCGGGGCGAGCTGATCGAGATCGGCGGCGAGTTCCGGATTCCCGACATCATGCTGCGCAGCGGCGCCGTGCTGCGCGAGGTCGGCGCCACCAACCGCACGCACCTGCGCGACTACGCCGACGCCATCGGCCCGACCACCGCGCTCCTGCTCAAGGTCCACACCTCGAACTACCGCGTCATCGGCTTCACCGCGGACGTGTCGAGCCGCGAGCTGGTCGAGCTGGGCCGCGAGCGCGGGGTCGCGGTGATGGAGGACCTCGGTTCCGGCTCGCTCGTCGATCTCCGCCCGTGGGGCTTCCCCTACGAGCCGACGGTGCCCGAGGTCGTCGCCTCGGGCGTGGACCTCGTGTCGTTCTCGGGCGACAAGCTGCTCGGCGGCCCGCAGGCCGGCATCGTCGTGGGCAAGCGCGCGATCGTCTCGCGGCTCAAGAAGAACCCGTGGAACCGCGCCCTCCGCATCGACAAGTTCACGATCGCGGCGCTGGAGGGGACGCTCACCGCGTACGAGGACGGCACGGCCCGCGAGACGGTCCCGACGCTCCGGCTCCTCACCGAGCCGCTGGCCACCGTGGTCGCGCGCGCCCGGCGCGTGCTCCGCGGGCTCGGCGCGGAGGCGGCGCAGCGGCTCGCCGCGCGCGTCGACGAGGGCCGCGCGCAGGTGGGCGGCGGCGCGCTGCCGACGGTGGAGCTGCCGACGGCCGGCGTCTCGCTCGGCGCCACGGACGCCGCCGCCCGCGCCCTCGACGCCGCGCTGCGCGTCGGCGATCCGCCGGTGGTCGGCCGGCTCGTGGAGGACCGGCTGTTCCTCGACTGCCGGACGGTGCTGCCGGCCCAGGTGGCGGGGCTCGTGAAGGCGATCGTCTCCGCCGCGCGGCCATGAGCCTCGGGCGCCTATGAGCGCGGCGCGCCGCCACGTCGTGGTGGGCACCGCCGGCCACATCGACCACGGCAAGACCTCGCTCGTCAAGGCGCTGACGGGGACCGACACCGACCGCCTGCCGGAGGAGAAGGCGCGCGGCATCACCATCGACCTCGGCTTCGCGTTCCTCGAGGAGCCGGACGGCCTCACCATCGAGGTCGTCGACGTGCCGGGTCACGAGCGGTTCGTGAAGAACATGCTGGCGGGCGTCGGCGGCATCGACCTCGCCATGCTCGTGATCGCCGCGGATGAAGGCGTGATGCCGCAGACGCGCGAGCATCTCGCCATCTGCTCGCTCCTGCACATCCGGACCGGCCTCGTCGTGCTCACCAAGACCGACACCGTCGAGTCCGACTGGATCGAGCTGGTGCGCGACGACGTCGCGACGCTGGTGCGCGGCACGTTCCTCGAGGGCGCGCCGGTGGTCCCCGTGTCGGCCAAGACGGGCGCGGGGCTCGACGAGCTTCGCGCGACGTTGCGGCGCCTCGCCGCGACCGTGCCCGCCCGCGGCACCGACCAGCTGCCGCGGCTGCCCATCGACCGCGTGTTCACGATCAAGGGCTTCGGCACCGTCGTCACGGGCACGCTGGCCGCCGGCGCGCTCGGCGTGGACGACCGCGTCGAGGTCTTTCCGCGAGGGCTCGTGGCGAAGATCCGCGGGCTCCAGGCACACGGCCACGCCGTCGAGCGCTCGGTGGCGGGCCAGCGCACCGCGGTGAATCTCCAGGGCCTGGAGCGCGCCGCCGTCGAGCGCGGCGACGTCATCGGCATGGCGGGGACGCTCTCGGCCACGACGCTGGCGGACGTCGTCCTCGAGATCCTCCACGACGCCCCGCGCCCGCTCAAGAGCCGCGACCGCGTCCGCCTGCACGCGGGGACGAGCGAGATCATGGCGCGGGCCCTGCTGCTCGAGGGCGCCGAGCTGGCCCCCGGCAAGCGGGGCTTCGCGCGGCTGCGCCTGGAGGCGCCGCTCGTCGCGCTGGCCGGCGATCGCTTCGTGATCCGCTCGTACTCGCCGATCGTCACCATCGGCGGCGGGACGCTGCTCGACACGGACCCGCCAAGGCTCAAGCGCCCGGCGCGGCTCGCTCACCTGAACGTGCTCGAGTCGGGCGCGCCGGAGGCGGTGGTCGAGGAGCACGTGCGCGGCGCCGGCGTCGGCGGCATCCGCCTGCCCGCTCTCGTCGCGCGCGTGCCGTTCGGGCCCGCGCGCACCCGCCGGCTCCTGGACGCGCTGGCCGCGGCCGGCCGGGTGACGGCGGTGGACCGCGACTGGTCGTTGCACGCCGACGCGGTGGCGCGCCTGCGCGGGCTCGTCACCGCCGCGCTCGAGCAATTCCACCGCGCCCAGCCGCTGCGCGGCGGGATGTCACGCGAGGAGCTGCGCGTGCGGGCCGCCAACGCCGACGAGCGCGTGTTCGCCCACGTGCTCGGGGCGCTCGACGCCGAGGGCGCCGTCCGCGTGGACCGCGACAAGGTCCGGCT
>WNGH01010270.1_pt1 | contig 14296 bp, 12 predicted proteins | sample 5400631 | NCBI WGS metagenome assembly WNGH01 (sample SAMN13153373, study PRJNA577476) | soil metagenome | isolation source: 115 cm soil or saprolite under Garry oak tree replicate 1 | place: USA:California | collected 2016-06-15
AAAAGTTTTGGAGAATGGCATGCCGCGATTTTTTCGGCGGGTGGCTGAAGGCGTATTCGATCTGGAAGATCTGCAAAAGCGTACGCACGAGCTGGCCGATTTTGTCGCGGCTGCGGCGGATCCCTACGACATCGACAAAAAGAACATTATCGCGGTCGGCTACTCGAATGGCGCGAATATCGCTGCGAGCGTGTTGTTGCTGCGCCCGGAGACTTTCGCAGGAGCGATTCTGTTTCGCGCGATGTTGCCACTGAAGCCGCAGAAACCACTGGAACTCGCGAACGTTCGCGTCTGGATCGGCGCGGGAAATTACGATCCCATCATTCCGACATCGGAAACCCAGCGTCTAGTCGAACTTCTGCGACACGCAGGTGCAGATGTCACCGTCCGATTTCTTAACGCGGGACACGCTTTGACGCCCGAGGACATTTCGCTCGCCCGCGACTGGCTGCGCGGACTTTGAAGCTACGACATCGATTCCGTCAGTGTAGCTTCAGAGAAACGGAAGCGGAACCACTTCTACTGAGATTGGCCTGGCGGTTTGCGGGGTGGAATCTCCCGGACCAACTGCATCCAACTTCGTCCCGGAGCTGTTAAACCCGCGTTTCACATATCCGAGCGCGATTTCTTTTCCAAGCCGTTCGCTGCGCGTGGCACTGGTGATCCAGCCCGCTTCTTTCCCAGCCGTTGAAGGAACGGCAAGTTTCATTCCCTGCCGAACCGGGACATCGTTCACCGAAATCAATCCACACAACCGTTTGTTCGTCTGGCCCGACATCTTCATTCGCGAGATCACTTCCTGGCCGATGTAGCAGCCTTTTTCGTAATCGATCGTCCGTTGCTCCAAATTGGCTTCGATTGGGATAATCTCCTCCGTCAGTTCGAAGCCCCAGCGAGGAATACCATGCTCGATTCGCATGACCTCTGCAGCGGCAGAATCGAGAAATCCAAATGCCGAGGACAATTGTTGCCGAACAGCATCATGACACGCGGCATCGCTCCAGATGTCCCAACCTGGCTCGGCCAAGCGGCGCAGGGAAACGATCCGGCCGTGCTCCGGCGTTGGCGATTCTTCTGACAGAACGTGAAACAGCGAGAATTGATCGGTGACGTCTTCAATTTGAACGTCGTCGGCAATGACGTAGCGCTCCAGCCGAGCGCGGAGTGTTTCGCAAAGCTCCTGCTCGGCATCCACCAAAAAGCACTCCCCATGTGCACCAACGAAAATGTGGGCGTTCATCTTGCCCTTGGCATTGAGCACACACGCCTCGATGGCGACCGTTTCGCTGGCTTTGCGCAAATCATTTGTGATTTGTCCATTGAGGAACCGAAATCGGTCCGTTCCAGCGATACGAAACTTTGTGCGCGCGGAGAGATCGAGAAAGGTCGCTTGCCCGGCTTGGAACGGCTGCGTCATCCTTGTCCGGACGAAAACCGGCTCAGCAGCTGTTTCAGAAAGCCACGACGCAGCCCTGTCGTTTCATTAGCGGCTCCGCTCGCTGCTGCCGCGAAACCGAGTAAAGGTTGCTGGGAACCCGCATCTTGCGGTTCGACGCTTTGCGTCTCCGATTCAGCTGAGCCCGTAGTCGATTGACCGGCGTCGGTTTGCTCATCTTGCTCGACCGTTGACGGCTCTTCGTAAAATGCCGCAGCAGGCTCATGCAAATATTTGCGCGCGACCGATGAATAATCGTCGTCGCCGTGACCCCACTGCATTTGCTCAAGCAACTGGTCCCGGGCCGCAGCGGTCACCCCCAAGTCCAGATAATGCGACAAAGCGATCTGACTGGCGATCTGCATATCTTTCAGCATGTGTTTAACAGAAAATTGCGGCTCAAAATCGCGCTCGATCATTTTCGGCAGCTTCAGCGCCAGAGTGCCAGAATAACTGGCATTGGCACGCATGGCTTCGACGAATTTCTCCAACGGCAAGCCTAATGCTTGGATCAGCGCAAGAGCTTCTGCTGCGGCCTGCGCGCTTGCGGCAGTGATCATGTTGGTTGCGATCTTGATGGCGCTCGCCTGGCCAACTGTTCCGATCTCGATAATCGCTTTGCTGCTGGCCTCGAGGATGGGGCGCGCCTCCCGCAATGCCGCCTCGGTCCCGCCAACGTAATAAACCAGTTCGCCCTTTTCAGCTGCGGGTTTGCTTCCGGTAAACGATGCCTCGACAAACTGCGCTCCTCGGCGTTCGACGATTTCCGCCGCAGCACGCATCGAATCCGGAGCGACAGTTGAATGCGCAAGGACGACGTGACGCGACGTAAGCTTTTCGCTTAGCTGCTCAACAGTCTGCAGCAGCGCTTCGTCATCGGAGACAAAGATCTGGATGTAATCGCAAATCCCCGCCAGTTCCCCAGGCGAACCGACAAAATTTGGAACAGGCCGCGGCGAGCGGTTCCAAACGTAAACCGGAAACCCTTTGCGGCGAAGATTCGCGGCGATTGCACGACCGATAATCCCGAGGCCGATGACGCCAATGTTTTTGTGGGTTGAGTAGGACATAGATGCGAGGCGCTCCATTGAGGCGACCGTTCACTTTCAGACTGGCGGGAAAAATGGTCGGACGCAATGCCGAAATTGGGCAATCCCAAACAGCAAGGTCCCATCTTTATTTTAGCGCGAATTCAGACAGGTAATAGAGCGCGACGGAGCCGACGGTCTGAAGACTCTGCGCGCTGATTTTATCCATTGTGTCATCGGCGGTGTGCCACCACGGAAAATCGAAATCAATGATGTCGAGCGTCGGAATACCAATCGCGTTCAGGGGCACGTGATCGTCGATCAGCTCCCGGCCAAGGTAGGTGAAATAACTTCGCAACTTAAGCGCTTCCGCGGCGGCAAAAATATCGCGCGCCATCTCAGCAGGGGAATCCGCGGGAAGCGTGATGCCGAGCGACCGGTCGCCAACCATGTCGAACAGGAGCCCGCCGCGAAATTGTTTCGCGCCGGCGCCTTGGAGTTGCCGGGCAAAATAGCGGCTTCCGTACAAACCATCAGCCTGAGAGAACTGCTCGACAGCTTCCTCGCCATCAAAAAACACGAGCTCAATTTTCCTGGCCAGATTCGGATGCTGTCCGATCACCCGGGCTAATTCCAGGAGCAGGCCAGTGCTGGAGCCGCCGTCGTTGGCGCCGACAAACCGAATGGTATCGAACATTTTGGTGTCGTAATGCGAGCACAACAAAAACAAGGGGGACGAGGCATTCCCCTGGCCGGAAAACTGGGCAAGCAAATTTACGAAGTGGATCTTCCCCCGTGGAGTGTCGTCACTGAATGTTTGACGCGTTACCTGCCAGCCGAAACGCCGAAGTTGATCCTCGATGTAATCTCTGGATTTTTCGATAGCCGTCGATCCAGCCGGGCGCGGCCCGAAATCAACAAGCCGTTGAATATGAGCGAAGGCTTTCTCGCCGGAGAATTCTTCCCAAATCTTTGGCGGTCCACTCTTTGTCACTGAGGTAGCGAAGAAGAAAGCCAGAACCGCTGCTGCAAATGCAATCGCTATCCGATTATTCATCGCTTATCTGCTTCGAGGATTTTAACGCTCAACACTCCACGCCCAATGGTCAAAAAAAATGTCATCCTGAGCGGAGAGAAGGACCTCGCAATCGCAGCCAAGATTGCCCGCGGTACATTCTGTGAACCCACGGACCCAGCGTGAGATCCCTCATTGCGTTTGGGATGACCGCGCGTTGAACGGCTGAAGTGTTTCGTTCATGCCGCTTTAACGATTTAACGGTTCGACTCCGAAAGCTTTCGGAGCGGCGAAGTCAGCTCTCGGCCGGCGGAAGCCCCAAAGCAGCGACGATCCGCTGGAGATCGTCGGTTCCGTAGTACTCGATTTCAATCCGGCCGCGTTTGTCTCCGTGATGGATGGTAACGTGGGTGGCCAGATGTTGTTGCAAGCGGTTTTGTAAATCTTCTACCGCCGTTGCCGTAGCGCTGAGTTCAATCCCGATGCGTCGAGATTTCCGGCGAGGGCGTCCGATCCCAAGCTGGCGAGCAACCAGGCGCTCCGTGGAACGCACCGTGGCATTGCGGCGCAAAACTGTTTCCGCAGCGAGCAGTTGCTCCTCGGGCGCTTTTAATGCCAGCAGCACTTTCGCGTGACCGACTGAAAGCAAATTCTGAGCTAACCAGACTTGCACCTGCGGATGCAGATCCAAAAGCCGCAGCGCGTTCGCCACTGCCGCCCGACTGCGGCCCACTTTGAGCGCGATATCCTCCTGCCGCATTCCAAATTCATTGGCTAACCTGGCGTAGCCCTGGGCTTCTTCTATGGGGTTGAGGTCGGCGCGCTGCAAATTTTCGATCAGGGACAACTCGAGCACTTCCAGGTCATTAGCGCTTCGAATTATGGCGGGCACCGTGGCTAGGCCAATTTCCTGCGCGGCGCGCCAACGGCGCTCGCCGGCGATCAGTTCAAATCGCCCGCCTGCCTGTCCGCCACCGGACGGACTCGCCGTGGCGAGCCGGACGATGAGCGGTTGAATGATCCCATGCTGCCGAATCGAATCGATCAATTCCTGCAACGCTTCGCGTCCAAAATCTTTGCGCGGCTGCAACGCGCTCGGGACAATGGTTGCCAAGTCAATCTGGTGCACTCTTTCACCCGACTGTCCCCCATCTGCGCGCGGCGCGGCAACTGAAGGCGTGCCAATCAGCGCGCCAAGACCTTTACCCAGCCCAGACCGTGCCATGGGCCTGAGGCTACCGGAACAGCCTCATCAACGCAAACAGCAATCCGCTCGGACAGTGCGGCGTGGCACAGGCTTCCCAGCCTGTGGGGCGACCGCGCATCTTGCCTGGTCCCTGTACGGTTGTAATCCAGCAGGCAGGATGCCCGCTGGCCCCACAGCCAAGATGGCTGTGCTACGCTAGCCGGCCGTTGCCCCCTCCAATTCCGTCACCCCCCCCTTAAAAAATTGTAAAAAAAGTATTGACACTCAAAGCCGAAATTCAGTATCAACGCGCATGGCTCCAAAACAGACACGGGACTTTTGCCCGGTACAGTTCTTTGTCCGTTCGGAGCCCAGTGAACAAGAAAAACCAAAACAAAACACGACCGGGAAAGAGAAAGAACACATCCCATGTATTCATTGATTCAACTTAAAACGTTAGTATGCGGACGAGATCCGGCTCGCTCGCTGCCTTTACGGCGCGGGTTCCTTCTCATCCCGCTCGTCCTTATCTGCTTTGGGCTTTTGTCCAGAGCGCAAGCGCAAGAGGGAGACATTGGCGGTGGCAACACCGTCGAGGGGTTCCACGCCCTTAACTCTTCCACCGTGACCGGCGGGTTCAATACCGGGCTTGGGTGGTACTCGGGAGGGTTCATAACGGACGCCTTTTTCAATACCGCTGTCGGCGCGGGATCGCTGGACCTCAACAATGGGAATTCCAATACTGCAGCCGGCACGGGAGCGATGTTGCTCAACATCACTGCCAACAACAACACGGCCGTTGGAACCGACGCGTTGCTGTTTAATGATTTCACCGTAACCTCGCCCTCCACTGCCAACGACAACACCGCGCTTGGTTTTCAGGCGCTCTTTAATAACCACGACGCGTTCAACAACACCGCCGTCGGTTCTGGCGCGCTGTTCAATAATGACTCGTAACACTACCGGATTCGGCAACAACGCTTTTGGCGAGTCCGCGCTTTTCTTTAATGCCATCGCCGCTGAAAACACCGCCATTGGTGATGTCGCGCTCGCGTTTAATGACTTCAGCGGAGCCGGCACCGCGAACAACAACACGGCAGTTGGCGGTGCGGCGCTCTTCAATAACGATGGTGGCAGTGAGAACACAGCCGTGGGTACAGGGGCAGGAGAAAACGTGATCGCTGGCTTCAATAACACTTACGTCGGCGACTTCGTTGGTATCCTCGTCCCCGACGAAAGCAATACGATCCGCATCGGCGACCTCTCGAACGGGAACGGGGCCGGGTCCTTAGCCTGCTACATCGGTGGTATCTTCTTTAACTTCCAGCCTGTTGGCGGCTCCGTTGTTGAAGTTACTCTAGACCTTGCGAACGACAAACTTGGCTGGGATATTGGCCCGAACCAGAGCGCACCTAGCGTACCTTCTCGTGGCGCACCTGCGCGTCGTAGCGCACCCGGCGCGCCCGCACAGCGCCCCACCCAGCACCAAGCCATGCTGAATGACAAAGTTGACAAGTTGCAAGCAGTGGTCCAGCTGCAACAGAAACAAATAGTGACTCTCACAGCCCAGCTCAAAGAGCAGGCCGCGCAAATCCAAAAGGTGAGCGCCCAGCTTGAGATGGTCAGGTCGACGCCCCAAGTGGTGGAGAATCGATAAAACTGTTATCGGGAGCGCTGTTAGAGAAGTCAGCGCCTCCTGAATACAAGCTCAGCCGCCGCGCGAAACCGCGCGGCGGCTGTTTTCTTTGTGACAAGCTGTAGCCACGGCGCTGTGTCGCCGTGCGGGTCGCCAATGCGGTTGAGCGCCTCGACCCGCCTTCGCCCAGCTACGGCGCGGCAGGCACAGCGAGGCGGCTACAACTTGTCGCGTTGAAGCAGGTATTCGAACGGTCGGAAAACAACCCCGCCAGCGCCGTAGGCACGTCAAGTTTCGTTTGACTACCCGTTGGTCTTCCGTTTTCTTGGTCCGAATTGCGGAAGACCAATTGCAGTTTACTCCTGATTATGAGAAAACTTTTTACCCTGACGATGCTCATCTCTTTTGCGATGATTTGCTCCTGCCAAAAACAAGATTCGGCGGCCGAACGACAACTTGCTCAACGGAAAGCGGAGCTGGACACACGCGAGAAAGCATTAGATGAAAGAGAGAAAGCATTGGCCGAAAGGGAGAAAGCCACAACGAACATTCGGAGGACTCCCGCCGGGGTTCAGGGCCGAATTGCGGACCCCGCCCAGCTGAAAGCTGAAAGAGCCAAGAGAATACAACAGCTTCCCCCCGACGTTCAGAAGCTGATTCCCGACCCGGCGCAGGTGCAAGCTGAAAGAGAGAAGAGAAGGCAACAAATGCTGGAACAAGTACAAAGAATGAGGTCTGGGTCGGCAGGATCTCCTGCGGCTACTTTTACAAATCCGTCGGCAGCATCTCCTGCGGCCGAGGCCACTTCCCCAACTCCGTCGCCGACTCCGCAGTAAGTCCGAGGCGCTACTTACGCGCCTCGTCAAAATCGCGGCAAATTCGCGCGTTGTTGTGCGAGATCCCGAGCGTATCGGAGCGTGTCGATGGAATCGACGTTCTTGTCGCACCGAATTGCCTTAATTCTTAGAAAACGCAACGCGAGTCCACTCACGTGACGCGTGCTGGGCTGGATTGAATTGAAGGCGACCTCGAGCACCATATCCGGTTTCACGAGATGCATAATCGGACAATGACAAATCGCGTCGAGAAAAGCCAAGGCGTCCCCAATATTGTAGCGCAGTTTTCCAAACCTGCTGCATCGCCGATTTCTAAATCGGCGCGATGCGCGACATCGAGCGGCCCGCTGGTTTGGAAACCCGCGACACGGCAGACTTGTTCGCCGCAGCGAATCCGTCCGGTGGCGGGGAAGTCTGCGCTACGGCGCGTCGTCCCGATTTTGGTTCCATCGGCTTCCGGCGCGGCATAGGTTTGCGCAATGCATCGCATTACGAACGCCAGCACCAAAGTCTTTACCCTGGGCCATTCACCCGATCCGGATGACGCGTTCATGTTCTATGCGATGGCGGAGAACAAAATCGACCTCCGTGGTTATCGGTTCGACCATTCCCTGGAAGATATTCAGACGTTGAATGAGCGGGCGCGGCGCGGCGAGTTGCATATTTCTGCAATCTCAATTCACGCGTACGCCTATGTCGCGGATAAATACGCGCTGCTGCCGTGTGGCGCGAGCATGGGCGATGGATACGGACCAGTTGTTGTGAGAAAACGTCGAACACCGAACATTGAACATCGAACATCGAACGCTTCAACGGTCCAACGCTTCAACGCTTCAACGGCCGAAGAATCCGTTCGCGAGCTGTTGGAGAGATGCACGATTGCCGTGCCTGGCGAGATAACGAGCGCGTTTCTGGCGCTACGGCTTTTCCTGGGAAAATTCGATTATCTCGTCGTGCCGTTCGATAAAATTTTTGACGCAGTCAAAAACGGCCGCGCTGACGCTGGGTTAATCATCCACGAGGGGCAGCTCACCTACGCGCAATCCGGTTTTGAGAAGATTGTCGATCTCGGAGCGTGGTGGAAACGCGAAACTAGCTTGCCATTGCCCCTGGGTGGCAATGTGGTGCGCAAAGATATCCCGCCAGCAGTCCGGCACGATCTCAGCGAAATTATTCGCGAAAGTATCGATTACGGCCTGGCGCATCGAGACGAGGCGGTGCGGCATTCGCTTGCCTATGCGCGCGATATGGACGCGAAACTCACCGGTAAATTCATCGGCATGTATGTGAATGAATTTACTCGCGATTACGGTGAGACTGGACGCGCGGCTATCCGCAAATTTCTGACTGCCGCGCGTGATAAAGGCTACATCTGACGTTCCAGTCGAAGTGGAATTTGTCGAATGACTCAAGGAGCAACGGCTTGCGCAGCCATCGTTCCTTGTCTTCCAGAATTTTCTTGCCAGAAGCTTTTGGACGAACGTATCAATAATGTCTCGGTGAAGGCGTTGCTGCCAGCCAAGGGCGATTTTCTCCCTCTCGCGCGAGTCGGAATCTGGTTTTTTGCATGCTCGGTTCGGGCACTTGTTAGCCGCAAGAAAAACGAGCTGGTGAACAAAGCGAAAGCCGCTGGCCTAACGACAGCCGATTTTCTGCAGATCACTGCGGGCGGAAGCGACCATGGCAGACAACGACAAACGAAAGCTTGATATACCCTGGGCGACGCTGCTGCCGCTCGCGGCAGTTCTCGCCGGAGTCGTTGCTCAGTACAAGCCGCTGGTGAGTACACGCCCGCCGATTGCTGCCGAAAAGACTATTCCAGTCATCGCCGCACAGGATGTAGACGCGCGTTTGTGGCAGGACCCGATCAGTGTCGCGGAAAAGCAGAAGGCATCGCTGGATGCACAAATCGAGGCAGGCACAGTTAAACAAAGCGCCGCCGAATCGCACGACATCTGCGCCTTAGCCGAGCTTCTTCGCCGCAATGCATCTTCCGCTCGTGTTCTCCTGCTCATGGTAATGATCGACGCGGGACCGTACAGTGAACAAGGCGAGTCACGGCTGCGCGCGCGTCCGGCAGTACTCGAAGCCTTGAGCGAGAGCGGATTCGCGCCTCTCGACGGAGAGCACATAGGCTTTGTCACCGCTGATTGGCCGCCGCAGCAGGAGGAAGCTGTCGGCCAGCGTCCGATAGCGCGGGCGCTGTTGCTTCCTTGGGAACAGTGTATCGCCAGGGATCCGCCGCACGCCCACCCAAAAGATACCAGGTGGGTAATTGTACTCTGGCTGCCAGCGGCGAGCTTCAATGTTGATCCGCTAAGCCGTTTTGCCAACATCATCGATCAACTGGCTGGCGACATTCGCGAAAGGATTGACATCGAATTAATCGGGCCGGCAAATTCCACCGGGCTGCAAAGCATGGTTCGTGAGGTGCGCCTTTCGGGTCTGCGGCAGAACGTGAAGGATACGCTTAACGGGATTTCCATATTCTCGCCCCTCGCCACGGCTTCTGACGACTGGTTGCTTTTCAAGCCAAGTTCTGCCGGCGGTGCGGCGGAGGTCCGTTCAGCCTCGAGACAAAAGACCGTTCAGCAGCTTCTGGAAAGAGCTGTGCCAGGCCTCAAATTTGTCCGCACGATCGCCGCTGACGATTTCGTCGTGAAAAACTTGATCGCTGAGCTCGCGCGCCGCGGCGTTCCGGTCGTGCACCAAACAACACCCGATGGAAGCCCGAATTCCGACGCCGCCGACATCGTAATTTTGAGCGAATGGGACACTCCGTACGGTCGCTCATTGAACACGATTTTTGCCGCCCAGGCTTCCGGTCGTACCATTAGTGAGATCATTGAACAGCCGAAGAAGTGGCCGGGATGGGTGCATCCGTACCGTTATCTACGCGGAATTGACGGGCAATTGCCAGGCAATCAGCCCAAAGAGAGTCAGCGCGATCAGGTGCAAAAAAATCAATTCGGTCAGGATACGGTCCCGATCGAGGCGACCGAAGGTTTAAATCAATCGGATTACCTGCGGCGGCTGGCGCGGCAAATGGAAGAGGACAACACGCGCTGGAAGCGGGAGAACGGTTTGGGAATTCGCGCGATTGGTCTGCTGGGGTCTGATGTTTATGACAAACTGATGATCCTTCGGGCGCTGCGTCCACAATTTCGCGACGCCCTCTTCTTTACGAATAATTACGACGCGCATTTTGAACGCCGTGACGACTGGGAGGACACGCGCAACCTCATTATCGTCTCTCCTTTTGGCAGTGCGGTACCGGAATATGTCAGCCGGCAACACATCGCCCCGTTCCGTGATACCAACCAGACCGCCACGTACGTCGGCACGCTCGTTGCTACCGGGCAAATGAACGAAATTGTAGCGAATTATCTTTCGTGGCAGCCCAGAATTTTCGAAATCAGCCGGCACGGAGCCTATGATTTGAGTGACCCGTGGTACCTCGAGGGAAAAAATCTTTCCGTGTCGAACAAGACGTGGTTTCGCGATTGGCTGTTTGCGCCCGGTGTCATCTGGCTGCTGATCATCATCGCGCTAGTGGTTTTGGCCCTGGCTGCGTGGATCAGCGTGACCATCGCCCGGCGTACATTGCCGGGCGGCGGCACCGCTACTGAGCGTCTGAAACGCGCGCTCGTTAGCACAGTTTTTTGGTTGGTTTGCGGTGGACCGCTCATCGTTTTCGTCGTTGCTCTGGTTGCGGAGTACTTGGCGCCTGAAGAACCGCTGGCCTTTTTTTCAGGCATCAGCATTTGGCCAACGGAAATGATGCGCCTGATCGCGTTCATGCTCGCGATCTTCTTCATGTTCAAAGCCAGCTTTGATCTTCGTGCGAATGCGAAACGGATCGAGGCGGAGTTTGCGTTTGCTCACTTGCCGCTGCCTCCATTTCAATGGCGGTATCTTGGCATCGGCTTCGAGCAGTGGCAGATGCAGGAGCCTCCCAGAACTTCGCGCTTTTCCGCTGAAGAGGCGTGGTACGCTTATCTTTGCCGCAACAAATTCTGGCCGCGGTTCATCCGAATTGGGATTCTCTTTGCTTTGTATTCCATTTTCGCCTTCACCATTTTGCACTTGTTTCCTCAACCACCGTCGCCCGCGCGAGGTCATTTGGCATTTATGATCGATAACATTGTCTTTTATCTTGCTGGTGTTGGCCTGCTCCTTCTCTCGTTTTATGTAGTCGATGCGATCCAGTTGAACAGCAATTTCATTCGCATGTTTGGCCGAGAAGTAACCAAGTGGGGACGCGAGCTCGTTGATCGCTCTCATCGCCGTCCACCCTTAACCGAAGAGGAACTTTCTGCGTATCATGAGATTTTTTTCGTCGCGCAGCGCACCCAGGTCGTAGCACCGCTGATCTGGTATCCGCTGCTTGTCCTCACCTTGATAGTCGTCGCGCGCGCTTCTCTTTTTGATAATTGGACTTGGCCTCCCGGTCTTGTTTTCATCTATGTCATCACCGGCGCGTGGGCACTGGGGAGCGCCATTTTGCTCAGACGCGCGGCCGAACAATTGCGTGAAACTGCGCTCAATGACCTGCGGCGGTTTCGCCTCCTGGGTCAGGAAAGCGAAGCGAAACGGCAGACGTTCGACGAGCTCATGGCTGAAACCCGCGACCTCAAGATGGGCGCGTTCGCGCCGTTGACTGACCAGCCTTTTATTCGAGCGGCTCTTTTTCCCGGCGCTGCCCTCGGTCTCCTCGCAGTCGGCCAGCGCTTGCTCGATCTTTTCTAGGTAACGTAAGTTAAGAATTTTCTTGCCACACGATTCGCGAGAAGCGTATCAATGATGGCTCGGTGAACGGACTGCTGGCAGCCAGGGGCGATCTTCTCCGTCTCGCCCGAGTCGGAAGCTGCGTGATTGCGTGTGCACTGCTCGGTTTTACCGGCTGCGGAAAAAACGAGCCAATTGACGAAGCGAAAGCGGCCGGGAAAACAACCGCTGATTTTCCGCAGATCACTGCCGACATTTTCAAACTAATGGACGGCGGCATTGATCTTTCGCCGGCGGAAACTATGGGGCGCAACGCATGGAACCTCTGGAGCGCTGGCAACCAGCAGTTTTGGAATCACGCCGCGCAGGACAGCTACGGTCTGATGGATCTTTTGAAGATGCTCGACAACCGCAAGTTTCCGCGCGGCGAACGTTTCAAAATCTTAGGCCTGGTGAACGAGCCTGGATTTCGCGCCGCTGCTAAGCCGGATGAATTCGGTTTGTGGCTCGATGAACAGCTGAAAGCGGAGCCGGAAGGCATCGACGTAAATGTTTACGGCAGACCTTCCGGCGTGCTCGGCTTTCGGCTTTTTCCAAACCCGGAATTCAACGACGAGGCGCGCAAGAAATGGGACGGCAAACGTTTCTACGAGGACGGGGCTTATTACAATGACAATAAGCTCATTCGACCGTATCGCGTTGGCGTCGCTTGCGGTGCCTGTCACATCGCGCCAAATCCGAGTAATCCGCCGGACGACCCGGAAAACCCGGATTGGAAAAATCTGGCGTCGGCGATTGGCAATCAGTACATCAACGAAGGGAAAGTCTTCGCCTGCAACGTCGAAAAGGGCGGATTTTTTTACGAAATGCTAGCCGCCCAGCCGCGCGGCACTTCCGATACTTCGCGGATCGCGACCGATCACATCAATAATCCAAATGCAATCAACGCAATCTTTTTGCTGGGTGAACGGGAACGAGTCGCAAAAATCGCGAGTCCGGAAAAAATGGCGGGGGGCACGCTCGCTCTGCCCGGCGAAACAGAAGAGATGCCCGTGCCGCATGTTTTGAAGGATGGCGCGGATTCCGTCGGTGTGCGTGGTGCAACGATCCGCGTTTACGTCAACATCGGCATGTTTTCGGAGTACTGGTTGACGCGCCACAACCGCTTGATCGGACTGAGGCCGCAACAGCCGTTCGAGATCCCCTACGCCCGTGAGCATTCGGTTTTCTGGCGCGCCACCGAGGAGCGGCTCGACAACATTGCTGCGTTTTTCCGCAAGCTGAAACCGTTTCATCTGGCCGACGCAGAAGGTGGACAAGCTTACATCACAACGGATTCGACCGTGATGACGCGCGGAAAAGAAGTCTTCGCCGAAAGCTGCGCGGTTTGTCACTCGAGCAAGCAACCGCCGCCGAACATTGACCCGCGATCTGGCGAAGGAAAGGGCTGGTTCCGCGCAGCCGTGCTGGATCCCGATTTTCTGAAGGACAACTTTCTTTCAGATGATAAGCGCTATCCATTGACTAAGATCGAGACCAACTCGGCGCGCGCGTTCGCGACAAACGCAAAAGCTCGTCACATCTGGGACAACTTTTCTTCGCAGACTTACAAGGAACTCTCGCCGGTGGACGAGCTGGAATTTTTCAACCCGTTTGATGAGACGCATCCGATCAAATTCAAACCGAAAGATAAAGATGTCGCGCCTGGCTATTATCGCACGCCGTCGCTCGTTAGCCTTTGGAGCTCTGCGCCGTTTTTACACAACAACATGCTGGGAAAATTTACCGGCGATCCTTCCCTGGCGGGTCGCATGGACGCGTTTAGCGATGCGGTCGAAAAATTGCTCTGGCCGGAAAAACGGCTGAACAAGGATTCCATCTGGCGCACCCAAAACGAGTGCACGTTCCATTTGCGCAAGGAATTTGTGCCGAAACCGTTTGATAAGCTGGCAGGCTCGGACGGTTACATAAAAATTGGACCGATTCCGAAAGGAACACCTATTAACCTGCTGGCCAATCTGCAGCCGGACTTTCAACATGCTGACCTCTTTCTCAAAGCCGCGGACAAATTGATCAGGATAAATGCCGGGAACCTTTCGCCCGAAGCAGCCGACGCCGAACTGCGTAAACTAGTTCCCGACCTAATAGCGATGAACAAATGTCCGGACTTTGTTGAGGACAATGGCCACTACTTCGGCACTGATTTGTCCGACAACGACAAGCACGCGCTAATCGAGTATCTGAAAACGTTCTAATCTCGCGTTAACGAAGGAAACAATATGGCTGTCACCGTTGCAGAAATGTTGAAAATGTCGCAGGCGCAACTCGACGACCTGTTCACTCAAAGTCCAACCGGCGAAATCCCAGGCGGCGAAGCCAAAGGCACGGCGATCATCGCACCGGGAACGACTTACACACAGAACATGGCCAAT
>WNGH01010698.1_pt1 | contig 14288 bp, 21 predicted proteins | sample 5400631 | NCBI WGS metagenome assembly WNGH01 (sample SAMN13153373, study PRJNA577476) | soil metagenome | isolation source: 115 cm soil or saprolite under Garry oak tree replicate 1 | place: USA:California | collected 2016-06-15
CGGAGGCGCAGTTCAAGGGCGTCATCGACCTCATCCGCATGGTCGGCGTCGTATGGGACGAGGAAACGCTCGGCGCCAAATATCATGACGTCGAAATCCCGGCCGAGCTTGTCGACCAGGCCAAGGAATACCGCGAGAAGCTGATCGAGGCTGCGGTCGAGCTCGATGACAATGCGATGACCGCTTACCTTGAAGGTAAAGAACCCGACGTTGCCACGCTCAAGCGCCTCATCCGCAAGGCGACGATCGAAGGCGCGTTCTTTCCGGTGCTGTGCGGCTCCGCGTTCAAGAATAAAGGCGTGCAGCCGCTGCTCGACGCCGTAGTCGATTTTCTCCCATCACCGCTCGATGTGCCGTCGGTGAAGGGCGTCGATCTCAAAGGCAACGAGGTGGAACGCAAACCCACCGATACCGAGCCGCTGGCGCTGCTTGCGTTCAAGATCATGGACGATCCGTTCGTTGGCACCATCACCTTCTGCCGCATCTATTCGGGCAAGCTTGAAAGCGGCACCGGGGTGATGAATTCGACCAAGGACCGCAAAGAGCGCGTCGGCCGCATGCTGTTGATGCATGCCAACAATCGCGAAGACATCAAGGAGGCCTATGCCGGCGACATCCTGGCGCTGGCCGGACTAAAAGAAGTGCGCACCGGCGACACTCTGTGCGATCCGCAAAAACCGGTCATCCTGGAAAAAATGGAATTCCCCGATCCGGTCATCGAGATCGCGATCGAGCCGAAATCGAAAGCCGATCAGGAAAAGCTCGGCGTCGCGCTGGCCAAGCTGGTGGCCGAGGATCCGTCATTCCGCGTCACCACCGATCAGGAATCCGGCCAGACCATCATCAAGGGCATGGGCGAACTTCATCTCGACATCAAGGTCGACATTCTCAAGCGCACTTATAAGGTCGATGCCAATATCGGCGCGCCGCAGGTCGCCTATCGCGAGAAGATCACCCGACCGGCGACCGTCGACTACACTCATAAGAAGCAGACGGGCGGCCACGGCCAGTTTGCGCGCATCAAGATCGTCGCCGAGCCGGCGCCGCCCGGCACCGGCTTCGAGTTCGAGAACGAAGTGGTCGGCGGCGCCGTGCCGAAGGAATTCGTCCCGGCCGTGGAAAAAGGCCTCGAGGCCATGTTGGGCTCGGGCGTGCTCGCCGGATTCCCGGTGGTCGATGTCAAGGTCAGGCTGATTGACGGCGACTCCCACGATGTCGATTCCTCGTCGATGGCCTTCGAAATTTGCGCACGGGCGGCGATGCGCGAGGCCCTGCAGAAGGGCGCTCCCGCGCTGCTTGAGCCGATCATGAAGGTCGAGGTCGTAACGCCGGAAGAATATACCGGCTCCGTCATCGGCGACCTCAATTCGCGGCGCGGGCAAATCCAGGGACAGGACATGCGCGGCAATGCCAATGTCATCGCCGCGATGGTGCCGCTCGCGAACATGTTCTCCTATGTCAACAATCTGCGCTCCATGTCACAGGGGCGCGCAACGTTCACGATGCAATTCGATCACTACGCGGAAGTGCCGAAAGCCATCGCCGAAGAAGTCCAGGCGAAGTTCGCCTGATTAAGATTAAGGATTAGAGCAGGAGCCGGAACGGAGACAGTCCCATGGCCAAAGAAAAATTCCAGCGCACCAAGCCGCATTGCAATATCGGCACGATCGGGCACGTCGATCACGGCAAGACGTCGTTGACGGCTGCGATCACCAAGATTTTGGCGGAGAAGGGTCAAGCGACCTATACCGCCTATGACCAGATCGATAAGGCGCCCGAGGAAAAGGCACGCGGCATCACCATCGCGACCGCGCATGTCGAATATCAGACCGATAAGCGTCACTATGCGCACGTCGATTGCCCCGGACACGCCGACTACGTCAAGAACATGATCACCGGCGCCGCGCAGATGGACGGCGCGATCCTGGTGGTGAGCGCCGCCGACGGGCCGATGCCGCAAACCCGCGAGCACATTCTTTTGGCGCGCCAGGTCGGCGTGCCGGCGCTGGTCGTCTACCTCAACAAGGTCGATATGGTGGACGATCCCGAACTCCTTGAACTCGTCGAGCTCGAGGTCCGCGAGCTCCTCTCCAAGTACAATTTCCCGGGCGACAAGATCCCGGTGATCAAGGGCTCGGCGCTGATGGCGCTCGAAGATAAGAACCCGGAGCTGGGCAAGAACTCGATCTTCGAACTGATGAAGGCGGTCGACGAATTCATCCCGCAGCCGGAACGCCCGAAGGATCAGCCGTTCCTGATGCCGGTCGAGGACGTCTTCTCGATCTCCGGCCGTGGCACGGTCTGCACCGGCCGCATCGAGCGCGGCGTCATCAAGGTGGGTGAGGAAGTCGAGATCGTCGGCATCCGGCCCACGCAGAAGACAGTCGTGACCGGCGTCGAAATGTTTCGCAAGCTGCTCGACCAAGGCGAGGCCGGCGACAATGTCGGCTGTCTCCTCCGCGGCACCAAGCGCGAAGAAGTCGAGCGCGGCCAGGTGCTGTGCAAGCCGGGTTCGGTCAAGCCGCACACCAAGTTCAAGGCCGAGGCTTACATTCTCACCAAGGAGGAGGGCGGACGTCACACCCCGTTCTTCACCAATTACCGGCCGCAGTTCTATTTCCGCACCACCGACGTGACCGGCGTGGTGACCCTGCCGGAAGGCACTGAGATGGTGATGCCGGGCGACAATATCGCCATGGAGGTCACGCTGATCGTGCCGATCGCCATGGAGGAGAAGCTGCGCTTCGCCATCCGTGAGGGCGGCAAGACGGTGGGCGCCGGCGTCGTGGCGAACATTATCGAGTAACGGCGACGGACGATTGGCAGAGCACGGACAGGGAGGGACGGGAACTGACGCGAGCGGACGGTTGATCTTTCACCTGTCGTCCATCCTCCGTCGTCCGAAAAATCATGAACGGCCAGAATATCCGCATTCGGCTAAAAGCGTTCGATCATCGCATCCTCGATGCGTCGACGCGCGAGATTGTCAACACCGCTAAGCGTACCGGTGCGCAGGTCCGCGGGCCGATTCCGCTGCCGACCAAGATCGAAAAGTTCACCGTCAACCGCTCGCCGCACATCGACAAGAAGAGCCGCGAGCAATTCGAAATGCGCACCCACAAGCGTCTGCTCGATATCGTCGATCCGACGCCGCAAACGGTCGATGCCTTAATGAAGCTCGATCTTGCCGCCGGCGTCGACGTCGAGATCAAGCTGTAAGGGGCTCGGAGAAGGACAATGCGTTCCGGAGTGCTTGCACAGAAAATCGGAATGACGCGTCTGTTCACCGACAGCGGCGAACACGTGCCGGTGACGGTATTGCGCCTTGGCAATTGCCAGGTCGTCGGTCATCGCACCAAAGAGAAGAACGGCTACATCGCGCTGCAACTCGGCGCCGGCCTGCGCAAGGTGCAGAGCACTACCAAGGCCGACCGCGGTCATTTCGCCGTCGCCAAGGTCGAGCCGAAGCGCAAGCTTGCCGAATTCCGCGTTGACGAAGATGCTTTGATTCCAATCGGCGCCGAAATCACGGCTGACCACTTCGTCGTCGGGCAATATGTCGACGTGACCGGCACGTCCACGGGCAAAGGTTGGGCCGGTCCGATGAAGCGCTGGAATTTCGCCGGTCTGCGCGCCAGCCACGGCGTTTCCGTCTCGCACCGTTCGCATGGCTCGACCGGCGGACGCCAGGATCCGGGCAAGACCTTCAAGAACAAGAAGATGGCGGGCCATCTCGGCGTCGACCGGGTGACGACGCTTAATCTGAGAGTAAGACAGACCGACGTCGATCGCGGGCTCATCCTGGTCGAGGGCGCTGTGCCCGGCGTCAAAGGCGGCTGGATCACGGTGCGCGATGCCGTGAAGAAGAGGCTGCCGGATGGTGTGCCGAAACCCGGCAAATTCAAGCTCGCTGATGGTGCACCCGCTGGCAAAGCGGACGAGCCCGCGTCAGCGGCGAGCGAAGCCACTGCCAAACCGGAAGCCAAACCGGAAAGCCACGCTCCGCAAGCCGCACCCGCAGCGGCACCGCAACCGGCCTCCGCGCAGGCGCCTGCCAAGGAGGCAGCCGCCAAGCCGGCGCCGAAGGGCGAGACGACAAAACCTGCTGCGGGCAAGAAGCCGAAGAAGGGCGAGTGATATGGAGCTTCAGGTCACCACGCTCGACGGCAAGAAAGCGGGCTCGGTCACGCTGTCGGACGCCATCTTTGGGCTCGAGCCGCGAACCGACATCATTTACCGCTGCGTCGTTTGGCAATTGGCCAAGCGCCAGCGCGGCACTCATGAAGTGAAGAACCGGGCGGACATCACGCGTACCGGTAAGAAGATGTACCGGCAGAAGGGCACCGGTTCGGCGCGCCACGGTTCGGCGCGGGTCAATCTATTCCGTGGCGGCGGCCGCTCGTTCGGTCCGCATACCCGCAGCCACGCCATCGGCCTGCCGAAGAAAGTACGCGCGCTTGCGCTCAAGCATGCGCTATCGGCCAAAGCCAAGGACGGCGGTATCGTGGTGATCGATACGCTGACGGTCAAAGAAGCCAAGACCAAAGCCTTGCGCGGCCATTTCGACAAACTCGGCGTGTCGAACGCGCTGTTCATCGATGGTGCCGAACTTGGTGCCGATGTGCGCAAGGCGGCGCGCAACATTCCGAATATCGACGTGCTGCCGGTTGCCGGCATCAATGTCTACGACATCATGCGGCGGCATAAGCTCGTGCTCACGCGCGCCGCCGTCGATGCGTTGGAGGCGCGGTTCAAATGACCACCACCGATCCGCGCCATTACGATATTATTATTGCGCCGCTCATCACCGAGAAGGCGACCAACGCCTCCGAGTTCAACAAGGTCGTGTTCAAGGTCGCCATGACGGCGACCAAGCCGCAGATCAAGGAAGCCGTCGAGAAGCTGTTCGACGTGAAGGTCAAGAGCGTCAACACACTGCGGCGGCGCGGCAAATTGAAGGCGTTCCGCGGACGCTACGGCCGCACCTCCGATACCAAACGCGCGGTGGTGACCCTCGAAGAGGGTCAAACCATCGATGTGACGACGGGGCTGTGAGGAGCGGGCGATGGCATTGAAAAGCTATAATCCAGTCACCGCGGCACAGCGCCAGCTCGTCCTAGTGGACCGCACTGGCCTGCATTCAGGCAAACCGGTCAAGGCGCTCACCGAAGGCAAAAATTCGACCGGCGGGCGAAACAATCACGGCCACATTACCTCGCGTTATCGCGGCGGCGGCCACAAGCAGGCCTATCGCAAGATCGATTTCAAGCGCCGCAAGTTCGACGTGCCGGCCAAGGTCGAGCGGCTCGAATACGATCCGAACCGCACCGGTTTCATCGCGCTCGTCAAATATGACGACGGCGAGTTCGCATATATCCTCGCGCCGCAGCGGCTTGCGCCGGGCGACACTATCGTCGCCGGCGAGCATGTCGACGTGAAGCCGGGCAATGCCATGCCGACTGCGAATATTCCGGTCGGCACTATCGTCCACAATATCGAGCTGAAGATCGGCAAAGGCGGACAGATCGCGCGTTCCGCCGGCGCCTATGCGCAGATCGTCGGCCGCGACGGCGAATACGTCATCCTGCGGCTCAATTCCGGCGAACAGCGGATGGTGCACGGCCGCTGCATCGCCACCATCGGCGCGGTGTCAAACCCCGACAATATGAATATCTCGATCAGCAAAGCCGGGCGAACACGCTGGATGGGTTGGCGCGGCCACGTTCGCGGCGAGGCCATGAATCCGGTCGATCATCCGCTCGGCGGGCGCACCCGCGGCGGCCGTCATCCGGTCTCGCCATGGGGCAAGCCGACCAAGGGAATGAAGACGCGCAAGAACAAGCGTACGGCGAAGTTCATCATGGCGAGCCGTCACGCGCGCAAGCAGAAGTAGGAGACAGCATGGCGCGTTCGGTCTGGAAGGGTCCGTTTGTCGACGGTTATCTGCTGAAGAAGGCGGATGCCGCGCGCTCGTCCGGGCGTCACGAGATGATCCGCATCTGGTCGCGGCGCTCGACCATCCTGCCGCAATTCGTCGGCCTGACGTTCGGTGTCTATAACGGCCAGAAGCACGTCCCAGTGATCGTCACCGAGGAAATGGTCGGCCACAAGTTCGGTGAATTCGCGCCGACCCGTTCATTCTATGGCCATTCCTCGGATCGCAAGGCCAAGCGCGCCGGCGTGCCGGGCGCACCTGGCGCGCCGGGAGCCGCTCCGGCCGAAGGCGGCGCGCCGGCCCCCGCCGCGCCGAGTGGCGGGACATCGTGAGGTTGAGAGAACGTCGATGAGCAAGAAAAAGCGCGAGCGCGCGCTGTCCGACACCGAAGCGAAGGCGGTCGCCCGCATGCTGCGCGTCAGCCCGCAGAAGCTCAATCTGCTGGCTCAGCTTATCCGCGGCAAGAAGGTTTCGACCGCGCTCGCCGATCTCGAATTCTCGCGCAAGCGCATCGCGCGCGATGTGCGCAAATGTCTGGAATCGGCGATCGCCAATGCCGAGAACAACCATGACCTCGATGTCGACGATCTCGTCGTCGCCGAGGCTCATGTCGGCAAGGCGCTGGTAATCAAGCGGCATGAGGTACGCGCACGCGGCCGCGTTGGCGCGATTCTCAAGCCGTTCGCGAACCTCACCATCGTGGTGCGCGAAGTCGAGGCGCAGGCGTAAAGCGGCGGCGAGGAGAGCATTATGGGTCAAAAGGTCAATCCAGTCGGGCTTCGTCTCGGCATCAACCGCACCTGGGATTCGCGCTGGTATGCCGGCAAAGCCAGCTATGGCTCGCTGCTGCATGAGGATATGAAAATCCGCAAAGCGCTGATGGCGGAGTTAAAGCAGGCGGCCGTGTCCAAGATCGTGATTGAGCGTCCGCACAAGAAATGCCGCGTCACGATCCACTCGGCGCGGCCCGGTGTGGTGATCGGCAAGAAAGGCGCAGACATCGAGAAGCTGCGACGGAAAGTTGCCGCGCTCACCGACAGCGACGTCGTCATCAACATCGTCGAGATTCGCAAGCCCGAACTCGACGCTCAGCTCGTTGCCGAATCCATCGCCCAGCAGCTTGAGCGCCGGGTCGCTTTCCGCCGCGCGATGAAGCGCGCCGTGCAATCGGCGATGCGGCTTGGCGCCGGCGGCATCCGCATCAATTGCTCGGGCCGGCTCGGCGGCGCGGAAATCGCGCGCATGGAATGGTATCGCGAGGGCCGCGTACCGCTACATACGCTGCGCGCCGACGTCGATTACGGCGTCGCCACCGCGTTCACCACCTACGGCACCTGCGGCGTCAAAGTGTGGATCTTCAAAGGCGAGATCATGGAGCACGATCCGATGGCGCAGGATAAGCGCATGGCCGAAGGCGAAGCCGGCCGGCCGCGTCGGGACGCGGCCTAACCGAGCCGATGTGAAAGGGCGTCAGCCATGCTGCAACCGATGCGAACCAAATTCCGTAAGGCGCACAAGGGGCGAATTCACGGCGTCGCCTCGAGCGCCGTGGATTTGGCCTTCGGCCAATATGGCCTCAAAGCGGTCGAGCCCGAGCGCATCACCGCACGGCAAATCGAGGCGGCGCGTCGCGCGCTCACTCGCCATATGAAGCGGTCGGGGCGAGTTTGGATTCGGATGTTTCCCGATGTGCCGGTTTCAAAGAAGCCGCTCGAAGTGCGTATGGGTTCGGGCAAGGGCAACCCGGAACTGTGGGTGACTCGCGTCAAGCCCGGCCGCATCCTGTTCGAAGTCGACGGCGTCTCGCTCGATGTCGCCAAGGAGGCGCTGGCGCTCGCCGCTGCCAAATTGCCGGTCAAGACGCGTTTCGTCGAGCGTATCAGCGAGTAGCCGCCATGAAGCCCGCCGATATCAGAGCGATGACGATCGATCAGATCGACGAGGAGGTGCTCAAACTCAAGAAGGAGCATTTCAACCTGCGATTCCAGCGCGCCAGCGGGCAGCTGGAGAATACCGCCCGCGTTCGGGAAGTGCGGCGCGACATTGCGCGATTGAAGACGGTTGCGCGCTCAAAGCACCAAGGTTCGGCGAAATCGGGCCCGGCGAAATCCAGCTCGACCAAGGCCGGTTCGGTCAAGTCGAGGCCGGCCAAGTCGAGCCGGGCCAAGTCGAGGCCGGCCGAGTCGGCTGCGGCCAAGAGTTAAAGGAAACGATATGCCGAAACGAACGCTCCAAGGCGTCGTGGTGAGCGACAAACAGAAAAAGACGTTGGTGGTGCGCGTCGAGCGCCGCTACACGCATCCGTTGTTCAAGAAGACCGTGCGCCATTCGAAGAAGTATTACGCGCACGACGAGAAGAGCGAATTCAAGGTCGGCGATATCGTGTGGATCGAAGAGCATCGCCCGATTTCCAAGCTCAAGCGCTGGGCGGTGGTGCGCGGCGAGAAGAGGCAGACCTCGCCATGATCCAGATGCAAACCAATCTCGACGTGGCGGACAATTCCGGCGCGCGGCGCGTCATGTGCATCAAAGTGCTCGGCGGCTCCAAGCGCAAATACGCCACGATCGGCGACGTGATCGTCGTGTCGGTGAAAGAGGCTATACCGCGCGGCCGCGTCAAAAAGGGCGACGTGATGAAAGCGGTGATCGTGCGAATCGCCAAGGACATCAAGCGCCCCGACGGTTCGGTCATCCGGTTCGACCGCAACGCCGCCGTGCTGATCACTCCGCAAATGGAGCCGGTCGCGAGGACGGCCGCGTGCTGGTCCGCGGCGTCAACATGGTCAAGCGTCACCAGCGCCAGACTGCCGCGCAGGAAGGCGGCATCGTCTCCAAGGAGGCGTCAATCCACGTCTCCAACGTGGCGCTCGCCGATCCCAAGGACGGCAAGCCGACGCGTGTCGGATTCAAACTCGTCGGCAAGGGCGACGACCGCAAGAAATTGCGGTTCGCCAAGCGTTCGGGAGTTGAGATCGATGGCTGACACCGACGACAAAAAGGCCAAGCGGCCCGAGCAAACGCCGGAGCAGCAGGGGCGCCCGCAGCTCCCAGCCGATGGCGGCAAGCCGGTCAAGGCGGACAAAGCCGAGCGCGGCGACAAGCCGGGCAAAGGCGAAAAGACCGACAAAGCCGAGAAAGGCGACAAGGCCGCCAAGCCCGCGAAGCCGGACAAGGCTGAGAAGGCTGACAAAACGGCGCCGCGCGAGCCGGAGCCGCGCGTCCCGGCGCGGCTGAAAGTGCAGTTCGACGAGGCGATCCGCGGCACGCTCGCCGAGCAGCTCGGTCACAAGAACCGCTTTCAGGTGCCGCGGCTCGACAAGATCGTCATCAATATGGGCATTGGCGAGGGTGTAGCCGACCGAAAGAAGGTCGACAGCGCCGCGGCCGATCTCGCCCTGATCGCCGGGCAAAAGGCCGTGGTCACCAAAGCGCGCAAGTCAATCGCGACCTATAAGGTGCGCACCGGCCAGGCGATCGGCTGCAAGGTGACGCTGCGCAAAGCGCGCATGTACGAGTTTCTCGACCGCCTCATCAACATTGCGCTGCCGCGGGTGCGCGACTTCCGTGGCCTTAGTCCGAAGAGCTTCGACGGCCGCGGCAATTACACGCTCGGCGTCAAAGAGCACATCGTGTTTCCGGAGATCGACTACGACAAAGCGGCAGATGTCTGGGGCATGGACATCACGGTTTGCACCACGGCGCGCAACGACGACGAGGCGCGCGCCTTGTTGACGGCGTTCAATTTTCCGTTCCGGCAGTGAGGCATTAAGAGAGCTTCAGACGCGGGACATTAAGGAGAAGCAATGGCGAAGAAGAGTTCAATCGAGAAGAACAACCGGCGCCGCCGGATGGCCAAGAAATATTCCGGTCGCCGGGCGCGGCTCAAGGCGATCGCTCGCGACAAATCAAAGCCGGTGGAGGAGCGCTTTGCCGCCACGCTTAAGCTCGCCGAATTGCCGCGCAATTCGTCGGCAACGCGCATTCGCAACCGCTGCGAGCTGACCGGCCGGCCGCGCGGCTTTTATCGCAAGCACAGATTATCGCGGATTGCGCTGCGTGAGCTCGGCTCGAAGGGGCTCATTCCCGGCCTGTTGAAGTCGAGCTGGTAAGGAGGTCGTACGATGTCGATGAATGATCCGCTCGGCGATCTTTTATCCCGCATTCGCAATGCGCAGATGCGTAACAAGTCGAAGGTCACTTCGCCCAATTCGCGGCTTCGCGAAAGCGTGCTCGATGTGCTCAAGAGCGAAGGCTATATCCGCGGCTATGCCGTGGTGGAGCGCGAGGGCCGCTCGGAAATCGAGATCGAGCTGAAATATTTCGACGGCGAACCGGTGATCCGCGAGATCGAACGGGTATCCAAGCCCGGCCGGCGCGTCTACACCTCGGTGAAGAGTATGCCGCGCATCAATAACGGACTCGGCGTCACCATCGTCTCGACGCCCAAGGGCGTCATGGCCGATCACGACGCGCGTGACGCCAATGTTGGCGGCGAGATCCTCTGTACGGTGTTCTGATGTCCCGTATCGGTAAAAGAGCCATCGCGGTGCCCTCGGGCGTAACCGCCAATGTCGAGGGCCAGACCGTTAAGGTCAAAGGGCCTAAAGGCGCGCTGCAAGCGGCGTTGCACGACGATGTCACGGTCAAGCTCGACGGCGGCCAGATCAAGATCGAGCCGCGCGCCGAGACCAAGCGCGCGCGCGCGCAATGGGGCACCTCGCGCACGCTGGTCGCCAATCTCATCTCGGGCGTCACCAAGGGCTTCGAGCAGCGCCTTGAAATCAGCGGCGTCGGCTATCGCGCCGCGGTGCAAGGCAAGAATTTGCAGCTCGCGCTCGGCTATAGCCACGACATCGTCTATCCGATCCCCGAAGGCATCAGCATCGCGACGCCGCGGCCGGTCGAGATCGTCATTGCGGGCAGCGATCGGCAGAAGGTCGGCCAGGTCGCCGCCGAGATCCGCGAATACCGCCCGCCCGAGCCTTACAAGGGCAAGGGCATCAAATATGCCAACGAGCGTATCTTCCGCAAGGAAGGCAAGAAGAAGTAACGGAGCCGCGCGATGACCAAGCTCAGCGATAGGATCATGCGGCGGCGTGGCCGAGTGCGCGGCGTGTTGCGCCACGCTGCAGGCGATCGCAAGCGGCTGTCGGTGTACCGCTCGTCGAAACACATTTACGCGCAGGTGATCGATGACGATCGCGGCGTTACGCTGGCGTCGGCTTCATCGATCGAAAAAGCCACACGCGAAAGCATCAAGACCGGAGCCAGTATCGACGCAGCCAAAACTGTCGGCAAGCTGATTGCGGAGCGCGCCAAGGAGAAGGGCGTCACCGACGTGGTGTTCGATCGCGGCGCTTATCTTTATCACGGCCGCGTCAGGGCGCTCGCCGAGGCGGCGCGCGAGGGCGGACTGAATTTCTAAGAACTGATGTCAGAACTGGACGGTTGAACAAAATGGTAGAGCATCATGGCGCGTGAACCCCGCGATCGAAGAAACGAAGAGCGCGACAGCGAGTTCGTCGACAAGCTCGTGCACATCAATCGCGTCGCCAAGGTCGTCAAGGGCGGCCGGCGGTTCGGCTTCGCCGCGCTGGTCGTGGTCGGCGATCAAAAGGGCCGCGTCGGTTTCGGCCACGGCAAGGCGCGCGAAGTGCCGGAGGCGATCCGCAAGGCGACCGATGCCGCCAAGCGCGGACTCAGCCGCGTGCCGTTGCGCGAGGGCCGCACGCTGCATCATGACGTTGCCGGCCGGCACGGCGCCGGCCGGGTCTATCTGCGCGCGGCGCCGCCCGGCACCGGTATCATTGCCGGCGGGCCGATGCGCGCCGTCTTCGAAACGCTGGGCATGCAGGACGTGGTGGCAAAGTCGCTCGGCACCTCTAATCCGTACAACGTCGTGCGCGCCACTTTCGATGCGCTCAAGCGTCAGGATTCGCCGCGTTCGGTCGCCGCGCGTCGCAACGTCAAGGTCTCGACGCTGCAGGCGCGCCGGCGCGACGTCGATGCCGAAGCACCCGCCGATTAAACCTGGAGCATGCGATGAGCGCCGAAAAGCCCAGCGGCAAGAACAGCGGCAAAACCGTCAAAGTTCGCCAGACCGGCAGTCCGATGCGGCGGCATTTCAGCCAGCGCCAGACGCTGGTCGGGCTCAAGCTCAACAAGATCGGCCGCGTCGCCGAACTGGTCGATACGCCGCAGACGCGCGGCATGATTGCCAAGGTCGCCCATCTCGTTGAAGTGGTGGAGAAATAGAGCATTCGTCACCCTGAGGCGCCCGCGTATCGGCGCGGGCCTCGAAGGGTCCAGGCCGGCATCCTTCGAGGCTCACCGCTTGCGCGGTTCGCACCTCAGGATGACGGTAAAAGGGAAGGAACGAGACAATGAAGCTTCACGAACTCGCCGGCCGGCCCGGCGCCCGCAAGGTGCGCAAGCGCATCGGCCGCGGCATCGGTTCGGGAACGGGCAAGACCGGCGGTCGCGGCGGCAAAGGTCAGACCGCGCGTTCCGGCGTGCGCATCAAAGGGTTCGAGGGCGGCCAGATGCCGCTGCATCGGCGCTTGCCGAAGCGCGGCTTCAAAAACACCATGTTCGCGCGCAAGCTCAATGAGGTTAATCTCGGCCGCATTCAGGCGGCGATCGACGCCGGGACGCTTGATGCCGCGGTAAAGATCGATGCGGCGGCGCTAATCAAAGCGGGGATCATTCGCCGCGCCAAGGATGGCGTACGGCTGCTCGGCGCTGGCGAGATCAAAGCCAAGCTCGCAGTTTCGGTTTATGGTGCCTCGAAATCCGCGGTCGCCGCGGTCGAAAAGGCCGGCGGCACAGTCGAAATCCTTGCACCGAAGCCGCAGGCGAGCGAGCAAGCGGCCTGATGGCAGTCGTCATGCCCGGCACTCGGGACTGGCCTTTGGCCAGCCCAAGCGTAGACCTTGTGCCGGGCATCCACGACTTATAGCTGTCGACAAAGACATGGCTGGCCGGATCAAGTTCGGCCATGACGAGTGAAGGGGTTCGGAGCGGCCGATGGTCTCTGCAGCGGAACAACTGGCAGCCAATCTCAACTTTTCGGCGCTGGCCAAGGCCGAAGAACTCAAAAAGCGCATTTGGTTCACGCTCGGCGCGCTACTGGTCTATCGGCTCGGCACCTACATCCCGTTGCCCGGCATCGATCCGGCGGCCTGGGATCAGATTTTCCAATCCCAAGCCGGCGGCATTCTGGGAATGTTCAATATGTTCGCCGGCGGCGGTATCCACCGCATGGCGATCTTCGCGCTCAACATCATGCCGTACATCTCGGCCTCGATCATCATTCAATTGATGACGACGGTGTCGCCCACCCTCGAACAGCTCAAGAAAGAGGGTGAGGCAGGGCGCAAGATGATCAATCAATATACGCGCTATCTCACCGTGGTGCTGGCCGCGTTCCAGGCTTACGGGATTGGGATCGGGCTCGAGGGCGCCGGCGGCCGCGTCGTCAGCGATCCGGGCCTGTTCTTTCTTATCTCGACCGTCATCACGCTAACGGGCGGTACGATCTTTTTGATGTGGCTCGGTGAGCAGATTACCCAGCGCGGCATCGGCAATGGCACCTCGCTGATCATCATGTCGGGCATCGTCGCGGAATTGCCCTCGGCAATCGCCGGCACGCTCGAACTCGGCCGCCAGGGCGCGCTCTCGACTGGGCTCATCCTCATCGTGCTGGTGATGGTGGTCGCGGTGATCACGTTTATCGTGTTCGTGGAGCGGGCGCAGCGGCGGCTGTTGATCCAATATCCCAAGCGCCAGGTCGGCAATCGCATGTTCGAAAGCCAATCTTCGCACATGCCGCTCAAGCTCAACACCTCGGGCGTCATTCCGCCGATCTTCGCCTCGTCGCTGCTGCTATTGCCGGGGACGGTTGCCAATTTCACCTCCGGCCAGGGGCCGGGATGGCTGACCACGATTACAACCCAGCTTTCGCACGGCCGGCCGCTGTTTCTGCTGCTCTATGTCGGGCTGATCGTGTTTTTCGCGTTCTTCTACACCGCCATCGTGTTCAACCCGACCGAAACCGCCGATAACCTGAAAAAACACGGCGGCTTTATTCCAGGCATCCGGCCTGGCGAGCGGACTGCCGAGTACATCGATTACGTGTTGTCACGGATCACCGTGGTCGGCGCCGCCTATCTGGCCGTGGTTTGTTTGTTCCCGGAAATGTTGATTTCCTACGCCGCGGTGCCGTTCTATTTCGGCGGCACGTCGCTGCTTATCGTGGTAAGCGTGACCATGGATACGGTCGCGCAGGTGCAAGGCTATCTGTTGGCGCACCAATACGAGGGCTTGATCAAAAGATCGAAGCTGCGAGGGCGCC
>WNGH01013454.1_pt1 | contig 14287 bp, 10 predicted proteins | sample 5400631 | NCBI WGS metagenome assembly WNGH01 (sample SAMN13153373, study PRJNA577476) | soil metagenome | isolation source: 115 cm soil or saprolite under Garry oak tree replicate 1 | place: USA:California | collected 2016-06-15
CCGGTCGGCTGGCCGTAGGGCCGGCCGGCGGCTTGCTGCTGCTGGTGTTGTGGTGGTGGTGGCGGCGGCTGCTGCTGATCGGGTTCGTCCGCGAAGAACAGTCGCGGCAGCCCCTGAGACTCGGGCTGGCCTGGTTCGCCGGGCTGGCCTGGTCCGCCGGGCTGGCCTGGTTCGCCGGGCTGGCCTGGTTCGCCGGGCTGGCCTGTCTCGCCTGGCTGGCGGGTGCTGCCGTGCAGGCCACGGTCACCCTGCTCTGGTGGCGGGCTGATGTCGTCGGACAGTTCCATCCTCCGGTCATCCACGATCGTGTCGCGCGCCGAACCGGGCGCGCCAAGTCCTATTGCATCACTACCTGGCCGGCGCTTCCCACACCGCGAGCGCCGCGAGCCTAGACGGCCAGGCCGTCAAGGTTACGCTGGGCAGGACGTACCAGGACACGCCGCCGGAGAGATGCTCGCCGGCCGGTCCGTCTATCGTGGCCTCATGCGGTCACGCCTGGTCGTCCTGGCGTCTGGCGAGGGGACGCTGCTGCAGCAATTGATCGACACCTGCGCGGCCGGTCCGGCCGGGGCGCGGATCGCCGCCGTCGGGGCCGACCGGCACAGCACCAGGGCCGTCAGCCGAGCCGAGGCAGCGGGCATCGAGACCTTCGTCTGCCGGGTGCCTGACTATCAGGACCGCGCTGACTGGGACAAGGCGCTCGCCGAGACCTGCGCCGGCTTCGGCCCCGATCTCATCGTCTCGGCCGGCTTCATGAAACTGCTCGGGCCGCGATTCCTCGACGAGTTCTCGGGTCGGTGCGTCAACTCCCATCCGGCGCTGCTGCCGTCCTTTCCCGGCATGCACGGGGTTCGTGACGCCCTGGCCTACGGGGTGAAGGTCACCGGCTGCACGGTGTTCCTGGTCGACGCCGGGCTGGACAGCGGGCCCGTCATCGCTCAGGAGGCGGTCAGAGTGCGCGACGACGACGACGAGGAGACGCTGACCGAGCGGATCAAGTCCGTCGAGCGGGTCCTGCTCGCGGAAACCGTCGTGGCCATGCTGCGGAACGGCTGGTGGGTCAGCGGGCGCACGGTCAGAATCGGCGGATCGGGGGGATCGCAGCAGTGAGCAAGGTTGCCATCAGCAGGGCGCTCGTCAGCGTCTACGACAAGACGGGCCTGGACCGGCTGGCCAGCGCGCTGCACCGGGCCGCGGTCGAGATCGTCTCGACCGGCAGCACGGCCCGGACTATCAGCGCCGCCGGGATTCCCGTCACGCCGGTTGAGGCGCTGACCGGATTTCCCGAGTGTCTGGGCGGCCGGGTCAAGACACTGCATCCGGCCGTGCACGCCGGCCTGCTGGCCGACCTGGGCGACCCCGAGCACGTCGCTCAGCTTGCCCGGCTCGGGATCGCGCCGTTCCAGCTGCTGGTCTCGAACCTGTATCCGTTCACCGAGACGGTCGCCGGCGGCGCGAGCGGGCCAGAGTGCGTGGAGCAGATCGACATCGGCGGTCCCGCGATGGTCAGGGCGGCCGCCAAGAACCACGCCAACGTCGCGGTCATCACCAGCCCGCAAACCTACGACCAGGTCGCAGCCGCCGTCACGGCAGGCGGTTTCACGCTGGCGGAGCGGCGCAGGCTGGCGGCGCAGGCGTTCGCGCACACGGCTCGGTACGACGCCGCGGTGGCGTCCTGGTTCGCGTCGGCCTACGCGCCCGACGAGGCCGCGAGAGAGACTGGCTGGCCTGACCTGGCCGCGGCCGTATGGGACCGGCGGGCGGTGCTGCGGTACGGCGAGAACCCGCACCAGCGCGCCGCGCTCTACCTGGCGGCCGGGTCGCGGGGAACCGGCGGGGTCGCCACCGCCGAGCAGCTGCACGGCAAGGCGATGTCGTACAACAACTACGTCGACGCCGACGCCGCATGGCGCACCGTGGGCGAGTTCACCGAGCCATGCGTTGCCATCATGAAGCACTCCAACCCGTGCGGGATCGCCCTCTCCGCCGACATCGCCGACGCGCACCGCAATGCCCACGCGTGCGACCCGGTCTCCGCGTTCGGCGGGGTGATCGCGGCGAACCGGGCGGTCACGGCGGAACTGGCTGGCCAGATCGCGGAGATCTTCACCGAGGTGATAGTCGCGCCCGGCTACGACCCAGCCGCGGTGGAGATCCTCACCAGGAAGAGGAACCAGCGGCTGCTCCGCTGCTCGCCGGCCGGTCAGGGCGGCGGCGCGGCGGCCGTCGAGTGGCGGCAGATTGGCGGCGGGCTGCTCATGCAGGCGGCCGATACCGCGTCTGAGCCAGGAGACAGGCTGGCGGGGTGGCGGCTGGCCGCCGGGCCGGCGGCCAGCGACGCCGTGCTCGCCGACCTGGAGTTCGCCTGGCGGGCGTGCCGCAGCGTCAAGTCCAACGCGATCCTGCTCGCCTCGGCGCGCGCCTCGGTCGGGATCGGCATGGGCCAGGTCAACCGGGTCGACGCCGCGCGGCTCGCCGTCACCAGGGCCGGCGACCGGGCGGCCGGATCGGTCGCGGCCAGTGACGCGTACTTCCCGTTCGCGGACGGGTTCCAGGTGCTGGCCGACGCCGGGGTGCGGGCCGTCGTCGAGCCGGGCGGGTCGGTCCGCGACGAGGAAGTCATCGCGGCAGCGAAGGCCGCGGGGGTGAGCCTGTACCTCACCGGCGTCCGCCACTTCTGGCACTGACGGCCGGCCCGGAGGTCGTCGGAATCATCGTGGATGATTTTCAGCAGATGCGCCGAAAATCATCCACGATCATGGAACAGATCGGCGGCGCCGGGCGGGGGCGAGTCGTTCGCGGGGCGGCGGTGAGCTGCGCGGGCTGGTCGAGCCGCCGACGCTGTGAGTCGCCTACCGGGTGGGGTGGGTCGCTCGCGGGCTGGAGGCCGGGCACAATGTTCCAGTGACCGCGATCATCCTTGACGGCAAGGCCACTGCGGCGGCCATCCGCGCCGAGCTCGCCGAGCGGGTGGCGAAGCTCGCCGCCAGGGGCGTCGTTCCCGGGCTGGCCACAGTTCTGGTCGGCGACGACCTGGGCAGCGCCGTCTACGTGGCAGGCAAGCATAAGGACAGCGCCCAGGTCGGCATCGCCAGCATCAGGCGCGACCTGCCGGCCACCGCGAGCCAGCAGCAGGTGCAGGACGTCGTCGCCGAGCTCAACGCCAACCCCGCGTGCACCGGGTACATCGTGCAGCTGCCGTTGCCCGCCGGCCTGCGCAGCCAGCCGGTGCTCGAGCTGATGGACCCGGCCAAGGACGCCGACGGCTTGCACCCGATGAACCTGGGCAGGCTGGTGCTCGGCGAGCCAGCTCCGCTGCCCTGCACGCCGCTGGGCATCGTCGAACTGCTGCGCCGATACCAGGTGCCGATCGCCGGGGCCGACGTCACGCTCATCGGCCGCGGCATCACGGTAGGCCGCCCGCTCGGGCTGCTGCTCACCAGGCGCACCGAGAACGCTACCGTGACCCTCTGTCACACCGGGACCGCCGACCTGAAGGCCCATACCCGCAACGCGGACATCGTGGTGGCCGCCGCCGGAAAGCCGCGTCTGGTCACGGCCGACATGATCAAGCCAGGGGCGGCCGTGCTCGACGTGGGCATCACGCGGACCGACTCTGGGCTGGTCGGTGACGTGCACCCGGATGTCGCCGAGGTGGCCGGGCACCTGGCCAGGGTGCCCGGCGGGGTCGGGCCGATGACCAGGGCGATGCTGCTCGCTAACGTGGTGAGCCTGGCCGAGCGGCAGGCCTGACCTACTGCGGGCTACTAGCGAGTAACATACCGTCCGGGCATCATGCGGGCCCCGGAACGCGGGTCGCTCGCCCCGTTTGGCAGGCTTGCCTTGCCCAGGTTGGCAACCGCAGGGACTCATGGGATGCCCGTACCTGCGCGGGCTAGCCCGAACGTGGCAGCAGAGACAGGGAGGTCGGCCGCCGGTCATGAATATCGTCGTCTGCGTCAAGCAGGTTCCCGACACATGGTCTGAGCGCACGCTTCGCGAGTCGGACTCCACGCTCGACCGGGATGCCGCCGACGCGGTCATCAACGAGCTTGACGAGTTCGCGATCGAGGAGGGCCTGCGCCTCGCCGAGGCGCACGGCGGCGAGGTGACCATCTTGTCGATGGGACCCGACCGTGCCACCGAGTCGATCCGCAAGGCGCTGTCGATGGGCGCCGACAAGGCCGTGCACCTGCTCGACGATGCGCTGGCGGGCTCTGATGTGCTGGCGACCTCGGCGGCGCTCGCCGCGGTGCTCGGCCAGATCGGGTTTGACCTGGTCATCCTGGGTTCCGAGTCGACCGACGCGAGGACAGGCCTGCTCCCGGCGATGCTGTCGGAGCGGCTTGGCGTGCCGCAGCTTTCCTACGCGAGCAAGGTCGAGATCGACGGGACCTCGATCACGATCAACCGGCTGGCCGACTACGGCTACGACACGGTGGTGGCCTCGCTGCCGGCGGTCGTCAGCGTGGTCGAGAAGATCAACGAGCCGCGTTACCCGTCGTTCAAGGGGATCATGGCGCCAAGAAGAAGCCGGTGCAGACGATGACCGTGTCCGACATCGGCATCGACGCCTCGCAGGTGGGCCTGGCCAACGCCGCCAGCGAGGTGCTGAGCTTCGCCAAGCGGCCGGCACGGCAGGCAGGCACGATCGTGACCGACGACGGGGACGGCGGCGCCAAGGCCGCCGAGTTCCTCGCCGGACGCAAGTTCATCTGAACCGACCGAACCGACTGAACCGACTGAACCGGCGCACCCGAGCCGAGCCGGGGCTGAAGGGCTGAGAGGCGGCCGAACGATGGCTGAGATTCTGGTACTGGCCGAGCATGACGGCGAGACCGTCAAGAAGGTCACCGTCGAGCTGGTGACGCTCGCGCGCCGGTTCGGCGAGCCCGCCGTCGTCTGGGCCGGCCCCGGCGCCGAGGCGGCGCAGGCCAGGCTGGCCGAGTATGGGGCCGCGAAGGTCTATGTCGCCGGGGATCCGGTGTACGACGACTACGTGGTCGCGCCGAAGGCCGAGCTGCTCGCCGAGCTGGCCGTCCAGAAGTCGCCTGCGGCCGTGCTGGTGGCCAATACCGCCGAGGGGCGCGAGGTTGGTGGCAGGCTCGCCGTCAGGACCGGCTGGGGAATCCTGACCGATGTCGTCGGGCTCGATGACGACATCACCGCCGAGCAGGTGATCTTCGGCGGCGCGATCAACGTGAGCTCGAAGGTCCGGTCGGGCACGCCGATCATCGCGGTCAGGCCGAACGCGATCAGCCCGGAACCAGCCGCGGGCGAGGCCGCTATCGAGCCGGTGAGCATCACGGTCAGCGACGCTGCGAAGCAGGCGAAGATCACCGGTCGGGTCGTGCAGCAGCGCGGCGCCAGGCCGGAGCTGACCGAGGCGTCGATCGTCGTATCGGGCGGGCGCGGTGTCGGCTCGGCCGACAACATGGCGCTGATCGAGAGGCTCGCCGACTTGCTCGGCGCCGCGGTCGGCGCCTCCCGCGCGGTCACCGACGCGGGCTGGTATCCGCACCAGTTCCAGGTCGGCCAGACCGGCAAGACGGTGTCGCCGCAGCTGTACGTCGCCGTCGGCATCTCCGGGGCGATCCAGCACCGGGCTGGCATGCAGACCTCGAAGACGATCATGGTAGTGAACAAGGATCCCGAGGCGCCGATCTTCGAGCTCGCGGACTTCGGCGTCGTGGGAGACCTGTTCAAGGTCGTGCCGCAGCTGGTCGAGGAGATCGAGAAGCGATCAGCCTGAGCCGCCACGGCAGCGGAGCGGGTGCCGGCGCCGGCGCGGCCTGCGGGCCTTAGGTTCCCGTTAGGCTGGAATCACCATGGTGAACCTCGAATTCCTCGGCGACGGGGACGGCGCCCCTAACCACGGGGTCGCTGCCCGCGCGGCTGCTAGCCGCGCGGCTGCTAGCCACGGGGCCGCTAACCACGGGACCGCGGGCTCCGTGGTCTACCTCGACCACGCCGCGACCACGCCGATGCTGCCGCAGGCGCTGGCCGCGATGGCGGAGGAGCTGGCTCAAACCGGGAACCCGTCGTCGCTGCACAACGCCGGCCGCCGGGCCCGCCGGGTGATCGAGGAGTCACGCGAGCAGATCGCGCAGGCCTTCGGCGCGCGCCCCAGCGAGGTCGTCTTCACCAGCGGCGGCACCGAGGCCGACAACCTGGCCGTGAAGGGGTTCTACTGGGCACGCCAGACCGGATCCCGGCCGCGGCCGCGGGTGCTGGCCACTGCGATCGAGCATCACGCGGTGCTGGACTGCGTGCAGTGGCTGGGCGAGCACCAGGGCGCGCAGGTCGAGTGGCTGCCCGTGGGCGGCTCGGGGCTGCTCGGCCCGGACGTGCTGCGCGCCGGGATCGAGCGTGACCCAGGCAGCGTCGCACTGGTCAGCGTCATGTGGGCGAACAACGAGGTGGGCGCCGTCCAGCCGATCGCGGAGCTGGCGGCGGTCGCGAGTGAGCACGACGTTCCGTTTCACAGCGATGCGGTCCAGGCTGCCGGGCAGCTTCCGGTCAGCCTGGCGGCGAGCGGCGTGACCGCCCTGACGATCACGGCTCACAAGCTCGGCGGGCCGGTCGGGGCTGGCGCGCTGCTGCTTGCCAGGGGCGACGACCCGGTGCCCGTGCTGCACGGCGGCGGCCAGGAGCGCGACGTCCGGTCGGGAACCCTCGACACCGCCGCCATCAGGGCGTTCGCCGTGGCGGTCGAGCACGCCGTCGCGCGCAGGGGCGAGCACGCGGCGCGGCTTGGCCAGCTCCGCGACGAGCTCGTCGGCCGGGTCCGCGCCGCCATCCCCGACGCCGTGCTGAACGGTCCCGCCCCCGGCGAGCTCCGGCTGCCGGGCAACGCGCACTTCTCCTTCCCCGGCTGCGAGGGCGACGCGCTGCTGATGCTGCTCGACGCCAGGGGGGTGGACCAGCACGCAGGCCGACGTGGCGGCGCTCGGTGCGGTCATCGGCGAGGTGGTCGAGCGGGCCAGGCGAGCCGGCCGGCAGGGGGCAGGCACGGCCGAGGGGCAGGTCGCTGGGCAGCCCACCGACGTTCAGGTCGCGGGACAGCTCGCCGACGGTGTCGCGGGGCAGCGTGCCGAAGGTCAGGCGAGCGTCCAGGTGGCCGGGCGGGCAGTGGCGTCGTGACCGCCTTGCGGGTGCTCGCGGCCATGTCGGGCGGCGTCGATTCGGCGGTCGCGGCGGCCCGGGCGGCCGAGGCAGGCCACGAGGTGACCGGAGTGCACCTCGCGCTGTCGGCGAACCCGCGCTCGTACCGTGCCGGCGCCCGCGGCTGCTGCACGCTGGAGGACGCCAGGGACGCCAGGCGCGCCGCCGACGTCATCGGCATCCCGTTCTACGTGTGGGACATGGCGGAGCGGTTCGGCGCCGATGTGGTGGACGACTTCGTCGCGGAGTACGCGCGCGGGAACACCCCGAACCCGTGCCTGCGCTGCAACGAGAAGATCAAGTTCGCCGCGGTGCTCGACCGGGCGGTCGCGCTCGGCTTCGACGCCGTCTGCACCGGCCATCACGCCAGGCTCGAGTCGGCCCGGCCGGGCGGGCCCGTCCGCCTGGTGCGCAGCGTCGACCTGGCCAAGGACCAGTCCTACGTCCTCGGCGTGCTGACCGGCGACCAGCTGAGCAGGGCGATGTTCCCGCTCGGCGATAGCACCAAGGAGCAGGTGCGCGCCGAGGCGGCGCGCCGGGGGCTGGCCGTGGCCGATAAGCCAGACAGCCACGACGTGTGCTTCATCGCCGATGGCGACACCCCCGGCTTCCTGCGCAGCAGGCTGGGTTCGGCGCCCGGCCCGATCGTGGATCGCGACGGCCAGGTGGTCGGCAGTCACCAGGGCAGCTACGGCTTCACCGTCGGGCAGCGCCGCGGCCTGCGGATCGACAGCCCGGCTCGGGACGGCAGGCCGCGCTACGTGCTCGACATCGAGCCGGTCTCCGGCACCGTCCGGGTCGGCCCGGCCGAGGCGCTCGACGTGGACGAGATCACCGCGGTCCGGTCGGTCTGGTCGGGCCGGACGCCGCCGGACGGCCCGATCGAGGCGACCGTCCAGCTCCGCGCGCACGGCGAGACCTTCCCCGCGACCTGCTGGCTCGAAGCCGGGTCGCTCCGGATCAGGCTGGAGGTCCCGGCCCGCGGCGTCGCCAGGGGCCAGGCCGCCGTCCTCTACGAGGGCGACGCCGTCCTCGGCTCAGCGACGATCTCGGCCACGAGCCGGTCCGGCGCCCCCGCCGCCTCTCCCGGCCTCGCCGCCTCCCCGCCACGCCGAGCCGGATGAATCCGGGGATCCGTCCGGCAGAACCGGATGAATCCCGGGATCCATCGGGCGGGCATTGGGTGAGGGATCGTGGTCCGGCCGGTCTAGTGCCCGATTCGCGGCTTTTGCGGCTACGAAACGTACGGCAAGTCGGTGCTATGCCGGCAGCGGAGACCGGTCCGGGGCGGGCGAGCCGGGACTGATGGCGGTGACGGGGGTGGTCGCTAGGATGTGGCGGTGAGTGATGCGGCGCCGTTTCCCTGGCCTGCGCAGAGTGCGACCGGCGTGGGCTCGATGCCGGGCACCGACCCGGACGAGGCGACCGCCGTCGTCCTCGGCGAACTGCCGAACCTGCCGCACCTGCCCGAGTTGCCCGCCCGCGGGCCGGGCGCCGATCTCGTCGGGCGCACCGGCGCGCTCCTGGTCGACCTACCGGTCGAGACGACCGCGACGGGCTGGCGGCTGGCCGAACGGCGTGGCCGCGACCTGGGCCGGGCGGCGGGGCTGATGTCGGCCGACCTGGACGCGATGGAAGCGGCGACCGCCGGGTACGCCGGGACATTCAAGATCCAGCTGTGCGGGCCGTGGACGCTGGCCGCATCCGTGGAGCTGACCCGCAGCGTCGAGCCCGCCCTCACCGATGCCGGAGCCGTTGCCGACCTGACCGCGTCGCTCACCGAGGCCGTCGCCGCGCACGTCGCGGCGGTCCGCCGCAGGCTGCCCGGCGCGACGCTACTCGTCCAGCTCGACGAGCCCGCGCTGCCCGGCGTGCTGGCCGGCTCGGTGCCGACGGCGAGCGGCCTGCGCCGGGTTCCGGCCGTCGACGAGACGGTCGCCGCCGACGGGCTCCGCGCGGTACTCGCTGCGGCGTCGGCACCGACCGTGGTGCACTGTTGCGCCCCGCGAGTGCCATTTAGCTGCGTAACAAGATCAGGCGCCAGTGCCGTCTCCTTCGACCTCGCTCTGCTGCGCCGCGCCGACGAGGACGCCGTCGGCGAGCTCGCGGAGGCGGGACTGGGCCTCGCCATCGGCGCGGTGCCCCCGGTCCAGGCAGCGGCGGGCGGCGCCCCGGTTACGGCCGCCGACGCGGCGCGGGACACGGCACGGACCGTGGTCGAGCTCTGGCGGCGGATCGGGCTCCCCGGCGCCGCGCTGACCGAGCAGGTGGCAGTGACACCGGCCTGCGGCCTGGCCGGCGCCTCGCCAGCCGGCGCACGGGCCGTGCTCACCCGGTGCCAGGCGGCGGCCGACGTGATACCCGAGCTGATCGAGGAGGGCGTGCGGTGACCGGACCGGACGAGTCGGAAGCTGCCGTGATCGACCCTGAGGCGGGCGAGACCGCCGACGTCGGCGAGGCAGACGACCAGGCGAGGCACCGCCACGCCGACCTGGCCGACCAGATCGCCGAGCACAACTACCGGTACCACGTGCTCGACTCGCCGGTGATCTCGGACGCCGAGTACGACGCGCAGATGCGCGAGCTGCGCACGCTCGAGGAGGACCATCCCGACCTGCGCACGCCCGACTCGCCGACGCAGCGGGTCGGCGACGCGGCGGCGGCCGGGTTCGCGCCGGTCCGGCACCTCGAGCGGCTGTTCAGCCTGGACAACGCGTTCTCCGACGCCGAGCTGGACAGCTGGTTCGCCAGGGCCGAGCGGCTCGGCGGGACCGGCCCGTTCCTGTGCGAGCTCAAGATCGACGGCCTGGCGGTGGATCTCGTCTACCGCGACGGCACCCTGGCTCGCGCGGCCACCAGGGGGGACGGGGTGACCGGCGAAGACGTGACGGCGAACGTCAGGACGATCGCGGCCGCCCCCGCCCGGCTGCGCGGCTCGGGATGGCCCGCCACGCTGGAGGTCAGGGGCGAGGTGTTCCTGCCGGTCGCGGCGTTCGACGACCTGAATGAACGACAGGCGCAGGCGGGCAAGCCGCCATACGTCAACCCGCGGAACACCGCGGCCGGGTCACTGCGGCAGAAGGATCCCGCGATCACCGCGAGCAGGCCGCTCGGTCTGATCCTGCACGGCGTCGGGGCCATCGAGGGGGAGGCATCGCCGCGGCCGGACAGCCAGTCAGGCTGGTACGGCCGGCTGGGCGAGTGGGGCCTTCCGGTCAGCGAGCTTTACCAGGTGGTCGACGGTATCGAAGAGGTGCGCGGGTACATCGGCCACTATGCCGAGCACCGGCACGAGCCGCCCTATGAGATCGACGGCGTCGTGGTCAAGCTCGACCCCGTCGCCGTCCAGCGACGGCTCGGCTTCACCAGCCGCGCACCGCGCTGGGCCATCGCTTACAAGTACCCGCCAGAGGAGGTCACCACCAGGCTGCTCGATATCAGGGTCAACGTCGGCAGGACCGGCCGGGTGACGCCGTTCGCGGTGATGACTCCGGTCAAGGTGAGCGGTTCGACGGTGGAGCGCGCCACCTTGCACAACGAGGACGAGGTCGCCCGCAAGGGCGTCCTGATCGGCGACATGGTCGTGCTGCGCAAGGCCGGCGACGTGATTCCCGAAGTGGTCGGTCCGGTACTCGACCTGCGGTCAGGTGAGGAGCGGGCCTTCGCGTTCCCGAAGGTCTGCCCCAGCTGCGGTACGCAGCTGGCCAGGGAGGCTACCGAGGTCGACTGGCGCTGCCCCAACACCAGGGCCTGCCCCGCGCAGTTGCGCGAGCGGCTGTTCCACCTGGCCGGCCGGGGGGCCTTCGACATCGAGGTACTCGGCTACGAGGCCGCCTCCGCGCTGCTCGAGGCCGGGCTCGTCACCGACGAGGGCGACCTGTTCACGCTGACCGCCGAGCGGCTGGCGGAGTCGCCGTTCTTCGTCACCATCGGCGGGGACCTCACGGCGAACGCGGTGAGCCTGCTGCGGAACCTGGACGATGCCCGCAACCGACCGCTCTGGCGGGTGCTCGTGGCGCTGTCGATCCGGCACGTGGGACCGACGGCGGCCAGGGCGCTGGCCGCCGCGTTCGGCTCGGTCGACGCGGTCGCGACGGCGCCCGCGGAGACCCTGATGCTGGTGGACGAGGTCGGCCCGACCATCGCGGGCTCGATCATCGACTGGTTCGCGGTCGACTGGCACCAGGCGATCGTGGCGAAGTGGCGTGCGGCCGGGGTCCGGCTGGCCGATCCCGACTTCGCCGGGTTCACGCTCGGCGAGGGTGTTGCGGCGGGCGGCGGGCCGCTGGCCGGCGTGACCGTCGTGCTCACCGGCAGCCTGACCGGATACACCAGGGACGAGGCGGCGGAAGCGATCGGCGAGCGCGGAGGAAAGGTGTCGGGATCGGTGTCGAAGAAGACCAGCTTCGTGGTGGCCGGGGAGGGCCCAGGCTCGAAGCTGGACAAGGCGGCCTCGCTCGGGGTTCCCGTGCTGGACGAGGCGGGCCTGGGGGTTCTGCTCGCCGAAGGGCCGGAGGCCGCGGCGCGGGCCGCCGCTCCTGGCTAGTCGCGGGGTGCCCGCCGAACCTCGCGAGGCAATCCGCGTCTCTGCGCATCTACCAGGAAGCTTCGCGATGTGTAGTTGGTTAACTACGACAAGGCATCTAGTAACAGATAGTATGCGTATGGCTTCGGCAAGTGCAGCAGCCCCGATACGCTGCCTGACAGAGCTTCTCGAACCGGCACCCCCCCGGTGGAACCGGCGGCCCGTGAGGACGCTATGAGGAACCCGAACGACACCCGCAACATCGGTCCGCGCGTCGGCTCCCCTCCGTGGATCTACCTGACCGCGGTGTCGGCAGCAGGCGCGGTGGTGCTCGCCGTGGCTGTCCCTGCGATGGTTCAGAACCTGCCCAAGCTCGCCAAATCGCCGATGTTCTGGGTGGTCGGCGGGATGATCGTGGCCGGCGAGGTGTGGCGGATCGTCACCCCCGGCAGGTCGGGGCCCGAATCTCCGGCCGTGTCGCGGACCATCAGCGTCGCCGCCATGCTGTTCTGGGGATTTCCCGTCGCCGCGCTGCTGCGGGCAACGGCGATCGCGATCGTGGGCATCGCGCAGCGCAACGCGCCGCCGCGGATCGCCTTCAACGTCGCCCAGCTCAGCATCAGCCTCTACGCGGCCAGCCTCGCGCTCCGTGCGGTCGGCGTCGCCCCCCGGCCGGGGTATCCGTGGATACCTGTACACGGACCACAACTTGCGCTGTTCGCGCTGGCCGGAGCCGCGTACTTCGTCGTCAACTTCGGCGTGGTGATGGGCGCGGTCTCGCTCGGCACCCGGACGCCGATCTTCCGGGTCATCAGGGCGAACCTTGCCTACCAGGCGGGCGTGACCATTGTGCTGCTGGCGACGACTCCGCTCGTCGCCATCGCGATGCGAACCTCGCCGATGATCGTCGCGCTTTTCCTCCTGCCGCTCGCCGCGATCTACTTCAGCGCCGCGATGTCCGTGCAGCGGGACCATCAGGCCAATCACGACGAGCTGACCGGCCTGCTCAACCGCAAGCTGCTCGCCAAGCGCAGCTCAGAGGCGCTGGCCAGGGCGAACATCGCGGATGCGAAGGCCGGGTTCCTGCTGATCGACCTCGACAGGTCCACCGGGCTCAAGCAGGTCAACGACACCCTCGGGCACGCTGTCGGCGACCGGCTGCTCAAGACCGTGGCGCACCGGCTCACCCAGAGCGTCCGGCCAGGTGACGTGGTCGCCCGGCTGGGCGGCGACGAGTTCGCCGTGCTCTTGCCGTCGGTCAGGGAGGCGGCCGCGGCGCGCGAGGTCGCCTCGCGGCTGCGGGTCGCGCTTGCCGAGCCGGTCCGGCTCGAGTCCATGACGTTCCGGGTCGAGGCGAGTGTGGGCATCGCCATCTACCCCGACGACGCGGACAGCTTCGACCAGCTGATGCAGCGCGCGGACGTCGCGATGTACGTGGCGAAGGAACGGCACAGCGGCATCGAGCGATACCAGGCCGAGGCCGACCGCAACTCGGCCGAGCGGCTGGCGCTGGCCAGCGATCTGCGCTCGGCGATCCTGCGCGGCGAGATCGAGTTGCACTTCCAGCCCAAGGTGCGGCTGGCGGACGAGAAGACGATCGGCATGGAGGCGCTCGCCCGATGGCCGCACCCGCAGCGCGGGGTGCTGGCCGCGGCCGACTTCATCGGCCTCGCCGAGCAGTCTCACCTGATCAGCCAGCTGACCGAGCAGGTCATCGACAAGGCGCTCAGCCAGACGGCGAGTTGGTGGGCCGACGGCCTGCCGGTCCAGGTGTGCGTCAACCTGCCGGCCAGGGACCTGCTGAGCACCCACCTGGTCGACCTGATCCGCCAGGCCCTCGAGCGGCACGGACTGCCACCGGACGCGCTCAGGCTCGACATCAACGAGCAGGTGCTCGCGGGCAAGTCCGCGCAGGCCGTCGCGACCGTGCAGGGACTTGTCGAGGTGGGCGTCGGGGTGAGCCTCGACGACTTCGGCACCGGGTACTCCTCGCTGGCCCAGCTCACCAGGCTCGGGATCACCGAGGTCAAGCTCGACCCTGACCTGGTCTCCGGGCTGCCGGACTGCGCGGAGCGGAGCATGACGGTCAAGTCGCTGGTCCGGCTGGCCCAGTCCCTGGGCATCCGCTCCATCGGCGAGGGAGTGGAGACCGAGGCGACGGCCACGGCGCTGCGGCTGATCGGCTGCGACGGGGCGCAAGGCTGGCACTTCGCCAGGCCGCTGAACGCGATCATGGCCACCGAGTGGCTGGCCGAGCAGCACGGGCGGGGATCAGCGCCGCCCGGTGCCGGTGCGCATGGCGGCCAGGCCGAAGCGCCAAGGCGGGCCGTGCTGCGGCACCGGCAGCCGGACCGGGCGCACGCCGGGTCGTTCGGCGCGCCGGCCGAGGTCGGCTCGGTGTCGCCGAGCTGGCTCGCCGGCGCCGCACCGGGAAGCTAATCGGTTCGGCCTGCCCGCCGGCGGGCCTCTAGGATGACGGGGTGTCCATTACTCGCGATGAAGTGGCCCACCTCGCCAGGCTGTCCCGGCTGGCACTGGGCGACGACGAGCTCGGGCGATTCGCCGGCCAGCTCGACGTGATCATCACAGCGGTCGCCC
>WNGH01008019.1_pt1 | contig 14282 bp, 14 predicted proteins | sample 5400631 | NCBI WGS metagenome assembly WNGH01 (sample SAMN13153373, study PRJNA577476) | soil metagenome | isolation source: 115 cm soil or saprolite under Garry oak tree replicate 1 | place: USA:California | collected 2016-06-15
CGAGCAGCGCTTGCAGATCGAGCGGAGCGGTGAACATCTCATCCGGCCACTGGTCGCGCGGCCGGTCCCGGTAGAGCTCGATCCCGTTCTGATCCGGGTCGTGGAGGTAGATCGCCTCGCTCACGCCATGGTCGCTTGCACCGCTGAGCGGGATGTCCACGTCGAGCACCTGCTTGACAGCCTGCGCGAGCGTCTGGCGATCCGGGTATCGAATGGCGACGTGGTAGAGACCGGTCGTGCCGCGCGGCGGCGGTGAGCCACCCAACGACTCCCAGGTATTCAGGCCGATGTGATGGTGATAGCCGCCGGCCGCCAAGAACGCGGCCTGGTCGCCGTAACGATGCATCAGCTCGAAGCCGAGCACGTCACGGTAGAACGCGATCGCGCGGTCGAGCTGGCTCACCTTCAGGTGAACGTGGCCGATGTCCACGCGCGGATCGATCGCCATCCGCGGGCAACGCTACCGGCGCGAGCGCGATCCCGGCCAACGCCCACAGACAGTACGCAACCCACGGGTCGCCGATCACGTCGGTCTGCACGGCGAGCACCAGCACGGCCGCAAACGCGGCGGCGACGCCGGCCGCCGCCCACCAGCCGGTTCGGCGTGCAGCCGCGACGAGCCCCGCGAGCAGCGCCAGCCCCCATGCCGTCCAGAGCACGGAGCCGAGGAGGCCGGTCTCGGCACCGAGCTCCGTGTAGTTCGACTCACCCGCCTTGATCGGCGTCCCGGTGCGAGACGCGGTCTGGCCTGCGTTGCCGAGCCCGTAGCCCTGCGGATGGTGCACGACCGTGCGCACACCTTCGCGCAGGCTGATCCAGTGACTGTGGATCGACGGTTCGTTGATGCTCCCGCCGCTGCCGCTCGCGCCCGGCTTCTGCTTCGCGATGTTGCGCTGTTGAACGAGGTCCTGCTTCGTCCACTTGCCTTGCGGCGCGACGTCCGGAAAGACATGCACCCACGCGACGCTGACGGCAATGGTCACCGCTGCCGCGGCAACCGGCCACCAGCGGCGCCTGGAGAACGCGAGCACGACGAGCCCGGCCGCGAGCGCGAGCAGAGAGGAGCGCGAGAACGTGAACAGCAGTCCCGCCGCGACAAGCGCGCCGATGACTGCGAGCCAACGCACACGCCGCCACAACGCGGCACCGAGCAGCAACGCGACGACGAACAGGTACGCACTCGCCAAAGGGCCGAGGAAAACGGAGACGAGGCGCCGCAGGTAGTGCGCCTCGGAACCGGTGTTGTAGATGAAGTTCTCCGGCAACCCGCCCGTGCCGTTGTAGTGATAGCCGAGCTGCTTGTGGAAGTAGTCGACGACGGCGGAGTTGCGCCACCACGAGATCGGCACGAGGAAGTCGTCGAGCAGGCCGATCGCCGCCACTGCCCCGGCGACTCCGACCAGCGTCCACGCCAGCGGAACGAGCTGCTCGCGATGCAGCAGCAGCGAGCGGCCGAGAAAGTACGCGCCGACGGGAACCAGGTCGTGCTTGAGCGCGAGCCCGATCGCGGAGCGGTCCGCCGCGCCGCCGAGCCACAACTGCGGCAGCGCCGCGTAGACGCAGACGAGCACGGCGAACGCGAGCGCCAGCAGGTCGACGACATGGATGCGGAACGCGAGCCGGCGCGCTCGCAGCGCATCCCTGCCCACCCGCGCGAGGGCAACTCCGAGGAGGATTTCCTTCCAGGCCTGGAGGGCGGTCAGAGCGCCCCCGCGAACTCCTGCGCCGTACAGGGCGGCCATGACCGCGTTGTGCGCGGCCAAGCCGACGATCCACGCGTACAGCGCGGCCGCAGGCCTTCGCCAGACGAGGATCGCACCGGGCACGAGCAGGAGCCCGTACACCGCGAGCGCGAGCCCCGAAGCCATCAGGCGAGACTAATCGGGGCGGGGGTACGACGAAACGCACCCCCGCCTAAACGCACGGCATCAGCTACCCCACGGCGCCATCTAGGTCCCCTCCTTCCAAGATCCGCAGATCGAGGGGCTTATGTTGCCACGAGGAAGCGCCGATTGACTATTTGACTTATGTCCGAAGCTCATTTAATGATCCAGAACAGCGTGTCCGAAGCCACTGCTGGAGAGACGATTGGCGCGCGACTCAAGCGCCTTCGTCTCCAAAGGGGCCTGTCTCAGCGCGACCTCTCGTCGCCGGGGGTGTCGTACGCCTACATCTCGCGGATCGAGGCGGGTGCGCGGACTCCCTCGGTCAAGGCGCTGAGAAAGCTTTCGCAGAAGCTCGAGGTCTCAGTGGAGTATCTGGAGACGGGCCGCGACATCCGCGAGGTCGACGATCGCGAGCTGCGGCTCGCCGACGCCGAGCTCGAGCTCCGACTCGCAGACGACATCGCCTCAGCGGAGCGGAAGCTCGAGCAGATCTATGCGGAGGCAGACGCCGCGGGCGATCGCACATCGGTTGTCCGCGCGCGAATCGCGCTTGGCCTGGCGTCGGCCCAGCGGGGAAATCACCTCGAGGCCGTCGAGCGCCTCGAAGCGGCGGTCGCTGACGAGGCCGCGCCGCAGCCGCAGCTTCGCCCCGACGTGTACACGACGCTCGGCCAGTCCTACGCGGCGCTGGGAGCGCCGGACCGGGCGGTGCGCATCTTCGAGGATTGCCTATCGCACGTGCGGCGCGAGGTTCCCGAGGACAAGACCGTGCACATCCGCTATGCCACGTTCCTGAGCTACGCGCTGACGGATCAGGGCGACTTCGACGAGGCCGCGACTGTCGTCGGCGAAGCGCTTGGTCAGGCCGACGACCAGACCGATCCCTACACACGCGTGCGCCTCTACTGGTCGCTCGCTCGACTGAACGTTCTCAACGGTCGCACGGCGGAAGCGCTCGAATACATCCGCAGTGCGATCGCGCTGCTGAAGGCGACTGACGACACGATGACATTGGCGCGCGCGTATCTGCTCGCTGCCGGCGCCGAGCTACGCCGCCAGGCCGCGTCCGCTGCAGAACAGAACCTCGAGGCGGCGGAGAGCCTGCTCGGTGCGCATCCAGAACCGGCTGACCTGGGGATGCTGCGCATCGGGAAGTCGCGCCTGGCTGCACTCAATGGAGATGCCGACGCTGCTGTCGACCAGGCGCGGGGCGCCCTGACGGTGTTCGGAGACTTCCACGGTGCCGAACAGGGCGCGGCTGTTCACGCCCTCGCGCGGGGTCTCGCGATGCAGGGGGACGAGACAGGTGCGCACGACGCGTACCGCCGCGCGGTCGATCTGCTCACCGTGCATACACGCCGGGCCGACGCCGGGGAGGCCGCCCTCGAATGGGCGAACTTCCTGCGCGAGCGCGGCCGCGAGGACGAGGCCGAGCCCATCCTCCGCCGCGCATACGATCTCGGCGTGAGCGCCGAGACCGCACCCGCCAAGCGTTGACCCTCGAGCGGGTCGTTCGTCCCGCCGGCCCGTTCTCGCTCGCACAGTCCACCAGGCACGCGAGCGACGCGACACGCTATCTACGCGACGGCACGCTGACGACGACGATGTGGGCCGGCGAACGCATCGAGGTCGGTTTCGTCCGCCAGACGGTCGACGGCCGCGTCGTCCTGCGCGCCGAGACCGAGGAGGGCCTCGAGCGGCTGCGCTTCATCGTCCCGGTCGACGCCGACCACACCGAATTCCTCCGGCGCTTTGGGCACGATCCCCTGATCGGCGAGGCGACGCTGCGGTTTCAGGGGATGCGCCAGTTGCGCCTGCCCACGGTGGCGCAGACCCTGTTGCGCGCCTTCTGCGGCCAGCTGATCGACTCCCGCCGGGCCCGCGAGCTCGAGGTGGGCATCGTCCGCGCGGTCTCCCCGCGGGTCGAGGGTACGACCCTGCGCGCGCCGCCGACGTGCGCGACGTTTGCGCACCTGGCGCCCGTGCGCCTCCGGCAGCTGGGTTTGCACGCGCGGCGCGCTGCCGCGCTCGTCCGCATCTGCCGCTCCGTGGACCTCGAGCGGCTGCACGGCCTGCCGACGGCGCAGGCCGCGGAGTTCATCGAGCGCGAGCGCGGGCTCGGGCCGTGGTCGGCCGGCGTCGTCTGCCTGGAGGGCCTCGGACGCTACGAGCGCGGGCTCGTCGGCGACCTGTCGCTGATCAAGCTCATGTCACGTCTGCGCGGCCGCTGGGTCGAGGGTCACGAGACCGCCGAGCTGCTCGCGCCATACGGGGAATGGGCCGGGCTCGCGAGCCTCTACCTCGCGACCGCGTTCAAGCACGGGCTGATCGCGCTGCCGGCCGAACGGCCCGTGCGTTTTCCGCGGCCCGCGTACGCATGATCGAGTTCGTCCTCGGCGACATCACAACGCAGGAGGTCGACGCGATCGTCAATGCCGCGAACCCGACGCTCCTCGGCGGAGGCGGCGTCGACGGGGCGATCCACCGTGCGGGCGGCCCGGCGATCTTCGAGGAGTGCCGCGGCCTCGGCGGTTGCGAGCCCGGCGACGTGAAAGCGAGCGGCGCGGGCAACCTCCCTGCGCGGTACGTGCTGCATGCGGTCGGGCCGATCTGGCGCGGGGGCGGCGAGGGCGAGGCGGACCTGCTCGCGGCCTGCCATCGCCGCGCGATCGAGCTGGCCGCGGAGCTCGGCTGCGCGTCGGTCGCGTTCCCGGCCATCTCGACGGGCGCATACGGCTATCCCGTCGACCTGGCTGCGCCGGTCGCGATCGGCGCCACGGAGGTAGCGCTGGCCGCGCAGCCGTCGGTCGAGGTCGCGCGCTTCGTCTTTCGCGACGAAGGCAGCCTGGGTCGATACCGCGCTGCCATCGGCGCCTAGACTGGCCCGATGGCCACGAACCGCCGAATCGCAATCCTCGGGGCGGGGAAGATCGGCGAGTCGCTCCTGGCCGGGCTGCTCAGCTCCGGCTGGCGCAAGCCCGCCGACATCGTCGTCACGGGACGCCGCGAAGAGCGGCTGCGGGAGCTGACCGAGCGGCACGGTGTCGAGGCGACGCTCGAGAATGCCGAGGCGGTCGAAGGCTCGGGCCTGATCGTGATCGCCGTCAAGCCGCAGGACTTCGACGTGCTGCTCGGCGAGGTCGGCGGGCTGATCACGCCGGAGCAAACCGTCCTCTCCGTCGCCGCCGCAATTCCCACGGCACAGATCGAGGCCCGGCTCACGACAGGCGTCCCGGTCGTGCGTGCGATGCCGAACGCCCCGGCACTCGTGCACGAGGGCATCGCGGGGATCTGCGCGGGCGCGCATGCCGACGACCCGCACCTCGACCTCGCCGAGGAGGTGCTCACGCATCTCGGTGCCGTCGTGCGTGTGCCCGAGACGTACATGGACGCGGTCACGGCGGTCTCGGGCTCGGGCCCGGCGTACTTCGCCCTGCTCGCCGAGGCGATGATCGAAGCCGGGATCCTGCTGGGTCTCGGACGCGAGAGTTCCACGCAGCTCGTCGTGCAGACGATGCTCGGCACCGCGAAGCTGCTGCGGGACGAGCAGATGCACCCGGTCGAGCTCCGCGAAGCGGTCACGTCACCGGGCGGGACGACGATCCGGGCGATCCGCGAGCTCGAGCAGGCGGGCGTGCGCGCGGCGTTCCTGAACGCAATCGAGGCAGCGATGGAAAGGTCACGCGAGCTCGCAGCCGGCGAGCAGTGAGCGACGTCGAGCTCGTCGTAGTCGAGAACGCGCAGGAGGTCGCGGCCGCCGTCGCCGGACGTCTCGCGCGCGCGGCCCGCGAAGGCGGCAACGTCGTGCTCACGGGCGGCAAGACGCCCGAGCAGGCCTACGAGGAAGCGGCGAGGCGCGAGCCCGACTGGAGCATGGTCGACGTCTGGTGGGGAGACGAACGCTGCGTCCCGCCGGACGACGAGAGCTCGAATTACGGCATGGCGAAGCGGACGCTCCTCGACCGGCTCGAGCGCGCGCCGCGCGGCGTCCATCGGATCAAGGGCGAGCTCGGCAAGGACGAAGCCGCCGCCGAGTACGAACGGCAGCTCGACGACAGGCAACTGGATCTCCTGTTGCTCGGCGTCGGGCCGGACGGCCACGTCGCGTCGCTCTTCCCGAATGCGCCGACGCTTCGCCGCCGCGAGAAGGTGCTGCCGGCCGAGCCCGGCCTCGAGCCGTTCGTCGACCGGGTCACCCTCAGCTTGCCGGTGCTGCGCAGCGCAGGTGAGATCCTGTTCCTGCTCGCCGGCGAGTCGAAGGCGGATGCCGCCGCTCGCGCCTTTGCCGGCGAGCCCAGCCCGGACACGCCCGCGAGCCTCGTTCGCGCGCAAACGGGGCGCACCGTTGTAATCCTGGATCGCGCTGCTGCAGCCAAGCTCACCGCTTGACAGGGGCGTTCCTATATGTAGAAGTGCCACGGGGCAGTGCAGGAGACCCTCGTCCTCGACAGGCCGGAACAGCTGAAGGCGCTCGGCCATCCGCTGCGCGTCCGCGTGCTCGAGATGCTCGGCCAGGAAGGGGAGTGGCAGCTCACCAACCGTGAGCTGGCGCAGCGTCTCGGCGTCGATCCGGGACACCTGCACTTTCACGTACGCATGCTCCTGAAGGCGGGCCTGATCGAGCTCGCCGACTCGGAGGGGCGAGGCCGCGAGAAGCCGTACCGTGCAGTCGCCAAGGTGTTCCGCGTCGCGCCGGAGCTGCTCGCGGCGGGTGGGGCGAGCGACCTCCAGGCCGCGATGATCGACCAGGTGCAGCGCGCACACGCGCTCTATTCGTCCGCGGGTGTCTTCCGCAGCGCGCAGCTCGAGGTGAAGCTGACGATCGAACGGGCGTTGGAGTTGATGGCGGGGTTCCTGTCGGCGGCGCGCGAGCTCGAGGACGAGAGCGCCGACAAGGTCGTCCTGACGATGTTCGCGCACCCCCCGGCGCAGCAGGACTAGCAACTGCTGGGGTCAGACCCCTGACGTTCTGGGCAGGAGCGGCGAGCTGAGCTCCGCCGCCAGGCCGCGGCAGGTGGCAAGGGCCTGCAACACCAGCACGGTGTCCGCGACCGGCAGATCTTCCAAGTACTCGTCGCGCCTCTCGAACGACTCGAGCACCGCCTCGACCGCCTCGACGTAGCCGACCGGATCCTGCGCGGCGAGCATCGCGAGCGCTTCGCCGACCGGCGTCGGAAAGTCGGCGTGCGTCCGGAGACCGTCCGCGAGCACGCGTGCCTCGTCGTCACGGCCGAGCACGAGCAATGCCAGACACGCTGCGTACCGCCCGATCGGCGACGGCGCGTCTTCGGCGTTCTGCTCCAGCGTCCAGCGCGCATCCGCCTCAGCGCCGTCCCAGTCGCCGGCGAGGATGCGGGCCTTCAGGATCCCGATCGGTCGCCCCCAGCTCCCAGGCGGCGCATGCTCGTAGCTCTCGCGGTACCGCTCGACGGCCGTCGCGAACCACTCGCCCGCCCTGTCCGTATTGCCGCTCATGAGCTCTGCCAGCCCGGCGCCCGCGGCCGCATTCCCCATCCGGGCCAGCTGGCGCTGGCGCGCATCGTGATCGTCTGCAGCCGGCAGTCGATCCTCGCCGTCTCGATACCGTTGCTCTTCGCGGCGCGCATGCGCCTCCCAATCGCTCATTGCGGGAGCCTATGAAAACGACCTTCTACAACCTGCAGCTCCTGACCGCGCCGGGCCGTGTCTTCACGCCGCGACCGGCGACCGAGCAATTGGTCGACGCCGCGCTCGAGCGGATCGACGGCCTGCCGATGCGCGTTGCCGACGTCGGGACCGGAAGCGGCGCAGTCGCGGTGGCGCTCGCAGTGAACCGCCCGCAGGTGGAGGTTTGGGCCACCGATACCAACGACGAGGCGGTCGAGCTCGCCCGCGCGAACGCAGAGCGATACGGCGTCGCGGATCGCGTGCACGTCGTGCACGGCGACCTGCTCGACCCCCTGACAACCCCGGTCGATCTCGTCGTCGCCAACCTCCCGTACCTGCCCCAGTCGCAGCACGACCCCCGCTACGACGACGAGCCGGAAGACGCCGTCTACGCGCCCGGCGACGGGCTCGGCCCGTACCGCCGGCTGCTGGACGCGTGCCGCGACGGCAAGCTCGACACCGGCGGCACGGTGCTGATCCAGTTTCATCGCAAGCCTCTCGCCGCCGACTGCTGGCAGCTCGAAGACCTACGCTCTGAGCTGGAAAGCGCGGCGTAGACTCGCTCAGGTGGAGCGCCGGGAGGTCGTGTTCGTCGACGGCGTCCGCACGGCGTTCGGTCGCGCGGGCCCGCAGGGCATCTTCTGGAAGACGCGGGCCGACGACATGGCCGTCAAGGTCGTCCGCGAGCTGCTGCGTCGCAACGCGAAGATCCCCGTCGACCGGATCGGCGACGTCATCTTCGCCGCGACGGCGCAGGTCGGCGACCAGGGGCTGACGCTCGGTCGCGATGTCGCGCTGCTCGCCGGCATTCCGCAATCCGTGCCCGGTTTCGCCGTCGACCGCATGTGCGCCGGCGCGCTCACAGCCGTGACCGCGGGCGCGGGGGAGATCGCGCTCGGCGCATGCGACATCGTGCTGGCCGGCGGCGTCGAGCACATGGGCCACCACCCGATGGCCGAGGAGGTCGACTTCAACCCGCGCTTCGTCGCGGAGCGGCTGGTCGACATTTCCGCGGTGACGATGGGCGCGACCGCCGAGAACCTGCACGACCGCTTCCCGCAGATCACGAAGCAGGACGCGGACGCGTTTGCCGTCCGCTCCCAGCAGCGCGCGGCCGCGGCGTGGCAGAACGGCGTCATGCGCGAGACCGTCGTGCCGATGACGGTATTCACCGACGAGGGCTGGAAAGTGGCCGACCGCGACGAGTTCCTTCGTCCCGACACGTCGCTGGACGGCCTGGCCGAGCTGCGCACGCCGTTTCGCGTGGGCGGCCGGGTCACCGCCGGCAACTCCGCCGGCCTGACGGACGGTGCGACGGCGTCACTCCTCGCCGCCGAGGAGATCGCCGAGGAGCTCGGGCTCGAGCCGAAGATGCGGCTGGCCGCCTTCGCGTTCGCCGGGGTCGAGCCGGAGCTGATGGGCATCGGGCCGATTCCCGCAACGCGGCGCGTGCTCGAGCAAACGGGGCTCACGCTCGACGACATCGGCCTCTTCGAGCTGAACGAGCCGTTCGCCGTGCAGGTGCTCACGTGGTGCGACGGAATGGGCATCGATCCCGAGGACGAGCGGCTCAACCCGTACGGCGGCGCGATCGCGTGCGGTCACCCGCTGGCCGCGACGGGCGTGCGGTTGATGGCGCAGCTCGCCTACGGGTTCAGGGAGCGGCCGCACGTTCGTTACGGGCTCACCGCCCTGTGTGTCGGCATGGGCATGGGCGCCTCGCTCCTCTGGGAAAACCTTGGCGCCCATCACTGAGTTCAAGCTCGCCCGCGTCGGCGACGTCGCGCTCGTCACGATCGACAACGGCGAGGACTGGACGAAGCCGACGTTCTTCGGCGAGGCCGCGCTCGGATCGCTCGAGCGCGCGCTGGCTGAGTTGGAGACGGGCGGCTTCGCCGCCGCCGTGATCACCGGCAAGCCGTTCTTCTTCGCCGCCGGCGCCGACATCACCGAGTTTCCCGGCATCACGCGCGGGCGCGCGATCGAGGGCGCACGCGCCGGGCACGAGCTGTTCGGCCGCCTGCGCGCGCTGCCGCTTCCGACGGTCGCCGCGATCAACGGCGCGTGTCTCGGCGGGGGCGTCGAGCTCGCGCTCCACTGCACGGCGCGCACGATCTCGACCGCTGTCCGCCACTTCGCCTTTCCGGAGGTCTTCCTCGGCCTCTTCCCCGCGTGGGGCGGCACGCAGCTGCTGCCGCGTCTCGTTGGGCCGGAGGCGGCGATCAAGGTGATCGTGTCGAACCCGTTGCGACAGAACCGGATGCTGAAGTCCGCCGAGGTCGCAGAGCTTGGTATCGCAGACCGCCTGCTCGAGCCGGTCGAGTTCGAGGACGACTCGCTCGCGTTTGCGCGTGAGCTCGCCGCACGACCGCTCGAGCGCGAAGAGCCGGACTGGTCGGACGCCGAGACGATCTTCCGCCGAGCGCGCACCGCCGTCGACGACGCCGTCCACGGAGCGGCGCCAGCACCGTAGCGAGCTGCTGCCGGGCCCTCAGGCGCAGGCGTCGATCTACTCGTTCCAGCTCGTCGAGCAGCGCGCGAAGCGACACCCGGAGCGGCCGACCGCTCCGCCACGGCCCGTGCAGAAGGTCGGCATCGTCGGCGCCGGCCTGATGGCGCGCCAGATCGCCGCACTCTTCCTCCGCCGCCTCGAGGTGCCGATAGTGATCCGCGACGTGAAGCAGGAGATCGTCGACGACGCGATCGCCGAGATCGGAGCGGAGGCGGGCAAGCGGCTCGAAGAGCCCAAGGCACGCTTCCTCGCCTCGCTCGTCACCGGCGGTACGGACTACGCGGGCTTCGGCGGTTGCGACCTCGTGCTGGAAGCGGTGGTCGAGCAGCTCGACGTCAAGCAGCAGGTCTTCGCCCAGCTGGAGGACGTCGTCGGCGACGACTGCATCCTCGCGACGAACACTTCGGCGCTGTCGGTCACGGACATGGCCGCTTCGCTCCGCCGCCCCGAGCGCGCCGCGGGCATGCACTTCTTCAACCCCGTCGCACGACCGTGTGGGCGGTCGGCGAGCAGCTACGCAAGCGGCCGATTCTCGTGCGCGATGCGCCGGGGTTCGTCGTCAACCGCATCCTGACGCGCATGACCCGTGTGATCATGGACGCGATCGAGCACGGCACCCCCGTGGAAGAGGTGGATGAAGCAGTGATGTCTCTTGGAATGCCGATGGCGCCCTCCGTCCTCTTGCAGATGGTCGGCCCGCGCGTTGCGAACCATGTCCTGGAGCGCATGCACGAGGCCTACCCCGACCGGTTCCCGCTCTCGCCGGCCTTGGCGTCGATCGCGGGCGGCGGCGACCCGATCGTCGTCGACGACGCTCCGCGCTCGCGGGAGCAGATCGTCGAGGAGGTGCTGGAAGCCGTGGCCGACGAGACGCACCGTGTGCTCGAAGAAGGCGTCGTCGCCGAGGCCGCCGACGTCGACACGGGCCTGCTCCTGGGCGCAGGCTGGCCCTTCTTCCTGGGCGGGATCACGAAGCACCTCGACCAGATCGGCATGTCGGAGCGCCTGTTCGGGCACACCTTCGCCGGGATGAAGGCGGCAGCGCCCGTCTAATGGCGCAGGACGACTGGCGTATTCGCGTCGAGCTGCCCAACGAGGAGGGCGCCCGCGGCCTGCTCGACCGGCTCGGCCTCACACGACACGACGCGGAAGAGTTCGCGGACGAGCTGCGCGAGCATCGGCTCGCCGTCTCGCGCGACGGCGACACGGTGTTCGTCTACGCGGCGAGCGGGATGCAAGCGGAGCAGGCGAGCCGCATCATCGAGCAGGAGCTGGAGGAGGCGGACTTCACGCCGACGAGGTTCGTGACCGAGCGTTGGCTCCGCGACGAGGAGCGCTGGAACGACGACCCCGAGGAGCCGGACGTGGAGGAGGAGCTCCTGCAACGGGGTTACGCGCCGTGGGAGGTGCGGGTCGAGGCGGACAGCCTCCGGGAGGCCCACGACCTCGCCGAACAGCTCCGGAGCGAGGGCTACGACGTCTCCCGCACGTTCACGTACGTGATCGCAGGCACCGAGAGCCGCGAGGAGGCCGTCGAGCTCGCCCGCAGGATCCACGGCGAAGTCGAGCCTGGCGGGGAGCTGGTCTACGAGGTGCAGCCGCAGAACCCGTTTGCCGTCTTCGGGGGTCTCGGCACCTAGGTCCCCAGTCGATATACTGGTCATACGACGCCCGCCTTGGGAGATTCGCGGGGTCGCCTTTTCTTACAAGTGCAGCGCTTTTAGACGCTGCGTCCATGCAGGAGATCAAAGAGCAGCCGACTACAGAGTCGGAGGCGACGGACGGCCTGATGGCCGACGCCCTCCGAGCCGAAGCCTGGGCGGGCGAGCCCTTCATTCGTGAAGGCGAGAATCCCGCCAAGGTCCTGGCGCCGCGGACATCCCGCCGGCGTGCACTCGACGACGCCCTCGCGGAGATCGAGGGAGGACGTCGCACGCCCTCATCCGGCTGGAAGGTCGAGTACGGCCTCATGCTCGGTCTCGAGCGGGTGCTCGCCGAGGAGAAGCCGCACCTCGCTTCCGGAACCGAGCTGCGCCGCCACCAGATCGACGCGCTCGCGGGCATGCTCACCGAGCTGATCGCGTCGCACGAGAAGGAAGCGGAGCCGAACGGGAACGGTGCGGTTGTCGAGATCGTCGAGGCTGAAGCCGACGACGAGGAGGAGCTACAGGAAGATTCCACCGAGGACGTTCTCGACGAGGAGATCGAGGAGGACGAGCACTACACGGGCCCGGACCCGGGTGCGGTCCGCCGCTACCGGTTCCGCCACCCGACCGCGTCGGGCAAGACGATTGCCGCGGGCGGTTTCGTTGAAGCCGCGCGCACCCTCGGCGTCTTGATCCTCACACACCGCCGCCTGCTCGTCTCGCAGTTCCAGCGCGATCTCACCGACGAGGGTTACAGCGACCGGTTCGCCCCGGCTATCGAGCGCGGCAAGGAACCGGTGCGAGACACGAGTCCGCTCACCATCCAGACCTACGCGTGGTTCGCGCGCCACCAGGACTCGATCTCGCGCGAGGCGTACCAGCTCGTCATCTGCGACGAGGCTCACACCGCCCTGGGCGAGAAGACGAGCGCAGCGATCCGCTCGTTCCCGGAGCCGCTCTACATCGGCATGACGGCGACGGAGCAGCTGATCGCAAAGCAGGTGTCGGACGTGTTCCCTGCTTCGGTCGACGATCTGCCGCTGCAGGACGCAGCGCGGCGCGGGCTGATCGCACCGCTGCGCGACCTGCGTGTCCCGCCCGTTGCCGCGATCAACCAAGTGCCGATCGTCGGCGGCGACTTCGACCAGGAGGTCCTGGCCAAGACCCTCGATCATCAGGCGCTGAACCAGGCGGCCGCGTCCCTGTATCGCGAGCGCTTCGACAACACGCCGGGCATCGTCTACGCCGCCGGCGTCGACCACGCCTACAACCTCGCCAAGGAGTTCCGCGCGGTGGGCCTCAAGGCGGAGGCCGTCTCGGGCCGTACACCGCCCGTGCGACTCGCGGAGACTCTGGCCGCCTACGAACGCGGCGAGATCAACGTCCTCATCAACGCGATGCTGCTCGCGGAAGGTTGGAACTCTCCACGCGCGACCATCTGCATGCATCTCGCGCCGACAGCCTCGCGACGCGTCTATCAGCAACGGATCGGCCGGATCATGCGCACGCATCCACGCAAGGAAGCCGGGATCGTCGTCGACTTCGTCCCGAAGGCGGCAACACACAACGAGCGCGTGATCTCGCTGCACTCGCTGCTCGACGCCGATTTCTACCGCGAGGGCGCGCGTGTCACACCTGCGCCGCGCCGCAGGGTCCAACGACGGGCGCGTCGCAAGCTCACTCCGGCTCCGTGGCTCGTTCCGGTCACCCCCGACGTGCGGCGCCGACTCGCCGTGATCACACGAGAGTGGCAGCGCGTCGACCCGAAGTATCTCGACGAGGACGAGCAGCGCTACTGGGCGACGATCGCCGGACGCCAGATCCGCTTCGACGAGCGCGCCGCGTTCGTCGAGAAGCTGACGGCACGCGGTGCATCGAAGGCGTGCCTCGAGCAATTCCTCGCTACATGCGCCGCGGAGAACCCGAACCGCCGCCTCCGCATCATCGCTCTCTCCGACCGCGTGTCGATGACGGTCGAGCGCGCCGACTTCGATGATCTAGTCACGCTCGTCACGCAGGCGCCGACGTGGGAGAAGGACCGTATGGGCGGTGTCCGGGTCCTCCTGCGCGCGATCGCAGAAGGCAAGGCCGACGCGCCGGACCAGATCTTGGAGCGCTGGACGTGGCGCCTCGCGCGCGCCTCGCGCAAGGTGCAGGACCGCCGCGCGAGTGCGGAGTTCCCGGAAGCGAAGCGACTGCTCGGCGCGTTGGCAAACTCGCGCGGTCACCGGCACGAGGAGAACGCGGCCAAGCTGGTCAACGCGGCGCTCGAGCTGCCGGTTGCCGTCGGAGCCGCCCTGCTGGCGTCAGCCGAGGGGTACACGCCGCGGGCAACGCAGCTGATCGAGGCGGCGCGGGAGCGGCTGGGTACGGTGCAGGAAGTCGCCGGCGCGCTGGCGGAGAATCTTCCACAGCCGAAGGTGACGTCGGGGCGCTCCCGGCGCCGGAAGCGACGCAAGCGCAAGAAGAGCAGCGCATCGCAGCAGCAGCAGGGACAGGCGCAGGCACAGACACAGACGCCCGCGCCACAGGGGCAGGAGCAGCAGGTCGAGCCCGCGGAGGAGAAGAAGCCAAACCGCGGGACAGGAAGAA
>WNGH01008406.1_pt1 | contig 14278 bp, 15 predicted proteins | sample 5400631 | NCBI WGS metagenome assembly WNGH01 (sample SAMN13153373, study PRJNA577476) | soil metagenome | isolation source: 115 cm soil or saprolite under Garry oak tree replicate 1 | place: USA:California | collected 2016-06-15
GGCCGACTAATCAACGGGCATCTGGATCTGCCAGGCGCTCTGACAGTGACCGGTGGACTTCTACTCCTCGTCTACGCGTTGACAGTTGCTGCGACCGATGGCATCTCCTCCCTCTCGACTATGCTCCCACTGGCTCTCTCCGTACTGGCACTCGGAGCATTCGTGGTCATCGAATCTCGTTCAGAAGCCCCGTTGATGCCGTTGGGCTACTTGCGCCGAGGCACCGTTCTGACAGCGAACGTTCTATCCTTGATACTCGGAGCCACAGTAGCAGGGCTCTCATTCATTCTCACAATCTACCTTCAGCAGATACTAGGATATTCCGCCTCTGAGGCAGGCGCAGGATTCCTCCCCGGAGCGATCATATTCTTCGTTGTCGGAGGATGGGGGGCATCACGCCTCGTGAACCGTTATGGTATTAGACGAGTGTTAGTTGCATCGGCTGCCCTCATAGCCACAGGATCGGCCTTGCTCGTCGGTATTTCTCCGCAAGGAGACTATTTCGGGGTACTCCCTGGCATGATTCTCTGGGCTCTGGGTGCGAGCATCGGCTTCCCGGCGATAAATGTGGCCGCTATTGCAGGCACCAAACCCGGAGAAGAAGGCTTGGCATCAGGGCTAATCACCACTTCTACTCGACTGGGCTTTCCTCTAGGATTGGCAGTACTCTTGACTGTCGCAGGCGCAACCGACCCCGCACCTGACGCCGCTGGGGTTGTCACCGGGTTCCGTTACGCTATCGCCGCAGCGGCACTCCTTGGAGTGCTGGGAGTGTTTGTCGCACTCCGCGTAAAGGAACCTCCAAAGGCCTATGGCAACTTCCCGGGACCCCAATAGAACTGGGAGCAGACTTCTACCAGGAGAATAATCGCTTCAGAAATGGTGTCGCTGGATGGCTTCTTTGCGGGACCGAGGGGAGAGTTTGACTGGCCCCTCGTCGATGAAGGCTTCAACCAGTTCGCGATCGACCAATTGGACGCCGTAGACACTCTCCTGTTCGGACGGGTTACCTATGAGGGCATGGCGAGTTATTGGCCGACTGCTGCTACGAGTCCAAGTGGCACGCTGAAGAGTGATATCGGAGTAGAGTTCGCGGTCCCAACATCAGCCTCGGACTACCACGCCCGGATAGCCGACAAGATGAATACTCTTCCCAAGGTCGTCTTTTCGAAGACCCTGAAGAAAGTCGAATGGAACAATTCGACGCTGGTCAAAGAGGTTGTGCCGGGAGAAATTATGAAGATGAAACGGCAGCCTGGCAAGGACATGGTGATTTTCGGCAGCGCAGACCTGGTATCGACCTTGACAAATCATGGTCTGATCGACGAATATCGCCTCTTCGTCAATCCGATCGTCCTTGGTGATGGGAAACCGTTGTTCAAAGACGTAAGCGAGAGACAAAAGCTGAAACTCGTGAACACAAAGCCGTTCACGACTGGAGTCGTCGGACTCTTCTATCAGAAGAGCAAGGAATAAGATAGTTCGGATTGTTACTGGGCTACCACAAGTCTCTCGAACAAGAGTTGTCGGGAGAGACTTGCTAGGCTAACTGGCGACGTGCCGTCTGGTTTCGCAACTTCTTGTCCTGACGGGGGTACTTCTAGGTAGCTTGGTATCCGGGCCCTTATGCGATCCGCGTATGTTGGAATGGTCTCGTTCTGGTAGAAGACGCCTATCGGGATCTTGTCTCCCCATTCTCTCGATTTTTCGATTATCTGCGACATTTTCTTCTCGACATCATCCTCGCTCATCATTGGAGTTATCCTTCCATCGTAGCCCGTGCCTTCCATCTCGTACGGACGTGGTGTCGGCTTCTTCGTAGCCGGATCTATCCGGTCCTCGCCACCGTACCATTCTTTTGTGTTGATGTCGTTGTATGTCGGGCATGGTTGGAGTATATCGACTAGAGCGAAGCCTTTGTGTGCCACAGCTCTTTTGACTGTCTCTTTGAGATGTTTCGTGTTGTAGGCGTAGGTTCTGGCAATGAAAGTGAAGCCAGAGGCGAGAGCGAGCATTATTGGATCGACGTTCGTGTTGATGTTCGGCATCGGCAGGGATTTTGTCTGCATCCCGAGATGAAGCGTCGGCGAGGCCTGTCCCTTGGTCAGGCCGTAGACTCCGTTGTCGTGTATGATGTATGTCATGTCTATGTTTCTTCTGCCTGCATGCACGAAGTGGCCTACTCCGATTCCAAGCCCGTCCCCGTCGCCTCCGATAGCGATAACCTCCAAATCCGGGTTCGCCAGCTTTGCGCCTTGGGCAAAGGGGAGGACCCTACCGTGGAGTGTGTGGACTCCGCTTGCGTTGGTGAAGTGTACGATCTTGCCAGAGCAGCCGATCCCTGAGAAGAGGACGAGCTTATTGATATCAATCGGTAGCTCCGTTAGAGCCATCTTCAGCCCGGCTTCTATTCCAAAGTCTCCGCATCCAGGGCACCAGTCGTTGTGGACGTCTGTTCTGAGGTCTGAGAGCTTAAGCACCATGAGTCAACACTACCCTCGTGTTCTGTGACGGGTTGGAGATTATCTGTTTGACTCCTTGGTAGATCTCGTCCTGGGACATTGGTCTGCCGTTGAACTTGACTATCTTGTTTTTGATGTCGATCATCGTCTTCTCTGCGATTACAGCTGCCATCTGGCCGGAATAGTTCTGTTCGATATCGATAGCGAGCTTAGCTCCTGCCAGTTTTTCCTTGACGCTCTCGGTTGGGAAGGGGCTTGCCAGGCGTATCTGTAAGAACTCCACGCCGATTCCCTCCTTCTCGAGCATCCGCATAGCATCCAAGATAGGTCCCTTGGTTGACCCCCAGCTTACAAGAGTAACGTCAGCCTGTTTCTTGCTGGAGCGGAAGAAGTTGAACTTCTCTTCCTCCGGAATCTCATGGGCCGCCGTCTCTAGCTTTGTCATTCTCTTTGTCATCATCTTGATTCTATTATCCGGGTCCTCCTCAATGTGTCCAATCGTATCGTGTTCGTCTCCACTGTTCCAGAAACGATATCCCGGCATCCCCAGCACGGCTCTCGGTGAGACACCGTCGTCAGAGAACGCGAACCTATGATATTCTCCGTTACCCTCCGATTGGTGGCCGTCGTTGATCAGTTTTCCTCTTTGGATCGGAACCATATCCGAGCGGAGCTGAGGAATCGTCGCGCTGCTATTGGCGAGGGACTTGTCGATGAGATGTATCGCCGGCACCTGGTATCGCTCTGCATAGTTGAAGATCCTGATCGCGTCATAGAAGCATTCCTCGAGGTCGCCAGAGCATAGGACGATCCGAGGGAACTCGCCGTGGGAGGCACTCAGGACGAATTTCAGGTCTCCCTGCTCATGACGAGTCGGCTGTCCAGTCGACGGACCGCCCCGGGAGTATTGTGTTATCACAACTGGGACTTCGTTAATGCCCGCCCATCCGAGACCCTCAACCATCAGTGAGAATCCTGGACCGGAGGTTGATGTTGCCGCCCTGACGCCTGTCAGAGCTGCGCCTGTAGCCATCGTGATCGCCGCTATCTCATCCTCTGTCTGCGTAACGAGAATCGATCCCTTCTTTCCCGGCTCGCCACCGTCGAGGAGATCGAAGTTTTCATGAGATTCGATAAACTCGCTCTCGTCGGCTGCTGGAGTGATGGGATAGTAGGTCTGGACACGGCAGCCTCCCACTATCTTGCCGAGGGCTACTGCTTCATTCCCCATCAGTAACAGTCTAGATTGGTTTTGGACTGGTTTGAGCTGGTAGGGGAAAGGCTGTTTTGTCAGGCCTTTCGCAATGTCGTAAGCCATTCTGGCTCCGATCTCGTTCATCTCTATGACCTTCTTCTTTCCGCCAAATGTCCGCTCTAGCGACTGGTCTAGATATTTGAGGTCGAAACCGAGGAGAGCGAGAGAGGCTGAGACTGAGAGCACGTTGATGATTCTGGAGACCTTGCTAAGCTGGTGTTCTCCTATCTGGGCCGCGGTCTTTGCAATGATGTCACTGTAAGGTATAGGGTAGAGGTTGACGTTTCTCAGCTTCGCCTCGTCCAGAATTCCAGCCACAGTGGCTGGGAGGCCTTGTTTTGCGAGTCTTGCCTTGATTCGAAGTACCGCTGGGGTCTCGATGGTGTCAACTTTGTCGATTTCAACGGTGCTGAAGCTGGGGTCGTAGAGTATTCCTCCTCCCGGGTTTACCTCGTCAGCGTGTCTGATCAGCGTCTCAGCGTCGAACGTTGCTAGAAGGTTCACGTTGTTTACGTGGGATCGGATTCTCTCGCTATTCACTCGGACCTCGAAATAGCTGTGTGGTCCTTTGATGCTCGAATAGTACTCTCGAAGCCCGAAGGTCCAGAGACCACCAAGCGCGCAGGCTCCTGCGAAGATGTTTGCAGATGAGTCTACCCCGCTACCCTGTGGGCCGCCTGTCATCCATGATAGGTCGTTGACCTTTGCCGGGACCTTGCTCGTCGATTAGCCCCCGGTCGCCCTTCCATGTCCGACAGCGCATTCACAATCGCTGGTCTCGCTGCAGTATGGACAGGCGCACTCGCAGCCGTCTATCGGGGACTCACAGTTCGGACACATGTACTGTTCTATCTGGTCCAGCACAAGCATCCCATACTAAAAAGGTCTAGTCCTTCCAATAAGTCTTTACGAGGCATCAGTTTGATCTAGGACTCGCCTCGTCGCCCTCCTAGCTCTTCTTTCTGCTTCGTCAGCTTCCTCTTGGAGCATAGAGAAGACGTCGTCGACTATCTCGAAGAGCAATCGCGTCTCCTCATAGTCTTCTGGAAGGACAGGAGGGTCGACTTCGACTCTTCCATCCGTGTTTAGCCTGAATCTGGTCTTGAGTGTTGTTTCCGCGAGCTTCTTGTTAGCCCTCTCCCACCAAGAATCCGATTTCTCGACCTGCTCCAACACGTGAACACTTCACTGACTGTCATGTTGAATTGCGACAAGAAAAGGGTTTGTTCTTCATCCTTCAGATGACTTCGATGTTGTCTTCGCTGAACCCCATCTTGACCAGCTCAGCCATCGCCTTGTCTCGTAGATCTCCATGTAGGACGATTCGTCTATCCTCCACATCTCCGCCTGTACCAAGGGTCTCCTTTAGCTGGCGTGCGAGTTCTCTCAGCCATGATTCATCCTTGGTAGGTCTGTGCGGCTCTACGACCGTCACTTCTCTTCCCGAGTGGTGATGAGTCTCCCGCCTTATGACAAAGTGTTCTGATTCTCTGTCAATGTGTTTCAGGATATCCTCGAAGGTGAGATCTTCGCTGTTCATCCGATACCCTCCTATGCCTCAACCATCTGTCGTGAGTGTTCGGTCATGTGATGGTAGTGTTCGGGTGGCATGAGGGACTGGAATGCCCTGTCAACAACCTCGTTCAGTGCGGGGTGGATGTGCATCATGTCCCTTATCGGCCGGTAACTCTGTTCAGGCGTGTACATTAATGGGATTATCTCGTGTATTAGCGTCGAGGCCTCAGGCCCGATAATGTGGGCACCGAGGATTCTCTCGGTTTCGGCTTCCACGATCACCTTAACGAAATAGTCCTTGACGTTCAGTGCCTCTCCCTTAGCCGTGTCTTCGTACTTGTGATGACCGATGAGCACTTTGTCAGCTCCGTACTTTGCTATCGCTTCCTGCTCTTTCATCCCGACCCCCGCAACCTCAGGATAGGTGAATATGGCATGGGGGACCGCATGATAGTCCACCTTGACCTTTCTCTTGAGAATCGCATTGTAGTATACTATGGCTGACTCGTAGTTTGCAACGTGTTTGAACAGATACTTCCCATCAGTGTCTCCCAGAGCCCATATGCCCGGCTGGGAGGTCTCCAGAAACTCGTTGACAGCGATCCATCCTTCAGGCGTCGTCTTTATTCCTGCCTTTTCAGGATGAAGAATGTCTGTTATCGGTCCTCTTCCACTGGCGATCATGATCTCTCGCGCCGTGACTGTCACAGTCTTCCCGGTCTTCCGGTCCAGAGCAACCAGCTCCTTCATGCCCGATGGGATGCCTCTCACCTCCTTCACCTCGTGATTGGTGATGATGTTGATGTGGCGGCCCAACACTTTCTTTGCGAGTTCAGAGACCTCCGGCTCTTCGTCCGGGACAAACCGGGGGTTCCTTCCTATGATCGTGACCCTGGACCCCATGCATGCGAAGAAATGGCCGAACTCTGCCGCGATGTATCCTCCTCCGACGATCGCGATGCTCTCGGGTAGTTGTTTCATTTCGAAGGCCGAATCGCTGGTGTGGTAGCTGATCTTGTCGAGACCCTTGATTGGAGGTATGGTCGTCTTGGAGCCGATGCAGAGGAAAATCATTCTCGACCTGATCTCGGTGCCGCTGACCCTCATAGTGTAGGGTGCTGTAAATTCTGCAGGTGCGTGATAATAGTCAATGTTTTTGGAACTGGATAGCCCTTCCCTGATCTGATCGATGTCTGTATTGATGAGCTTCTTCATTCTCTCCATTACAAATTCGAAGCCGATCTTCCTGATCTGGGTATCAATGCCCAAGTCCCGAGCCTCCTCGATCTTCCGAACCAGCTCTGCAGGGTAGAGAAGGATCTTGGACGGTATGCAGCCCCGGGTAAGGCAGATGCCTCCAGGCTCGTCCTTATCGATGACCGCGATGCGAATGTTAGGATTCTCCTGAATCATCGGATCGACAATATTCATCGCCGATCCGGACCCAATAATGATAAGGTCGTACTCTTTCATGCGAGTCGAAATAGCTTAGATGCAGATAAGCATGTGGAGAAGTGTCTGCCACAACTCTCCGGCTAGGATGCCCGAGTCGCATGCTAAATTATGGAGACCAGAACAAACAAGCTTGGATAGTGGGAATTGGAAGACCTCCTCACACTAGCGCTGAACCTGATGGGAACCTTCGCTTTCGGCCTCAGCGGTGCGATTCTAGCGGTTAGGAAACAGATGGACCTCTTCGGCGTCCTCGTCCTCAGCGTCGCAACCGGGCTCGGCGGAGGAATCATGCGAGATATCATCCTCGGCCACACTCCACCTGCGACACTGACCGACTGGCGTTATCTAGCCGCCGCTGGTCTGGCAGGACTCTTGGTATTCGTCTGGTACAATAGGGTGGTTCATCATGGCAGGTTTATCACCACCTTCGACGCTGTCGGACTGAGTATCTTCACCGTAACCGGGACCACCATTGCAGTTGGTGCTGGACTAAGTCCCGCTCCAGCAGCTTTGCTGGGCATACTTACAGGGGTAGGCGGTGGCGTCTTGCGGGATGTTCTAGGCGCGGAGGTCCCGCTGATCTTTCGAAGCGAGATCTACGCGGTCGCATCAATGATAGGAGCAATAATCATCATCGTAGCCAGTCAGACGGGGCTCTCTGGAATCCCGGCGGAGATCATCGCGGCTATCGCGACCTTCAGTCTCCGCATGGTGAGTGTTCGAAGAGGATGGAGGATTCCTATAGCGATGCCCAAACAAGACCTGGCTTGCTAATGACTATCAGCGTCTGCATTCTGGACCTTGTATGTGACCACGAGGTCGGGTCCATACCTTGCGCTTCTGAGCAGTTTCAGCTTAACGCCCTCTTTGACAAGGGCGACGCCCCTTCCCTCAACGAGGCTAATTGCGCTAGTTCCACCTAGAACTCTGGGCGTGATGGCTATCGAGATTTCGTCCACAAGTCGATTGCTGAGCATGCTCCAGTTCAAGGTCCCTCCCCCCTCCAACAGCATCCTACGAACTCCAAGCATCCTCAGACGTCTGAGCAGAAATCTTAGCGATACTCGGGGACCCTTTCCACAGACAAGCACAGTAGCCCCGTACTGCCTCAGCCCGTCGATTCTTTCCTTCTTTGCTCTAGAAGTTACTCCGATTATCGTTGGAGTGTCTCTTGCCGTTCTAACTACGTAGGAGCCAAGAGGGATCCCGGCATTACTGTCTACGATGATCCGATACGGCTTGTGTCCTCTGACGAACTTGACTGTAAGCTTCGGGTCATCGGTGAGTAATGTTCTCAGCCCGACCATAATCGCGTCAACCGTGCCTCGCAACCGGTGAACTCTTCTCAGGTCTTGAGGAGATGACATTCGGGAATCGCCGGTGAAGGTAGCGATCTTTCCGTCAAGACTCATTGCCGCGTTTAGGATTACGTACGGGCGCAAGGTTTCGGGGTCTGTCATTATTGCCGGACGTTAGTCAGCATGGGATAGCTAAAAATCCCAGCCTGCTCCGAACTAATTCTTGCAGAATTGACTCTTGCTCATCCTCTAAAGGCTTAAGTGGATTTTACTGTGATTCGTCCGTGCGGAAAATGGGATGTTATCAGCCCAGTCCAAACGCCGCATGCCAACCAATCAAGGGTGGTGACACACAGATATGAAAAAGGTCATTCCACTGGTCATTATCGCTCTGCTTGCTATTCCAGCCTCTGTGACTTTCGGTAGCACTCGGAATGCAGCAAACATGGTCAAACCGTCTATCGTTCTGATCCATGGTGCATGGGCCGACGGTTCAAGCTGGAGCCGAGTAGTCGGCCTCCTACAAGTCCAGGGCTACACAGTCTATGTGCCTCCTAACCCGCTGCGTGGACTTGCCTCAGACTCGGCATATATCGCAAGCTTCCTCCAGAGCATCACCGGCCCAATAATCCTAGTCGGCCACTCATATGGGGGCGCAGTCATCACCAATGCTGCAACTGGGAATCCAAACGTGAAAGCGCTGGTATACATAGACGCTTTCGCGCCTGATGAGGGAGAGTCGCTGGGATCGCTCTCTAGCGTCCCGCCTCCACCCGGCCAATCAGCATCATGTCTCGCGGGAGACCCGACCCAAGTCTTCAACTTCGTACCCTTGACGGGGGGAGACGTCGACTTGTACGTCAAACCGAGCCTCTTCCCATCGTGCTTCGCCAACGACCTTCCGCCCAATGAAGGTGCCGTGCTAGCATCTGCTCAACGCCCATTGACGCTCAGCACACTCCCACAGACCTCAGGAGTACCCGCGTGGAAGACAATTCCGTCCTGGTACCTCGTCGGAACCATCGACAAGGTCATTCCAGCCTTTGCACAGCTCTTCATGGCCCAACGCATCAACGCCAGCATCATCCAGGTCAGAGCGTCGCATCTGTCAATGATCTCTCACCCCAACGCGGTTGTTGGTTTGATAGATCAGGCAACCCTTTCTATCCAAGGAAGTCTCGACTCGAACTCAGAACAAACTCTCGCACCAGCTACAGCCTAGGAAGAGCACAACGAAACCTGTCTGGGAACGAAGGCTCCCAATGGCTCTCGCATCTGCATCAGACTGATGGGGTGCGAGACGTTTTCCTTTTGGGATACTGGACTAGGGCTGCCGTCCGCAGCGCGCATTCGGAGGTCACTCCTAGTTACTTGGCTTCCAGGGCTTTGACAAGCTCTTTGGCTGTACCGGCTCCCTCATGCCTCAATCCGTTCACGTAGAACGTTGGGGTCCCGTTCACTCCACTCCGGACTCCGCCATTGAAGTCCTCCCTTATCCTCGACTGGTGAGTGTGTTGGGATAGATCGCGTTGAAACTTCTGAGTGTCCAGTCCGAGTTTCTTCGCAAATCCAAGCGCTACGCCAGGATCTCCAAGAGTCCCTTGGTGTTCGTAGAGAAAATCGTGCATCTCCCAAAACTTTCCCTGCGCATTGGCAGCCTCAGCGGTCTCCGCAGCATTCAGAGCGTGCTCATGGATTCGGCTCAGGGGAAAGTTTCGGAACACGAATCTAAGTTTCGAGCCTAACTGTTTCTGTACCTTCTTCACTTCGGGATATGCTGCCCCGCAGTACGGACACTGGTAGTCGCCATACTCTACCAGAGTAAGCGACGCTGTCAAGGGTCCTTGTATGTGGTCGCGTCCCGGATCGACTGGAACTACGAGCCGACTAGTCTCCGGTTCCTCTTCTACGGTTTCGAGTCTAGTCTTGCCGGTTGTTCTACGGGGGACAGTTTTTGTTGCTGCCAAGAGCTTTGGATCTAGCTCTGCTCAGCTGGCGGGATTATTCAGACTCTCCAGTGCGAGAAGGATGCCGTCAGCTCCTGGGTTGACACCGTCAGGTGAAAGGTGGCTCCAACGGATTACACCCTTGTCGTCTATGACAAATAGTGCCCGTGCTGATTCGCCAATCTTCTCCTTGAAGGCGCCATACTTTCTAGAGACTGTTCCTTTGGGTTCAAAGTCAGCTAGGACGGGAAAGTTTAGCTTTCGATCTTTCGAGAATGCGAGGTGGGACCAGATGTTGTCAACGGAGATTGCCAAGAGTTCGGCGTTATGTTTCTTGAACTCCGGCATTACTTCCGCGTACAATGACAGCTGGTCGGTACAGACGGGGCTCCAGTCGGCAGGATAGAATGCGAGTATGACTGGTTGTCCCCGAAAATCGCTCAACGACACCTTCTGGTCAGGCGTACTGTTCAGCGAAAAGTTAGGAGCTTTCTTGCCTGCTACGAGAATTGAACCGTTCTTCTTCAAAGCGTCTGCTGACTTTTGTTGATTGTTGCCTTGACGGTTTTTCGATGCACGGGTTCGCAGTCGTTTCTTGCTCGATTGCAACATACTAGTCTTCATCTAAGCCCAGGATTCTCCCACGAGAAATAACATCTCAACCATCTAACCCATCCCGGATGGGTACTTATTTCTTGACTGGGTTTGAATCGACCGGGTCAGGCTGGCTTAGGTAGCATACGACAAGATTCTCTCTGATTCGGGAAGTGCGTTGTAAAGGAACGGAGTTTGTACGGACGAAGAGTAAGACTAAACTGATGTGATAGAGTTGGACACTAGTCCTACTGATGCTTATGACTTGTCATCCACTTCTTCTCTTCGCGGTTTGGAGTCAGCTTGCACCCTGAAGACCAAAGGAAGGTCCTAGCGGTCGATGGTCCAACATGCTGAAACCGTTCTTGTACACCCTCTAACAAGCGCTCTTCATCCTTTCCGAACTTGTCAAGGTACTTCTGAAAAGAGCCGAACTCCTTCTCTAACTTCAAGAACTCTCCCGCATTGTGCACTGTGGCCTGGATCTTTTTCTCGTTCCTGACGATTCCCGCGTCGGACATGAGCTTCTCCACGTCTTTGTCAGAGAATCGTGCTACCTTGCTTATCGAGAAATCGGCGAACGCCTTCTGGAAGTTAGGCCACTTCTTCTCTATTACCTTCCAGTTGAGGCCTGCAGTGAAGAGTGATCTTGTCATCCGCTCGAAGTATTCATCGTCGTTCTTAGGCGGTTTAACGTTCCAGCTGGGAGACACGGACAATGTTGAGGCATTCTACATATTTATGGACTTTGAATTCGCCCCCCTCGATGTCGCTCCAAGGCTTTTCTACCTGAAGGCAACCTAGGACCTTTCGAGCATGTCTGTCACAAAATCTCCTAGTACAACCGTTTCCCCAAAAGAGGTTCTGAGAAAGTACAAGACCATAGCGGTGGTAGGGGCCAGCAAGAACCCTCAGAAAGACGCTTACACTGTTCCTCAGTTCATGAAGGATCACGGTTACAAGATTATTCCGATAAATCCGACAGCAGATGAGATCGTTGGAGAGAAAGCCTATCCAAGCCTCATGGACCTGCCCTCAGATCTGGCAAGCAAGGTAGAACTTGTGGATGTTTTCCGCCCAAGCGAGGAACTCCCGCAAGTGGCTCAACAGGTGGTGGATATGCATCGGAAGTATGGGAGACCCTTTGTCTTCTGGGCCCAGCTGGGGCTCGAGAACGATGAAGCAAAACAGATCCTATCGAAGAACCAGATTCCATACATTATGAATGCCTGCCTACGGATTGTTCAAAGATCGATATCGCCTTGACGCAGACGAACCGCTTCTATACTTCTAGCTCGTCAGCATCTTCAGTCAAGTGGTTTTCTTGTACGCTTATCGCTGTACGAATGTGGGACATGAATGAGGACAAACATACTGTGGACGGCTGATACTTTTCCGGTCACTTCTGAGCAATTATGAGGAAACGACTTTCTGTCAACATGAGTCCTTCGGGTTTTAGCAGCTCCGATTCTAGAGATATCAGAGCCTCCAGGTCTCGTTCAAGAGAGAATCCTGGAACTTCCCAGGGTGCAACGCTCAGCAAATAGACGATTTCCCCAAGACCACGGTAGGCTACTTTGTAGTAATGTTGAATGTTTCGTAATACCTTGAGTCCTGCCGTCTGGAAACCGCGAACGTAGTCAGAGTAGAGTTTACTGAAGCTCGGGGCCCTCGGAAAGAAGCGCGTCAACTCGGTCCAATTATCACCTACTTGCTGAGTAACGACATAGCCACCGGGCGAGAGGACTCTCGCGACCTCTTTCGGGTCAAGTTCTTCATGACGATTGGCCACTAAGTCAAAGATCGAACTAGCAAAGGGTAGGTTGAGGCTCTTGCACCTGACTGTGTCCACATCGAAGGGGTCGAGTCGACGCTTCGCGATGGGAGCATTGACCTTCCACTCCTCGGTGGCAATCGTTCTGTGAGGGAGGGCATGGCGCATCTGGGACAGAAGCTCTCCCCCACCCGTTCCCATGTCTAGAGCCTGTTTCTTGTCTTCAGCATATTCACGGATAAGATCCTCGTAATTCCACGGCGGTCCGGGGTCGAGCAATTTCGGCTTGACACCGCTCAGATCCCAACCTGTAAAGCGTGCTGCCTTGTCAACCCAAGGTTTCAGCCTCGCCAGATCTTTGTCACGATGCATTGCGAAAATTAATTCCCGCGGAGATTTCGTACTCATTCATAGGTCGCCGGCCAAAATTCTGGGGGACAAGGCACAGAGTCAAGCTTAGCGAAAGTCGATCTTGATCGACGTGTTTAGGACTGGGTGCAACGAGCTTGTGTCGAGGAGTGTATTGACTTGGGTATGTCCTGTACCGCTAGGCTATTCCCATCGTGTTGCCTATTCCTGCAACTATGACTGTGTCTCCGGGCTTGGTCCGAGCTTCGATCGTGTTCTTGACGCGGCGAATAGTCTCGTCTACCGCCAGTCGGACTTGTTGGGTCATCTGCGAGATCGCTTCCTTGTTCGACATCTTCACGACGATAGCGATCATGGGAATGCGGCGCTTGGAAGCGCTCTGTTCAATGTGGTATCGGTCTACTCCGGGACCGCCGATTGCGGCGCCGACTCCTTCTGCGACCTCTCCGCTGGCCTCTCCTTCGAACTTTAGAGCAGCATCTACCGTGACGATCAATGACGGTGACTTTTCCTCTATCAGCTTCTCGACTGCGATGCCCGGCTTTCCAACGCTCCCTCCGGGACCTTTTGCTCGGACTAGGAGGAGGTTTCTCCCGTCGACTCCGGTCTCGTACATGATAGTGTCTTGTTCGATCTCCCGGGGTTGAACGCCCTCGGCCATTTTGCTTGCTATGAGAGGTCCGATACCATCTCCGATTGGTTGGCCTTTCTCGAAGGCGCTGATCGCGGAGCTGTAGGCCTCCGCTTCCTCCATTATCTGGGGCATGGCCATCTGGAGCTGGTAGAGCGCGAGGATTCCTCCCTGCTTTCTCGCGAGGAGGTAGAAGTGGCGTACGACTCGGTACATCTGGTCGAGTCCGATCGAGATCTCCATCTGATTGGATAGTGTATTGACTTCAGCGTCACTAGCGCCTGTGGCGATGGTCTTTACCTCAGTTCTCAGATTGTCATCGTAGGTGTCAAGTACATGCTCAAGTTTCCCGACTATTCCGGCCGGGTCCATGTTCACTGGTTGGATAGCGAAGGATCCTGTTAGTCGATCTATGCGTGTCTCGACGGCCTTTCTGTCTCCCTTGAACCTCAGGGCAGAGTTTAGTACGCTGTTGTGGGCTGTTGTGCGAAGTTTCTCAAGCTTGCCCAGGTTCCTCTTTACGCTTACCAGCATCATACTCATCTGAATGCGCTGGCCGTAGAACATTAGGATGAAGAATGATGCAAAGTATGCCAGTTGGATGATGCTGCTCAGATTGCCGCCTAGATCGATGCCGATAAGCGCCATTAATTGATCAATAGCCCTGTGTGAGATATACGCGTTGCTCCGACAGGAGTCATCTCAAAAAGTGACGGATTATCCGGGTTTATCATCTTATCGCCTTGAAATCGCGGGAATTGGAGACTCTCTGAGAGATAGCCTTGTAGCTCGTTTGTTTGTCATCCGAATGAACCGGATTTCAACCTCTTCTCTTATCGCATGTTTCGAGAGGGCTGCAAGCACATCTTTCATCTGATTGATCTCTTGGGATCCAATGCCGATTATCACGTCTCCAACTCTCAACCCCGACTCGTAGGCTGGTCCTCGGGCATCTACCTCGACGACCAGGACGCCAGAG
>WNGH01009112.1_pt1 | contig 14278 bp, 16 predicted proteins | sample 5400631 | NCBI WGS metagenome assembly WNGH01 (sample SAMN13153373, study PRJNA577476) | soil metagenome | isolation source: 115 cm soil or saprolite under Garry oak tree replicate 1 | place: USA:California | collected 2016-06-15
CAGTCGCTGGAACTCGCGGCAGGAGCGGTAAGAGCCACTCTGAATACAAAGCACCTCATTCATGCCAGAAAAGTCGTTCTGGCTCTCGGGCGCGAGGGCAGCGGCGCGCCGCGCTGGCCTGCGTTTGCGACTTTCGACCCGGCGAAACGCGGGAAAAATGTCTTTCACGCGGCGGACGAGATCGATTTTGGAAAGCTGAAGGGAAAACGAATCGGCGTGCTCGGCGCCGGCGCTTCCGCTTTCGACAACGCCGGCCTGGCGCTTGAGGCGGGCGCGAAACAGGTGGTGATGTTCGCGCGCCGCCCGATCCTGCCGCAGGTGAACAAGTCGAAGTGGACCGCGTTCCCCGGCTTCCAGCACGGCTACGCCTCGCTCGACGACGCGCGCCGCTGGCGCTTCTATAGCTACATCTTCAGCGAGCAGGTGCCGCCGCCTTACGAGAGCGTGCTCCGCTGCGAGAGGCATGCGGGGTTTTCACTGATTTTTGGTACCACCTGGCAGGATATTTTTCCGGAAAGGGAAGGAGTAAGAATAGCGACGCAGAAAGGCGAGCATCGCTTCGACGCCGTGATCGTCTGCACTGGCTTCGACGTGAACCTCACCGACCGGCCGGAGATCGCCTCGTTCCGCGACTCGATCGAGACCTGGCGCTCGCACGTGCCGGCGCATGAGGCCGAGAAGTATCCGGAGGAAGCGCGCTTTCCGTATCTTGGTTCTTCTTTCGAATTGATCTCGAAAACACAAGAACTTTCAGGTGCGCTTGGGCGTATCCACGTATTCAACTGGGGCTGCACCATGAGTCACGGCGCGCTCGCGGGCGACATCCCGGGGCTGGAGACCGGCGCGCGGCGCCTGGCGAACGGCATCGTGCGCGATCTGTTCGTCGAGGACGCGGACCGGCACTGGATGTGCCTTCAGGAGCACAACGAAGACGAGCTCCGGCCGACAAGCTATTTCGTTCCTCTCGGGGAAAGAAAATAGCCCGCAAAAAATCTAATCTATGGTGGCACCCACCCGCTTCACCACCTCCGCCCACCTGGCGCGGTCGTCCCTGACGGTGCCGCGGAACTCCTCGGCGCTCTCCCAGCGCGGCGTGTTGCCGAGTTGGATCAGGCGCTCGCGCACCGCGGCAGTCTCGAGCGCCGCTTTGACCGCCGCGTTGACGCGGTTCACGATCTCGCCGTCGAGTCCCCGCGGTCCGAACAGGCCGAACCAGGTGTAGCTCTCGTAGCCGGGAAGGCCGGCTTCGGCGATGGTCGGGATTTCGGCGACCGCCTGCACGCGGTTTCGCGTGCTGACCCCGAGCAGGCGCACCTTGCCCGCCTTCCAGTGCGCAATCACGGTCTGAACCTGGTTGAAGATGCAGCAGGTCTGGCCCGAGATTACCGAGGCGATCGCTTCGGGTCCGCCTTTGTAGGGGATATGCACCATGTTGAGGCCGGCGCGCGAGACGAGCTCGGCGAAGGCGAGGTGGGTGCCGGTGCCGTTGCCGGTGGAGGCATAGTTGTACTTGCCCGGGCTCGCCTTCACCCGGTCGATGAACTCGCGCACCGTCTTGACGTCGATCACGTTCGGATTGATGGTGAGCACGTTGGAGACGTTCACCAGCGGCGCGATCGGCGTGAAGTCGGCCTCGACGTCGAAGGGGAGCTTCTTGTAGAGCGCGGCATTCACGCCGTGCGTGGCGGCGGTGCCGAGCAGCAGGGTATAGCCGTCGGGCTTCGCCTTGGCCACGTATTCGGAAGCCAGGTTGCCCCCGGCGCCGGTGCGGTAGTCGGTGACGATCCTGCCGCCGAGCGATTTCTCCATCGGCTCCTGCAGCAGGCGCGCGACCACGTCCACGCCCGAACCGGCCGGAAAGCCCATCACGATGGTGATCGGATGGACCGGCCAGTGCTGCGTAGGCTGCGCAAAGGCGGGGGCCGGCAATGCGGAAAGCAGCAGGAGGCGTATGAAACGGAAGGTCATTTCGGGTTCCCGGATGAGTAGCCTACCAGTATATAAAAACGCGGAGCTTGACAAGCGCCCCAGGCTTGGTTAATACTAAACCTAATGGTTAAGTATTCAGACGAGCAGCTCGACAGCGTGTTCGCCGCGCTGGCGGACCCGACGCGCCGCGGCATCCTGGAGTCGCTGAGCCACGACGCCGGCCTGGCGGTGACCGAGCTCGCCGCGCCGCACGAGATGTCGCTGCCCGGGTTCATGAAGCACCTGCGCGTGCTCGAGGACGCCGGGCTGGTCAGCCGGACCAAGGAGGGGCGGGTCGTCAGCTGCGCGCTGTCGGCGCGGCCCATGAAGCAGGCCTCGGTCTGGATGGGGCGCTACGAGAAATTCTGGACCGAGAAGCTCGATTCGCTCGCCCGTTATCTCTACCAGCAAGAGGAACTGCAACAATGGAAACCCCACAACTTCAGGAACAACAAGCCAAAGTCAAGGAAAAGCCCTTCCTCGCACTCGAGCGGAGCTATCCCGTCGCGCCGCAGAAAGTCTGGCGCGCGTGGACCGACCCGGAGGCGATAAAGCGCTGGTGGGGCCCGGGGCCGGGCGAGCCGGTGTCGCTGGCCGAGCTCGACGTGCGCGTCGGCGGGCGTTTCCGCATCGTGTTCGGCGGGCCCGACGGCAAGGCGCACGAGTGCGCCGGCGTTTACCGCGAGGTGGTGCCGAACCGCAAACTGGTGTTCACATGGACCTGGCCCAATACCACCCCGGAGCGTGAATCGCTGGTGACCATCGTCTTTCTCGCCTCGGGCAGCGGCACGGAGCTGGCGTTCCGCCACGAGCAGCTGTTCGACGAGAAGGTGCGCGACGACCACAAGCGCGGCTGGACCGGCGCGCTCGCCAAGCTCGACGAATTTTTGCAGCACCAATAGTCAACCCGCAAAGGAGAAGTCATGGCTTATGTCGACGGTTTCGTATTGCCGGTGCCGAAAAGGAGCAAGCAGGCTTATCTTCGCGTCGCAAGGAAGATGGGAAGGATCTGTCGCGAGTACGGCGCGCTCGAGTACCGGGAGTGCATCGCGGACGACGTCAAGCCCGGCAAAGTCACGTCGTTCCCGCAGGCGGTGAAACTGAAGAACAACGAGGTGGTTTGGTTTTCCTGGGTCGTCTACAAGAACCGCAAGCATCGCGACCGCGTGATGGGCAAGGTCATGAAAGACAAGCGGCTCGCCAGCATGATGGACCCCAAGTCGATGCCGTTCGACGGCAAGCGCATGTTCTACGGCGGCTTCAAGATGGCAGTCGACCTATGAGTGTAAAAGACAGGGACCTCGTTCTCACGCGCGTCCTCGAGGCGCCCCGCGAGCGCGTGTGGCAGGCCTGGGCCGATCCAAGGCAGCTCGCGCAATGGTGGGGTCCGGCCGGCTTCACGAACCCCGTCTGCGAGGCGGATCTGCGGCCGGGCGGACTCCTTCGCATCGACATGCGCGGACCCGACGGCACCGTCTACCCGATGACCGGCGTCTATCGCGAGGTCATCGCGCCCGGGCGGCTGGTGTTCGTGTCCTCCGCACTGGACGAGAAGGGCGAGCCGCTCTTCGAAGTGCTGACGACCGTGACCTTCGCCGAGCAAGGCGGCAGGACCAGGCTTACGGTGAAGGCTGAGGTCGTCAAGACCACCGCCGGAGCCGCTCCGTACCTCGAAGGCATGGCAGAGGGCTGGAGCCAGACCCTGGACCGCCTCGCCGAAAAACTTTCCGCATAAAAAAGGAGATATCAGTGCCCAAGGCCATCGGTATCGCGGGCGTCCTCGCCTATGCGGCGACCAGGCCCGACGTGTTCCGCGTGCCGCAATGAAAACTCGCTATGGCTGGGTCATGGTCGCGCTCGGCGCCTTCATGACGTGCATCGCGATCGGCGCCATGTTCTCGCTCGCGGTGTTCCTGCAGCCGATCACCGAAGCGACCGGCTGGTCGCACACCGCGGTATCGAGCGCCATGACGATCGGCTTCCTGGCGATGGGCGCGGCGGGCTTCGGCTGGGGCGCGCTGAGCGACCGCATCGGACCGCGCCCCGTGGTGCTGGCCGGCGCCGTGCTCCTCGGCCTGGGCCTGTTCCTCGCGAGCCGCGCGCAAAGCGCGCTGCAATTCCAGCTCGCGTTCGGGCTGCTGGTCGGCATCGCCGTCGGCAGCTTCTTCTCACCCATGATCGCCGCGGTAATGGGCTGGATGACCGAGCATCGCGGCCTCGCGGTGTCGCTGGTCTCGGTCGGGGTCGGCGTCGCGCCGATGACCATGTCGCCGTTCGCCGCGTGGCTCATCACGCAGATGGACTGGCGAGCCGCGCAGGTCGTGCTCGCCATGCTGGTCTGGGCGACGCTCGTCCCTGCGGCGCTCTTCGCGCGCCGGCCGCCGGCGGCGGAGACAGGAGAAGGGCAGGGCGCGGCCGCAGGACCGCCGATGAAGCTGCGCGACGCGTTCGTCTCGGCGCCGTTCATCGTGCTCGCGCTCACCTTCTTCGCCTGCTGCGCGACGCACTCCGGACCGATCTTCCACACCATCAGCTACGCCATGACCTGCGGCGTCGCGCCGATCGCTGCGGTGACGATCTATAGCGTCGAAGGCCTCGCCGGCCTCGGTGGCCGCCTCGCGTTCGGCGTGGCTGCCGACCGCCTTGGCGTGAAGCGCGTGCTGATCGCCGGGCTGCTGATCCAGGCGCTCGCCGCGGGCACCTTCGTCTTCGCCTCGCGGCTCGGCGAGTTCTACGCCATCGCCGCCACGTTCGGCTTCGCCTACGGCGGCGTGATGCCGCTCTACGCGGTCCTAGCGCGCGAATACTTCGGGCAGCGCATCCTCGGCGCGGTGTTCGGCGCCGCCGCGATGGTGTCGAGCCTCGGCATGGCGCTCGGTCCCGCGGTGGGCGGCTGGGTCTTCGACCGTTTCGGCGCCTACACCTGGCTCTACATCGGTTCGTTCGCGGTGGGCATCGGCGCGGTAGCGATCGCGTTCGCCTTTCCGCCGCCTTCGCGTGAAGGCGTTCGGCGCCGAGGAGCAGGCGCGCCTGCCCGGCCCCGACGGCCGGCTCATGCACGCAGCGGTGAAGATCGGCGACTCGACCGTGATGCTGGCCGACGAGATGCCCGAGTGGGGCTCGCTGGGGCCGAAGGCGCTGAAGGGCTCCCCGGTCACCATCCACCTGTACGTCGAGGACGCGGACGCGTTCGTCGCGCGCGCGGTGAAAGCCGGCGCGAGGGTGACGATGCCCGTCGACGACATGTTCTGGGGTGATCGCTACGGCCAGATCGAGGACCCGTTCGGCCACCGCTGGTCGGTCGGCACGCACGTGCGCGACGTCAGCCCCGACGAGATGCAGAAGGCGATGCAGCAGATGAAGCCGAAGCAGAAGGCGGGGGCCTGACCATGCAAAAAATCACCCCGATGCTGTGGTTCGACGGCAAGGCCGAAGAGGCAGCGAAGTTCTACGTTTCAGTCTTCAAGAACTCCAAGATGGGCAAGGTCTTGCGTTACGGCGATGCGGGACCTGGCCCGAAGGGGAGCGTGATGGTTGCGAGCTTCGAGGTCGAGGGCGAGGAGTTCACGGCGCTGAACGGTGGACCGCAGTTCAAGTTCACGGAGGCGGTCTCCTTCGTCGTGCATTGCAAGACCCAGGAAGAGGTCGATTACTACTGGGACAAGCTGCTTGCCGGCGGCGGGCAGGAGAGCATGTGCGGCTGGCTCAAGGACAAGTTCGGCCTCAGCTGGCAAATCACCCCGGACGCCTTGCTCGAGCTGGTGAGCGATCCCGATCCCGCGATCTCGCAAAGCGTCATGAAGGCGATGATGCAGATGAGGAAGATCGACATCGAAGGCCTGAAGCGGGCCAAGCGGGCAAAAGCAGCATGATCTACAAAGGCAGCTGCCACTGCGGCAAGGTCGCCTTCGAGGTGGAAGGCGAGATCAAGGACGTCACGGCGTGCAACTGCTCGATGTGCTCCCGGAAGGGAGTGCTTATGTGGTTCGTTGCGCGCCAGAAATTGCATCTGCTGACGCCGGAGAAGGACTTGAGCACCTACCTGTTCAACAAGCACGCCATCAAGCACCGCTTCTGCGCCGATTGCGGCATCCACGCGTTCGGCGAAGTCACCGATCCGAAAGGCAACCAGATGGCGGCAGTGAATGCGCGCTGCCTCGAAGGCATCGAGCTTGCGTCGCTCACCGTCAAGAATTTCAACGGCCGGGCGCTTTGAGCCCAAAGGAGACCATCATGAAAGGCAAACCCGCGCCTCATATCAAGACGAGCCCAGCCGCCGCGACGGTTCGTGTGACGCTCAAGGGCGAGGTGATCGCAGAAAGCCGCGATGCGCTCGCCCTGAAGGAGGGCGACTATCCGGTCGTGTACTACTTTCCGCGCAAGGACGTGAAGATGGAGCGGCTCAAGCGCACCACGCACTCGAGCCATTGCCCGTTCAAAGGCGACGCGTCGTACTTTTCGCTGGTGAACGGGCCCGAAAACGCGGTCTGGAGCTACGAGCAGCCGTACGACGAGATGAGCGTCATCAAGGACCGGCTCGCGTTCTATCCGGACAAGGTCGACTCGATCTCGACGTCGTCCTCGAAGTAAGGAAACACGCAGGTCGCGCGACAAGCTGCAGTGACCACTATTGCCATCAATTCGCGCGCGACGCGCCGCGAGTGGATCGGGCTCGCCGTGATCGCGCTGCCCTGCCTGCTCTACTCGATGGACCTGACGGTGCTCAACCTCGCGCTGCCGGCCATCAGCGCCGAGCTCGGGCCGACCAGCACGCAGCTGCTGTGGATCGTTGACATCTACGGCTTCCTGCTTGCCGGGATGCTGATTCCCATGGGGACGCTCGGCGACCGCATCGGGCGCCGGCGCCTGCTCCTGATCGGCGCCGCCGCGTTCGGCGTCGCCTCGGTGATCGCCGCGTTCTCGAGCAGCGCGGAAATGCTGATCGCGAGCCGGGCGGCGCTCGGGGTGGCGGGGGCGACCCTCGCGCCTTCCACGCTGTCCCTGATCCGCAACATGTTCCACGACCCGCAGCAGCGCAGGTTCGCGATCGGCGCCTGGATCACGAGCTACTCGGCGGGCGGCGCGATCGGCCCGGTGCTCGGCGGCATCCTGCTGGAGCATTTCTGGTGGGGCTCGGTGTTCCTGGTGGGCGTGCCGGTGATGGCGCTGCTGCTCGCGGTGGGGCCGGCTCTGCTGCCGGAGTTCCGCGATCCCAGGGCAAGCCGCCCGGATCTTCTCAGCGCGGTGCTTTCGCTTGCCGCGGTACTGTCGGTGATCTACGGCATCAAGCGGATCGCCGAGCACGGTGTTGCGTGGTTCGCGGTCCTGGCGATCCTGGCCGGGCTGATGGTGGAAGCCGCGTTCGTGCGCAGGCAGCGCAAGCTGGCCGACCCGCTCATGGATCTCGGGCTGTTCCGCCTGCCCGCGTTCAGCGCCGCGCTCGCCGTCTATACGCTCGCGACCTTCGTCGCGTTCGGCGCCTACCTCTTCATCGCGCAGTACCTGCAGCTCGTGCTCGGCATGTCGCCGCTGCGGGCGGGCCTGTGGATGCTGCCCTTCTTCTTCGGCTTCATCGCCGGTTCCCTGGCGCTGACCTGCGCCATCTGCGCCGTGATCACCGCGATCCTGGCGGTGGCGACCGCGCTCGCGCTGCGGCGGGTGAAAACCGCGGCATGAGGTACATTCCACCCTCGCCGGTGCCGATCCTCTCCATCTCAGGGCTGACCAAGACCTATGCCTCGGGCCTGCAGGCGCTGAAGCGCGTCGATCTCGAGATTCGAAAGGGCGAGATCTTCGCGCTGCTCGGCCCGAATGGCGCGGGCAAGACCACGCTGATCAACATCGTGTGCGGCATCGTGACGCCTTCGGCGGGCAGGGTGACGGTGGCCGGCCACGACATCATCAGCGACTACCGCGCGGCGCGCTCGATGATCGGCTTGGTGCCGCAGGAGCTCGCCACCAACGCCTTCGAAAGCGCCTGGGCGACGGTCAGCTTCAGCCGCGGGCTGTTCGGCAAGCGGGCGGATCGCGGCCACGTCGAGAAGGTGCTCAAGGATCTTTCCTTGTGGCACAGGAAAGACGACAGGATCCTGACGCTCTCCGGCGGCATGAAGCGCCGCGTGCTGATCGCCAAGGCCCTGGTGCACGAGCCGCAGCTACTGTTCCTCGACGAGCCGACCGCGGGGGTCGACGTCGAGCTGCGCCAGGACATGTGGCAGTCGGTGCGCCGGCTGCGGGAGTCGGGCGTCACCGTGATCCTGACCACGCACTACATCGAGGAGGCCGAGCTGATGGCCGACCGGGTCGGCGTCATCAACAAGGGGGAAATCATCCTGGTCGAGGAGAAGGCCGAGCTGATGCGCAAGCTCGGCAAGAAGCAGCTCACGCTCCAGCTTCACGCGCCTCTTCGCGCCTTGCCGAAGGAGCTTTCCAATTACCAGCTTTCATTTGCGCCGGGCGGCACCGAGCTGGTGTACACCTATGACACGCAGCGGGGGCACTCGGACATCACGGAGCTGCTCAGGGACATCCACCAGGCCGGCATCGAGTTCAAGGACCTCCACACCACGCAGAGCTCGCTCGAAGACATCTTCGTCGGCCTGGTGCGGGAGCCGCGATGAACCTGCGCGCGGTGCGGGCGATCTATCTGTTCGAGATGGCGCGCACCGGGCGCACCCTGCTGCAAAGCATTGTCGCCCCGGTCCTCTCGACCGCGCTGTATTTCGTGGTGTTCGGCGCCGCGATCGGCACGCGCATCGCCGAGATCGAGGGGGTGAGCTACGGCGCTTTCATCGTGCCGGGCCTGGTGATGCTGACGCTGCTCACCCAGAGCATCAGCAACGCTTCCTTCGGCATCTACTTTCCCCGGTTCACCGGCACGATCTACGAGATCCTGTCGGCGCCGGTGTCCGCCTTCGAGATCGCCCTCGGTTACGTCAGTGCGGCCGCCACCAAGTCGATCATCCTCGGGCTGGTGATCCTCGCTACGGCGTGGTTCTTCGTGCCGCTGCGCATCGCGCACCCGGCCTGGATGCTCGGTTTCCTGGTGCTCACCGCGGTGACTTTCAGCCTGCTCGGCTTCATCATCGGCCTCTGGGCCGACGGCTTCGAGCAGCTGCAGTTCGTGCCGCTGCTCGTAGTCACCCCGCTCACCTTCCTCGGCGGCACTTTCTATTCGGTCGGCATCCTGCCTCCCGTCTGGCAGACGGTGACGCTGTTCAACCCGGTGGTCTACCTGGTGAGCGGCTTCCGCTGGAGCTTCTACGAGATCGCCGACGTCCACGTCGCCGTGAGCCTGGCCATGACCAGCCTGTTCCTGCTCGCCTGCCTGGCGGCGGTGTGGTGGATCTTCAAGACGGGCTACCGGCTGAAAAGTTAGAGCTTCGCGCAGGGCCGTCTTCGGGTAACATTGCGCCCCTCGAATCAGCCCTCAGCCGGGAGCAACCATGAAACGCAAATACGGCGCCGCGCTGGCGCGCGAAACCATCGCCGAGCAGATGATGCGCAAGGCCGCCAAGGAGCGCGGCGACAACCGCTTCAGCTACGGCTCCAAGGCGCGCAAAGGCTCGGTCACCCGCGGCAAGCGCCGCGGCAGGGCGTTCAAGCCCGGCTACGCCTGACCCTCAGCCCGTCCCGGCCGCCCGCAGCACGGCTTGCAGCAGCACGTCGCAGCCCGCGGCGAGGTCCAGCGGCTTCGCGTTCTCGATCTCGTTGTGGCTGATGCCGCCTTCGCAGGGCACGAAGATCATCGCGCTGGGCGCGACGCGGGCGAGATAGACCGCGTCGTGCGCCGCGCCGCTGACGATGTCGCGATGCGTGAATCCGAGATTCCCGGATATCTGCCTTACTGAATCGACGAGCCGCGGCGCGAACTCGCAGGGCGGGAAATAAACGACTTCGCGCATTTCAATCGCCACCCTGCATTCCTTTTCGATTTCTTTGTTTTTCTCGAGAAGCGCTTCTACCATCGCAGAGAGCGTCCGGTCCTTCGCATTGCGGAAATCCACCGTCATGCGCACTTCCCCGGGCACCACGTTCCGCGAGTTGGGCTTGACCTGCATGTGGCCGACCGTGCCGCGCGCGTAGTCGGGAAAGCTCTTCGCGATGCGGTTCACTTCGAGCACCAGTTGGGCGGCGGCGAGCAAGGCGTCTTTCCGCAGCTCCATAGGCGTCGGCCCGGCATGGGCGTCCTGGCCGGCGATGGCGACGTCGAACCAGCGCTGGCCGAGCGCGCCTTGCACCACCCCTATGGTGGTTTTCGTATCCTCGAGCACCGGGCCCTGCTCGATATGGGCTTCGAAGTAGGCGCCGACCGGATGCGGTTTCGCCTCGCCTGCATAACCGATGCTTTTCAGAGCTTTCTCGACAGAAACTCCTTCTGAATCCTGCTGTGAAAGTGCATGTTCAAGAGAGTAAACGCCTGTGAACACCCCGGAGCCCATCATGGTCGGCACGAAGCGCGAGCCCTCTTCGTTGGTCCAGGCGGCGACCTCGAGCGGCGCGCGCGTGCGCAGGCCGGCGTCGTTCAGCGCGCGCACCACCTCCAGCCCGGCCATCACGCCGTAGGCGCCGTCGAAGCGGCCGCCGGAAGGCTGGGTGTCGAGGTGGCTGCCCATCATCACCGGCGCCGCGGCGGGATCCGTGCCGGCGCGGCGCGCGAACATGTTGCCGATGGCGTCGATCGAGAGCTCGAGTCCGGCATCGCGGCACCATGCGGCAAAGAGATCCCGGCCCTCGCGGTCGGCCTGGGTCAGCGTGACGCGGCGCACGCCTCCCTTGGGCGTCGCCCCGACGCGCGCCAGGTCCAAGAGCGAGCGCCACAGCCTGTTCCCGTCGATTCTCGGCGCGGCGCTCATGAGGAAAGGATATCAGTATGATTGGGCGCATGAGCAACCAGGACGCCGTCGCCCTGACCCGGTCGCTGGTGCGGTTCGACACCATCAATCCGCCCGGCCGCGAGCGCGACTGCGCGCGCCACGTCGGCGCGCTGCTCGAAGAGGCGGGTTTCAAAGTTGATTATTACGAACACGAAGACGCGCGGACCAGCGTAATCGCCCGCGCCGGCGGCAACGCTGCGAAGCCGCCGCTGTGCCTGACCGGGCATATCGATGTGGTGGCGCTCGGCTCGCGCAAGTGGACCAAGGACCCGTTCGGCGAAACCGACGGCGACAAGCTGTTCGGGCGCGGCACCTCGGACATGAAGTCGGGGATCGCCGGGATCCTGCTGGCGGCGCAGAACCTTTCGAAGAAACTCTCCGGCACGCCGGGGATCGTCCTGGTGCTGACGGCGGCGGAGGAGGGCGGCTGCCTCGGCTCGCAGCATCTCGCGCAAACGCAACTGCTCGGACGCGCGGGCGCGCTGATCGTGGGCGAGCCGACGTCGAACTACCCGTACGTCGGCCACAAGGGCTCGCTCAAGTTCCACGCCAGGTTCCGCGGCGTATCGGCGCACGGCTCGATGCCGGAGCTCGGCGAGAACGCGATCTACAAGGCGGCGAAGGCGGTCGCGAAACTGGAGAGTTTCGATTTTCAGGTCAAAAAACATCCCATCATGGGCGTGCCGACGATGAACGTCGGCACCTTCGAGGGCGGGCAGGGCGTGAACATGGTGCCCGACATGGCGAGCGTGGGCGTGGATATCCGCACCGTGGCCGGCATGGACCACGCAGTGCTTCTTCAAAAACTCAAAAACCTTCTGGGCCCGGATGCGGAAGTAGACGTATTTTCGAACATGAACGCGGTCTGGACGCCGCCCGAGCAGGAGTGGGTGCAGCGCGTGTTCCAGATCAGCGGCAGGCATTTAGGCGCGAAGCCGACGCCGAAGACCGCGGCTTACAACACCGACGCGGGCAACCTGCTGAAGGTTTACAAGGGCGTGCCGGCGGTGGTGCTCGGGCCGGGCGAGCCGCAGCAGGCGCACCAGACCGACGAGTACTGCAGCATGGAGCGCATCCGCCAGTCGGTGGCGATCTACGAGGACCTGATCCGGGATTGGTGCGGAATCTGACCCGCGAGAAGCCGGGCTGTTTCGCTGCTTGCAAAACGTTGTGAGGCGGGCACAAACCCTTACGAAGTAGCTGCGACCCGATGCTAGGGTGGCCGCTGCGAAAGCAAGGGAGAAGAACATGCAGCTGACCAAGTACCTGGCATTGCCCAGGGAGATGACCCCGTTCGAGCAGCGTTACCTGACGCGCTTGAACAAGATCGCGCTGATCTTCTTCTACCTGCACATCCCGGTGCTCATGGCGGTCGCCTGGGTCGCGGGCACCGGCCCTCTTAGAGCGCTGTTGCTGAGCCTCGTGGTGATGGTCGGGCCGACCATCGCCTATCGCACCATCAGGCACCCGCGCTCGCTGTCGGTCGTCTACGGCATCACCGCGATGCTGATGGGCGGCCTGCTGGTCCATTTCGGCCAGGGCCCGGTGCAGATCGAGATGCACTTCTATTTCTTCGCCCTGCTCGCGATGCTGTGCATGTTCGCGAACCCGATGGTGAACATCGCCGCGGCGGTCACGGTCGCGCTGCATCACCTGATCGTGTGGCTGATCATCCCGGGCAGCGTATTCAACTACGAGGCGCAGTGGTGGGTGGTGCTGGTGCACGCGGCGTTCGTGGTGCTCGAGACCATCGCCGCCTGCTACATCTCGCGCGAGTTCTTCGACAACGTGATCGGCCTGGAAAAGATCGTCGAGGCGCGCACCGCGACGATCCGCGAAAAGCAGCGCGACATGCGCCTGATCCTCGACAACGTCGAGACCGGGCTGGTCACCGTCGATCTCGAGGGCCGCATGTCGAGCGAATCCTCCCAGGTGGTGGAGCGATGGTTCGGCGCGCCCGTGCCCGGCGACAAGCTGGCGGCCTGGCTCGGCAAGCGCGACGCAAACTTCGGCGAGTGGTTCGAGCTCGCGCTCGACAGCGTGAAAGACGGAGTGTTGCCGCCGGAAGTGGCGCTCGGGCAGCTGCCCAAGCAGCTCAGGGACGGCGATAGGACCTACGCGGTGCTTTATAAGCTCATCACGAACGCGCAAGCCGCGCCGGAAGAAGTCGCGCAGGAGCACCGCAGCGTGCCGCGCCCCGCCGCCGAGCCGGTGCCGGAAAAAATCCTGGTGATCGTCACCGACATCACCGAGCGCCTGCGCAAGGAAGCCGCCGAGCGCTATCAGGCGGAGCTGCTGGAGCTGTTCCAGCACATCATGCGCGACAAGGCCGGCTTCATCGAGTTTCTGGCCGAGGCCGAGGACATCGTGCGCTCGCTGAAAGGCGACAGGCAGCACGGCAAGCACGACGACCTCGAGCACCTGAACCGGCTCATCCATACTCTGAAGGGCAATGCGGCCATCTTCGGCATGCGGCGCCTGTCGGGCATCTGCCACGAGCTCGAGAATCACATCGCCGAGGAGCACAGGGCTCCGGGCGCGGCGGACATGGCGAGGCTCCACCAGGCCTGGACGCAGACCCGGTCCGACCTCGCCAAGCTGATCGGCGAGCAGCTGCGCAGTTCCATCGAGATCGACGACGCCGACTACCAGGCGATCATCAAGGCGGTGCTCGACGGTGTCGACTCCAAGGTCGTGGTGCGCCTGATCGAGTCGTGGCGGCTCGAGCCCGCCGGCAAGCGCTTGGCGCGCATCGAGCAGCAGATCAAGGGCCTCGCCGAGCGCATGGGGAAGAGCGACGTCAGCGTCGCCATCGAGCCGCACGAGCTGCGCTTCAACAGCGAGCGCTTCGCGCCGTTCTGGTCGGCGTTCATCCACGTCCTGCGCAACGCGGTCGACCACGGCATCGAGGACCGCGAGCTGCGGGCGAGGCGCGGCAAGCCGGCGCGGTCCCTCATCAAGGTATCGACCAAGGTCGAGCGCGAGCGCTTCATGGTGAGCGTCGAGGACGACGGCCCCGGCGTCGACTGGGAGGCGCTGCGCGCGAAGGCCAGCCAGCTCGGCATCAACGCCGCCGCGCTCGAGAAGAAGGAGAACCTCGCCTTCCTTCCCGGCGTGAGCTCCAAGTCGAGCGTCACCGAGCTCTCGGGGCGCGGCATCGGCATGGCCGCGGTGCGCGACGCCTGCGAGGCGCTGGGCGGCAGCGTGGAGATCGGGTCCCAGCCGGGCGTCGGCACGCGCGTCAGCTTCGTATTTCCCAAGGACCAGACGGTTTACGAAGGCCACGCCGCGACGCTGCGGGAAGCCGCGGTGCGCAAGGCCGCCGCATAAGACGAACAGGAGATCGACATGGCAAAAACAATTCTTGTGGTCGACGATTCGGGCACCGTGCGCCAGCAGGTGTCGATGGCGCTGAAGCAGGCCGGGTTCGGGAT
>WNGH01003890.1_pt1 | contig 14266 bp, 11 predicted proteins | sample 5400631 | NCBI WGS metagenome assembly WNGH01 (sample SAMN13153373, study PRJNA577476) | soil metagenome | isolation source: 115 cm soil or saprolite under Garry oak tree replicate 1 | place: USA:California | collected 2016-06-15
TGCCGGTCACCTCGACGTGGACGACTTCGCTGCTCATCAGATTGCGACCTCCAGTTTTTGACTTCACCTGTGCGACGAACGGGGATCGCGGAAATCGACTAATGACGCATAAACGGCTCCAGCACCGCGGCCTCAGCGCGCCGGCGGCGACGCCATCGCGCGCTCTCAACGCCGACTTGAGGGCAGCCTCGAGTTGACCGCGAAGCTCGTTCATAAAAGTGGACTGCTGATGATCGCACTCCTCGCGCACTCTGCCTGCGGGTCGGGCGGCACGCCGACCGCGGCCACGTCGCCCTCACCGGCCGAGGTCTGCAAGACCATCCAGGTGCAGTCGAAGCAGGTCACGCTGAACGCGTCGGACTCACCCACGCCCGGCTTTGCGCTCGACACCAACACGCAGCCCGTGGGCATCATCCGCGACAACGACGGCCAGTCGGCCTGGTTGCTCGGCACGGGCGCGGATGTCGTGATCCATGTCCTCGCCTCAGGCGACGCGACCGTCTACCAGCTGCAGAAGAGCGGGCTCGGCCTCGACCTCTCACAGGCGAGCGACGGCACGGTGTGGATCCCGGAGCAGTTTCGCGACGCGATCGTCGGCCTCGCGCCCGACGGCACGGCCAGGGAGTGCATGCTGCCGGGCAAGGACCGCGAGCCGGTGGCGACCTCGGTGGCCCAGGACGGCTCGGTCTGGGTGAGCGAGGCGCGCGGCGGCGCGATCGCGCACTTTGCAGGCGGCAAGTTCACCGAGTATCCGATCGGCCAGAGCGGCGTCAAAGCCGCCGAGGTCATCGCCGACCCCGACGGCGGCGCGTGGTTCAGCGTGATGGGCGCCCCCGTGCTCGGCCACGTCTCGGCCGAGGGGGCGGTCGAACGGATCACGATCGGAGGCTCGGGATCGTCCATCGGTTTGCTGGAGACGCCCGACGCCGCGGTCTGGGTCGCCGACTTCGGTGCCGACCGCCTCGTCCGCGTCGCCAAGGACCGGACCCAGCTGGTGTGGACCGCCCCGGCGGGCGCCAAGCCGCAGGGCCTCGCCCTCGGACCCGCGGGCGTGGTCTGGGTGACGGAGAGCGGCGCCGACCGGCTCGCCAGCGTGCGCGGGTCGGCGCTCGAGCAGGACTTCCAGACCGGCCACTGGCCCGACCACCTGGCGATCACGACCGACGGTTGGGCCTGGTTCACCGAGTACAACGGGGACCGGCTGGGACGGGTGCACCTGCCGGCCACTTAAGCCGCGATTTTTCAGTTAATGTGCGGCGGGGAAGGAACTGGTGAGGGGTCCGCTCAGGCTCGCGTGGCCGCTGACGACCGCGGTGATCTGTCTGGCGCTCGTCGCCCTGCTCGGGGTCGAGCTCCTGTCGGTCGACATCGTCGTGTCCAGGCGCGTCGCGGCGACGCAGGCGATGGTCGTGGCGAGCCAGAAGCCGCTCGTCCTCTACAACCCAGAGATCCAGCTGCTGCAGACGCGGTGGTTCGGCACGCCCGCCATCTACCAGGCCGCTCCGATCGCGAACACCACGATCCTGTTCTTCGACGTCGCGGGCGCGACCCAGGACGAGCTGTACAACAGCCTCAACGACTCGGGCATATGCAACAAGTACGGGCCGTGCGCCAAAGACCCGGCCAACCCGACCGGCGCCGCATGGGGACTCGAGTGGTTCCAGTTCGCCGGGGGGAACTCTTACGCCTGCTACTCGCCGAGCACGAGTACCCTGCAGTTTCGCGAGTACATCCTGCTGCCGCGGTGGACTCCGCCCGCCGACGGCAGCGTGACGATCGACCTCGTCGAGAGGTGGAACGCGCTGGCCCAGGTGATCTACATCCATGAGGCCGGTCATGTGGTGATCTCCAAGCAGGACCTGGCGGCGCTGAACGCCCAGGCGCACAGGCTCGCGTCGTGCGACGCCGTCGGCACGTTCTGGGACAGCCCTCATGTGTTCGCCAAGGAGGCCGCCGACCAGGCCGCCTACCACGCCCGACTTCGCGCGGACTGCCGGCCGGAGATCGGATGCATACCGGCCTACTGGATGGGTTGGTAAGCAGGTGCTAAACAGCGCCGCGCCGACCTAGAATCGGCGCGCCTTGCCATTCACCGCCGAAGAGCTCGCCGTGACCGCCCTCGTCCACATCCTGCCGCGAAGCCGCTACCGGCTTGCGGCCCAGACCGACGGGCGCTTCCAGACGTTCGCGAGCAACACGACGCGAATCGCGTACAGGCAGCAGGGCGGGACTCCCGCGTTTCTGCTGTTCTCGGGACCCGGGCAGAACCCCAACGCGGCTGCGCTTGCCGCCGCGGCATGGGCGCATGCCAACTGGCGGCCGAACGCCATCCAGCGCAGGGTCAAGCCTGGGGTCGTCGTGGTCCATGTCGCCCCGGGAAACCAGCTGACGCCGGCCGGTCCTGTCGCCGGCACCGCCGTCCCGGCCGCCGTCTGGACGGTTGACTCCGCGACCGGCAAGGTGGAGGCCACCGGCAAGCCTTCCGGCTCACCTTCCGCCGCGGAGATCAAGGGCGCGGCGTCGAGCCTGATGCGCGGCGTGCCGGCGCCCCCGCTCGGCGAGCTCGACCTCGCGGAGCGGGGCGTCATGCAGATGCGGACCGTCGGCATGGCTCCGGCGCTGAGCTACGGCCTGGGGGTCCTGCTTTTCATATTCGCCCTGCGCTACGGGTTGGGCGGATTGATCGGCCTCATTGCGCTGCCGAGCGTCCTCAATGGGGGGCCGGGACTGCTCAGCTATGAGTCGCTTGGCATCGTCCTCAGCGTCATGCTGCTGTGCGGGATCCTGCTCGGCGCGGCGCTGCTGTTCAACTTCCGCAACCTGGCCTACTCGGCGCCCGGCTTCTCGAGCCCGACGCCGGGAGTGCGCAACGTGGCCTGGGGCGCGTACATCGCCGTGATGCTCGCCACGGCCGTGGTCTACGACGGCCTGCTCCCGCACCTGGAGCAGCAAGCCCAGGCGAGCATCGTCAAGAGCGACTATCTCCACGTCAAGGCGAGCCTCTCCGACGACGGCGGTGAGGTCTACGTCGTGAGCGGAGGCGATCTATCGATTGACCTCACCGGCTGGCCGTCGTCCGAGTGGAACGGCGTCGATTTCAAAACCAGCAACCCGAGCGTGCTCACCTTAGACAGCGCTCAAGGGTCCAGGCCGCTCGCGAAGTTCAGCGCGCACCAGGCAGGCGTAGCGCGCGTCAACGCGACGTCAGCCGACGGCAAGTATTCGTTCCAGCTCCAGGTCGACGTCGGGAGCAGTTAGGCTCGGGCGGCGTCCTTGAGCGCCGTGATGTACATCGACGCGGCCACCGCCGCGGTCGTGCCGTCACCGACAGCGGTCGCGATCTGCTTGGTCAGCTGGGCGCGCACGTCGCCGACCGCCCATACGCCTTCGACCGATGACTGCATGTTGCGGTCGGTGAGGATGTAGCCCGCCGCGTCGTGGTCGACGTGGACCTTCAGGAGCTTGGAGTTCGGCACGAAGCCGACGAAGATGAAGACCCCGCCGACGCGCAGCTCCCTGTCCTCCCCGCCCCGCTCGTAGCGGACGACGTGCACCTTCTCGTTGCCCACGATCTCCTTGACCCTCGCGTCGAGGATGAACTTGATCTTCGGGTTCGCCTTCGCGCGGTCGACAAGGATCGGCTGGGCGCGCAGCTCATTGCGGCGGTGGATGATGTAGACCTTCGACGCATAGCGCGTCAGGAAGTCGCCTTCCTCGACCGCGGCGTCGCCGCCGCCGATGACGGCCAGCTCCTGGCCCTTGAAGAAGGCGCCGTCGCAGACCGCGCAGTAGCTCACGCCGCGGCCCCAGAACTCCTTCTCTCCGGGGACCTCGAGGTAGCGCGGCAGACCGCCCGCGGCCAAGATCAGGGCCGGGGCGCGAAGCTCCTCCCCGGACTCGAGCCGGACGACCTTGTTCGAGCCGTCGACGTCGATCTCCTTGACCGGCTCGAAGTCCCGGACCTCGACCCCGAACTTGCGGGCGTGCTCGCCCATCTTCAGGGCCAGCTCTGAGCCCAGCACCGACTCGAAGCCGGGGTAGTCCTCCACCAGCTCGGTGTTCAGGAGCTGCCCTCCCAGCGGTCCCCGGTCGACCACCACGGTCTTCAGGTCCATCCGGGCGGTGTAGAGCGCAGCCGCCAGGCCGGCGGGCCCGCCCCCGACGATGATCACGTCGTATTCGTTCATGCGCTACTAGGAAGTATTCCCAGTTCGGGTTGTATTCCTAGCCCAAACCCCGAGAGTCGCGACTGACCGCGCTTGCGGCAGCCGAAACACCGCGATAGTCCGGACTAACGGAGCTTCTGGCGGCCGAAACCGGCGGATAGTCCGGACTATCGGCCCAAGAGCTCCGCGCTAGCCAAGCTGGTAGCGCACCCCATAGCCACCCCTGGGCGAGTGGCAAGAGATGTTGTCGAACGGGCACCCGATGGAGCAGGCCCCGCACTCGATGCAGTTGCTGAAGCTGACCAGGTTCTTCTTCTGCTCCGCGTTCCACTCGTAGACCCCGGCCGGGCAGAAGTGGTTGCAGTACTTGCCCGTGCACTTCTTCAGGCACACGTTCTGGTCGACGATCTCGATGTGCGGCTTGCCGGTGTCCTCGGTGTACTTGACGGTGAAGAGCTTGTCGGTCAGCTTGTCCATCAGCTCGCCCCGAAGCGCTCCCAGATCCGGCACATCAGCTTGACCGTGTTGACGTAGTCCGCGGCCTGGATGTTCTCGTTGGGGGCGTGGATCCGGTTGTCGGGCCGGCCGACGCCGACCGGCAGCACGGTCGGGATGCCCAGGTCGGAGACGACAGGGTGCATCGGCCCGGTGGCGGGCATGAACGGCCACAGCACCGGCTCGCCGTACATGTCGCGGACGCACTCGATGGTCGTCCGGGCGATGGCTGAGGAAGGGTCCGAGCGGGCGGGCTTCTCGCCTTCGCCGGCGACGATCTCGACCTTCTCGAACCCGTGCCTGTCCAGGTGCTTGCGCAGCAGCTGGAGCACCTCGTCTGGGTCCTGGTTCGGGATCAGGCGGAAATCGAGCTTGGCCGTGGCCTCGGCCGGCAGCACGGTCTTCGAGCCCGGCCCCTGGTAGCCGGTGGTGACGCCGGCGATGTTGCACGTCGGCAGGAAAAGCATCTGCTCGACCACCTGCTCGGGCTTGGGGTCGCGGACGAGCTTGTCGAACCCGACGAGCTTGCGCCGCTTCTCGACCTCGGGATCGATGGTCGCCATCATCCGGCGGTCGGTCTCGGTCGGCTTCACGACCTTGTCGTAGAAGCCGTCGACCTTGATGTTCATGTCCTGGTCGCGCAAGCTCGCGAGCGCGCCGATCAGGTACATCGCCGCCGACGGATAGACGGACGCGAATCCCGAATGCTGGTCGAAGTCGAGCAGCCTGACGCGCAGCGTGACGTAGACGAGGCCGCGGCATCCGAACTGCAGCGTCGGCCTGCCGGCGTCGTCGAAAGAGGTCCCCGACTCCCACAGGCAGCCGTCCGCCTTCAGCTTGTCCGCGTGGTCGCGCGCGATCTTCTCGAAAGTCTTCGAGCCGATCTCCTCCTCGCCCTCGATGAGGAATCGCAGCGTCACCGGGATCTCGCCGAGCTGCTTCAAAGTCTCGAGCGCGTGGATGCGCGCCATGACGTCCGCCTTGTCGTCGGCAACGCCGCGCGCGACAATGCGACCGTCCTGTTCCGACGGCTCGAAGGGCGGCGACTTCCAGAGGTCGATGGGGTCGACCGGCTGGACGTCGTAGTGCTCGTACAGCAGGAGCTTGCGCCGGCCCGCGCCCTTGACCTCTGCGTAGAGCGCCGGCATTCCCCCCGCTTCGAGCGTCTCGACGCGGTCGGTGAACTTCGACAGCCGGTCGGCCAGCCAATCGCGCGCCGGCTGGACCGCGTCGCGGCCGTGGTTGGAGATGCTGGGGAAGGAACAGAGCTCTTTCAGCTCGTCGACGAAGCGGCGGCTGTTCTTTTCGATGTACGCGTCCACCGCGCTGGTTGAGATCACGACCTCATCGTAACCTTGTCCTCGAGATGGAGGCCGCGGAGGAGTTTCACTTCTCGCCCCGGCCAAACCGCGCGTCCGAGATCCACTGGCATGGCTGGTCGAAAGACGCTTTTGACGAGGCAAGGACGAGCGGGCGACCCATCCTCCTTTCCATCTCCGCCGTGTGGTGCCACTGGTGCCACGTCATGGACGAGACGACCTACTCACACCCGAGCGTCATCGAGCTGATCAACAACGAGTACGTGCCCGTGCGCGTCGACAACGACGTCCGGCCTGACATCAACCAGCGCTACAACATGGGAGGCTGGCCGACGACCGCGTTTCTCACGCCGTCGGGAGACATCCTGACCGGCGCGACGTACCTGCCTCCGGACCAGATGGCGTCGGCGCTGATGCGGATCGCGAGCTACTACCGCAACAACCAGACCGAGATCGCCACGCGCGTGCTCGAGGCCCGCAAGCGCGCCGCATCGGGCGTGGCGCGCAGCGCGGGCGAGGTGCAGCCAGGTCTCGTCGACGAGATCCTCGACGCGGTCAAGAACGCTTACGACCCGGAGTACGGCGGCTTCGGCGGGGCGCCGAAGTTTCCGCAGACCGACGCGATCCTCCTGCTGCTCGAACAGTCGGCGCTGCGCGAAGACGAGTCCCTTCGGCGCATGGCCGTGCACACGCTGGAGCAGATGACAGGCGGAGGCACGTACGACCACGTCGAGGGCGGCTTCTTCCGCTATTCGACGACGCAGGACTGGAACGTGCCGCATTTCGAGAAGATGCTCGAGGACCACGCCGGCCTCGTCCAGGCGCTGTCGATGGCCGGCATGACAGCCGACCTGGACAAGACTGTCGGCTACCTGGACCGTGTTCTGCGCGACCCGAAGACCAGTCTCTTCGCCGGCAGCCAGGACGCGGACGAGCACTACTACTCGATGGACGCCGAGGAGCGGAAGAGCGCCGCTCCGCCGTACGTCGACCGGCGTGTCTACACGTCGTGGAACGCGGCCCTGGCGATCGCGTACCTCGAGGCGGGCAAGCCGGCCGAGGGGCTCCTCAACTCGCTGTTCAAGCACGCGTATCGCAAAGGCCACGGCATGGCGCATGCGGAAGGCGTCGGCGGCCAGCTCGCGGACCAGGTGTGGTCGCTGCTCGCGGCCGTCCGCGCTTATCAGTCCGGCCTCGGCGAGAGATGGATCGAGATCGCAACCGACCTGGCGGAGCACATCGAAGTGCAATACGGCGACCCCGAGCTCGGCGGCTATCTCGACCACGCTGGAGGTGACGAGCTCGGGCGCCTCGGTGAGCGGATCAAGCCGCTGGCCGACAACTCCGTCGCCGCCATGGCGTTGATCGAGCTCGACATCTTGAAGGGCGATCCGTCATCGCCGCATCGCGAGCGCGCACGCCGAGCCCTCGAGTCGGTGGCCTCGCTTCCGCGCTCTTATGGCCTCATGGCCGCCGCGTTCGCCCGCGCCCTCGACCGGCTGCCGCACGCGCTCAAGGTGACGACGAAGAACCCCGAGCTCGCGCGGGCCGCCCGCGCCGAGCACCCTTACGCGGTGATCGATGCCAGCGGAGACGAGCGCGCGGTCGTGTGCGTCGGGACCATATGCTTGGCGCCGGTGTCGACACTTGACGCCCTGAAGGAAGCGATCAGAGAAGCCTCCCAAGCTCGTGCGCCGGGCGCGCGCAGGGCGCCTATTTGACGGAAAGTCGGAGCCACTTCTCCCGGCGCGTCAACCGCGCGCTCGACGACCCCAACCTGCAGAAGGCGCTGATCGGCGCCATGACCGGCCTCCGCGGGCGGCGCAACGCCGCCTTCGAGAGCTTCGACTTCGCCGAGGGACGCGCCGAGCTCAAGCGCCGCCGGCAGGCCAACCTCGACCGCATCCCCGAGCTGCTGGAGCAATTCGCCCAGCGTCTGGCGGCGGTCGGCGGAGTGGTCCACATCGCCAGAGACGCCGCGGAAGCGCGCGACATCATCGGCCAGATCTGCGCCGGCGCGGGCAGCGGTCTTCCTCCCGACAAGCGGATGGTCGTGACCAAGAGCAAGTCGATGGCATCCGAGGAGATCGGGCTCAACGCCTACCTCGAAGGCATGAACATGGAGGTCGTCGAAACCGACCTCGGCGAGCGGATGGTGCAGCTGACGCACACGCATCCCTCGCACCTCATCGCGCCGGCGATCCACCTCACCAAGGAGGACGCAGCGAGGGTGTTCGGCACAGAGCCGACGGTGCACGCGATCCAGCAGCACGCCCGTGAGTCGCTGCGCCAGAAGTTCATCGAGGCGACCGTCGGCATCTCCGGCGCAAACATGGCGATCGCCGAGACGGGCACGATCGTCCTGGTCACCAACGAAGGCAACGCCGACCTGACGACGACGCTGCCGCCGGTGCACATCGCTCTCTTCGGCATCGACAAGCTGGTCGCGAGTCTCGACGACGCCGTCGCGGTGCTGCGCATGCTTCCGCGCAGCGGCACCGGCCAGATCATGAGCAGCTACGTCAACTGGATCACGGGGCCGTCGCGCTCGGCCGACATCGAGCAGTCGCTCACCATCGGCGTGCACGGGCCGCGCGAGATGCACTGCGTGATCCTCGACAACGGACGCGAGGAGATGCTCGAGGACGCGATGTTCCGCGACACCCTCACCTGCATCCGCTGCGGCGCATGCTCGAACGCGTGCCCCCCGTTCATGGCCGTGGGGGGCCACCAGTTCGGCGGCCATATCTACAACGGACCCATCGGCCTCGTGCTGACGCCGTTCCACCACGGTCTCGAGGACGCGGACCTCGCCAACACGCTCTGCGCCCAGTGCAACGCGTGCCAGGAGATCTGCCCCGTCGACATTCCGCTGCCGCGCCTGATCCTCGAGCACCGGCGCAAAGGTCGGAAGTCGCTGCGCAAGCGGGCCGTGCTCGGGATGTGGAAGCGCCCCAAGCTGGCGGACGCGCTGATGCGCGCGGCCGCACCGTTCAGCGGCTTCGTCCCGGGCGCGCCCCGCCTCGCGCGCACGCCGTACCGCGACCGGGTCGAGCCCCACCACGTCGAGGGCGAGCCGCTGACCATCTTCGCCTCCTGCCTCGGCGACCGCGCATGGCCCGGGGCGGCGGTCGCGCTGGAGCGGATCGCGTCCGCCGCCGGCTTCAACGTTGGATTTCCCAAGGATCAGTGGTGCTGCGGGTTGATGGCGGCCAATGCGGGCGACTTCAAAACCGCCTACAAATTGACGACATCGCTCGCCGAAAGCCTGCGAAACTCCAAGGGTGTGATCGTGACGCCCTCTGCGTCGTGCTTCGGCGCCTTCACCATGGACGCGCTCGAGTGGGGCGACCCGCCCCTCCAGGAGGTCCGCGATCGCATGCGCGACTCCACTCGCTTCGTCCTCGAGCTCCTGGAGGCCGACGCGCGCCTTGTCGACGACGAGCGGATGAGCCTCAAGATCGCCTACCACGACTCCTGCCAGACCCTCCGCCAGCTCGGCCTGAAGAGCGAGCCGCGCCGCGTGCTCGAGCTGGCCGGCTACGAGGTGGTCGACCTTCCCGACATCGCCAACTGCTGCGGGTTTGGGGGCAGCTTCAGCCTCGAGTGGCCGCGGGTCGCCGACCGGCTCGCGGAGTGGAAGCTGGACGCGATCGCGAAGACGGGGTGCGCGGTCGTCGCCTCGGACAACCCTGGCTGCCTGATGCACATCGCGGCCGCGGCCCGCAAGCGCGGCGTCCAGCTTCGCGTCGCCCACGTCCTCGAGCTAGTGGCGGAACACCTGGCGTAACCTCCCTTAGGCTTAATAAGCCGTGAAGATGACCCTGGTCTCGGCGCCTGCCGCCGAGCTGAACGTCGACGCCCTCGCCATCCCCGTCGCCACCGGCCACCAGCTGGGCGCCGCCGCGCAGGAGCTGAACAGGGCCATGGGCGGCGTGCTCGGCGAGATAGTCGCGAACGCCGAGTTTCGGGGCCGGATCCACGAAGTCCTGCCGATGCCCGGCCAGGGCAAGATCGGCCCGCGGCGCGTGATCCTGTACGGGCTCGGCGCGCTCCACGACCTCGACGGCCAGCGCCTCCGCTCCGCGCACCACGAGCTGGTTCGTGCCTCGCGGACGTGGGGCTACAAGCGCCTGGCGATATTGCGCGTCGAGCCGCTTGGCGCGGACGCGCTGAAGGCCGTTGTCGAAGGCAGCGTGCTCGGCACGTTCGAGCGCCGCTCGCGGCAGACGGGCCAGGCGCCGGAGCGGCGCGAGATCGAAGAGATCGTGCTCGTCGGGTTCGGCACGGGCCGCGAGGCCGAGGTGATCGCCGCGCAGGAGAACGGAGAGGCGACCAATCGTGCGCGGGAATGGCAGAACGCTCCGGGCAATGAGCTAACGCCCGACGCCCTCGCGCAGGAAGCCACGCGCGTCGCCCAGCGCCACAACCTGGAGGTCGAGGTCCTCGGACCTGGGGAGCTCAAGTCCGGCGGCTACAACCTCCTGCTCGGGGTCGGAAGCGGGTCCGCCAAACCACCTCGCCTCATCCGCGTCCGCTACCACGGCAACCACCAGAAGTCAGACCCCGACGCGACGGTGCTCGCGCTCGTCGGCAAGGGCATCACGTTCGACAGCGGCGGCATCTCGTTGAAAGACCCCGAGAACATGAGCCGCATGAAGGACGACATGTCGGGCGCGGCCGCGGTCCTGTCCGCGATCGACGTGATCGCCTCGCGCAAGCTGCCGCTAGACGTGATGGCCGTGATCGCCGCGGCCGAGAACATGCCCGGCCCCACGGCGCAGCGGCCCGGCGACGTGGTGGTGAGCGCGGACGGCAAGACGGTCGAGATCGTCAACACCGACGCGGAAGGCCGCCTCGTTCTCGCCGACGCGTTGACCCACGCGCTGCGCAACGGCGCGACGCACATCGTCGACCTGGCGACGCTCACCGGCGCGGCCACCGTCGCCATCGGCCACGCCGCGAGCGCGGCGGTCAGCAACGACGACGACTTCTGGAAGCTCGTCGACCGGGCGTCGCGCGAAGCCGGCGACCGAGTGTGGCGGCTGCCGATCTACGCCGACTATCGCGTCCTCCTCAGCAGCCAGATCGCCGACCTGCGCAACTCCGAGTACGGCGAAGCGGGGACGATCCTGGGCGGTATGTTCATCGCCGAGTTCGCCGGCGGCAAGCCGTGGGCACACATCGACATCGCCGCCGCCGCGTGGAACACCAACCTCGAGCTGACCACTGTGCTCCGCGGGCCCAGCGGCGCGGGGACGCGGCTGTGCATCGAGCTGGCTGAGCTCATGGCTCGCAAGGCGACCGACTCGTGGCCGCCGAGCCCTTCGGAACCGCTGACGCGAACAACGCGTTAGAACTAGAGAAGTGGCCATGCTCGAGGCGATCCACTCCCCCGCCGACCTCAAGGCCCTCAACCAGACCCAGCTGAACCAGCTCGCGGGAGAGGTCCGGGCGTTCCTGGTCGAGCAGACCTCGCGGACCGGCGGCCATCTCTCGCCGAACCTCGGCGTGGTCGAGCTCACTTTCGCGCTCCACAGGGTGTTCGACAGCCCGACCGACGCGATCGTCTGGGACACCGGGCACCAGGCTTACGTGCACAAGCTGGTCACCGGCCGCGCCGGGCAGTTCGCCGGCTTGCGCCAGGCGGGGGGCCTCTCGGGCTACCCGTCACGCAAGGAGTCCGAGCACGACCTGGTCGAGAACAGTCACGCGTCCACGTCGCTCAGCTACGCGCTCGGCATCGCCGAGGCGCGGCTCCGCCTCCGGATCGGCGGGTTCGTGGTCGCGGTCATCGGCGACGGCGCGCTCACCGGAGGAATGGCGTACGAGGCGCTGAACCAGGTCGCGCACCTGCAGCCGCCGAACCTGATCATCGTCATCAACGACAACGGCCGCTCGTACGCGCCGACCGTCGGCGGGCTTGCGCGGCATCTCGCGCAGCTGCGCGTGGACCCTCGCTACGAGCGGATCAAGGACGACATATCCCGCCTGCTCCGCGACCTGCCGCTGGTCGGCTCGACCGCGGACCAGGCCGCGTATCGCGTGAAGGAAGGTCTCAAGCAGCTGCTTCAGCCCTCGACGATGTTCGAGAGCCTGGGCATCAAGTACGCGGGCCTTGTCGACGGCCACGACGAGCCCGCGCTCGAGGAGGTCCTCACCCGCGCGAAGAAGCTGCGCGAGCCGGTGGTCGTGCACGTCGTGACCGAGAAAGGACACGGCTACGGTCCGGCGGTCGACGACGAGGTCGACAAGCTCCACGGCGTCAGCGCCTTCGACCCGCTCACCGGCCGCCCGCGCCGCACCGAGATGAAGTACACGGACGTTTTCGGCGACGCGATCATGACCGCCGCCACGACGCATCCGGAGATGTGCGCCATCACGGCCGCCATGGCCTCCTCGACCGGGCTCCTGAACTTCGCCAAGGAGTTTCCCGACCGGTTCTTCGACGTCGGCATCTGCGAGCAGCACGCGGTGACGTTCGCCGCCGGCCTGGCGCTCGCGGGCATGCACCCGGTCGTGTGCATCTACTCGACATTCCTTGCGCGCGCGTTCGACCAGACGATCATGGACGTGGCCCTGCACAGGCTGCCGGTCACGTTCGTCATCGACCGCGCAGGGGTCACCGGGCCCGACGGCGCAAGCCACCACGGCATCTTCGACCTCTCTTACCTGCGCCTCATCCCCAACCTTAAGATCGCGGCGCCCCGGGACGCGACCGAGCTGTGCGCCCTGCTCGAAACGGCGCTGGCGACCGACGGTCCCGTGGCGATCCGGTTCCCCAGCAGCGCCATACCCGCGGCTCCCGAGCTGCCGGTCGAGCCGGTGCCGGTCGGCCGCTGGGAAGAGCTGCGCAAGGGCGACGACGCGGTCATCTTCGCGGTCGGCCGCATGGTCGAGGTGGCGGTCGAGGCCGCGGAGCGGCTCGAGGTGCAGGGCGTGTCCTGCGCCGTGGTCAACGCGCGCTGGGTGAAGCCGGTCGACCCCCGCATCGTCGACTGGGCGCGTTCCCACCCCACGGTGATCACGGTCGAGGACAACGTGGGCACCGGAGGCTTCGGAGGAGCCGTACTCGAGGCCCTCGCCCCACACGGCCTGGCGGGTCGCGTGCGCATGCTCGCCCTGCCCGACGCCTTCCTCCCCCAGGGCAAGGCCTCGGACATACTGCGCGAGCACGGCCTCGACGCCGCCGGCATCGCCAGGGCCGTGTACGAGACGGTCCGCGGGCCGGTCGTGAAACAGAAGGCGACGGACTAAGCTTCCTCCCCACATGGACGTGCGTCAGGACGTGGTGGACATCCTGTCCGGGTTCGCCCTCTTCGCCGACCTCGCGACGCCCGAGCTGGAGAACATCGTCCAGACCTTCGGCGAGGTCTACTTCGCCGACGGCGAGCGGGTCATCCGGCAAGGCCTGACCGCGACCGGCTTTTACATCATCGTCGAGGGCGGCGCGATCATCAGCGTCGGTGGCAAGGAGCGGGCGAGCTTGCGGCCGGGCGACTTCTTCGGCGAGATCTCGTGCTTGCTGGGCGAGCCGCCGACCGCAGACATCATCGCCAGGCAGGCGCTGCGCTGCCTCGTCCTGGCGCCCGCCGCGGTGGAGGAATTCCTGGTCGCAAACCCGCATGTGATGTACCGCGTGCTGCAGGGCGAGGCGCGCAAGCTGCGCACGACGACCAGGTGGCTGAGCTGACCGACCGGCCGTTTCCACCGGGGACTTATCCGCTCGTGATCGTCGGCAGCGGGCCGGGCGCGCTCCAGCTCACGTACTCGCTGCGCGAGCTCGGTGTCGAGCACGCTGTCATCTCGCAGGACGACGCTCCCGGCGGAATGTTCCGGAAGTGGCCGATCTTCCAGCGGATGCTCAGCTGGACCAAGCCGTACGCGGACCAGCAGCGCGGCACGCCGGCCTACCAGCGCTACGACTGGAACAGCCTGCTGGGAGAGGAGGAGGACACCCGCGCCATCATGCCGACCGTCATGGACGGGACCTCGTACTTCCCATCGCGGCCGGAGATGGAGACCGGGCTCGTTACGTTCGCTGCGCGCGCCGGCCTGCAGGTTCGCTACGGCTGCAGATGGGAGGCGACGCGCCGCCTCGACGGAGGCGACATCGTCCTCGAGACCAGCGACGGCGAGTACCGCGCCTCCACCGCCGTGTTCGCGGTGGGCGTCGCCCAGCCATGGCGGCCGGCGGTGCTGAATCTCGAAGGCGTGCAGCAGTACGGCGACCTTCGTTCCGCCGAGTCGTATCGCGACCGCCGCGTGTTCATCGTCGGCAAGCAG
>WNGH01012868.1_pt1 | contig 14266 bp, 13 predicted proteins | sample 5400631 | NCBI WGS metagenome assembly WNGH01 (sample SAMN13153373, study PRJNA577476) | soil metagenome | isolation source: 115 cm soil or saprolite under Garry oak tree replicate 1 | place: USA:California | collected 2016-06-15
GCTTCGACCTCTACCTGATCCGCGAGTATATGCCCGAAGACTCGGCGCGCCACGTGGATTGGAAGGCGCCCGCCAAATCGGGCTCGCTAAAAGTCCGCGAGTTTACGCGCGAGGACGAACGCAAGCTGCGCATTGTCTTTGATAATCCCGCACCGGGCGCGGTTTCGGTCGGGGCCTATGAAAATGCCCTAGCGCTGGCAGCTTCGCTGGGATGGCACTTCGCCGGAGAGGACACGGACCTCGGGTTTGCGGCGCCGGATTTTTCCGCGACTGGAGATATCTACGAATTTTTACGGTACTTGGCGCTGGTGGAACCCAAAGAAGGTGCGTCCATTCTGGATTCGCTGGCGGTCACCGATGACTACAACATCATCCTGACCACACGGGCTCGCGGCAGCATTCCCACGGGGTTATGGGCATCCAGCTATTTTTTGTTCATGGAAAACGGCGCCGAAGACTGACGGAGTATCTCCCACCGTTTTTTGCAAACCAAGCAGCGATCAGGAAGGCGACTATCGGGCTTTGCGGCGCATCGGCTTCGGACATACAATCTGGCCACTATCCCTTCCATGCGCTTTTCCGCAGTTATAAAGCAGCTCAGGAACATTGCCGGACGCGATGCGGTGCTGGATCGCGGCGAAGAGGTCATGCTCTATGAGTATGATGCCGGCCTGGACCGCGGCACTCCGCGCGCAGTGGTTTTCCCAAAGAGTACGGAACAGGTTTCCCGGATCATGCGCCTGGCGAATGAAGCTCATGTCTCGGTCGTGCCACGGGGTGCGGGCACTGGGTTGAGCGGCGGCGCTATCCCCAGCCAGGGAAGCATTGTGCTGGCATTTGCGCGCATGAACCGCATCCTCGAAGTTGATCTCGAAAACTTGCGTGCAGTGGTGCAGCCCGGGGTGGTGAATCTGGATCTTTCCCACGCGGTCAGGCAGCACGGGCTGTATTTTGCGCCCGATCCCTCGAGCCAAAAGGCGTGCACCATCGGCGGCAATGTAGCTGAGAACTCCGGAGGCCCGCACACTCTGGCCTACGGCGTCACCGTAAACCACGTTACCGGAGTGGAAGTAGTGTTGCCGCATGGGCGCGTAGTCCAGTTCGGCAGCAAAGCCGCCGAGGCTTGCGGCTATGATCTCACCGGATTTTTTGTGGGCTCAGAAGGGACCATCGGTATCGCCACCGCGATTACGGTGAAGCTAACGCGGCTGCCGGAAGCGGTGACGACGCTGCTTGCCATTTTCAATACCATTGAAGACGCGGCCCGGACGGTGACCGCGATAACGGCTGAAGGCATTACTCCGGCGGCGCTGGAGATGCTGGATGGCTGCACGCTGCGCGCGGTTGAAGAGGCGACCCACACGGGATATCCCATGGATTCGGGCGCAGTGCTGCTCATCGAATTGGAGGGGCTGCGCGAAGCAGTGGAGGAGCAGGCGGAAGCGGCGAGGCAAGTGTGCATTGCGCAGTCTTGCCGCGAGGTCCGCCGCGCCAAGGATGAACGCGAACGCCAGTTGCTGTGGGCAGGGCGCAAGAACGCGTTTGCCGCCATCGGGCGTATTTCCTCTTCCTACCACACCCAGGATGAAGTGATCCCGCGGACAAAAATTCTCGATACCATGCGCCATATCGAACAGGTCGCGAAGAAATATTCGCTGAGGATTGGCAATATCTTTCATGCCGGCGACGGCAACCTGCATCCCATCATCCTTTTCGACCGCCGCGATCCCGAGCAGACGCGGCGCACCAAAGCGGCAGGAAGGGAGATCCTGGAATATTGTGTCAGCATTGGCGGATCCATTACCGGCGAGCATGGCGTGGGCATGGAGAAAAGTCATCTCATGCCATTGCTGTTCACAGAAGACGATATCGAAGTCATGACCCGGCTGCGCAACGCATTCAATCCCAAATCGGTGCTCAACCCGCAGAAAATGTTGCCCACCACGCGCAGTTGCCGGGAGATCGCTGCCTCAGCGGCGCTGACTTCGCGCGTAGCGGCTACGCCGGAAGTGCAGCCATGATCACGGCGGGCACCGCAGCCTTGGTCGCGCGCGAACTGGAGGCGATTTCAGGACGGGAAAATGTTGTCGAAAATCCGGATGAGTTAGTCAGGTTCAACATAGACGGAGTGCAGCCCGCAATCGCTGTGTCTCCGGACACACCGCAAGAAGTTGCACAGATTTTGCGCTTTGCTTACGAGCGAAGTCTGGTTGTCGTTCCCGCGGGAGGCTTCACCGACCAGACGAGCGGCGCAGTGCCCGAACGCATTGACATCTTGCTGCGAACTCCCCGCCTGAAATCGGTTGAGCATTATGATCCCGGCGATCTCACCTTGGGAGCGGGCGCGGGATTCACGCTGGCAGAAATTGAGCGCATGCTGGCTTCGTACCGGCAATTCCTGCCTTGGGATCCGGCGCGCCCGGAGGCGGCGACCATTGGCGGTGCGCTGGCTACCGCTGCGCATGGGCCGTTAAAGCACGGCTTCGGCGGGGTGCGGGACTTCTGCATAGGGGTGAAGTTCGTGACTGGAGACGGCAAGCTGGCCAAAGGCGGCGGGCGGGTAATGAAAAATGTCGCCGGCTATGACTTGATGAAGTTGATGGCCGGCAGCGTTGGCAGCCTGGGCGTGATCGTCAGCGCAAACTTCAAAGTATTTCCCCGCCCCCAGCAGACGCGCACGTTCGTGGCAAATTTTTTGTGGGCACCAGGAGCGGTCCTGCTTCGAGACATGCTGTTGAAATCGCCGCTGACTCCCATGTGTCTGGAAATTATTTCTCCGCGCGCGGTGGAGTATTTTGATTCCCTGACGAATGAGCCGGAGAACAGCGCTCGCGCCCTTCCGCTGCTCGATTCCAAATGCTGGCGAATCTGCGTGCGTGCCGGAGGCAGCGAAGCAGTGTTGGGGCGATATCGCTCTACTCTCGGCAGCGCGGTCACCACCGAACTCGATGGCGAAGCTGAGGCGCAGCTTTGGCGCGCCATTTCGAATTTTAGGCACACCGTGGCTGTACGCCATCGCAATGCCATGATGGTTAACGTAAGCGTGCCGCTGACCGCAGTGGCAGATGCTCTGGCTGCCGGTGAACGTGCTGCTACTCAGCACAATTTTCTATTTGCCGCAGTGGGGCGGGCCGGAATTGGTTCACTAGTGATGTCGTTCATTCCCATCGCGGTTGATCCGCCCTCGACCATGCAGTATGCGAATGCGGCCTCGGCGTTCAGGGCAAATCTGCCGCAGGAGGCATCTGCCGTGGTAACAAGCTGCCCGCACGAAGCCAAGAACCATTTTTCCGTCTGGGGCTCGAGTCCGACGGACGTGGAATGCATGCGCGCGGTCAAGCGCACGCTCGATCCCCGGAACATACTCAATCGGGGAAGATTTTTATTTTGATGTTGTAGAGCGACGCTACCACTCTGTGGCCCGGTTCAAACCAGCTTGGTGGCTTTTTCGACGTCGGACACTCCCATCACGATGAGCGCCCGTTCTTCGCCCTTCACGATAGAACCATAAGCATAGTCAACGTTGATGCCGGCGTCGGCGAGCTTGCGAGTGGCACGACCCAGCGCACCGGGGCGGTCCGTGACTCGCAGCGCGATGACATCTTCTTCGTCGTAGGGGATCCTTAAAGCCTCCAGGACCTTTTTAGCGGCCGAATGCGGCGTGGCCACCATGCGGATTACTGGCTCGGGGCCGTGGGCAGCCATGATTGCGCTGATGTTCACGGCGACCTTGGCCAGTTCTGAACAAATGGTGGCCAGTGTTCCCGGTTTGTCCTCAGCGTGAATCAATAATTGGGATATGCGCGCCATCGGTTTCCTCTCAAGGATTATCCGCGAGCACTGTGCGCAGGTTGCGCTCCAGTTCGTGCGCATCCGAAACAGGCGGTTGGCAGGTGAAGTTGGAGCAGATGACCGCCACTGTTCCTCCGTCCTTGACGGCCGGCAGGTTGGGCACTGTTTCTGCCAGGCCGGCAGGAAGGTTGCGTGGCATGGCTTCGTTATCGGTGAGGTGCAGAACGGACTTGGTGAGCGCGAACGGCGCTGTGGCCGCAGCATAAAGGCGGGCGGCAGCATCGTCATTGCCGACGACCGTAACCAAAGTGTGCGGTCGCGAGAACCACAGGGCGGCGATGCCATAGGTGCCGGCAAAAATCCCGAACTGATCGGCAAGACCGGCGAAAACTTCCAATGTCTGTTCGGCCTTTTCCTTGTAGCCGCTATCGTTGCTGTAGGCGTGCAGTCGCAACAAGGCAATCGCCGCCGCGCAGTTTCCGGCAGGAGTCGGAGAATCCTGAAAGGGCTTTCGGCGGGCGGTCAGGGCCCCGAGGATGCGATCAGTGGCGTCCTCGCTTGTGCCATTTCGATGCGGAGTATCGAAGAAACCGCCGCCGGTAGAGTCAAAAAAACGATCGAGCATAGCTTCGGTGATCTGGCGCGCAAACTTAAAGTAGCTGATATCGGCGGTCGTTTCGTAGGCGTCGAAGCAGGCCAGAGCGGTGAAAGCATAATCATCCAGCAAGCCGGGCACATCGCGGTGACGCGCCTCAGGATCGGAATAGGCGACCACGTGCCTGAGCCCGTGCTGCGGGTTCCAAGCCTCGGAAAGAATGCGGTCGAGCGAACGCAGGGCAAACTTTCTTGCCTCGGCGAAGGGCTGAGACCGGGATTGCAAGACCCGGGCGGCTTCAAGATAGGCGGAAATGCAAAGAGCGTTCCAGTTCACGTAAACCGTCTTATCAACGTACGGCGCAGGCCGCTGCAGCCGCGCGGCGTACATTTTTTGTTTGGCTGACTGCAGCAGCTCTTGCACCCGATTCGGCGCCAGCCGTTCGCGTGTCGAAATCTCTTCTACTGAGGCGCGGGCGTAGAGGACGTTCTTAGCAGGGTTGTGGTGCATTTCGCCGACTTCATTGATGTCGTAATGCAGCGCGGCAGCGCGGAGTTCCTCGGAGGTCAGGACGGCGCGGGCTTCGTCCAATGTCCAGGTAAAGTAATCGCCATCGTCGTCGAGGGAGTAATCGGCGTCCTGGGAGGCATAGAAACCGCCCCGCTGGCGGTCACTCAGCCACTCGTCCATCCAGCGAATAATGTCTTGCGCGATTTGCGCGAAAAATTCCACGTCGGTGACCTGATACCCATGAACATAGTTCTTTAATAGCTCGGAGTTGTCGTATGACATTTTTTCGAAGTGAGGGACAATCCAGCGTTCGTCCACCGAGTAACGATGGAACCCGCCGCCAAGTTGGTCATAGACACCGCCTCTCGCCATTTTTTCGAGGGTAGTGACGATAACGTTGCGGATGGTGTCGTTCCCGGTGCGAGCACAAGCCTCCAGCAGCAGTTCCATCACGCTGGAGTGCGGAAATTTAGGCGCACTCCCGAAGCCGCCGTTGGCCGGGTCGAACATTTGCAAGGCTGATTCAATAATTTTGTCGATCACCCGCGGCGAGACATTGGCAGAGCGGCCGGCGAAAGTTTCTGAGGCGCCAAGGGCGCTCATAACCATAGCCGCTTGCTCAGTAACTTCGCCCTGCTTGTCGCGATAGGCGGCGGCGATGGCTTCCAACACACGCCGGAAGCTGGGGCGTCCCCAATGCTCGTCGGGAGGAAAATAAGTGCCGCCATAAAATGGCCGGCCATCGGGCGTTAGGAAGGCGGTGAGCGGCCAGCCACCCTGTCCGCTGATTGCCGAAACCGCAGCCTGATAACGGCTGTCGACGTCGGGACGCTCGTCGCGGTCCACCTTGATGGGGATGAAATTCTCATTAATGATGCGCGCGATTTCGGGATTGTCGTAAGACTCACGGTCCATGACGTGACACCAATGGCACCAGACGGCGCCAATATCCAGCAGGATGGGTTTGTTTTCGCGCTGAGCTTGCTCAAAGGCTTCTTCGCCCCATTCATGCCACTGGATGGGCTGGTGCATAGCAGAACGCAGGTAAGAAGACGAAGCCTGGGTCAGCGAGTTGGTGGCCTGGGTGGTCATGAAGCCTTAAGTCTAACCCTCAAAGAGTGTGCAAGCGCGACTTACTGAAGCAGTTTTCTGGCAATGGAGACGTAGACTTCAACCGCCTCCCTTAATTGCTTTTTCTGCACGTATTCGCCTTCGGTATGGGCCACCTGGATAGAACCAGGCCCCGCTAGCTCTCTTACTGCGGCTGTGATTTGCTGCTTTAAAATGCTGGAGGCGCCGATCAGACGATAGAGAAGTTGGGCGCTGGCGCTGTCAGGCACAATGTTGGGCGCGCGGCCACCTTCGATAATGCCGATGTTTACAGTAGTGGCGCCGATTTCAGGATCGCGGGGAAGCTGGATCGTGCGCAGCCGGTTGAGAGCCTCCAGTAGTTTCTCAATGGCGGACTCGCCCAACTCAGGATAGGCGGAATGCGCCATTTTGCCCGTAGCCCTTAACTTCACCCGCAGCGCTCCCTTGGAGGCAACCGCCATACGGTTCTCAGTAGGCTCACCGTCGATCATAAACCTGCACCCGGGTGAGTGTTGGCAGGCACCTCGGCCATAAATATTCTGGTCATCCTCGGAGGAGGGAAAGAAGGGCGGGACGGTGTCCATGTGGGTGGAAAAAACGATTTGTGGCGAGGTGGACTGAGCGCTGGCATAAATATTGAAACGGCCGGTTTCGACCGGCATCTTTGTGGTTTGGAAGCCGAGCGCCGAGAGCTCGTTGAACAGAAGTTCACCAAGCGTACCCTCGTTGCCGCTGATAGATTCAATGTCCACCAACCGGCGAGTGAGATCAATCACATCCATTGGGTAGAGGATATCGCAGGCTGCGGCCCGCTTAGATCTCAGAACTAGTCAGAGAGGTCTGGGTTCAAGATAAAACCAGAAGTACGGGCATGCATCCAAAGACAGGGAAGTTATGCGACACAATGTCTGGTTCTTTCTTCTGATGTTGCTGGCGGCGGGAGTATTTTTTGTCTTCGTGTGTCCTTACCTGCGCGGCATCGGCCGTACCTGGGTCTGCGTGTTTTTTTACGCTGTTTTCGTGCTGATATTCATCTACGGGCGTGCCGGCATCAAGCCCAAGCGGCGCTGAGTATGGGGCTGGCTGTTTTCTCTTGAACAGGAGCAGATATTTGCCGGGCGAGATCCGATCCATTTCCATCGCCGGGCCGGCGGGAAATCTCGAAGCCTTGCTCAATGCGGGAAAGGAAAATGCCAGCTACGCCGCGCTGGTGTGCCATCCCCACCCGCTTTACGTCGGGACTATGCACAACAAGGTAGTCTTCCATGCGATGAAGGCATTGAACGGCTTTGGATTTCCCGTTTTGCGGTTTAATTTTCGCGGCGCTGGGCTCAGCGAAAGCGAGCATGACCAGGGACGAGGGGAACAGGAAGACGTGCGCGCGGCACTGGAATGGCTGGAGCGCGAGTTCGATCGGCCAGTCATCTTTGCGGGATTCTCATTCGGGGCAGCCACGGGGCTCCCGGTCGCATGCGCTGACTTGAAAGTTCAGGCGCTGCTTTCCATAGGCACTCCGGTGCGAGTGGAGGGTCGGGAATACAACTACGACTTCTTGAGCTCCTGCAAAAAAGCGAAACTTTTCGTCAGCGGCGCGCGTGACCAGTACGGACCTCGCGCCGAGCTGGAACGGCTGTTCGCGCTGGCCTCCGAGCCCAAGCAGATGGTGCTGATTGAAGGCGCAGATCATTTTTTTGCAGGCCGGCTGGCTGAATTGCGGCACGCGATTGAGAACTGGGTACGGCAGCTTCTTTAGCCTGAAAATGAGATGGCGCTGTGGAATTGGGCGCTGTTTATAATCCCCGGCTATGTCGCCAAAAAACGCCGTCGGGAATATGCGATCGGTTGCCCGCGACATCTTCCTGCATGCGCTCTCCTACTCCGCCATCTCCAAAGCATTCGAGTCGCAGGTGCAATATGAACGCGGGGTGCTGCGCATCGCGGAAGATCTTTTCGATCTGAGCGCCTACAGCCGCGTATTTGTGGTGTCCATGGGAAAGGCAGCGCATTCCATGGTGGAAGCGCTGACCGCGCAGGTGGGCGGGATGACGGGAATCGTGGCGGCTTCGACTGCTCCTCACTCCCAAGTGCACGGTTTCCGGTATTTTGAAGGTGGACATCCCACTCCCAATGCGGAATCCTTCCGCGCCGGCGAAGCCATTCTGCGAGCCCTCAGTTCTCAGACAGCGCGCTCGCTGGTGATCTACCTGATCAGCGGAGGAGGCTCTTCCATCGTGGAAAAACCGGTGGACGAGGAAATCAAACTAAGCGACATGATTGCGATGCACCGCGCGCTGGTGCTTTCAGGCGCCCCCATTGCGGAGATCAACGCCATCCGCAAGCATCTATCGGCGGTCAAAGGCGGGCGGATGGCGCGGGCCGCGGCGGCGGCGCAACAGGTTTCGATCATGGTTTCGGATGTGCCCGAGAATGCGCTGGACTCGCTGGCTTCGGGCCCGACCATGCCGGATTCGAGCACGGTTGAAGATTGTTACCGGATTGCGGACCAGTATCAGCTACTCCCGAGTTTTCCCGCCGCCGTGCGCGAGCTTTTCGAGCAGCGCGCCCTGGAGGAAACTCCCAAGGCGGGCGATTCGGCTTTCCATCGTTCGCGCTGGTGGCCGGTGCTCTCAAACCGCAGCGTGGTGGAAGCGGCTTCGGCCAAAGCGGTGATGAGCGGCTTTGCCGTGGAAGTAGACAATACCTGCGACGATTGGAACTACACTCGCGCTGCGGACTATCTTCTGGGCCAATTGCGTGAATTGCGGCGAGGAGTATCGCGGGTGTGCCTGATTTCCGGCGGGGAAGTGACCGTGAAGGTGAGCGATGGCGGCACCGGAGGAAGAAACCAGCAGTTCGCGCTCTACTGCGCAGAAAAAATCGCGGACCAGAATGTTGCGGTGCTGAGCGCGGGCACCGATGGATTGGATGGCAACAGTCCTGCCGCGGGAGCGATCGTGGATGGCTCAACCATCGAGCGGGCACGTGGGCGCGGGCTTAATGCCGCTGACGCATTGGCACGCTTCGATGCTTTTCCCCTGTTTCAAGCGTTGGGAGATGCACTCATCACCGGGCCAACGCAGAACAACCTTCGCGATCTTCGCGTGCTGTTGGCGTACTGAAGAGCGAGGCGGCGAATTCAGAAAAAACGGGTTACGCCTTCTTCCATGACCACTACTGAATCTGCAATGCCGGCCTTTTCCGCCTGGCGTTCCAAGAGCTGGAGCGGCTCGTCCAAAGGCTCGTGGGAGAGGCGGAAAGATCCGTAGTGCATGGGTATCATCCAGCGCGAGCCGAGGTCGTGGAAGGCCTGCAGGGCGTCCTCGGGATTCGTGTGCACGTTGCGAAAAGATGGTGGATGGTAAGCGCCGATGGGAAGTAGCGCCAGTTCGGGTTTAAGCCGGTGTCCGATCTCGCGGAATCCGTGGAAATAGGCGGTATCGCCAGCGTGATAGACCGAGTGCCGGGGCGAGCGCAAAACGTATCCACCATAATGGCGGTGCATGTCGCGGACCACGCGGGCGCCCCAATGGCGGGAGGGGGTGTGGGTCACGGTAAGCTCTCCGGATTGAAAATTATCCCACCAATCCAGCTCGATGATCTCTTGATAGCCGAGATCAGCCACAAGGTCGCCGACATGATGCGGCAGCACGATGGCTGGCGGCTGCCCCGAAAGCCTGCGGGTGGCGCTCGCGATGGCGCGCAGGGAAGGCCGGTGGAGGTGGTCAAAATGGGCGTGCGTAACCAGAACCAGGTCAATTGGGGGCAGGTCCTGGATGCGCAATCCCGGGCGGCGCAGACGCTTCAACACAAACAACCAGCGGGCGAAGTTTGGGTCCACCAGGACATTTTTTCCAGCGAGTTGGATGAAGAAACCGGAGTGCCCAATGAAGGTTAGTCCCAGCTCGCCGTTGCGGGCCAGCACGGGGGAGCGGGTCTTTCCGGTGCGAGCGGTCAGCGCGGAGTGGCGCACCAAACGGCTGAACTGGCGGGCGCGCTTTCTCAAAGTCACATTCAGCACTAGGTATAAGAATTAGACGCGGCCAAGATTGCTGACGATGCAGCTTCGGCCACGTCTCAGCAGATTCTATGCCAACTAATGGCGTCTTGCGCGGTGCGTCAGATGATTTTTTTGCTACGAAAGGCCCGGCTGATTCCTTGACCCCGTTCTGGTTGTAATTTCTAATTTCGGCTGTCCTTTGAGTGAGGTGCTGATGCGGGTAGCTTTTCTCGGTCTGGGAATCATGGGGCACTTTATGGCCGCCAATCTGGTGAAGGCAGGTCATGAAGTCTCGGTCTGGAACCGCACGCCTGGTAAAGACGTGCAAGGCGCGCGCACAGCAGCGTCTCCGGCAGAAGCCGCACAGGGCGCCGAAGTGGTATGGATCTGCGTTTCCGATACTGCCGCCGTCGAGCAAGTATTGTTCAGCGAAAATGGCGTTGAGAATTCCCTGAGCGAGGGCATGGTGGTTGTGGATTCCAGCACCATCTCGCCATCAGCCACGCGCGCTTTTGCGGACCGGGTGCGGGCTCGCGGCGCCGAATACCTGGATGCGCCGGTCACCGGCTCCAAGGCCGGCGCTGAAAGCGGACAGTTAGTGTTCATCGTGGGCGGCAATGAGAGCGTGGTGGAGCGACTGCGGCCCCTCTTTGATGCCATGGGAAAGGCCGCACTGCGGATGGGCGAGAACAGCATGGGGCAATCCGCCAAGCTAGGCATGAACCTGATGATCGCGCTTATTTATGAGGGTTTCGCGGAGGCGCTCACGTTGGCGACGAAACTCGGACTGGAGCCGGAGAAGCTGCTGGAGTTGATACAGGCCTCGATGGTCCGGTCCGGCGTGGTGGATTACAAAGCTCCGTTTGTGATGCGGCGCGATTTTTCGCCCAACTTTCCGCTGCGACTCATGCACAAAGATATTCATCTAATGCTCGATGCCGCCAAGGAAGCACGGGTTAAATTGCCTGGGCTTGAGACAGTGGATGAAATCTACGAGATTGCAACCGAAGAAGGGCACGAAAATCTCGATTACGCGGTCACTCTTACGCTTCTGGAAAAGTGGGCAGGCATCGAAGTGAAGGGCCGCAACGGAGCATGATTTCGGCGCCGGAGCACGGTTTCTCAGTTACAATGGATGGGCATCTCAGTGTAAATCCTCAACTGAAGCGCCAATAAGCTCAGCAACTAGTTTTTTAGAAGGCAGCAATGGCACAGACAGAACCATTTTCGACCACCCTGCGGAAGCATCCGCATACGATTATTCCATTCGCGCTGATGCACCTGGCCGTCATCGGGATATTCTTCGTTCCGTTTCGCTGGCCGCTGGTAGGGCTGTGCTTTGCCACGTACGCGATCCGCGTCTTCGGAGTGGGAGCGGGATATCACCGTTACTTCTCGCATCGTTCCTACAAGCTCAACCGCCTGAACCAGTTTCTGATGGCATTTCTGGCGGAGTCCTCGGCCCAAAAAGGGATCTTATGGTGGGCCGCCAACCACCGCGATCATCATCAGAACTCGGACAAAGTTACGGACGTGCATTCCCCCGTCCAGCACGGGTTCTGGTGGTCACATGTAGGGTGGATCGTTTCCGACGAGTACGATACCTATGATCCTGCGCGCATCCGTGATTTTGAAAAATTTCCCGAGCTTCGCTGGCTCAATAAGTATCACCTGGTGCCGCCAATCATTCTGGGGGCAGCGATATTTCTCCTCGGCGGGGTGAGCGCATTCTTGTGGGGATTCGTGCTTTCTACCGTGCTGCTGTATCATGCGACCTTCTCCATCAACTCGCTTTCGCATGTCTGGGGCAAGCAGCGGTTCGCGACCGGCGACCAGAGCCGCAACAATTGGGTGCTGGCGCTGATCACGGGCGGCGAAGGCTGGCACAACAACCATCATTACTACATGGCGAGCGCGCGGCAGGGAATCCTCTGGTGGGAGATTGATTGGACCTACTACACCCTGAAGCTGCTGAGCTGGCTGCGCTTTGCCAGAGACTTGCGACCTTTCCGCTGGCTTTCGGAAACTGAACCGGCGGAAAGCACCGCCGCGGCGGACCGAACCCTGGCGCAAGCGTCGAGATAGGACGCTGTTCGCTTTTAACCAGAAATCAATTCCTTAACAATCTAAAACAGGGAAGCCGAAGCTCCGCCTGCGAGCTCGCTGAGCACGTCAAAGATGCCCGGGCCCGCCGCCGAATGTGGCGATATGGAGTTGAGCGGCACGGTGGCGGAGAAATGGGGCGAGCTGCGCCGGAAGCAGACGCTCAGGAAATCGCGCTCCCGCGACGCCATGAGCGCATTCATCATGTTGGTAATGTCGCGCTGCCAATCGTTGCGCGTGGTGATTACAAAGGCGCCGCCATGCTCAATTTCCCAGTTCTCCAAGGTGGGCGAAAATTTACGGCGCGTGCCTCCACACCAGCGGTGATTGCGAACTTCCAGGTTGAAGCCCGGAGGGTAATCCAGGTCGGCCTCGAAAGTGATCGTTTCTGGCAAGCTCCGCCACCGGCTGAGCAGCCATTTAAAGGGCAGTTCCCGCGGAAGCAGTTGCACCACCACCGAGGCATGGCGGAAGAGGTGCGCAGAAATCCGCATGCGAACCAGCACGCTCGATGGCGCCAGCCATTGGATGCCCACGATATGGCCATGGCCGGAGAACGCGGCATCTATCCAGCGCAGCACCTGAAGCGATTTGCGGCGGTTGTAACGGGAGAATCCGAAGTACCAGAAAGCGACGATCGCCGCTCCGGCAAGCAGATAGATTGCGCCTCTCAGCAGCATGCTGATACTAGGATGCGAATTTTCGGAAGCGCAGATGGCTGTACTTTTCTACAGCAAGGCTTCGGCTGCCGCAGGTTTTTCCAGCCCCCTAAATCTTTATCCAACACCAATCTTTGGTGAGCGGAGTCCGGTTCATTTGTTCGCCACCATCCTTTGTCACTCGAACCAGGTTGGAATGGTTGTAGCCAAAGCCCCCGGCGGGGTTGTAGAGGCCAGGTTCGTTAGAGAAGGTCATGTTCTCCTCGAGTAGGGTGGTATCGCCCAGAGATAGATAGGGCGCCTGATGTCCCTCGCTGCCTTCGCCATGCGCCGGTCGGTGGTAAACGTATTTCTCCAGCCCCGTCATGCGAGCGAGATTGAGCACGCCCGCCGCCACCTGGTTGCACGCTGTCCCCGTCTTCATGAGCTTTTGCTGCTCGAGGGTCATCTGGGTGTGGACATCCCACATTTTGGAGCGAAGCGGATCGAGCGGATCCGGAGACAGGATTTGCATGGCGCGGTAGCCTTCGCCGCCATAACCGCCGATGCGCACTCCGGCGGCGATCTGAAGGGCGTCGCCTCGCTTGATGCGCTCGTAAAAGAACTGGTTGGGATGAGGATACGCCGTGGCCACGCCGGTGCGGCACTCGAATCCAACGTGTACCCCCACTCCGGTATGCGGCTTACCGGTGAGTTTGAGATATTTGGTCAGCTCCGAAGCGCCGAAGGATTCGGTGGCATGGGCGACTTCAAAGTCAGTGGCATCCGTTCCATGAGACATGATGTAGTCGCGCGCAAAATCCATCATGCGATCGTGCAACGAGAGGGCAACGCGGTCGAGCGCCAGCTCCTCTTGCGTTTTGACTTCGCGCATGTGCAGCAGCACCGGCGAGACGATCTGCCAATCCAGCTTCAGCTCGGGCGAGGTGCGCTTCATGGCGGCTAAGTCATCGTCTGACGGCCTTTTTTCGAAACCGATGCCACCCTTCACGCCGCGCTTCTTCAAGCCGTTGAGCATCCATTGAAAAAGGTCGGCTTTTGGGCCGGCTGTCCAAACAAGTTGGTTGAACTCACCGTGATGGGGATAATCGAAGTACCACTCGCGATCCTTTACCCACCAATCTCCCCACAAATCGCGGTCGAGGCCGGGATGGAAAACCGAAGGCTGGCCTTTGGCGGGCACGAACAGCCAGATGGGGCGCTCGGTCGTTACCGCGAACGAACCGGTCAGATAATTAATGTTGTTAGGATCGGAGACCAGCGCGCCATCGAGCTTTTTTTCCGCAAGCTGCTGCTGAAAACGCGTCGTGGTGGTCTGGTACCACTCCGCCGGCAGTCGAAACGGCCCGGGGAGCGGCGGATAAGCCTTCTGCGGCATGGCCCCAGCGCGGTTTTCGGCTTGCAGAGCAGCGCGAGCGATAGCCGGCGACCCCAGTGCCGCGCCAGTGACTCCGAAGGCAGAGGATTCAAGAAAATTACGACGAAGCATGGGGCGACTCCTTTGGCTGCTTGAATTCG
>WNGH01012335.1_pt1 | contig 14260 bp, 12 predicted proteins | sample 5400631 | NCBI WGS metagenome assembly WNGH01 (sample SAMN13153373, study PRJNA577476) | soil metagenome | isolation source: 115 cm soil or saprolite under Garry oak tree replicate 1 | place: USA:California | collected 2016-06-15
GGGCCGAAAAACGGTACGGGATGAGCGGGGCCGGTGAGCCGCCGGTGCCCGGCACATCAAAGCGAATAACTTCGATGGCCGGGGCGAGGGCGTCGACGAACTGCTGGAGCACTTCGAGGTTGACTCCGATCCCGTTCAGCAGCAGCAGCGGCGTGCGGGTAGCGTCGCCTTTACGGATGGCGACCCGCAGGCGCTGCCCCCTGACGGTGATGGTGCGTGTCTCGATCTGTGGCCTGGTGGTTTCTGATGGCATGAATCATCCTTCCCAATATATTATGCGAAGAGAGCTGAACATATCACGGCTCGAACACATAGGTGCCGGGAGCTGGTGCCCCTGGCAGATATTGCTCGTTGCCCAGTCCCTGTGGTGCCGACTTCTGCTCACCGCAGCGCTGGCTCAGCCAGTCTCGCCAATCCTCCCACCAGGAGCCCGTGCGTTTCTGCGCTCCAGCCTGCCATTGTCCGGGGTCGGCCGGGTAGCGTTCATTGACGAAGTACGACGCCTTCGGGTTCCCTGGCGGGTTCAGCAGGGCCTGGATGTGGCCGCTGTTGCTCAGGATAAACTTGACCTTTCCTCCCAGCAACTGCGTGGTCGCATAGCAGCCCTGCCACGGCGTGATGTGATCGGTGATACCTGCGACGATATAGGCATCGTTGGTCACTTTGGAGAGATCAATAGGCGTCCCCAACACCTCGAGCGCGCCCGGATGGGTAAACGCATTGGTTTCGTACAGGTTGAGCAAGTCGCCATGCAGTTTCGCAGGCAGACGAGTCGTGTCGTTATTCCAGTAGAGCACGTCAAAGGCTGCCGGATCCTTGCCGATCAGGTAATTGTTGACCCAGTAGTTCCAGATCAGATCGTTGGGGCGCAGCCAGGCGAACACGCGTGCCATTTCCTGGCCCTCGAGCACCCCACTCAAGCGCGAGGACTCCCTGGCAGCCGCGATCGTTTCCTTCGTGGCGAACAGTCCCATCGTCGACTCGACGTTGGTATCGAGCACCGTGACCAGGAACGTCACGGCGTGAATGCGCTGGTCCCCCCGCGCGGCCAGATGACCCAGCAGCGTGGAGAGCGTCATGCCCCCCAGACACGAGCCGCTGATATTGACGTCCGGGTTTGCGGTGATCGCGCGAACCGCCTCAATGGCTTCCAGGATGGCTCGATCGTAGGCTTCGAAGCCCCATTCGCGCTGCTGGGGTGTGGGATTGCGCCAACTGATGGCGAACACCTGCTGGCCACTCCCGACCAGGTAGCGGATGATACTCTTGCCTGGCGACAGGTCCATGACGTAGAACTTGTTCACCTGGGGCGGGACGATGAGCAGCGGGCGGCTATACACCTGGGGTGTCGTCGGTTGATACTGGATCAGCTCGAGCACCTCGTTCTTGAACACGACGGCTCCCGGCGAGATGCCCAGGTCCTTGCCGACCTGGAAGGCCTTCATGTTGACCTGGGAGGGCATGCCGCCATTGTTAGCGAGGTCTTCGAGCATGTGGGTAAGACCTTTTACCAGGCTGGCCCCGCCCGTCTCGTACATCTTCTTCATGGCTGCCGGATTGCCCAGCAGCGTGTTGGTCGGGGCGACGGTATCGGTGAAGAGCGAGAGCACGAAACGCGCTCGATCGGCATCCTTTTTGTCCAGATCGGCATCGTCGATGAAGGCGCCCAGGCTCTGCTGCCAGGTCAAATAGCTTTGCAGGTACAGGTGGTAAAACGGATTCGTTTTCCACGCTTCGTCGGTGAAGCGTTTGTCCTTGGCATCCGGCTCAACGGTGGATTGACCGGTCATCACCCGGCCCATCTCCAGCATGAAATTGGTGTAGTGTTTCAGCAGTAACGGCGGTTGCTGTATCGCTTGCTGGGCGATCTGTTGACTGACGTTGAAGAGATCCACGCCGCGAAAGCCCACAAGCGGCATGAGGCCGAAGGCAGCCGACTCACCCGGCATCTGCTCCGTTGTTCGTTCGGAGGTCTCCGGGTGTGTGACAGCGGCCCGCTGCTGTTCCGTGAGCGCCTGCTGTGCCTCAGCGGCCTTCTGTCGTTCTTCAGCGAGAGTTGCTTCGACGACAGTCAGCCGTCGCTGCAAGTCCTCCACAGCCGCTTGTGCTGCGGCAGCTTTGCGTTGTTCCTCCTTGAGTGCAGCGTGCTCCGTCCCTTTGGGAGTACTCTTGTGTTCTGTTTCTGTGTGAATCACACGCTCTGAATCGGTCTCCACCGTTGTCCTCCTTCATCAGACTCCAATCCTCTGAAGTCTACGTGGCGTCGGCACAGTCGGCCTCGTTGCCAGCGGTGCCGACCTCCCTGGCTTTCGCTCTACTATCGGCTAGCGATGAGCCTGACCCTGCTGCGAACAGTTCCAGGAACAATTCTGACTACTCCTGCTTCTTCGTCCTGGTGGTGCCTCCGGTCCAGCGCCGGACCAGCGCCGCCTGCGCATCGATCATCTTGCGCGCGCTGTCTTGCCAGAGTTGCACCAGGTCCCTGCCTGCTTGCGCTCCAGCTCCAGGCTCCGGCCTGAAATTGAGGTGTCTCACGATGTTGAACCAACTCTGCCAGAGCTCCCGCTCAGCTTCCGCCCAGTGCTGCACCTGCTCCTGCTCCTTGCGAGCCAGCTCGCGGAGCTCCTCGGGGGTTCCCTTGGCGTTGGCCAGGGTCTCGATCAACTGCCGGGTCGATTCGGCTCGCGCATCCACGGTCTCTTTCACCGAGGACTGCCAGGCGTCCACCGTTTTCGTCCAGAGCTCCAGCGTCGGTGTCCCACCGAGCCTGCGCAAGGTGTCGAGCCAGTCCGTCAGCAGCTTCTGCTGGGCCTCCGCCCAGGTCTTCAACAGGCTTTCATCTGTGTTCTTGTCACTCATCGATCCATTCTCCTTTCATCGGTCGTGTGTACGAAATACAGTGTAGAGTGCCGATTTATCGTGGGGAACTCTTTGCCCCCTGATGTCGCACGCTGTGCGTCGCAGGATCAAAAACTTGCCGTTGAGCCGCGGTTTCATGCGACAGATCAAGTATAGTCGACGAGCGTTGGCAAAAGCGTTTGCCAGATGAGCACCGTCGTCGAACAATCGTTTGTTGTGAGGCCTTTATTTGCCCGTGAATTGGGCTGCTCGCTTATGCAAGAAGGCGTCTACACTTTCTCGGTGATCCGCTGTAGCGTAGGCCGCTTCTTGTAATTGTCCCTCAAGATGGAGGGAGGCTTGCAGGTCTCTATCCAATGACGTATACATGAGCTCTTTGATGAGCCCATATGTGCGAGTGGGTCCATGTACCAGCCGCTTCGCTAATGTCCTGGTCGTCTTATCAAGCTCTGACAGGGGAACGCAGTAATTGACCAGTCCAACGCGCTCAGCCTCTGCGCCACTGATATCCTCTGCCAGCAGCACAATCTCCATAGCTCTGCCCATGCCAACCAGGCGCGGCAGCGTGTAACCGCCGCCGCCATCGGGAACCAGGCCAATGCGTGCGAAGCCTTCGCCTAAGCGAGCATTATCGGCCGCGATGCGTATGTCGCAAGCCAGGGCGATGTTCAAGGTGATACCGGTTGCTACGCCTTGAATTGCCGCGATAAGTGGTTTGGGCATGTGACGTATCGCAAGGATCAGGCGATGGTACTTCGCCAGGTGTTCGCTCACTTTGAGTGGTTGGCTGCCAGCATGTGCAGAACCAAACTCAGTGAGGTCTTGACCCGCCCCAAATGCTCGCCCGGCACCGGCGAGCACGACGCAGCGGATTGCATCATCATGAGCAGCCGCTTCGACGGCTTCTGTGAGTTCCTCTAACAGGAGCGTGTTGATCGCGTTCAGCACGTCGGGGCGGTTCATGGTGAGCGTGACCACGTTTTCATCGTGTTCAACGAGCACATTGTGGAAATCAGTTCGCATTGGGTCCTTCTCCTCCTTCTTTCTTGCCCCTGGTTAACGCCGCGATCTCGTCCCATTCCTGGGATGTGAGCGCGCTCAACTGGTTAAACTCACCCGCGCCGCCTATCCATTCGCCCCCATCAATGGTTACTACCTCGCCATTGATGTAGCCGGCAGCATCGGAGATCAGATACGCGGCCAGGTTCGTCAGTTCGGCCATTTGACCAACGCGCCTCAGGGGGTTTGTGTGTAAAAACTGCTCTTGCATGTCTGGCCTGGGCATCAGACGGGTCCATGCGCCTTCGGTCGGAAAGGGACCGGGAGCAATCGCGACCTGCCGAAGACCGTGGGGGCCCCATTCAACTGCCAGCGACCGTGTCAACGCCAGGACCCCGGCCTTGGCGGCGGCCGAAGGCACGACATAGCCTGACCCGGTCCAGGCATAGGTCGTGACAATATTGAGCATCGTGCCGGATTGCCCTTGCTCAAGCCAGCGTTTGCCCAGAGCCAGGGTACAGTAGAAAGTGCCATGTAAGACGATCCCTAGCACCGCGTCGACCGCACGCGGGGACAGCCGCTGGGTCGGGGAAATGAAGTTGCCGGCGGCATTGTTGACCAGCACATCGATGCGGCCAAAGCGTTCGATGACGGCGTTCATCATCGCTTCCACCTGGTCGGCCTGGCGCACATCACAGCGGGCGGCGAACGTCTCGCCACCTGATCTACGGGCCATGTCAGTAGCGGCTTGCTCGGCGACCTCTTGTCGCCGCCCGCAGATTGCCAATTTGGCTCCCAGTTCGAGAAAACGTTCGCCCATGGCTCGACCAAGGCCCGTTCCACCACCGGTGACCAGGATCACCTTGTCTTGTAAAAGGTCAGTTTGAAACATATATTTCACCTCTCTTGCTTTCAAGGAGAATTATCAGATGAGACAAGTATAGCTGACGTGCGTTGAAAAAAGCGTTTGTTGGACCAGGCACGGGAGTAGACGAGCGTTTGTTTCTATCGTGTCCAGTTGAACCTGAAAAAGGATGTGTCATAGAGGCACTCTGCAAGGCGTTCTCACACTAACTTTCTGTAGAGAGAAAGATGAGGACGCTAGCTCTAGCAAGCGTGGTCGCGCTCGCCGGTTTTCTGATCGAGAAGCTCGTCACTCACTCAGAAGCAGTATGCTCATCAATAAGGAGACCCAGGTCGCGCGCACGTAGAATGGCTCGCGTGCGACTCTTGACCCCCAATTTCGAGAGGATATGGCTCACATGCAGCTTCACCGTCCCCGGTGCCACGACCAACGCCATCGCAATCTCCCGGTTGGAGGCCCCAACTGCTACCAACTGCAGCACCTCCAGTTCGCGCTGGCTCAATGGATCAAGTAACGGTTGCGCCACGGAAGTCTGGCCAGGTCTTCCTTGCGCAGGCCTTTGAGCTTTGGATGTCCTGTCAGGCGTGGGGGAAGCGGCGATCGCCTGTTCTGCCGTCAGAGTTCTTCCCTCAGCCCACCTTTCGGCAAAGAGCTGCTCGCCCAGGAGACCTTGCGCTTGCTCGATGTGGCGTGCGCGACTGAGCCGTTCCACCAGTGGGAGTGTCGCATGACTGGCTTCGCGGTAGTGCTCTGCTGCTCCCCACAGTCGCGCTGCCCATGCTGGCTCTCCCTGATCTGCGACCACATCCGCCAACTCCTCCAGACACAGAATGAGCGATCCACTGTCATGAACGGTGCGCGCGATCTCCAGGCTCTGAGCTGCCAGGGTTCGGCTCAGCAGATAGTCCTGCTCGCTTGCCGCTGCCTGCGCGAGCAAGGCGTAGATGAGCGCCTGGCCCTGCTGGTCTCCAAGCTGTTGGTGGCGTTTCAAGGCAGCTTCCAGCAAGATACGCGCACGAGCGATCGCCCCTTGTCGCAGGGCGATCTGTCCAAAGAGGCCAAGGAACCAGCCGGTCGCCCACGAGTTGTCGGCCTGAGCATGGATGGCGACTCTTTCGTCCAGCAGGGTCCGCCCTTTCCTCTCATCCCCCCTGGCCAGGTAGACATCTGCTAAGCCTAAGTACATCTCCCCGTAGAGCCAGAGATCTCCTGCTTTTTTGAAGAGGGCCGCGGCCCGCTCATACAAATCCTGGGTCTGAGCATAGTCCCCTTGATACAAGATTACCGTTCCAAGCGCATTCAGAGCACTTGCCATCAACCAATCTTCATCTCTTGATCCGGGTATCCAGACAAAGGCCATCATTTCTTCTGCCTGCACTCGTGCCTCCAGCACGTCTCCCCTTGCCAGCAGGTAATGCACAAGCGACCAGGAAGCGAGCGCAAAGCCTCGATAATCTCTCTGCTGCCGAGCGAGCGTCTGACATTCCTGTGCCCGGCTAGTATGGAGATCAATCAGCCCCAGGTGAAGGGCGATAAACGCTTCATAACAGAGGGCCTTGATGCGAGCGGAAACCGCCACATCTTGCCCGGTTCCACGTAATGCGTGCTCAAGCCAGAGCATTCCCTCGCTGAGACGCCCACACATATACCAGAACCATCCAAGGGAGCCTGCCAGGCGCAGCAATAGCTCCTGGTGCTGGCGTCGGCCATGCAGCCACTGCAAAGCGGCCCGTAGATTTTCGGAGTCACGTGTCAGGCGATTCACCCACAGATGTTGCTGCTGGCCGAATAATTCCGGGTCGCCGCGTTCCGCGAGGGTGAGGTAGTACATCGCACGCGTCTCTTCTGTCGCCTCCACCTCTCCAGAATCCGCAAGCATTTCCAGGGCGTACTCCCTGATCGTCTCGAGCATCAGCAGACGTGGCTCATCTCCAGCTCGGTCGCTCTGTTGCAGCAAGCTTTTGTCAAGCAGGGATGCGACCAGGTCTATAGCGGGAAGCGAGTGATCCGCCGCTGCGACGTGCTGGATAAATCCGCACTCTACGACCGCTTCGGCCGCCTCAAGTGTACAGCCTCCCACAAAGATGGCCAGGCGCCGGAAACACCGTTGCTCCTGGGCATTGAGGAGATCATAACTCCAGCTAATGGTGTCACGCAGGGTGTGCTGCCGGGTGGGAGCATCTTGCCTTCCACCCGTCAACACAGCAAGCCGACGGTTGAGCCGCCCCAGCAAGGCCTGGGGAGACAGCAGTTTGCTCCGCGCCGCTGCTAGCTCCAGGGCCAGGGGCAGCCCGTCCAATCGGATACAGATCTGGGCGATTGCTGCCGCGTTATCCTCAGAAAGGATAAAAGTGGGCTTCACCATCTGCGCACGCTGAACGAACAGGGCGACCGCCGCGTAGTGCAACAGCTGCTCATGTGCTGGCAGGTGGAGTGGATCGGGCAAGGAGAGCGGAGGAACCGCAAACTCGTATTCCCCCTCCACATGCAGGACCGCTCGGCTGGTCACCAGGATCTTGATCGATGGACAGGCCAGGAGCAGTTCCACCAGCGCGGGCGCGGCTGCGAGGACCTGCTCAAAATTATCCAGCAGCAACAGGAGGTGTTTGTCACGCAGGAACGCTTTGAGCGACTCGAAGAGCGACCGTTCCTCGACATCTCGTAGGCCGAGCGTCTGTGCAATGGTAGGTATGACCAGGTTAAAGTCGCTGAGAGGAGCAAGTTGCACCAGGCAGACGCCCTGAGGAAATACCTGGCTCAGATCCGTCGCCACTTTCTGAGCCAGGCATGTTTTGCCGATGCCGCCGGTACCGGTGAGTGTGAGGAGCCGGACCTCAGGCCGTAGCAGTAAAGAACGGATCTCTTGTCCCTGCTGCTCTCTTCCAATCAACGGCGTGAGCAGAGGAGGGAAATTCTGGAAACGAAAGGGCGTGCCGGTGGCGGCTTTCTCGCCCTTAACGGGCGTCGAGGGATGACGATAGTTGCCAGGGTGCTCTCCAATGCGCTCTGCCATGCTTGCACCTCCTCCGGCGAGGCTTCTGAGTGAAAAGAGTGCTCTCTCTCTCACGCTTCTCTCAACACCCCTACAGTATACCCCAGATACAGGAGAAAGTCTTCAATATATCTTTCTGGCTATCGCCTTTCACCTGTATGGGCCTGCTCAATATATCTTTTTCGCCAGCACATTATATCTTTTTGGAGATCACATTTCACCCTGATCTCAGCTATACTGGTAGCAGCGAGAAGAAATGAAAGTAACCCGCGTTTCTACGCAGCACAGAGGAGCCATCATGAGTATCTTGAAGATTGCCTTATTGGGGCCGCCGGAAGTGGACCACCGGGACCATACTGCAATTACGCCATATCCTTGAAGAGAACGCCTCACCTGAATGCGCAGCACACCTCCTCATAACGCACGACACGATCGGGCTTGATCTGGCCTCGGGTATTGATCTCGACCTGCACGCCCTTGAGAGCGCGTGGAAGTTGGCGCGTGTCCTGCCCGCACCGGTAGCCCCCCGATTTATCGAAGGGGTGCAGGTGGAGGCCCGCCATACCCTGATCGCCCAACTCGATCGTGCCGCCACCCTGTACCGCGGCTCCTTCCTCCAGGATTTTACCTTGCGCAATACGCTCGACTTCGACAACTGGGTCTGCATGCAGCAAGGCTACTGGTACCAGCGCATCGAGCAGGTGTTTGACTGGCTCTCCCAACTGCAGAGCGCAGAGGGAGCACTCGAGCAGGCCATCGCAACGGTCGAGCGCTGGCGCTCCTTTGACCCGCTCAACGAGGACATCTCCCTGCGCCTGATGCAGCTGCAGTTCGCAAGCGGCAATCGCATCGCAGCTTTAAAGACCTACGAGACCTACCAGGACGTCTTGATGGCGGAGCTTTCTGCCAAACCCTCACGGAATTTAATCGCCCTGGCAGAGGTGCTGCGCAACGCCTTTCCTCCTCGCGGTGCGTACAGTGGTGCCGGTAGGTGCACGACGACCGCGCGACCGTTGCTCAACGTCCCCTTTGTTGGAAGAGGGGCGGAAGTAAGCCGCCTCATGTCACTCTATGAGCAGGCTTCCAGCGGTCACCCGCAGGTTGCGCTGCTGGAAGGCGAAGTCGGGATCGGGAAAACGCGCCTGGCTGCGGCGTTGCTCGACTGGGTGAAGGCCCAGGGAGCGGAAGTGCTCGCAGGAAGGGCATTTCAAACTTCACAGCGCCTGTCCTATCAGCCACTGCTCGAGGCACTGCGCACCCGCTTAGCACAGGAAGATGATCTTCGTCAGTGGCTCGGCGATCCCTGGCTGGCCGAGCTCTCCCGCCTGCTGCCTGACCTGCGCGAGCGTTACCCCGACCTGCCCCCTCTGACCATCAACGGAGCCTTTGCCTCCTCCCTCTTCTTTGAAGCGCTGGCGCGCCTGTCTCAAGCCCTGGCATCGCAGGCGCCTCTCCTCATGTTTGTCGACGACATGCAGTGGACGGACGCCGCAACCCTGGACGCTTTCCAGTACCTTGCCCGGTACTGGACAGAGCACGAGACGCCGGCCATGTTGCTGCTGGGCCTGCGCACCGAAACACGGGAAATGGAGCCGGAGATGTCCGCATGGCTTGCGAGTCTCAGGAATACTATCGCTTTGACGCGCCTGGAACCGGGTCCCCTCTCCGCGATGGACACCATCCAGGTCGTTCGCGAACTCGCGCATGCAGAGGCAGCGCAACCATCACTCCAGGAAGAACAGCGCCGCTTTCACCCCTCATCCCAGCACGCCCAGGCCCCCGGAAGCGGCATCTGCCCCGAGCGTTTCGGTGCGTGGCTCTTCTCGGAAACCAACGGGCACCCGTTCTACCTGCGGGCCCTGCTTCAGGAACTGCTCGAACGCGGCCTCCTGGTGCCCCGCTTGATCGCGGGAAGCGGCTGGGTCTTTGAGCCGCAGCCCTCAATCCTCGAAGCCACTCTACCTGACAGCATGCTTCCCTGGGACGTGCGTGAGATGATCCAGCAGCGCCTGGCCCGACTGTCGTCCCCTGCACGTGACCTGTTGGCAGCAGGGGCGGTCCTCGGCCATGACTTCACCTTTGAGGAACTTTGCCAGGTTGCCCGGCTGGCTCCGCAGGACGGACTTGTCGCCCTGGATGAGGCCCTGCAGAACCTCCTGCTGCGCGAGTCCAGCCACCGGCGAGAAGGGAGAAGAGGGGTTTCCTACCACTTTGCCGACGACAAGATACGCGAGGTGGTCTACGCGGCTGCCGGGGATGCCCGCAGGCGCCTCTTCCGTAGCCGCGCTTACTTTGCTGGAGCACGCGGACGCCACCGCAGTGCGGCCTACCGCGCGCTCGTTAGAGGATCGCCAGATCTTACGTTTCGGCGGCGTACGACGCCAGGCTCACTGTCAAGCTAAGAAAAAGTTTGAAGTAGCCAGGGTGGCGTTGTTTCTCGGTTCTGATGACTCGTCTTTTGTCGTGGGATCAGAGATCGCTGCTGAAGGTGGCTGGTTACACCGACTTTTTCACTGTGCTTCCCTCAGGTGCTGGTTTCTTCCCTGCAACCAACAACCAGGCGCTAAGCGCACTGGCCAGGGCCAGGACTGTGCAGATCAGCGAGACCACGCGAAAACTGCTCACAAACGATTCATCAATCGCGTTCTTGAGTGCCACCTGCGTCTCACTACTCACATTGGTAGGCGGAGTGATTGCAGCCAGCTTGACGCGCTGCACCTCGATCGCCTGTTGGACGCCAGGCGAGAGATGCAGCGTGGCCAGGTGGCTCTCAAGACTGCTCGTGAAGACAGAGAGGACGACAAAACCGAATATCGCGATGGCCAGCAGCCCGGCTACGCGGGACACAGCATTATTGATCCCCGAAGCGATACCCGCGTGGCTTTGCTCTACCGAGCCCATGACCGCTGTCGTGAGCGGAGCGACGGTGATGGTCATGCCCAGGCCCATCACCACCACAGCAGGGAAAAAGGTGGTCCAGAAACTGCCTGGGCCACTTGTGATACCTGGCACAGCAAAGAGAGCAAAGCCAAGCGCGGTGATGACCGGGCCAACCACCAGCGGCAGCTTCGCGCCAAAGCGATCCACTAAGCCACCTGCCCACCGCGAAAGCAGAAACATGATCAGACTGAACGGCACAAAGGCAGCACCAGCAAAGGTAGGACTATACCCCTGCACCTGAATGAAATTGAAGGGTAAGTAGTAGGTGACGCCACTCAGTGCTCCATACAGCAAGAAGGTGAGCAGATTTGCTCCGCTAAACGTCGGCGAACGGAACAAGGTGAGCGGGACCATGGGCGCCGGGCTATGCGCTTCTACCAGCAAAAATGCAATGAGTGCGACAATGCCAACAGCCAGCGTGCCGAGCACAATGGGACTGCCCAGGCCAAAAGAGCCCGCCTGGATCAGCCCGTAGACGAGAGAGCCTAACGCAAGCGTTTCCAGCAGGATGCCCCACCAATCCAGCCTTGCGGACGCATCTTCATCACGGCTCTCCGGTACTTGCCAGAAGAGTACGATGAGTACAATGGCCGCTAGAGGAACGTTGATAAAGAAGACCCAGCGCCAGGAGGCATACTGGACCAACCAGCCCCCAAGCACCGGACCCAGCAACGAGGAGGCCGAAGTAAACCCCGACCAGGTTCCAATCGCTCGACCTCGCTGGTCTGCACTAAACGAGGCACTGAGAATCGCCAGGCTACCTGGCACCATCAGCGCGCCACCTATGCCCTCGACAGCTCGTGCGAGAATCAGGAACAGCACGTCTGGCGAAAAAGCGCACGCGATTGAGGCAAGGATGAAGACGATAATGCCAGTGGCAAAGATGCGCCGTCGCCCAAAGTGATCACCGAGCGTCCCTCCCACAAGTATGAGGGCAGCCAGAAAAAGCGAATAGGCCTCTACAACCCACTGGACATTGCTGGCCGTTGTATTGAAGTCTCGCTGGATGACCGGCAGCGCGACATTGACGGCTGACCCATCAATGAAGGCCATGCTCGATCCAAGGATGGTTGCGACCAGGACCCATAGCCCAACACGCGCAGAGCTGGGCGCCGTGTCAGGAGCAGAGCGAATGACACCCTCGTCACAGGGTGCTTTCACGAAGGTAGCCATCTGTAGTTCTCCTTCTAACATTAGTCCACCACACGCAGGACAATCTTACCTCGTGTGTGTCCTTTCGCCCCTTGCTCGTAGGCCTGGCGTGCCTGGGAAAGGGGCAGCACGGTGTCGATGATGGGCCGCACCTTCCCCTCATCGATCAATGTGCCAATCCGGACCAGTTGCTCCCGGTTGGGTTGCACCACAAACCAGACCGGGCGCACGTTATACGCCTGTGCCTCTGCAAAGGAGGGGCGGGGGCTGACAACGGAGACCAGCACCCCTCCTGGTTTGACCACCTGCCAGGAACGATGCAAGGTGTCACCACCAACTGTATCGAAGACGAAATCGACGCCCTGAACCACTTCTTCAAAGCGCGTGGTGGTGTAGTCGATGATCCCGTCGGCTCCCAGCTCGCGCAGGAAGTCGCGATTGCGCTGCGAGGCAGTCGCGATGACCTGCGCGCCGGCCCGCTGCCCCGTGGATCAGGACGGTCTGCCCAGCAACGAGGCGCGCGTGTTCAAAGAGGCCCTGCCAGGCCGTCAACGCCGTCAAAGGAACGGCGGCGGCCTGCACATGGTCGAGCGTGCGTGGTTTGGGGGCCAGCTCATTGGGCAGGGCAATGGTAAATTCCGCCTCGGCCCCATCGCAGCAGTAGTCCAGCATGGCATAGACCTCGTCGCCTTTGGCAGGCTCCGTGACACCATGACCGACCGCCTCCACCACACCTGAGAGATCGCGTCCGGGGATCGGCAGTGCGCGCGGGCTTCCCGCTTTGGTCTGATAGGTCCACGTCCCATTTCAGCTCGTTGGCAATCACCCCCGTCGCGTAGACGCGCACCAGCACCTCTTCCGCTCCGGGGCGGGGTTGTGGCGCGTCTTCGTAGACGAGGTGATGCGGACCGCCACGGCCATGCAGGCGGATCGCTTTCATGTCCCTGTCTCCCCTCTTTCATCCTGACCGGTTGGTCATATTGCTAGCAGGCTCGCTCACATGCGCCAGTGGATACGTTCCCGGGCCCGGCTCTCGTTTGTCCCGCTCACTTCTTCTGCGCTGCCTGCGCCCCTGAAAGCGTAGTCGGAGAGCGTGAAGAAAAGCGTTGGTGGCTGCGTAATACCCTTTCTTCGTTTGATACCGGCGCGCATTTCATGAGATGTGGGCCGCTGCTTGAAGCGGGTGCCCAGGCCGATGAGCCCCTGCTCACCAGCTTGCGGGAGAGCGCTCAGGCGATCATCGACGCGCAAAGCGAATGGGTGCAGTTCTGGGCGGCGGAGCTGCCGGGCCGATGAAGAAGGCTACAGTTGTATAGAGCCACCGACGCTTTTTTTCACGCTCTCCTTCTATACCTGGAGCATGCTTCGATATGCTTGCATAAAGCCGAACGATATGTCATCCTTTGAGTATCCTCTTCTACTTTTACACGTGGACGGAACAGCATGTTATCTACAGAACAACATCGGCTGCAGGACGCGCACGAGAACGGGCAAGCCTGGTACCGCTGGGGACCCTACCTCAGCGAACGGCAATGGGGGACCGTCCGCGAGGATTATTCGCCCGGTGGGACAGCCTGGGACTTCCTCCCGCACGACCAGGCCCGCTCGCACGCCTACCGCTGGGGCGAGGACGGCCTGTTGGGGATCAGCGACGATCAGCAGCAGCTCTGTTTCGCCCTGGCCCTGTGGAACGAGGCCGACCCCATCCTGAAGGAACGGCTCTTCGGACTGACGAACTCGGAGGGCAACCATGGGGAAGACGTGAAGGAATACCACTTCTTTCTCGACAACACCCCGACCCACTCGTACATGAAGGCGCTCTATAAATACCCGCAGCGCGCGTTTCCCTACAACGATCTTGTCGCCACGAATCGCAACCGGAGCCGCCAGGAACCCGAATACGAACTGATCGACACGGGCGTCTTCGCGGAGGACCACTACTTCGATGTCAGCGTGGAATACGCCAAAGTCGACCCACTCGACGTTCTGATCCGCGTGAGCGCCACCAACCGCGGGCCGGAGGTGGCACCGCTGCACCTGCTGCCCACGCTCTGGTTCCGCAACACGTGGGCCTGGGGCTATGACGACCGTCGGCCTGCGCTGACAGCAGTCGAGGGTCACGAGCTTGGCGACTACTGGCTGGCCTGCCAGGGAGCGCCCGAGCTGCTCTTTACTGAGAACGAATCCAACGCCGGGCGGCTGTGGACCCCCTGGCGAGGGTTCTCGTCAAAAAGGGCCTCCTGTGGTCGAGACCTGGAGGCCACTCTTGCACTCCTGCCATCCCTCTTCGAAGACGTCCCTCACCAACGCCCCTGGTCCTTCCCTGCCAAGCTGAGCGTGGGTGTCCCCACAGCTGAGCGTTGCCCTGCCGGTTGAGTAAGCGCCGTTTTGCGAAGCATGGTGAGCTGCGTAAAGGCTGGAATCCGGTTGGATCGGCCTCGCTCCCCGGCAGC
>WNGH01018068.1_pt1 | contig 14256 bp, 15 predicted proteins | sample 5400631 | NCBI WGS metagenome assembly WNGH01 (sample SAMN13153373, study PRJNA577476) | soil metagenome | isolation source: 115 cm soil or saprolite under Garry oak tree replicate 1 | place: USA:California | collected 2016-06-15
TTCCCGAGTTCGCGGCCAGGAACCGCCGGCCGATCGACCGCGCGTTCGTGCACAGCATTTTTTCGCGCGATCATCCGGGCACGGCCGACAAGGCGACCATCGACGCTTTCGCCGAGGCCATCGTGGCGCTCGACGATTCGGTGCCGACCGGGACCTACGTCGACATGTGCTCGAAGCTGCCGATCGTCGATCCGGCGAAAATCACCGTCCCTACGATCATCATGCGCGGGCAATGGGACGGCATCGCGGGGATCGACGACCTGATCGAATTCTTCAAGCGCCTGCCCAACCCCGACAAGCAGTTCGCGGTCATGGCCGGCATCTCGCACGCGAGCTTCCACCAGAAGAACTACCTGATGGTGTATCACATCCTGCACTCGTTCTTCTCGCAGCCGGAACCGGTGTACCGGGGGTAGAGACCTCCGGGAAATCAGGCGATTGAGGACCGGAGGAGCAAAAGGAGACAGGGGAATGCGATCGATAGGCGCTGTACTGGCGTTTTCGCTTTGGGCGCTTTCCGCCCCCGCGCAGGACTATCCGAACCGCCCGGTGCGCATCGTAATCCCGCTCTCGCCCGGCGGCACGACCGACGTGCCCGGGCGCATCATCGCGCAGAAGCTCTCCGAGTCCCTCGGGCAGCAGTTCTTCGTCGAGAACCGGGCCGGGGCGGGGGGCACGATCGGCACCGACTATGTCGCCAAGTCCAAGCCCGACGGCTACACGCTGCTCCTCACCGCTTCGCCTTTCGTGATCGCGCCGCACGTGTACAAGACGATGCCGTACGACACGCTCGCCGACTTCGCGCCCGTGATCCGCATCGCGACCGGGCCGTACGTGCTGGTCGTGCATCCCTCGCTCGGGGTGAATTCGGTGAAGGAGCTGATCGCGGCTGCGAAGAAGGAGCCGGGCAAGATCGATTTCGCCAGCTCCGGCAACGGCGGCGCGCAGCACCTCGTCACGGAGCTCTTCATGTACATGGCCGGGATCAAGCTCAACCACGTGCCGTACAAGGGAAGCGGGCCGGCGCAGCAGGACCTGATGTCGGGCATCATCAAGGTGAGCTTCGTCGGCACGCCGATCGCGATTCCGCACATGAAATCGGGGCGATTGAGGGCGCTGGGCGTGAGCACGGCGAAGCGCTCGCCGGAGATTCCCGAGGTGCCGACCATCGCCGAGGCGGGCGTCCCCGGCTACGAGGCGATCGTGTGGATCGGCCTGCTGGCGCCGGCGGGAACGCCGCGCGAGATCGTCGCGAAGCTCAACGGCGAGATCGGCAAGCTGGTGCGCGCCGACGAGGTGAAGAAACTCATCGCCCCGACCGGCATGGAGCCCGACCCGGACACGCCCGCGCAGTTCGCCGCCTATCTCAAGGCCGACTACGACAAGTGGGGCAAGGTGGTACGCGAATCGGGGGCGACGGTCCAGTAAAAACCGGGGACAGACCACCATTTTCAGCGCGCTGCGGCGGTCCGCAGCCTTTGCCGCCAGAGCAAATAGTGGTCTGTCCCCGGTTTCCACCGGCGAGACCCCTCTTGAATCCCGCTATAATTCTCGGATCGCCCGTCGCCCGAATCCCGGAAGAAATCCCATGAACACCCGTGACGCCGCACTCGCCAAAGTCCGTGAACTCGCCCATTTCGTCGGCGGCAAGCAGGTCCGCGGTGAAAGCGGCGGCCGCTTCGGCGAAGTATTCAATCCCACCACCGGCGCGCTCTCGGGCAAAGTGCCTCTTGCCTCGAAGGCCGAGGTCGAGCGCGCCATCGCCGTGGCGAAGGAGGCCTTTGCCGGCTGGTCGGAGACTTCGCCGCTCACGCGCGCGCGGGTGATGTTCCGCTTCAAGGAACTGATCGAGCGCAACATGGACGAGCTCGCGCTCCTCATCGCTTCCGAGCACGGCAAGGTGCTCTCCGACGCCAAAGGCTCGATCCAGCGAGGGCTGGAAGTGGTCGAGTTCGCCTGCGGCATCCCGCACCTGATGAAGGGCGAGTTCTCCGACAACATCTCGGCGGGCATGGATCTGTATTCGATCCGCCAGCCGCTCGGAGTGTGCGCCGGGATCACGCCTTTCAATTTCCCGGCGATGGTGCCGATGTGGATGTTCCCGATGGCGATCGCCTGCGGCAACACCTTCATCCTCAAGCCCTCGGAGAAGGATCCGTCCTGCCCCTTGCGGCTCGCCGAGCTGATGCTCGACGCGGGCGCGCCTCCGGGCGTTCTGAACGTGGTGAACGGCGACAAGGAGGCGGTCGATACGCTGCTCACCGATCCGCGCGTCGCCGCGGTGAGCTTCGTCGGCTCGACCCCGATCGCGAAATACGTTTTCTCCACGGGCTCGGTCAACGGCAAGCGCGTGCAGGCGCTGGGGGGAGCGAAGAACCACATGGTGGTGATGCCCGACGCCGACATCGAGGTCGCGGCCGAGGCGCTGATGGGCGCAGCCTACGGCTCGGCGGGCGAGCGCTGCATGGCGATCTCCGTGGCCGTGCCTGTGACCGATCGCACGGCGAACGAGTTGATAGAAGCGATGACGCCCAGGATCAAGGCGCTGAAGATCGGCCCGTCGACCGATCGCGCCTCCGAGATGGGACCGCTGGTCACGCGCGAGCACCGCGACAAGGTCAAGAGCTACGTCGATCTCGGCGTGAGGGAGGGCGCAAGCCTCGTGCTGGACGGGCGCGGCTTCAAGCTGGCCGAGCAGCCTGACGGATTCTTTCTCGGCGGCAGCCTCTTCGACAAGGTCAGGCCCGAGATGCGCATTTACAAGGAAGAGATATTCGGCCCGGTACTCTCCGTGGTGCGGGCGAAGAATTTCGAGGAAGCGCTGGCGCTGCCTTCGGACCACGAATACGGCAACGGCGTGGCGATCTTCACCCGCAACGGGGACGTGGCTCGCAACTTCACGCACAAGGTGAACTGCGGCATGGTCGGCATCAACGTGCCGATCCCGGTGCCGCTGTCGTTTCACAGCTTCGGCGGCTGGAAGCACTCGATCTTCGGCGACATGAACCAGCACGGGCCGGAAGGCGTGCGCTTCTACACCCGCATCAAGACCGTGACCTCGCGCTGGCGCGAGGGCGTGAGTCCCGGCGCCAATTTCGGCATGCCCTTGATGAAATAGGCAGGAAGCGGTGGTCAACCTCCACGACATCCGTTACCTGCGGATCGGCACGCCGGATCTGGAGGGCGCGATAGAATTCGCGACCAGGATCGTAGGTCTGGAACTCGCGGGCCGGGAGGGCAGGGCGGCCTATTTCCGCAGCGACAAAATTTCCACGCGCGGCGACACGCGCGACCACACGCTGGTCTATTTCGAAGGCGATCCCGCGGACCATGTCGTCGCCTTCGATCTCAAGAACCGGGACGACTTCGACAAGGCGGGCGCGGAGATCGAGGAAGCCGGCCATGCGGTGCGTCACGGCACGAAGGAGGAATGCGAGCTGCGCCGCGTGCAGCAGTTCCTCGCGTTCAAGGACCCGACCGGCAACAAGATCGAGATCGTCGTGCGGCCGTATCACAGCGGCGAGCGCTACTTTCCCGCGCGCGACGCCGGAATCACGCATTTCAGCCACATCGGGCTGCGCACCTCCGATGCTCCGCGCGACGAAGCCTTCTGGACGCGTCTCCTCAACGCGCGCGTGTCGGATTGGATCGGCGACGCGCCGCTCCTGCGGGTGAATACCATCCACCATACCCTGGCGCTGTTCCCGTCGCCGCATCCCGGGGTGCAGCACATCAACCACCAGGTCGAGGATTTCGACGACGTGATGCACTCGTACTATTTCCTGCGCGAGAAGGGCGTGAGAATCGTCTTCGGCCCGGGCCGCCATCCGTCCTCCTCGGCGTGTTTCCTGTACTTCGAGGGGCCGGACAGGATGGTTTATGAATACTCGGTGGGCGTAAAACACATCCAGCCCGAGGAAGAATCGAGCTATCGGCCGCGGCAGTTCCCGTTCGCGCCGGAGTCGTTCTGCATGTGGGGCTCGCGCCCCGACATCCCGGAGTTTCGCGAAAACAGGAAAGACGAAGGAATAAAAAAGGCGCCGCTGAAGACCGTGGCGTGACCGCACTCGCAGAGCGCCCAAGGAGAGGAACATGCATAGGATATTCAGGCTGACGGTGCTGGGGCTGATCGCCCTCCTGCTTGCGTCGTGCGCGGGCGTGCCGCCGCCGCCGACCACAGCTCCCACGCTCCCCGCGCCGCCGCCGACCGCGCCCGCGCCACCGCTCGCCGCGCCCGCACCGCCGCCGACCGCGCCGGCGCCACCGGCCGTCGCGCCCGCGCCGCCACTCGCCGCGCCGCCGCTCGCGCTCCCGGCGCCGCCGCCTGCGCTACCGGTGCCGCCGCCCGCCGCGCCGGCACCACCGCCCCAGATCGTCAACGTGATCGTCTTCCCCGGGGGCTTCAACTGGCCGATCTGGGTCGCGCAGGAAAAAGGCCTCTTCGCCAAGAACGGTCTCGAAGTGAAAATCACCCCCACGCCGAGCTCGGCGTTCCAGCTGACCAATCTCATCGACGGCAAGTTCGACATCGTGATGACGGCGATCGACAACCTCATCGCCTACCGCGAAGGGCAGGGCGAGGTTCCCAGGCTCGGCCCCGATCTTTTCGCTTTCATGGGCGGAGACAACGGGTTCCTGAGGCTCGTGACCGTGCCGGAGGTGAGGAATTACCGCGAGCTGCACGGCAAAGCGCTGTCGGTGGACGCGCTCACGACGGGATACGCGTTCGTGCTGTTCGAAATCCTGGCGCGCAACAGAATGCAGAAAGACCGCGACTATACGGTCGTGACCGCGGGCGGCGCGCTGCAGCGCTTCCAGGCGCTCATGGAGAAGAAACACGCGGGTACCCTGCTTCTCTCGCCGTTCGAGGTGCAGGCCGAGGCGAAGGGGTTTAATCGCCTCGCCAACGCAATCGATGTGCTGGGGCGCTACCAGGGAATGGTGGGCGGCGCGCGCAAGAGCTGGGCGGAGCAGAACCGCGACGCCGTGGTCGGCTACATCCGCGCGTACAGCGACGCGGTCGACTGGCTGTACGATCCGACGAACCGGGATGAGGCGCTCGCGATCTTCATGAAGAATCTGCCGGGCGCGAGCGCTCAAGGCGCGCTGACCGCGTACGGCATCCTGCTCGGCTCGACTGAAGGATTCCAGAGGAAAGCGAGGATCGACATGGAAGGCGTGAAGACGGTGCTTGCGCTGCGCTCGAAGTACGGCCAGCCGCGCAAGTCCCTGAGCGATCCTTCTCCTTACTACGATCCGAGCTTCTACGACGCGGCGATGAGACGCTGACCGAAAGCGAGCCCGGCGTTCAACCGACAAGAGAAAGCGTGAATACACCCGCGAGCTTTCAGGTACTCGGCATCTGCGGAAGCCTCAGGCAGAAGTCCTACAACATGGCGGCGCTCAAGACGGCCGGCGAACTGATGCCGCCCGGACTCAAGCTCCGGATCACCAGCATCGCCGAGCTTCCGGTCTACAACTTCGACGTCCAGGAGAAGGGCTTCCCGGGTCCGGCGACGAAGCTGCGCGAAGAGATCCTCGCGGCGGACGCGCTGCTCTTCGCTTCGCCCGAATACAACTGGTCGGTCGGGGCGCCGCTCAAGAATGCGATCGACTGGATGTCGCGGTTCCAGCCGCAGCCGTTCAACAACAAGCCCGCGGCGGTGTTCAGCTGCACCACGGGCCTGGTTGGAGGTTCCCGAGGCCAATACCACTTGCGCCCAATCCTTTCGCAGCTTGGGGTGCACTGGTTAGTGAAGCCCGAGGTATTCATCGGCATGGCCGCGAGTAAGTTCGCGGACGGAAAGCTGACCGATGAGACGACGCGCAAATTCCTCACCGACCAGATGGTCGCGTTCGAAGACTGGATCAGGCGTGTCAAGCGCCTCGTCGCGTGAAGGGAAGACCATGAGCTACAAGCTGCTGAGTTTCAAGTCGGGCGGGGAAGCGCGCTCCGGGATTCTCGTGGGCGAGCAGGTCTACGACGCGGCCCGCGTTACTGGCAAGCCCGCTTGGGCCACGGTGCTCGGCGCGCTGCAGGATTGGCCCAAGGCGCACCGCGAGTTCGCCGCCTTCGCGAAGCGCATCGCCTCCGGAAAGAGCAAGGCGAAAGGCATGCCGCTCAAGCGCGCCAAGCTGCTCGCGCCGGTGCTCTATCCCGGCAATATCTATTGCGCGGGTGCCAACTACACCGATCACATGGCCGAGATGGCGCGCGCGCAGGGCAAGGAGCCCGGACCGACGATGAAGGATCTGGGCGAGAAGCCCTGGCACTTCGTCAAGACCTCGAGGAGCTCGGTGGTCGGGCCCGGCTCGAAGGTGAAGCTCCCGGAGTATTCGCACAAGGTGGACTGGGAAGTCGAGCTCGCGGCCGTGATCGGCAGGACGGCGAAAAACGTGCCGGTGGAGAAGGCCCTGGGCTGCGTCGCCGGGTACACCATCGCGAACGATCTCTCGGCGCGCGATGCGATGAAGCGCGACAAGAACCCGCCGACCTCGCCCTTCCACTACGACTGGGTGAGCCAGAAGTGCTTCGACGGCTCCTGCCCGCTCGGGCCCTGGATCGTCCCGGCGGGCGACCTCGGCGATCCCCATCAGCTCGGCATCAAGCTGTGGGTGAACGGCGAGCTGATGCAGGACTCCAACACGAGCAAGCTGATCTTCGATACCGCGGAGCAGATCGCGATGCTGTCTTCGCGCGTGACGCTCCACCCGGGCGATCTCGTGCTCACGGGGACCCCTGCGGGCGTGGGCATGGGACGAGGGCGGTTCCTCAAGCCCGGCGACGCCGTGAAGCTGTGGATCGAAGAGATCGGCGAGTTGAACCACACGCTCGCCTGATCCTTCCCGCGAAATCAACCGAAAGGAACGGGCAATGTCGAAAGAACTGTGGGACAAGGGGCTCGCCGTGCGCAAGGAGGTGCTCGGCGCCGAATACGTCGAGCGCAATCTGAGTAGTGCGGACGATTTCACCATGCCGATGCAGGAACTGGTGACTCAGTCCTGCTGGGGATGGCTGTGGTCGCGGCCGCAGCTGCCGCGAAAGCTCCGCAGCCTCGTCAATCTCGGCATGCTCTCCGCGCTGAACCGCCCGCACGAATTCAAGGCGCACATGAAGGGCGCGCTCACCAACGGCTGCACCCGCGAAGAAATCCGCGAGGTCCTGCTTCAAGTGGCGGTGTACTGCGGGATGCCCGCCGGAGTCGAGGCGTTCAGGCTCGCCCGCGAGGCGATGAAGGAATACGAGCAGGAAAAACGGTCGTGAGGGCGGTCAACGCCTTCCACGCCCGCCGCCCGGGAGGAGGACCTCGTCGAGCCTCAATGTATTTCTCACCGTGCCGCTGGTGCGATCGAACAGAACGTTGAAGAACCTGTAATTGATTTCGAAATAACGCCAGACCCATACCTCTTCGTCGCGCGGCGGAAAATACCAGACCTCCTTCGGCCGGCCGAGCAGCCGGCGCACGTCGTCGCGGGACGTTCCCGCGACGACCTTCGAGAAGGTCTCCTCCCTAAGCACCTGGCGGACTGCCTGCACGGCATGGTCCGCGCCGATGTCGATCATGAAGGTCTGCACGCCGGCCGGGCCCATCGGGTATTCCCAGACCTCGGAGCCGTCGGCGTTCTTCCACACGGTGCCGGGCGCGCCGACGCGCGCTTCGACTTCCTGAGCGGGGGTGCCCGGGGAGATCGCGGCAAAATTCGCGCACCCGGCCGCCACCAGGGCGAGCATGGCGGCGGCGCGATGAAGCGCTGTGATCATGACGCGAAACGCTGGGGGATTACGGGTGGTGCTTAGTGGCGCTTGCCGTCGCTCGTATCGATCTGGAACCGGGTGACCTTCTTGAGCGCGCCAGTCGACCTGTCGAACTGGACGTAGAGCTCCATGTTGCGCACGCCCCAGTCGCGGTAGCGCCAGGACCATATCTCTTCATCGTTGGCGCCGGAAAAACCGATGTCCCGCGGCCTGCCGAGCAGCCGCCGCACTTCGTCGCGGGACATTCCTACGTGCAGCTTGGAGATGTATTCCTCGCTCAACACCTGGCGGACTTCCCGCACTGCGCGGTCGGACCCCAGCGTCACCATGTAGGTTTCGACCCCGAGCGGCCCCCGCGGGTATTCCCAGACCTCGGAACCGTCGGCGTTCTTCCACACGCTTGCCGGCGCGCCCATCGTCGTTTCGACCTCCCGGACGGAAGCGCCCGGATTGACGGCGGAAAAGCTCGTGCACCCCGCTGTGAACAGGGCAGGGACGAGCAGAAGGACGGCGCCGGAAAATCTCGTGTTCATGACTCCTCCGATCGCTTCAGCAGTCGTGGTCCATGTAAAGGATTTCCTCGAGCCGCTGCGTGGTCCGGACCGTGCCTGCGGACCGGTCAAAGAGCACGTTGAAGAACATGGGAGCCTGTTGCTGGTAGCGCCAGGACCACACCTCTTCGTCGCGCGCGCCGAACACCATGATCTCCCCGGGCTTGCCGAGCAGCCGCCGCACCTCGTCGCGGGACATTCCCGCGCGCACTCTCGAAAAATATTCCTCGCTCAGCACCTGGTGGACTTCCCGGACCGCGCGGTCGGACCCCAGAGCCACCATGTAAGTCTGCCTTCCGAGCGGGCCTCCCGGATATTCCCAGACCTCCGATCCGTCGGCGTTCTTCCTGACCGTCTCCGGCGCGCCGAGCTTCGCCTGGACCTGCTGCGCGGGCATTCCGCTCGTGACGGCGGTGAAATTTGCGCATCCCGCAAGAGATGCCGCGAGCGCTAAGTGAAGAAGGCTAAGGGCGGGTTTTGGCATGATATCGAGCCAATGAGGTACGATCACGGACTCGACGATACTTCGAGTCCGATTCGTAAACATCGCCATGCATGCTCCTATTCCTCGGTCCAGCGTGCTGCAGACAAGCTGACAGACACCTGAACATGCAGCGCAAGATCCCTTGTGTGCTCATGCGCGGCGGGACCTCGCGGGGTCCTTATTTCCTCGCCTCGGACCTGCCTGCGGACCCCGGGCGGCGGGATGCCGTCCTGCTTAGCGTCATGGGCTCTCCGCATGCGCTGCAGGTCGACGGAATCGGTGGTTCCAATACGCTCACGAGCAAAGTCGCCATTGTAAGCCGGTCCCAGCGCGAGGGGGCCGACGTGGACTACCTGTTCGCGCAGGTCTCGGTGACCGAGGCGTTCGTCGACACCAAGCCCAACTGCGGCAACATGCTCGCCGGTGTCGGCCCGTTCGCGATCGAGGCCGGGCTGGTCCGCCCTGAGACTCCGACCACGAAGGTGCGCATCTACAACATCAATACGCAGACGCTGATCGAAGCGGTAATCCAGACGCCCGGAGGGCAGGTCGAGTATGCGGGCGATACCCATATCGACGGCGTTACCGAGCCGGCGGCGCCGATCAAGCTCACATTCCTTGACGCGCTCGGGGCGGTGACCGGAAAGCTGCTGCCGACGGGAAACCTGCTCGACCGGATCGACGGGATCGACGCAAGCTGCATCGACATGGCGATGCCGGTGATGATCATGGCCGCCGAAGCCTTCGGAAAGACCGGGCGGGAAACTCCGGAGGAGCTGGACGCGGACAAGGCGATGCTGAAAAAGATCGAAGCCATTCGGCTGGAAGCGGGAAAGCGCATGGGGATGGGCGACGTTTCGCGCCTGGTCGTGCCGAAACCGGCGCTGGTATCGCGTCCGGGGCAGGGCGGGAACATCAGATCGCGCTACTTCACGCCGCACGCCTGCCATCGCTCGCACGCCGTGACCGGCGCGCTTGCGGTCGCCACGGCCGCAGTCCTTCCAGGGAGCGTAGCGAACCGCTACATGGAGCCGAAAGGATTTTCAGGCGGCGTGCTCAGCATCGAGCATCCTTCGGGTCACATCGAGGTGGACCTGGTCACCGACCGATCGGGGGCGACGCCGGTCGTCGAGCGCGCCTCGTTCGTCCGTACGGCACGGCGCATCTTCGAGGGCGTCGTCTACGTGCCGGACGCGCTTTTCGACTGATGCGCCGACCTGGGGTCAGGCGTTCGGTTCCAGCAGGGCAGTCAGCTCGTCCCGCGGCAGGGGTCTGCTGAAGAGGTAACCCTGCATCTCGTCGCAGCGCAGAAGGCGTAAGTGCTTTGCCTGGTCCTCCGAATCGACGCCTTCTGCAACGACCTTCAGCCTCAAGGAATGGGCGAGCGAAATGATGGTCGACACCAGCGTCATCGTGTCGGGATCTTCCACCATGGCGATGATGAACGATCGGTCTATCTTGAGGGATTGCACCGGAAGCTTTGCAAGGTAGCCGAGCGACGAATAGCCCGTGCCGAAATCGTCGATCGCGATGTTCACGCCGAGGGCGTGCACTGAAGCCAGTTTCTCGATATTGGCCTGGATGTCCTCCATCACCACGCCCTCCGTGATCTCCAGATCGATTCCCGGTGGCGCGACGCCACCGATGATGGCCTGCTTCAGGACATCGACGAAGTCGCGCTGCCGCAGTTGGATCGGTGACACGTTCACATCAGTCCGGTTTCCTCCAGCAGCGGAATGAACTGCAGCGGCGGCACCAGTCCGAGCTCGGGACTCCGCCAGCGGATGAGCGCCTCGACGCTGACCAGGCGCTGGGTGCCGACATCCACCTTCGGCTGGTAATACAGCACGAATTCGTCCTTTTCCAGCGCCTGCCGCAGCTTGTTCTCGAGCGCTACCTTCTCGGCGATCCGTTCGGTCATCTCCTTCGTGTAGAAGAGGTATCGCTCGCCCGAGGACGATTTCTTGAGCGCGGCTTCGGCGTTACGGAACAAGGTATCCGCGTCGCTGCCGTCACCCGGGAACAAGGCCACGCCGGACCGGGTGGAGATCCTGAGCTCGGTGCCGGTCACGGCGTAGGGGTCTCCATCGATGCACCGGCTTCCCTGTTCCAGTCCCCGGATAAGGCTTTCTTCGTGCTCCAGGTCGGGAACCACCACCGCGAAGTGATCGGCACCCACGCGCGCCACGCGGTTTGGATCTTTGGCCAACTCCAGCAAGCGCCCGCCCACCTGCTTGAGGAGCGCGTCGCCCCATTGTCGACCGAACGTATCGTTGATGGTTTTGAACCGCTCGATGTTGACGATGACGAGTGCGAGCCGATGCTGCTCGCGGCTCGCCGTGCTTAGGTATTGTGCCAAGCGCTCGAGGAACAGCGTGCGGTTAGCGAGGCCGGTCAGCGAATCGTAGTAAGCCAGGTATCGGACCTTTTCCTGGCTTTCGATGTGCTCGAGCGCGAAGGAGAGATTGCCCGCGAGCTCAACCAGCAGCTTCATTTCTTCACTGTCGAAGAACCCGAGCTCACCGGCATATAAGGTAAGAACGCCGACCGCCACGCCGCCGACCATCAACGGCAAGGCGGCCAGCGAATTGATCCCGCGCTCCAGGCATTCCTTCTTCATCATTCTTTGCGGATCGTTCTGAATGTCGTTCGAGATCACGGGCCTTCCTTCTCTGACTGCGTGCCCGACCAAGCCCTTCCCTTCAGGTCTTGTCTCTGTCAGGGCGAGAGGTGCAGCGTCGAAGAAGCCCCGTACCTCGCCGTCCCAGGCGACCGGTTTTACCTGCATCGCTGCGCAATCGACCACGCCCACCCAGGCCATGCGGAACTGTCCGGCTCCCACGGCGATGCGGCACGCATCGCGAAACAGCTCGTCGCGGCTGTGCGCGCGCACGATGGTCGAGTTGATTCCGCTCAGCACTGCGTGGACGCGGCTGAGCTGCGTGAGCTTTCGTTCATGCTCGCGCCTCTCGGTGACATCCCTGGAGATTACGTCCATCCGGACCGCATTCCCTGCTGCCTCGCCGGCGAAGCGTCCGCGCTCCTGTATCCACCGTATCTCGCCGCGCGGCTTCACGATCCGGTATTCCGCCTCGAACGTCTCGCCTATCGCCCTGTTTTGCCACAGGGCCATCATCCGCGGCCGGTCTTCGGGATGGATCAGCTCGCCCCAAAGCGTGCGCCTCTCGTAAAACTCCTTCTGCGTTCGGCCAAAAACCGCGAACGCGGCGGGGCTGACGTACAAGATCTCACCCGAGGGAACCGCAACGGACCACACGACGTCCGGCAGTGTCGAGAGGATGCTGCGCAAGCGCTCGCGAAGCGCCTCGAGCTCTCCTTCCGTCTTGCGGCGGGCGGCTCGCTCTTTCCTCTCTCGCAGTGCCCGTTCCACCGCCGGAGGCAGGCGAACGAGATTGTTCTTCAGGACGTAGTCGGTGGCGCCGCTCTTGACCGCATCGATGGCGGATTCCTCGCCGATCGTTCCCGAGACGAAGATGAAGGGCGCGTCCGGGCACATCACGCGCGCCAGAGCGAGCGCCGCCATGCCGTCGAAGCCCGGCATCGAAAAATCGGACAGGATCACGTCTGGAGCGAACTCGCGCAGCGCATCGACGAACGACTTCTCGCTATCCACGATCCGGTGATCGGCGTGGAAACCGCTGCGCCTCAGCTCGCGCAGCGCGAGCTCGGCGTCGTCCGCCACGTCTTCCACCAGCAGAATTCTGAGTCGCTCCGTCATACCTCTCTTCAAGACTAAACGACGAGGGTATCCCGCGATGTCAGGCCGTCTCAACGATCCGCGTCAGGTTTTCCCCGACGCCGCGTCAAGGACGCGCTACTCAAGCGAAGTGATCCCGTGCTGAATGGCGAACTTCACCAGCGCCGGCAGATCGTGGATGCCGAGCTTCTGCTTGATCCGGCTTCGATACGTGTCCACGGTCTTGGGAGACAGGGCCAGTATGTCGGCGACCTCTGCGCTCGGGCTGCCTTCGACCACCAGCTGGAGAATATGCCGCTCCCGGCTGGTCAGGCTCTCGAGAGGGCTCGGAGAGCGGGCCTCGCTGATGTAGTCGCCGATGAGTGCCGCGGTGATCTTGGGGCTCAAATAGCGCTTGCCCTCCCGCACGGCTCGAACGGCATTGACGAGCTCCAATCCCGACGCTTCCCTGGAAAGATATCCCCTCGCACCGGCCCGAAGGGCGCGAAAAATGATTTCGGGAGACGTCATCGTGGAGAGCATCACGATTGCCGTCGACTTGGATAGCTCGCCGATTTTGAGACTCGCTTCCATTCCGTTGAGGCTGACCAGGCCGATGTCGAGGATTGCGACATCCGGCCGCAGTTTTTGTATTCTCCTGACCGCGTCGTGCCCGTTCGTTGCCTTGCCAACGATCTTCATGTCTTGCTGGAGTTCCAGCAGCACCTGGAGACCGTCCAGCAGGATGACGCGGCTATTCGCCAGAAACACTCTTATCGCCATTTTTTCTTGCCCGATTTCGGCAGTTCTTCCCCACGTGGCGTTGGCTTGTTATCCTTGCCGAAATTCGATTCCTCGTCTGTAGGGAATCCTTGAGAAGTCGGTTTAGGAATCCCCTTTGGAGAGACCGGCGATTAGAGCGTCGGCGCTCAGCCCCAACTCTAATCGTGAAGACCCTCGCATGCTGTCGCGTAGCGCCGACAGATTGCGTCAGAGTTTTCCTGACGGCGCTTGCGCCGCTATTCGAGAGGCGTCACGCCCTGCTGGATCGCGAATCTGATGAGGCTCGCGAAGTCGCGAATGCGGAGTTTCTCCATCATTCGGGCGCGGTAGGTTTCCACGGTCTTCGGTGAAAGGGAGAGTGTTCCCGCGATTTTGGCTATGGCGTGTCCTTCGGCGAGCATTTGCAGGACTTGCCGCTCGCGGGAGCTGAGACGTTTAAGGGGGTCGTCCGAGGCGGCTTTGTGGATGACGTGGTCGATCAGGCTTTCGGTCAGCTGTCCGCTGAGATGCTGTTTTCCTTGGTGCGCCTTCCGAATCGCATCGACCACTTCCTTGGCGACCGATTTCTTCGCGATGTAGCCCGAGGCGCCGGCCTGCAGCGCACGGTACACGTGAACCGTGTCCGTGTACGCCGAGAGCATGACGACCCGGGTCCCGGGGCGCCGCTCGCGGATGATCCGCGTCGCCTCGGTGCCGTTCAGAACGGGCATGCCAATGTCCATGAGGACCACGTCCGGACTGCTCTCCATTGCACGGCGCACGGCCTCGCGGCCGTCCTCGACCAGGGCGATGACTTTCATGTCGGCCTGCGCGTCGATCAGATTGCGCAAGCCTTCGGCCACGACCCCGTGATCGTCGGCGATCAGAACCCTGATCGTCATGTCAGCGCGGTACCCGCACGGTGAGTTGCGTCCCGCGGCCGGGCAGCGCCTGAACCTCGAAATGACCGCCGACTGCCTGCGCACGTTCTCTCATCGTCACCATG
>WNGH01003897.1_pt1 | contig 14254 bp, 13 predicted proteins | sample 5400631 | NCBI WGS metagenome assembly WNGH01 (sample SAMN13153373, study PRJNA577476) | soil metagenome | isolation source: 115 cm soil or saprolite under Garry oak tree replicate 1 | place: USA:California | collected 2016-06-15
TCTCTCCTGACGGCAAGTGGATCGTCTTTCAGCAGGACACCGGAGGAAACGAGTTGTGGGATGTCTTCGCTGTCCCTAGCGGCGGGGGTGAAGTGATCAACCTGACCAACACTCCCGAGATTCGCGAAGAAAGCCCTCGGTGGTCGCCCGACGGGAAGACCATTGCGCTGAACACCAAACCGAAGGACGGCACGGTGTACGACATTACGCTGATGGACTGGGCCACGCGAAAGATGACGCCACTGACCCACGAGAGCACGGCGAACCATCTGTGGCAATCGGTCGCTTGGAGTCCCGACGGAAAAACACTTTACGCCAACCGTCTGGAGGTGAGCTTTACAGACGCAGACATGTACGCGATTGACGTGGCGAGCGGAAAGGCTGCCAACCTGACCGCGCATCAGGGGCAGGTACTCTACATAGCGTCTTCTTTGTCCAAGGATGGGAAGACGCTTTTGGTTACGTCCAACGAGAGGGGCGGCTTCCAAAACGTCGCGCTGCTGGACATCGCCGGGAAAAAACTTGCGTGGGTCACGGACACCAAGTGGGAGGCCAGTTCGGGTGATTTCTCTCCCGATGGCAAGTGGCTCACTTATACGATTAACGCGGACGGGCGCGTGGACGCGTACTTGGCGGGCGCGGCCACGATGCGGTCGGAGAAAATCCCCGTTGCGGGAGGCGTCAACGGTTTCGCCGCATATCCCAGCTCCTTTTCGCCGTCGGGAGACCGGCTGCTGCTGTCGCACGAGAGTTCCGTGGAACCGGGAGACTTTTGGGTTTACGACCTGTCATCCCGGAAGACAAAACAGCTTACTTACTCTGCTATCGCGAGCCTGAACTCCGCGCCGCGGGCACCCTCACAGGTCATCAGTTACAAGTCGTTCGATGGAAAGACTATCAGCGCGCTCCTTTGGATTCCGTTCAACTTGAAGCGTGACGGCTCGAACCCCGCGCTGGTCTTGCCGCACGGCGGGCCAACGGGTCAGTCCGCGGATTACTGGAGTCGGCGCGTTGCCGCCTTCGTGTCGCGCGGATACATCTGCGTTGAACCCAATGTGCGCGGTTCGACGGGGTATGGCGTGGAGTTTCAAAAGGCTAACTACAAGGACCTGGGGGGTGGAGATTTGCAGGACGAGGTTTACGCCGCCAAATTCCTGGAAGCTACTGGTTACGTGAATCCGAAAAAGATCGGGATCACGGGCGGATCCTATGGTGGGTTCATGACGCTTATGGCCATCGGCAGGACTCCGGACGTTTGGGCCGCGGGCGTGGAGTTGTACGGCATCATTGACTGGATGACCATGCTTCAGCATTCCGATCCAGAACTTCAGCAGTATGAAAAAAGCCTGCTGGGTGATCCGGTGAAAGATCGCTCTGTTTATGACGCGGCTTCGCCCATCACCTACATCCACAGTGTGAAGGCGCCGCTACTCGTCTTGCAGGGCGACAACGATCCACGCGTTCCCAAAGAGGAGGCGGAGCAAGTCGTCACCCTGCTGAAGAAAGATGGGAAGACCGTCGACGCGCACTACTACGCGAACGAAGGCCACGGCTTCGAGAAGCGCGAGAACCAGATCGATTCGATCCGCCGCACCGTAGCCTGGTTCGACAAATATCTGAAGGGAACCAACTGATTCGGAAGAATGAAGGATGCTATTGCGCCCACCCAGCAATCGCTCAGGCCTATATTATATCGCTGCCAGAATTCCCTTGTACTTTGGACGGACGCCCTAGCTGGGGACAGTGCGCCGGGGTAAGCCTAGCTCGAACAAAGGCTTGCCTTCGCGCCAAGCGCTAGTGCTCCGTCCGGCTCCCGCGAGGCCGACAGTCCATATCCTTTCGCCTTTTTCACGTTTGTACAACTCCCATCCACCAGGAGCTAGAGTGGAGTATAATTAGATGGATGCCCCGCAGCCAGCCCCGGGATCATAGCCGTTAAACCCAGCACAACTTCATCAGCGGAGGAGAAATGCGTAAACTGCTTATTCTCGGCGTACTAATCCTGTTGTCTGCGGGCTCGGCCTTAGCTCAAGAGACACCCAAAGCCGAGTTGTTTGGCGGTTATGAGTACCTGCACCTCAATCCACTCGGCAGGAGTTGCCACGGCGGTGGCGGCTCGCTGGCCTATAACTTGAACAACTGGATCGGCGCAGTGGGTGACTTTGGTGTTTGTAAAGAGACCGGTTCCGGCTCTGGCCTCCATGACGTGAACTACCTGTTCGGGCCCAGGGTAAGCTATCGCGGGTATGGATCGTTTACCCCGTTCGCGCAGGTGCTCTTCGGTGGCCAGCACGAGGCGGGCGGAGGCGCTGCAATCGATACCTTTGCTATGACCCTCGGCGGCGGCGCGGACTACAAATTCACGGAGCACGTTTCCTTTCGGCTGATCCAGGTTGAATACCTCTACACGCACTTTGGCGGTGTCAGGCAGAACAATGCCCGAATTGAAACGGGCGTCGTCTATCGCTGGGGCGGGAGGTAGAACCTGTAACTTGGTGAGGGCCCCGGCTCCGCGCGCGGGGCCCTTTTCCTTAAATCTGTGTCAGTGACTCCCTTTTGGTCGTTTTTGGTTCCCTCAACTTCCAAAGCGTTTCTGAATGCGCTTGCGCAAAGTACGGCTGGCTCTTCGATTGCCACACTAAGTAGACCAATTTGCGCCTTTGAAGAAGGCACTTGCCACAACGCAAACCGGCAGAGAGAATGTCCGCCGATAACACTTGCCCCTCCCATCTGACAACGAGAGCAGCCGAGAATCGCGCACCACAAACCGGGTGATTGCCCTGTTGGCCCTCTCCGTCCTTATCAATTACATCGATCGCGGCAATCTCTCCATCGCCGCATCTTTGCTGAAAGACGAGCTTGGTTTATCGGCCGCTCAACTCGGCATCCTACTATCTTCCTTTTTCTGGACCTATTCCCTGTTTCTCCCCCTTTCCGGCTGGCTTGTGGACCGCTTTGAGGTCAAGTGGGTTATGGCTCTCGGTTTTTTTCTGTGGTCCGCCGCAACTGCTGCTACGGGAGGCTTGCACACCTTCGCCGCATTACTCGCTGCGCGCCTCATACTCGGCATGGGCGAATCAGTTGCCTATCCCTGCAATGGAAAGTTCCTGGCACAGTATGTTCCGGAAGTGGGCCGTGGATTCGCAAACGCTCTGATCGCTGCCGGGGTAGGGTGCGGCCCGGCGCTGGGCACGTTTTTCGGCGGCATGCTCATGGCTCAATACGGATGGCGTCCCTTCTTCATCGCCCTCGGAATCCTCAGCATGGCCTGGCTGATTCCATGGTTGGCGTGGATGCCACGGGGAGGCTCGAATTTTTCGCCCGTCGAGGAAGGCAGCGCGGGACTTCTCAAACTTTTGACGGAACGATCGATGTGGGGAACTTGCGGGGGCCTCTTTGGCGCAAACTACGTGCTGTATTTCGAAATCACTTGGCTCCCTTTTTACCTAGTGCGGGAGCGGCACTTATCGTTGGGGACCATGGCGAAGATTGCCGGAGTCGGATATTTGTGCTACTCGGCTGGTGCGCTGGTCTTCGGCTGGATTTCTGACCGGTGGATTGCCGCGGGCGGAACGCCCACAGTGGTTCGCAAGACCTTTGCTGGTGCGGGAGCAGGAGGTGCCGGACTATTGCTCTTGGGCTGCGCACTGGTCGGGCCGCGAGTTGCGGTGATTCTGTTACTGCTGGCCTTCGCTGCGGGCGGCATGTGCGGGTCGAACATCTGGGCGATCACGCAAACGCTGGCCGGGCCAAGAATGGCGGGCCGCTGGACGGGTTTGCAGAATTTTCTGGGAAATCTTGCGGGGGTTATCGCGCCGGCGGTGACTGGTTTCGTCATCGATTACACCGGACATTTCCTCGCGGCGTTTGTGATCATGGCGATCATCGGCCTCCTGGCTGCTCTTTCTTATATCTTTGTGATCGGTCCAGTGAAGGAGATCGCCTGGGATGGATAATCCGCAAGTGGGGTCGCTGAACATGCCTGTCTCACTCATTGAGGGCAACGCCCTCTTTGTCCTAGAATCTTGCGCATGAACGTCGATTGGCTGCGCGAGCTATGTCTTTCTTTTCCGGGCGTCACTGAACAGATCCAGTGGGGCTACGACCTGCTCTTCAAGGTCGGCGGGAAGATGTTCGCGGTGACCCCGCTCGAGCCCGCGCCGGTGTGTCTTTCCTTCAAAGCGTCTCCGGAGAATTTTGCTGACCTCACGGAACGCCCCAACATTATCCCCGCTCCGTACCTGGCTCGCGCGCAATGGGTGGCCCTCCAAACCAAGGACGCATTGCCACCTGAGGAGCTCTCGCGCTTGCTGCGCGATTCTTACGACATGATTTTTGCCAAGCTTCCGAAGAAAACGCGTGAGGCGCTCCTCAGTTCAACGCCTGCGGCGCGCAAGTCTAAGCGCAAGAAACCCGCGAAAAAGAAACCCTGGCGTAGCCGCTGACACCGGGAAAAGATATACTCCGCTTGGTCTTCAGGACTTCAAACGAGATTCGAATGAGAAAGAGTTTTCGCCGAGGTGGCGCATGCTCGCACGCGTATCATGGTTGCTTATTTCCGTCATGCTTTTCGCTTCATCGAAGCTTCTAGACGCAAGTCCCGCGCCGCCGGCGGGCGGTCTGTTGGTCGTGGCAAATCAGAAGGAGCACACCTTGCTCCTGGTCGATCCCGACAATCGCCGCGAGCTTGCAAGAATTGTTGTTGGAGTGAACGGCCATGAAGTCATGGTCTCCAGGGACGGCCGCTTCGCCTATGTCCCGATCTATGGAAACTCCGGCGTTGGAAAGCCCGGGACGGACGGCAGCACCATTGATGTCATCGACCTGCAAGAGCGCAAACTCGTCGCCACCATCGATTTGGGTAAACCCTTGCGTCCCCACCGCGCCGAGGTCGGCCCTGACGGTCTGCTGTACGTTACCGCGGAGCTGGCCAATGCCGTTGACGTGATCGATCCCGCCACCAGGAAGGTTCTCGCCGAAATTCCGACCGGCGAGCCACAATCCCACATGCTGGTTCTTTCTCGCGATGGCCACCGCGGCTACACTGCCAACGTCAGTGCCGGCACCGTGAGCGTGCTCGATCTTGTGAAGCGCAACCTCATCACAACGATTCCTGTGGCCAAAACCGTCCAGCGCATTTCCATTTCACCCGATGCCCTCCGCGTCTTCACTCACGATCAGGATGCTCCCCGCATTGCCGTCATCGACACGGTCACGAATAAAATCACGAACTGGATCGAATTGCCCAATCCCGCGTATGCTTCGGAGGCAACACCCGATGGGCGCTGGCTGTTGGTGGTCAGCATGGCTGCCAGCCGGCTTTTTGTCGTTGATTTGCAGACGCTGAAGATGGTGCAGTCCTTGGAAATCCCGAAAGGATCATCAGAAGTCCTCGTTCGACCGGGCGGGAAAATTGCCTACATCAGCGGCACCGGTGCCGGGAAGATCGCCGTGATTGACCTCAGTACTTGGGAAATGCAACCGCCCATCGATCTCACTCCGGGAGTCGACGGTCTCGCCTGGGCCTCTGCCGCACATTGAGTGTCATGGAATAACGTACCGAGGGACAACGCTCGTCAGGATCGCAGGGTCGTGGCTTGCTTTCTTCAGGCGGCGAAGCCGTATCGTATTACGCCCATCCTTCAAGGTCCACGAACTCCACCTCATAGGGGATCCGTCCTAAGTTCAGACGCGCCACAGTCACCGGCAGTTGAAACCGGCGGGGCCCGGCGCTTCCCGGGTTGATGTACAGCACGCCCTCGCGCTCTGTCTTTACGGGTTTGTGGGTATGCCCGCTTACGACGATGTGAAACCCCGCAGCGGAGGGATTCAAATCCAGGGCCTTCACATCGTGCAGGACGTAGATCAGCGCCGCGACAGCTTTCGCTACGGCAGTCTCCGGCAGCGCCTTGGCCCATTCTGCCGTATCCACGTTTCCCCGTACGGCCACCACCGGCGCGATCTTTCTCAGGTCTTCCAGTATCTCCGGTTTCCCCACGTCCCCAGCATGGATGATCATCTCCGAGCCGCGAAGAGCTTCCACCGCTTCCTTGCGCAGCAAGCCGTGGGTATCCGAAATCAGCCCGATCCTTTTTGCTCCATCCGTCATAGGCAAATCCTACCGCGGAACGCATGGAATCGCGCCGCGCCTGATCCGCCTATTCACTCCTCTTGACAATCTAGAGTAACAATGCCATCTTCCTCTCGACAGTCGAGAGGAAGGCGATTCATGACGGACAAACCGAGCGGCCTGGTCCAGGGCACCCTGGACATGCTCATTCTGAAAACACTGGAGTTGGAAGCCATGCATGGCTACGGGATCGCCATACGCATCGAGCAGATCAGCAAGGGCGTTTTTCAGGTGAACCCGGGCTCCCTTTTTCCGGCGTTCCGGCGATTGGAGCGGGCTGGCTGGCTGAAAAGCGAATGGCGCGAGACGCAGAACAACCGCCGCGCGAAATACTACGCGCTTACATCGCTCGGGCGCACACAGCTCAAGGGTGAAACCCGCGAATGGGCCAGGCAAGCCGCCGCCATTGCGCGAATTCTCGAAGCGGAATCGTAGGAGGCTGGCGATGTCACTTTTGCGAAATCTTGCTGGCGGTTTGCGGGCACTCCTTCGCAAACAACAAGCCGAGCGTGAAATGGACGAGGAACTGCGGGCGTTTCTCGACGCCGCCGTGCTTGAGAAAATGCGCCGAGGGATGACCCGCGAAGACGCCGTCCGCGCCGCGCGCATGGACATGGGCGGCGCGGAAAAAGTCAAAGAACAGATCCGCGCGGTAGGTTGGGAGACGTTCGTAGAAACGCTCTGGCAGGACTTGCGGTTCGCTGTCCGGTTGTTGCGTTTCAATCCCGCTTTTGCGGCCGCCGCGATTCTCTCGCTGGCCCTTGGAATCGGCGCCAACACAGCAATCTTTCAATTGCTCGACGCCGTGCGGCTTCGCACGCTGCCTGTGAAGCGCCCGGAGCAGATGGCCAGGATCACCATCGATCACCGCAATGGAGCAAGCGGCAACTTCTCCACACGCTATCCCGAGCTGACCTATGCCCAGTGGGAGCAAATCCGCGCGCAGCAACAGGGGTTCTCGAGCGTTTTTGCCTGGGGTCCAAATCTCTTCAACATTTCGCCGGGCGGTGAAGTTCACAACGTCCAGGGGATGTGGGTGAGCGGCGAGTTTTTCGAGACGCTGGGCCTTGAACCCGCGCTCGGGCGCTTGCCGACACCTGCGGACGACCGTCCGAATTGTAATTCTTCCGGGGCGGTCATCAGCTATTCGTTCTGGAAGCACGAATATGCCGGCGAGAACTCGGTGATTGGCCGAACGCTGACGATCAACCGGCATCCCTTTGAAATCATTGGCGTCACGCCAGCTGACTTTTACGGTGTGGAGGTCGGCCGCTACTTCGATGTTGCGTTGCCGCTCTGCGCCGAACCGATCATCGTCGGCGAAGATAGCCAACTCCACCAAGCCGATGGCTGGTGGCTTACCGCGATGGGCCGGTTGAAACCCGGATGGACCCTGGATCGCGCGGCAGCTCAACTGCGCGCCATCTCGCCCGCACTTTTCGAAGAGACTGTGCCTCCCGTGTTCAATGCGGAGCAAGCCAAACACTACCTTGGCTACAAGCTGGGAGCGTTTCCGGGCGATTCAGGTTCGTCGGAATTGCGCGGCAAGTTCGAAAACCCCCTGTGGTTTCTGCTCGCTCTCGCGGCACTCGTACTATTAATCGCTTCTGCGAATCTGGCGAACCTTATGCTGGCACGCGCCAGCGCGCGGGAAAAAGAGATGGGCATGCGCATGGCCGTCGGAGCGAGCCGCGGAAGGTTAATTCGCCAATTGCTCGCGGAGAGTTGCCTGATCGCGGGGATCGGTGCGCTGCTGGGGGCGGCGCTGGCGCATAGCCTGAGCCAGATTCTGATCGCTTCCTTAAGCACTCAGAACGACCCATTGTTTGTGGAGCTAGGCACCGACTGGCGCGTTCTCGGCTTTACGGCTGCTCTCGCCGGTGCGACCTGCATTCTCTTCGGACTTGCGCCGGCATTGCGCGCCACAAGCGTGGCGCCGGGCGTGGTATTGAAAGGGAGCGGCCGCGGCGTAACTGAGGGCCGTTCGCGATTCGGGTTGCGCCGTATTCTGGTGGTCTCGCAGATCGCGCTGTCACTCATCCTCTTAGTCGGCGCGCTTTTGTTTGCCCGCAGCTTGAATAACCTAGCCACCGTGGATGCAGGCTTCCAGCAGGATGGCATTCTCGTGACGGACATTGATTTCACGAGCCTGAATCTCTCGAATGAACGCCGCCTGGCGTTTTCCGCGGAGCTTCTAAGCGAGGTTCGCGCGATTCCGGGAGTGGATTCCGCGGCGATTGCGGAGATCGTGCCGTTAACCGGCAACGGTGAGAACCACGATATCTTGATGGGAAGCTCCGGTTCGCCCAACGGCGAACAGCCATCCGCATCCTTTAACCGGATCAGCCCGGGCTTCTTTCGAACTCTGCAAACTCCTCTACTTGCGGGACGTGATATTGATGAGCACGATGTTCCCGGCTCGCCATTCGTCGCTATCGTCAATGAGGCGTTCGCGCTCAAGTTCGCAAAGGGAAGCAATCCTGTTGGAATGACCTTTCGGATTGGCCGTCTGCGAATCGTTACCCCGCCCTACGAAATCATCGGCCTCGTGAAGGACACGAAGTATTTCGAACTGCGTGAAGATGCTCAGCCCATCGTTTACATTTGCACGGCGCAGTGGCAGTACGACCATCCGGACACTGACGCGCAAATTCTGATCCGTTCGAATGCGCCACTGGCAAACTTGTTGCCCGCCGTAAAAAGCACGGCGAATCATGTCCATCCCGATCTCGACATCACTTTTTTCCCGTTTCACAAAATGATTCAGGATGGACTTCTGCGCGACCGCCTGATGGCTGCCCTCTCCGGATTCTTTGGAGCGCTTGCCATCGTGCTCGCAGCCATCGGACTCTACGGCGTGATTTCTTATCTGGTGGAGCGGCGGCGCAAGGAGATTGGGATTCGCATGGCGCTAGGTGCCGGACAGCAAAAAATTATTCGATTGGTTTTGCAGGAGACTGGCATTCTGCTCTTGATTGGCCTCGCAGTCGGGGCAGTTCTCGCTCTGGCCACCGCAAGGACCGCCGCTTCCATGCTCTTCGGCTTGAAGCCTACCGACGTTCTTACCTACTTTCTGGCGGTGCTGGCTTTGACTTTAGTCGCGGCCTTGGCGAGTTTCCTGCCGGCCCGGCGTGCCGCCCGCCTGGATCCGATGGTAGCGTTGAGAAATGAATAGGCCCACGTGTACGCCCCTAATCGCTTCAGCCACCGATGCCATTCTGCGGCGTGACGGCCCAGGTGCCGCAGCCTTTACTTAAAGGCTGCGGGCCACCGCGAGGAAACTCTGACCCTCTCTAAGCCCTTTAGATGCCACATTTACAAAAACACAGGGGGGTAGGCACCCGAAAACCGAGGATTCCGGCCCGGCCGGAAAGGGTGTCTATCTTGAACGAGGAGGAGCAATGCCGCTCCCTGCTCTACGCGGAGACTTTCGTGGGCATCATCCGGCGCATCGGCTTTGTTCCCGGAATCGGGAACTGCATGTGCCAGAAGTTCGTTTCGGGGGAGACAAACTCCACTCCAACGTATTGCTTGCCGTCACGAGCCCTGTGGATGGACACAATGTGGCACTCTATCGATTGTGCCGTGTGGTCGTTCTTCAGAATCACCGTTTGTCCCACCAACACGATCTCTTCAAGCTGGAATAACGCACCATTCCGGTTCACCGACTGCGTATGCGTTTGTGCGCTGAACCTTTCGCCTATATCCGTTTTCCCTTGGACCGTCAAGGGCACCGTTAGTGCCACTCGCAGAGTTCGCCGGCGTTCTTTGCAACGAAAGTGAAGCAGGGACATTTCCGCTAGGACCTCAAATTTGGTTTATGCAGCCACGGCGCTTCGCACCAACATCACGCGACAGGCCTACGCCTGCCGTGTCGTGTCAGCAGGATGCTAAAGCGACACAACAAGAGAAGAGAGGTAACGAGCACGAACCTTGACCACACAGCCCCAATACTGCCCGCTGGCCATTTCCAGGACAATGGCTGAAAGGTACCACAAAACCATGTTTGTAACAGTACCCTCGTACTTCCCCATGTTCGTGTTTCGCACGCTAGCCATGCCTCATGACAATCGCTATTTCTGCCGTCTGAAATAGTGTCTTGACAGGACCGTTCGTTTCATCTCGTTCAGGGCACTTTGCGGGCCGCGCAACGGCGCGGCGGCTTATGGAGTAGAATCGCAATGAAAGATTTGGGAGGAAACGTGGCGAAAAAACCAACGACAGAGGACGCGAGGTTGATCCTGGAACTCTACGACCTCAGGCGCGAACCGGAATTGCGCAAGGCGCGGCAATGGTGGCTGATCACGTTCTGGCCCAAGAGCGCGGATGACTTCGTGAAAGTGGCGATGGCCATGGGGTCGGAAGAAAACAACTGGCTCAGACAGGTGGGCAGCTACTGGGGAATCGCGGTGTCGTTTGTCTCCAACGATGTGGTGAGCGAAAAGCTTTTCTTTCAACTGGCGTTTTGCGGTGAGCTGTACTTCATCTTTGCAAAAGTGCGGCCCTTTCTGCCAGAAATTCGCGAAAAACTGAACAACCCCGAGCTGTTTCTGATGATGGAAAAGGCGATTCTCGGATCGAAGACGGCGCGAGCACAATTTGAGAAAGTGGAGGCACGCGTGGCGGCGATGCGGCAGCAGAAATGAGATTAATTGACGGCAATGTAGCGCGTAAGCGGATGGTCCTTGTGTGTCTGGTGGCAAGTGCAGGCTTTTTGCCAGCAGGAGCGGTTGGGAAAGAAGCGGGAGCTTGCACGCCAGGAACGGAATTGCGCCTGAGCGCGCCGGAATCGAGCCAGGGCAGTCTGTTGCTAATCGAACTGAAGAGCGCGCAGGGATTGGCAGAAGTGAAAGGGGATTGGGGTGGGCGAAAAGTGGCGTTCTGGCAGGAGAGCGGTAAGGAAGGCATACAAAGAGGGTTGGTTGGAGTGGACCTCGAGAAAGCGCCAGGGGAGTACGAACTGAAAGTAACGGGGCAAACGGCGAGCGGTGAAAAGATCGTTTGCAGGGCGATGGTGGAAGTGAAGAAAGGGCAATTTGCGACGGAGAAATTGCAGGTTGGGAAACAGTTTGTCGAGCCCAGCCCGGAACAAATCAAGCGGGCGAACGAAGAACTCCAGAAATTGCGCGAAATTTTTGACCGTGTGACGCCGGAACGGCTGTGGGACGGGAAGTTCAGGGTTCCGCTGGATGGCGTGACCTCGGGATCGAATTTCGGGAAACGGCGAATCCTGAATGGGAATCCTGGGTCGCCACATAGCGGACTAGATTTGCCAGGTGCAACGGGGACGCCAGTGCACGCGGCGCAGCGCGGGCGTGTGGTCTTGGCGGAAGAGTTATTCTTTGCCGGAAACGCCGTGGTGGTGGATCACGGCTTGGGGATCTACACGTTCTACGGGCATCTCTCGCAGATCGATGTGAAGGTTGGAGACACTTTGGAACCCGGCACGGTGCTGGGAAAAGTTGGCGCGACAGGACGGGTGACGGGGCCGCACCTGCATTGGGGACTGACGGTCGAAAGGGCGCGTGTAAATCCACTGCAGATCGTAAAGCTGCTGGGTAATGCGTCTGGGGAACCCGCCCGAAAAGACTCTACCGTGCCCTAAACATGTGTCCGGCAGCGCGACACTCTTATCCCGCCACCGGACATTACCGGCTCGCCCGCGCCTGCGATTTGAGCCAGAAGTCTTTTTGATTCTATGTGTTCCACTCCTCTCGCCCGCGGCATGAGAATTGCCCTAACTCATACAGGGATTTGTGCCCTCCGCATTTCGCTAAACGCCCCCAGGGAGGCTTCCGTGAAAAAGATCGATCGCATGCGTGAAAAAGTGACTATCCTGCCGACTTCCGTCTACCTTTCGAAGATGCACGATGCCGGCTGGAGCCTGGTCGCTTTGGAATGGGAGCGTGAAGTGGAAGTCTCTGGTCTCCCCGAAGAGCCGGCAGTTCCCGCCACCTCCGAAGAAATCCCCTTCGGCCTTCGCATCGCCTCCGACTGCCGCCACCTGGAAGACGATCCCCTGGAAATACAAACTCTCAAGTTTCTGGCCGAGATGATTGTTCAGGATATTTCGTTCACCAGCATGTCGGACGCTCTGAACGTCCGCGAGTATCGCACCCGCGACGGCCGCCCCTGGACCGCCGCCGGTGTATTCAAGCTGATTCCTCGCCTCATCGACATCGCCCCGCGCCTCCTCTCCGGCGCCGAGTGGGAATCCCGCAAGAAACAATTGACCCGCGTCACCTGGAACTCTTGAGGACCAGGTCTCCGTATCACCAATCTTTACGCTGGTAAAGGACCCTTGCGCGGCAGCGCTGCGCCAAACTTCTCTTCCCAGCGAATTCGTCCAGTCATTTGCATCACCACGAACAGCGTGAGGATCGCTCCAATCGTCACCGCCAAGCCGGTGAACCCTTCAAAGAAAAACGCATACGAAAACACCACCAGATAGATCAGTTGCGTCACTCCCGCGTCTACAACCGCAAATCGCAAATCCACGACTAGCCGCAAATAGCTGACGACCAGCACGATCGAAACGATGGACGAAATCAGGAATGCCCCATGAATCGAAATATGATCCGCCAGATATGCCAGCAGCAGATGAAACGCAAAAAACGCGCATGCCAGAAAAAAATAGTTCATCGGGTGCAGGTCGCTGCCACGCAGCGTGGATAGGATGAATACCAGAAAGAAAAAGAAGAATAGCGACACGGGAGCAAAATAGCTGATTCGTCCCGCCAGCGGACCAGGTTGCAGTTTCTGCGGCATCTTCAAGGCGATGTCGAATCCGGACACCAGGTTTTGGTAATTCCACTCCAGCTCCCAGCCGTTCGCCGTCTGCCGTTTCTCGGTCGGCGAAAGCGAATTGTCCGGGAAATCGAAACCCGAGAAATCCGTTTTCACCAGCAGGTGGAAGTCGCGCGCCTGCGAAATTTCCTTTCCGCCGCCGTCCGCATTCTCGCGCGCAGTCGAACGCTCTGCGTTTGCGCCTGAAAAGGTGTATCGCCAGCTATCCAGCCCCTGCGAGCTATAAGTCGCGTGCAGCACGGCCTTCGCGCCGGCCGCCATCCGAGTCCGCGCCACCGCCTGCGATCCGCTGAACGTGATCGCCAGCGGCTTGTCGTCCAGAAGCAGTTGTACGTTGTCGTACACCGCCTGCTGCGCGGGAAACGGCAGTTGAATCACAAATCCTTCTTCCCGCGAAGTGGGATTCTGGAACGTGTAAGCTCCGTCGAAATCCACCTTGTACGTGCTGAACCACAGCAATCCTTTTTGCCGGTAATCGATGTGCAATGTCGCCGCAACGCGGCTCGCGTCAGTCTTCACTGCTTCCGAGTGAATCTGCTTCTCCGTACGCGTGGTTTTCTTTCCCTTCTCCTCCACCTCGACGGTCTTTTCTTCTTGCCATTCCCGCGCGATCGCCGGTGGTGCCTGCCCTTGCGGCGCTCCCCACGTAGAAGCCACGCGCCCGGAAAGCCCGGACTCCGCGTTATAAGTTCTGTAGAAAATGGTGGACCCCAGAATGGCCCAGGCAACCGCAGTACAGACGAAAATCGCGATGATCGCAACGATCCGCTTCAACATGGTGGTTTGTGTCCCGACTCTCTCCGCCGCACCTCCAATCTACGCGGTCAAGTTGGCCTTGTCAAGTACTTTTCATTGCAAAGTAAGCGATCGAGCAGATCCCTGTTGTTCATTAGCACGGGACCTTAATTTAGGCTCTTCGCTTCGCTGACCGTTGCCCTGCTCTGCCTTGGTCGGGGTCATTGTCCACTACCCACTCTCATCCCTGCTATCCTGAATCCTGTGAGTGGTCGTCGCTCCCAACTCAATTCTCAACTACAACCCCGAGGAGCCCCATGCAGTCGCTGCGCCTGAATCCGATTCTCAACACGGACTCCTACAAGCTCACTCACTGGTGGCAATATCCTCCGGACACGCGCCACATTTATTCCTATCTCGAATCCCGCGGCGGCATGTTCGAGGAAACCATGTTCGCCATGCTGCAATACATCATCAAGTCCAATTTTGCCGGCCAGGTTTTCACCCTCGACGATGTCGAAGAAGCCCGCCGCATCGCTCACGCGCACTTCTCCGGCCATCCGAAAACTTTCAATTACGACG
>WNGH01008519.1_pt1 | contig 14253 bp, 19 predicted proteins | sample 5400631 | NCBI WGS metagenome assembly WNGH01 (sample SAMN13153373, study PRJNA577476) | soil metagenome | isolation source: 115 cm soil or saprolite under Garry oak tree replicate 1 | place: USA:California | collected 2016-06-15
GGTCTGCGACCGGCGTCACCGTGTTCGCCGGCATGATCGGGGTCACCCTATTCGGCCTGTTCCTGACGCCGGTGTTCTATGTCGGCCTGCGTAAGCTGTCCGGGCGCAAGCTGTACGTCACGGCCCAAGCGTAGCGCATTTCACAGCCAACGTCGCCTTCGGGTCAAACCCGGCCCTCGCGCTCTATCGGTGGCACTTCCGTTTAACCCCAGTAAGCGGAATTCCGGCGACGGCCGTGAGACGTCTCAGTGGCGCCACTTCCGGAAATTGGAATCGACTCTCGGGAACGGCCATTGCGAATTAGTTTCACCAACATCTTGCACGCTACTGGGGCAAGTAGCGTGTTCCCTATTTGATCGACAGGACGAGTGGTACGCTGCGTCGATCTGGGCAACTCATAATTCCATTATCGAGGCTCTTCAGATCTCCGTTGTAGGTGCATTCGGAACCATCAATCAGTAATGTCCCCATTACACGAGTTGACATCTCGGACATCCGCAGCCGCAGCTCCCCTTTTTTCTCCTCAGGGCCGTCCACTGTGCAAATGCCTACATGTTTAAGGCTCAAGGGACCGACGAACTCCTCGGTGCCGCCGGTATTCCGCTGGGTAACCGTCGCCGTAAGCTCCCATTCGCCGAGAATACCTGCCTGTCCGGTAACCTCTCGCGACTGGGCGTGAGCCGGTGCCATGAACCCCAGGAGAGCCACGAGTGACATGACGGCTCGCATCAGAAGGTCTCCGCAGCCATGAGGGGGAGATGGGACCAGAACCGGTTCGATGCCGCGTTTATCGCACCTTCGCTAGGAATGCTTGCGCCTCCTTGCCTTCTGACCGGGTCGCATCCGCATCGCCGGTAAGCTCGGCGACCTTTGCGTAATATTCCTTCGCCTTCACCGCATCGCCCGCCTTAGCGGCGGCCCTCGCGGCGCCAACCGTGGCGCCAAGCCGATTCGGTTCTTTTTTCAATGTTGCCTCGAACGCTACCAGCGCCTCATTGGCCATACCGCGGTCCAGCAACATTACACCATAGAGCTCGCGCGCGGGCGCAAGTGGACCGGGGGTGACCGGATGCTTTTCAGTCCTGTCTTCCGCGTCCGCGGCGGCGCTCAAGGTCTTGAGTGCCTCCTCCGACTTGCCCGCCGCATGGAGCATCCAAGCCGTAGCGACCTGCCACTCGATGTCGACCTGCTCGGCCCAGTAGGCATCCTTCTTCTCGCGTAGTTGATCGCGCAGTTCGGCAAGTTTTGCGATCGCGGCATTTGCCGCATCCGGATCGCCAGAACGGGCTGCTCCAAGCGCTTTGGCAAAATACGTGACCGCTTGAACATGGGGCAGCGGATTCGGCCGCACCTCGAGCGCCGTTGCAGCCTTCCAGTCGCCGCGCTCGAAAGCGTACCGCGCGGGAGAAGCCGCGAGCGCAAACGGTCCGGGGATGAAGGTTTCGGCAAAGCCCGAAACCGTTCTCATCTCGTCGATAACCGCGCGCGCTTTCGCGTCCTGCCCGAGCTGCAGATACGCGTAGACCAGGTAATCCATGGCGTGGAGCTCGTCGTGCAGTTCCTTGTCGGACTTCGCAACCCGAGCCGCGACCGCGTTGGATTCGATCGATTCCTTCCAATAACCGACGCGGGTGAAGATGTGCGACGGCATGTGCTGCGCATGCGCAGCATCGGGGGCGATCTTCGAATAGCGCCGCGCCGCCTCGATCCCGCGGTCGGCCAGCGCCGGGGTATCGTAAAGATGGATCAGGTAATGTGCCACGCCCGGATGGTCGGGCTGACGCGCCCAGATCTTTTCCAGGATAGCCGCACCTTTCAACTGATTGGAATAGGTCTTGTCGGTCGGCGAAGCCCCGATATTGAGCGCCAAAGCATAGTAGATCTGCGCTTCATCGTCCTCTGGATATCGAGTTGCGAGTTGCTCCATCGCTTTGAGATAGTTCAGCACGCGGGTGCGATGGTCGACCTTATCGTAATTGGCATACATGGCGGAGAGCGCTTCGAGGTAGTCGCGCTCACGCTCAGTCTTGGCGCCAATCCCCTTGCCTTTGGCCAGCGCGGCAGCACCATCAGCAAGATTCTTGGCTGGCGGTACAGTGTGTGGATTCCACAGCAGACTTAGTGCGATTCCCCAATACGCTATCGCGCAGTTCGGATCTTCCTTGAGCGTCTCTTCGAACGCGCGCTGCGACGACCGATACCAGAACGAATGCTGGTACAGCATCGCCCTGTCGAACTCCCGTTGGGCGGTAGGGCTGCATGAGGTGGCGAAGTGCACCTTGCCAAGCTTCTGGTCGACATCTTGGGCCGATACTGATTGGCTAAGGCAAAGTGCAGCCGCAGCTAGGGCGCACGCAGCTGATGAATTGAAAAATGTCATGGGATCCTCCCTGCTCGAACTGGTCTGCAAGAGGCGGAAGATACGTAATCTACCATGAAGAGAGGCTGTGCTCCAGGGTGCGGATCGACATGTTCGGATGGGGCTGGCCGCCAACATCCACCTCCGGAGGGTGAATCATTGCGTCAATAACACTGTCGTATACCCTGATGTGACCCATCCAGTGAGCGCATCCCGAATATTGGGATAAAGGTCTCGATGAATGTCCGAATGGGGTCATCTTGAGACTATCTGGCTGCCCAGCGGCACGGCTGCTTTACCCCAGTAAGCGGCCATTCCAGCGGCCCAGTTGATGGTCTCTTCAGTGCCAAAAGGCGACATCCCGTGATCCAGCGGTGAACTCAGATGCGCCATCGTCGGGGGCCCGCCAGCCGCGCGAGGGGGCCCATACACCGCTGCTGCGGTTCGGTGTAGAATACCCGCCCAGAGGAGCGGCATGGCTACTCCCAGGGTCGCATCAAGCGCAGACTAGCTGCCATCGTGGCGTCCGCGGTGCGGCGCCCGTGAGTGTGTAAGTTCTCCGCCGATTGGGCCCAGGCGAGGTGACCGAATGAGGCAGGGCCTTCTTAGCCTGCTGGGAACCTGGTGGCGCAGCAACCGGGGCGAACTCGAGGCGTGCCGCTGCGAGCTAAGCGAAGCGCTGGGGCAGCAGACAGCGACCTCAGAGGTCCTCGGCATCATCAGCAGTTCACCAACCGACCTGGAACCCCTATTCCAGACCATTCTCGCGAACGCGACGCGCCTTTGCGAAGCGAGCTACAGCACTCTTTGGCTCTGCGAAGGAGATGCCCTCCGTGCCGCTGCGCTTCATGGTGAGTTGCCAGCAGCATACATAGCGGAGCGACGGCGTGGAGCGTTCCGTCCCGCTCCAGGTGGGCCTCTTGCCCGCGCGGCGAGGACCCAGCAGACGGTCCAGGTCGCTGATCTACGTGCGGACCAGAGCTATCGCGACCGCTACCAAATGGCGGTTACCGCGGTCGAACTCGGCGGCGTCAGGACCGCGGTCGTCGTGCCAATGCTCAAGTCGAACGAGGTGGTCGGCTTGATCTCTATCTATCGGCAGGAAGTTCGGCCATTTACCGACAAACAGATCACGCTGGTCACGAGCTTCGCGAAGCAAGCCGTGATTGCGATCGAGAACGCGCGTCTGCTCAACGAGCTACGTGACCGCACGGCCGAGCTGACCGAGTCATTGGAGCAGCAGACGGCGACCTCTGAAGTGCTCGGCGTCATCAGCAGTTCCCCAGGCGAGCTGGACCCGGTCTTCCAGACCATGCTGGCGAATGCGGTGCGAATTTGCGAGGCGAAGTTTGGTGTGCTGTTCCGCTATGATGGCAACGCGTTTCACCCGGCGGCTTGGCTTGGCGTGACACCGGCGTATGAAGACTCCCTTCGGCAGCGCGGGTCATTTCGTCCGGATGATGGAACTCCTCTCGACCGCCTTTTGCGGACGGAAGAGCTCGTCCACACCACCGACGAATTAGCAGAACGGAACCCGGGCCCTGCGGCCAAGTACGGCGGCGCGCGGTCCCTTATCGCTGTGCCAATGCGCAAAGAGAACGAGCTGATCGGTGCCTTCGTCATCTATCGTAAGGAAGTTCGCTCATTCACCGATAAGCAGATCGCGCTGGTCACGAGCTTCGCCAGCCAGGCCGTCATCGCCATCGAGAACGCCCGGCTGCTGAGCGAGCTGCGGCAATCCATGGAGCAGCAGACCGCAACCGCCGATGTGCTCAAGGTGATCAGCCGGTCGACCTTCGATCTGCAGACGGTGCTGGATACGCTCGCGGAGTCGGCTGCTCGGCTGTGCGAAGCGGATATAGTGACCATCTGGCGACCCAGTGGGCGCGCCTACCGTGTGGCGGCGACGTACCGGATCACGAGTGGGCACAAAGAATACATCGAGACCCTTTCGATCGAGGCGGGACGGGGATCATGCGTCGGGCGAACCTTACTTGAGGGTAAGACCGTTCATATTCATGACATCCGAGAAGACCCCGAATCTACGCTCGAGGTTACGAAAATCGGAGATACTCGGACGATGCTCGGCGTTCCGCTTCTCAGGGAAGGAACGCCGATCGGTGTCATCACGCTGATACGTTCGAGCGTGCGGCCCTTTACGGACAAGCAGATCGAGCTGGTGACCACGTTCGCGGACCAAGCCGTGATCGCCATCGAGAACGTGCGCTTGTTCGATGAAGTGCAAGTGCGAAGCCGGGAACTCAGCGAGTCATTGCAGCAGCAGACTGCGACTGCCGACGTGCTCAAGATCATCAGCCGCTCCGCCTTCGATCTACAGGCCGTGCTCGATACGCTCGTTGAGTCGGCCGTCCGACTTTGCGAGGCGGACATCGGGCATATCGCTGGTCCGAACGAAGGGGGCTTCTATCGAACGCAGGCGAGCTTCGGCTGGTCGACAGAACTCAAGGACGAGATGGAACGCACACAATTCAAGCCGGGGCGTGAGAGCGTGACCAGTCGCGCTCTGCTTGAGCGCGCAACCGTACATATTCTCGATGCGCAAACAGATCCGGAATACAAGCTGAGCAAAGCGCAGACACTCGGCGGCTATCGCACCATGATAGGTGCGCCATTGCTGCGCGAGGGGACCCTAATTGGAGTATTTGGGCTGGCGCGTTGCACGGTACGGCCCTTCACCAACAAGCAGATCGAGCTGCTCACCACCTTTGCCGATCAGGCCGTGATCGCCATCGAGAACGTCCGGCTTTTCAACGAGGTGCAAGCTCGAACCGAAGAGCTTGCGAGATCCATCGAAGAGCTGCAGGCACTTGGCGAGGTCAGCCAGGCGGTCAATTCGACGCTCGACCTGGAGATGGTGCTGACCACCATCGTAGCCAAGGCAGTGCAGCTTTCGACAACCGACGGCGGCGCGATCTACGTATTCGACGAGCAACGTCGGGAATTTCAGCTTCGCGCGACGCATGGCACGGACGAGGCTATGATCGCCGCTATCCGCCAGCAGGGCATCCGCACCGACGAGCGAATCATTGCTCGGGCAACGGCGCAGCGTGGCACCGTACAAATTGCCGATTTGGCCAAAGAGCCGTCGTCCCCGATTGTCGACATCGTCATCCGCGCTGGGTATCGGGCTGTTCTTGTGGTACCGCTGCTCCGCCCCGGCGAGATCGTCGGCACCTTGGTCGTGCGCCGCAAGCAGCCAGGCGAATTCCCCAAGAGCACGATTGATCTTTTGGAGACGTTCGCGGATCAGTCGGTGCTGGCGATTCAGAACGCACGGCTGTTCCGTGAGATCGAAGAGAAGAGCCGTGAGCTCGAAGTCGCGAGCAAGCACAAATCCCAGTTCCTCGCCAACATGAGCCACGAGCTGCGCACGCCGTTGAACGCCATTCTCGGCTACACCGAGCTAATACTCGACAGCATTTATGGCGAGCCTTCGGACAAGATGCGCACCGTGCTGGAGCGATTGCAGAGCAACGGACGCCATCTTCTCGGGCTGATCAACGACGTGCTCGATCTCTCCAAGATCGAGGCGGGCCAACTCACGCTGTCGCTTGATGATTATTCCCTGGGCGACATGGTGCACGGGGTGGTCTCTGCGGTCGAGCCGCTGGCCGCCGAGAAGCGATTGGTCTTCACCGCCGACGTGGCGCCGAGTCTTCCAACGGGTCGCGGGGACGGACGACGGCTCTCCCAGGTGCTGCTCAACCTGGTCGGCAACGCCATCAAATTCACCGACAAGGGTGAAGTCGCAATCAGAGCCTCGGTAACCGACGGCGCGTTCACGGTTGCGGTATGCGACACCGGTCCCGGCATTTCAGCGGCCGATCAGGCCAAGATCTTCGAGGAGTTCCAGCAGGCCGACAGCTCCATTACGCGAAAGAAGGGCGGAACCGGTCTCGGCCTATCAATCGCCAAGCGCATCATCGAGATGCACGGTGGGCGAATCTGGGTCGAATCCGAGCCTGGCAAGGGATCGACCTTCTATTTCACGCTGCCGGTGCGGGTCGAAGCACAAGCGGGGCAATCATGAGCAAGCGCATCCTGGTGATCGAGGATCAAGAGGACAACCGGCAGATACTGCAGGATCTGCTCACGAGCGCCGATTTCGAGGTGATCGAAGCCGTGGACGGCGAGGCAGGGGTTGCTGCGGCCGCCGCGCAAAGGCCTGATCTCATTCTGATGGACATCCAGCTGCCGTTGCTCGACGGCTATGAGGCTACTCGTCGAATCAAAGCGGATCCTGCGCTCCGTGCCATCCCCATCATCGTCATCACCTCATATGCCTTGAGCGGGGATGACGAAAAAGCCCGCGCCGCTGGTTGCGATGCTTACTTCAGCAAGCCCTTTAGCCCGCGTCAGCTCCTCGCGAAGGTCCGCGAGTATTTGTCGCCAGGCGCGCCGACGGGGTGATCGAATAGTCGCATGTTCGATGTCTCTTATGGGTCAATCGCGTCATTTGGGCCATGTCTGCGATACGTCCGGTTAGCGGGTAATTCCGGAAATACCGGTTCCCTGTTGATGGCATCGCGCTAGCCATGATTCAAGTTGTGCGAGGACCGTTGGAAATATGTCGGACGGTGGCGGCAAAGGTGTCGGTTGGGTTGCGGTGAGCGGAGCCTCCGGGGTGTTCGACAGTTCTCCCCCGCCGCTTTGGAAACCCTGCGCCAAATGCTGTCCCAGGCCCTCAGAAACGGCCCAGGACGGCGATCAGCACCTTCCCCCTTCCCTGCCCCCGCGAGCAATTGGCGGGCTTAGGGGGCCGTGGGTCAGGTGGACAGTTCCCAGAATTCAAACCGGGAGAAAAGACCGAGCCATACCGAAGGGGGTGTGGCGGGCAAAGGTCTCAGTTCAGGTTGTGGCGGGTAAGTTGATGCAGCCGGCGTCGAACAAAAAATCCCCAGGGGCGTCATGGCTTGGGAGGCTTTCATGACGCGACCCTGGGGGCTTGCCGGTCTGAATGTCGAGAAAGACCAGCACGAAAAACCGTGGCAGACGCTGACCTTCAGAGTGCATTGCTGATGACGAAGACCGCTGCATCGTCGGTGGTGGTAATCCGTGAACCGCCAGCCCACACATCCACACTGCACAGGATCAGAGCGGTTGCGGCGATCAGTAGAATGACCTTACGCATGATGCCCTCCATGTCCGAGTAGTACGATAACCGACTCGGTTCAGGCGACATGTGACCCCGCTCACACCCTCAGTCCTGCCCCCGTTACCTCCCAGGGCCGCCGGATAAGCCTCAATCTCCACCACCACCAAGCTGGCCGGAATGACGCGCTTCAAATGGCGTTGTTATGGGATCGGAAGCGCAAGAGGTGTGGAGAAAGTGAGATTTCCCGTCGAATGTTGCAGAAAGACGACAGTTTCCGGCGGCGGGGCTTGCTAGACTGATATGTCAGGGGAGGTTCCCATGCCGCAAGTTCCTGTCACGGTCTACGACATCGAGCACTTTCGTTGCCGCGCCCAAGTGTGTCGTGCCGAGGCCGAACTGACAGGGGTACCAGGGCGTCGGCAGGAGCGATTGGAGACGGCGCGGGCTTACGAAAGGATGGCGGATCGCGCTAAACGTCATCTTGGTCTGACCAAATGAAACGTCATAGTCAATCCATGCAATTATTTGATTGAACCCGCTTTGCTGTTGTTACGATCATTCATCCGAGTTTTTTCTCCTTCTTAGTGCCCGGAGCTGACTGATCTTATCCTCCGCCGCCCGCTGTTCACGGCTGATAATCGCCCGGACATGCTCGCTACTGCTGGAGCTGGTGGGATGGTCTTGGATTTGATATTCTCCGTGTCGAATAGTTCTGCGGTGTTCTGCATTTGTGGCAATCCAATTCAGTGCGGGGAGGTCGGCGTGGGTGGTAATCCGCAAGCATTTACAACTTCCTAAAACGCCCCTTACCCAAGCCCAGTTCCCCTCTCATCGAACACGGCTGCGGGCGCTTTGGGAATCGGCGGCTTACTATGACCCCAGATTCTCGCTAGAATAGGTTCCGCAAATCAGGGAGGAACCGTATGAAATCTGTCGGCACGATGATTCTGTCGGCACTGATCGGCATCGTATTTGCTGCCAATGGTGCTGGCGCTCAGGAGATGAAGGAAAAGACCGTCAAAGGGTAGATATTCGGAGTCTGGGCGGTTGTTTCGGTAGCGAACGATGTGGACGGTAAAAAGACCGAGCCTTATGGTGCAAATCCCAAGGGACAATTCATTTTCACCGTTGATGGTTTTTTCTCAACCAACATTATTCGCCCTGACCGTCCAAAGTTCGTTTCCAACAACCGCACCACGGGGACACCAGAGGAAAACAAAACGGCGGTACAGGGAAGCAACGGCAGCTTCGGCACCTACGAAATCAGTTCGGATGGATCAATAACCCTTCACATCGTTGGCAGTACATTTCCAAACTGGGACGGCACTAAGCAGAAACGCCTCGCTTCAATCAAGGGCGACGAGATAACCTGGACTAATCCGACACCCTCAATCGGTGGAAATACGGTCACCATGCTGCAACGTGCGAAGTCCGGGGAGCGCCATCCTTAACGCGACGAGAAGTGAGGCGGTCGATTTTGGCAGTAAGCAGGAATGCCACGTCGCTTTCTCGCTGGTTTCAGGGTAGATGCCGTTATCGGGATTCGGGGCGAGATCAGGTGGAAACCCTAATCACGGGGCACAAGAACTGGCGGGCAGCGCTGTGGAGCGGCAATGCCAGAAGGCGAAACAAGCAGAGATACGATTATCTCGACTAAGCTCTCAGACGTAATTCCCGCAATTTCTCAGTCTTGCGTTCCCGCTCTATCTCTGCCGCCTTGTAGTCCCGCGTCGCCTGTTCGCCTGCCAGTCGCTGATCTTCCTGCCTGAGCTTGGACCTTGTGGATGCTAGATGCGGCTTGGTAGTTTCGTCATGCGGAGTGCGGTTATGGTGATGCATCGGAGCTATCTCCTTGTCTGGAGACAAGAGTGCGGTGATCGTGTGAGGGTGCTGGCGATGGGTCGGGTGGCGCTCATAACCGGATCATTCGATACATGTGATCGAACGGTTACCAATCCAGCAGCTTCTGCCGAAGTCACCAGTCCCCATAGCAACAAGGCTAGCAACACGATCATTCCTACCCCGGCAATGACCATCTTGCTGAGGTCCTTGAGCACATCTGCTTGCAAGTGGTCCAATTCGGCCATAGCTGCATAATGGTATGCGGCACGGTATGCAGCTCGCGAGGAAGCTACCCGCTCAGACATGTTGTCGCTCTGGTCGTGCGATGAGGGTGTACCAAGGCCGAGCGGTTGAATGCCACTGGCTCATTTTCCGGTGACAATTTTCGCAATACGCGCTCTCGCTATCAATTGGGTATAGCGGACGGAGTAAACTGCCCCGCAATGCGGGCAGTCAAAACCATCGCAATGGCTGAACTCCCAAGTCCTATGCATTGCGGGCTACATCATAAGCTCGTTCCGAGGAATAGAATCACGGCTCCCAGAGCAATCCCGGACACCATGAAAACTAGGTCGGCAGCATCGAGACCGAATACTCGCCGATCATGAATAAGGTACGCCATGGCTCACTCACCCAAAAGGCTCGTCCTGCCTTGCCGCCAAAGCGTTTCGACGCGATCTTCAAGGCACGTTTCAGCGCACCCGTCTGTTAGAAGACAGTTCCCGACGCCTTTTGACGGCAGCTCGTTCATTGGCAAGGATGCGCTTGGGGGGCCAGGCGAGTCTGTGCAGAATAGAACACCCCAGCCGGGACCTCTGAAGGGATCCCAAAAGGATCGATCTAGCTGGCGTCGGATGAGCGCAATGCGGCTGACTATGAGCAATTTTGCTCAGACTCTCCTCGGTCCATGAGATTACGTTATTCTTTCAAAATCGGAGGAACGCTAATGGGAATCAATTGGGAAGTGGTAAAACCCTCTCTGTGGACCGGAGTGGGTGGAGTGATTGTAGGTATGTTAGTGCTCTCGTACGGCTTCGGCTTCATGAGCCGGACGACGGCCGAAAGAATGGCCAGAACAAGTTCGGAAACAGCGGTTATCGCGGTGTTGGCCCCGGTCTGCGCGGACAAATTCCGTGCCTTGCCGGATGTTGCTGCACGGACTGCAACCCTCGTCGCAAACAAGGACTACTCATACAAAATGCGCGAGGCATTCCCGGAAGCCCTGATCACCTTACCGGGCAAAAGCTATGCGGACTCGGACCTGACCGCCGCATGTGCAAACCTGATTCTCGCACCGCCGAAGTCTGCGAGCCTCAAACAGTAGGTGCCTAACCGTCAGGGCGCTCGGCACCCCTTACCGTGCTTGCGTGTCCACTAGGCCGCCTCCTGATGAGGCGGCTTATTTGTCCGAGGGTGCTTCTCTAAGAGTGGCCTCTTCCTCGGCGAGTAGCTTCAGAACTATTCTGCGCTGAAGCTCATCTCTTGGGTCGGTCAGAATCTGGAGATAACGTCTATGCTTCCGGCTGAAAAACCTGTCCATTGGAGCCTCCTGTGAGCCGCCGCCATTGCCCCTCCCCGTAAGCGTCAGCCGCAATCACAGGGCCTACCGAAAGATAAGTCTGTATCGAATTGAACACGTACCCTGCACCCCGGTGCCGGTAAAACCGCTTTCGCCCCCGCTTCGGTTGCGGTCACGTATTGGTGAAGGTGCGCTGCATCACTGGTTCGCACGCCAATATTGGAATGCGCTACATAGCCTCCGATGCATGAGTTGCGGGCTTAGGGAGGCCCGCATGGTTCCAGGGCAGAAAAGCTAAAGCGACCCCTCAAGGTGCCCAGCCCTGGTGATGTGCGGCTCATCATGCAGAACGACATTCAACAATGAGCTGTGGACTTCCAGGTGGCCGTTGTAATCAATGAAGCCCAATTCCCGAAATTTGTTCATGAAAGAACTCACCCGAGATCGCGTCGTGCCAATCATTTCAGCGAGCGTTTCCTGGCTGATCTTAGCAATAACTTGCTCCGGTTTCCCCTCCTTGCCGAAGTTTGCTAGGAGAAGAAGAGCCCGAGCCAAGCGCTTTTCGCTCGAATTGAACAGTTGATCGACTAGGTCGGCTTCAACTCGGATAGTCCGAGTCAGAAGATACGACATGAACATCTCGGAAAACGCTGGCTCTTCATGGAGTACGCGAATGATGGCTGCTTTCTCCAGCCGCACGATCACGCATTCCATCATTGCCGCCGCCGTAGCAATGCGCAGTGGCTGCCCGGTCAAGCACCCCTCGCCGCAGAAATCGCCAGTTCCAAGGATCGCAACGACTGCTTCTTTGCCTTGCTCGGAAACGACGGTGATTTTGATCTTGCCTTGCTGAATGTAGAAAACAGCATCCGCCGCCTCTCCTTGAGAAAAGACGGTTTGATCCTTCTGGTATTTTGAAATGGTTCTGCCGCCGTCTGCTTTGGCGAGAAACGCTTTGGGGTCGAAGACGGGCTTGCGTTTGCGTTTCATAGGAGAATTCCTTGACCAAAGAGCCTGAAAAACGCGGTAAAATGTGGAGGCCGAACGCTTTGGCGTAGCGTATCGGACCGATAGATTCTACGCCAATTCCTACCAAAGTCGAGGGCATCCCCACCCCCATAACCCCGCCCCCTACCCCCCAAACCCCCCCGGACCTCCCCTCGGACTAAAGGAACAGAGGACCGGGTTTGTTCCCTTCCCTTCCGTCGCCGGCTGGCCTCGCAAACCCTCTGGGAACGCGCTGGGCAGGATTTTCCATTGACCCGGCCACGCCCTTAACCCCGAGGCACTGGCGGGCATTGGGGGCTGCCCGGAGGAATTTGGGAAAACCCGGGGGAGTGCATGGCAGGGACAGCAGAGAAAAAACCGTCATGCCGGTCGGGGGCGAAGTGGGCAATTTTGAACAGACGCGGCTCTATCGGGGCGACCAGAATACGGCCCTTGCATGGGAGAAGGGGAATGCCATGCTAAAAGACCTAGTTGAACTCGCCCGTATATGCGTCAAGCACTCTCGGGCATCACCGCATCCAGAGGTCGCCGCCAAACTGATGCGAATGGCGAAAGAATATCAATGCCGTGCTGCGGAGACGAAGGTTTCCAGGCGAATTGGCGATTCCGAATTGGACGAATTGTTTCGGCTGTTGAACCTTTTTGCTACAGCACCGTCGCCCAAGTGTATTGAAGCCATGAGGTGGAGTGCTGCCTAAACTGTGGGGCGATGTGTGGGCTCAGTTCTAAACTGTGGGGCGATGTGTGGGCTCAGTTTGGCAGGGAGCAATCACAGGACGTCCCCCGCCAGCCGTGCTACCCTACCGGTTGCCCGCTACCACACGCCCCAGAACACCAAGACCGCAGCCAGCGTGCCGTGCGCAGCATCCGACCAACAAAGCCGTCCTCCGCGAACCCCGCTGTGGACGCGAGGTCCATGAAAACATTCGCCCTGAAGCGCCGCTTGTCGAGGTCGATCCCCAGCTCCTCGCCGAGCCGGCGTCCGGTCTGGACCGCGAACAACGAGACCGGACGACAATCCGTCATCGCCCGTTCCGAGCGCAGTAGGGTCAGGTCGTGCCGGTCGCTGAGCCCCTCGTCCAACTCCCGGATCAGCATGGGATCGTCAACCGACAGAACCTTACCCGACGGCGTTTCGACGTCGACGGCAAGGTCCACGGGATTGGCGAAGATGGGGCTCAGCCCAGGCTCGATGCCTTCCGCTTCGGCCAAGTTGGGTGGCTTCGCGGCCTTATCTGGATATCGGAAACGAGGGCGGTAGAGGACCATTTTCATCTGCTCACGTCCCGTCAGGTAGGGGAACCCGCTGGGCCTCACGGCGCTCCTAAAGGCGAATAGGCGGTCTCCATAGACGCCGGCGAAGCCGACGAAAGCCTCGTTCAGCTCTTCACCGCGCATGCTCTTGACTGGATAACGCCACAGGCTTTCAACCTTGCCGATCGTAGCCATGCTCTGCTCCTCTTTCGTCGGAGGCCACTCCACTATGTCACGCTGCGTGCTGAACGCCGGCACCGCAGCCCGCTCGCTGGCCGAAACGTTGACGGTGGCGAGGCGTAGATGGCCGCTGAAGGTCCCAGTCGCTTTCGTTGAACCAGCGCCATTCTCACCAGTCCGGCAAGCCCCTTCAGAGCCCGGTCATGGTGCGATAGCCGTTCTGTCTTGCGCGCCAGGTGAGGGGGAGCTACCGGATGCCATCGAAAATGGCTCGGCCAGCTACGCCGCCGGCGCGACAATCGCGGCACGCGTGCTCTCAACCAAAGCCTTGACCTCGATCTGCTCCGCCGCCGGCACTGAGAATTTGTCAAGGGTCGTCTGCACGTCGTCCATGAACGCTTCCCACTCGCCGGGAGTGATCGCCATATCGCGGTGGGACTCCTCCATACTGCGGCCTGAGTAGTGCTGCGGCCCGCCGGCCGCCCAGCACAGCATCTCGGTCACCAGATACTTGAATCCTGCCGGCGGTACTTTGTGATGCGCTTCGTCCACCCGCGGATTAGCGTTGAGCCTGGGATCGACCATGACCCGGTCGATCAAATCCTCGACCACCGTCGCGATGTTGTAGACCCCGCCCAGCCGATCATAGAGCGACGGCTTCTCCGATACTGCCTCGCTGCCCGTCATCGTTTTGCCCTCCCTGATCGCCGCACTAGCCTTCAGAAGCCTACATCGAGCTGAGCGAAAGTACAGTTGTCGTCTTCGAATGCGACGATCTGGCTGGGCGTGGCGCGATGTCTTACCGGGGTACTCCCAACTGATGGGCCTTCAGAGGTGAAAACCACCACCCTCACTATTGAGAATGTCAATCGTGTTCACTTCTGCTAATGGGATGGCCCGGCCGCGCTCAGCGGCCTAATCTCCTGGACTGAGGTGGGAGGCGTGAAGCAAGGCTCAAGGAGCATGCGATGCGTA
>WNGH01015372.1_pt1 | contig 14249 bp, 11 predicted proteins | sample 5400631 | NCBI WGS metagenome assembly WNGH01 (sample SAMN13153373, study PRJNA577476) | soil metagenome | isolation source: 115 cm soil or saprolite under Garry oak tree replicate 1 | place: USA:California | collected 2016-06-15
GGGGGACGCGGCTACGCTGGTGCGCAACATCTCCGCCGTCGAACTCAGCGAACCCGACCTGGCCGACCTTGTCGAACGTGCCGAAGGATGGCCGGCCGGGGTATACCTCGCGGCGCTCTCGCTGCGCGGTCACCCCTCGCCGAGTGCCTTCGTCCGCCAGTTCACCGGCGACAACCGGTTCATCGTCGACTTCCTGGCCGAGGAGGTACTCAGCCGCCAGCCGAGCGAGATCCTGCAGTTTCTCGCGCGGACATCCATTCTCGCCCGGTTCTGCGCGCCGCTCTGCGATGCCGTCGTCGGGTCGGCCAACGCGACGGAGATCATCGAGGTCCTAGAGCGGGAGAACCTCTTCGTCGTGCCGCTTGACGAGAATCGGGAGTGGTTCCGCTACCACCATCTCTTCGCGCAAATGCTGCGCAGTGAGCTGGCCAGGGCCGAGCCTGACATCGTGCCCACTCTGCACGAGCGTGCGAGCGCCTGGCATCGGCAGTCCGGGTCGGCGGACGAGGCGATCGGTCACGCGCTTGCCGCCGGTGACGTCACCGGAACCATCGACCTGATCGCGCGTCATTGGTATGCGTACACCGGCGTCGGCCGGGCCGGAACGGTCTGCGGGTGGATGCGTTCGCTCGGCGACGACCAGATTGCCGCGAATCCCCTGGCGGCGCATTGCGCGGCATGGGCCGCGGCTTTAACCGGCGATCGGGAGTCCGTGCGGCGCTGGCTCCCGGTTATCGAGGCAGGGCAGCATGAGGGGCCGCTGCCCGACGGGATGCGATCGCTGAGATCGTCAGCTGCGCTGCTGCGAGGCGTCTACGGATTCGACGGCCTGCGGGTGATGCGCGAGTCGGCGGCCGACGCCGCCGAGCTGGAGAGTGACCCCAGGTCGCCGTGGTATGCGATGGCCAGGGGGGCACTCGGGTTCAGCCTCTACCTGTCCGGCGAGCCCAAGGCGGCGGCAGAACCGCTGGAGGAAGCCCTGCAGAACCAGGCGTCCACCCCGCTGGCGCGGATGCTGACCCTCTCCGTCCTATCCCTCGTCGCGACCGAACTAGGCAGACTGCCGAGAGCGCTGGAGCTTGCGAGCGCGGCCCGCAGCCTTGGCAGACGCGATGATCTCAGCCAGGCGCCGCAAAGTTCCGTCGCCCACATAGCCATGGGCGCGGTTTATGCCGCGCAGGGTCGGCTCGACCAGGCCCGGAGCGAGCTCGACCTTGCGGTCCGGTCCCGCCGGGGGGCATTCGGGGTCAGCCCCTGGCCCACCCTCGAAGCCACGCTCTTGCTGGCGCGGGTGCTGATTGACCTTGGAGACCGTGTCGGCGCCGCGGAACTCGCCGATGAGGCAAGGGATCTGCTGACCGCGTTGCCGGACGGCGCGGATGCCCAGCTGGCCCGGCTGGAGCGGCTCGAACGCCGGCTCATGGACCGACCGCGATTGGTGTCGCTTGCCGAACCGCTCACTGAGCGCGAGGTGGCAGTGCTGCGCCTGCTCCGCGGCACGCTTTCGCTTCGCGAGATCGGCCAGCAGCTCTGCCTGTCGCAGAACACGATCAAGACACACGCCCAGGCGATATACCGGAAGCTGGGCGTTCGCGCGAGGCAGGACGCGGTCGCGAAGGGGCACGAGCTCGATATCTTTTAGCTCCGTCGGGCAACGCCGTGGGATCACCAGGGTGAACAACCGGTGAAGGGTGAAGACATCTCACCCCTTCATCGGGGACGAAGGACCTAGCAAGCGGCCCCGGCTGAGGAATGCGGCCCGGCCGCGGACAACAGTCCAGCTCGTCCGCCGGAGGCTGCCGACCATGACCATGATGAACCACACCGCCCAGTGGTACCGGATCGTCCTGCGCGGCGAGTGCGGCAGGCTGCTGGCAGGCATCGTCGACGAACTCGCGATCGAGGCCCGCCGGGGCTGGACATGCGTCGTCGTCTCGGTTCGTGACGAGTCCGAACTCTACGGGCTACTCGACCGGTTTCAAGATCTCGCGCTGCATGTCGTCAGCCTCAATGAGCTCGGTGCAGGCGTCCTGGGCCGACGGAGCGCCACGGGCGGCTCTCGATGAGCTTCGGCCGACGCGGGGACGAAACATCTATCGCATGGCTGACCGGTGTGGCCGCGGGTGATCCGGCCGCCATAGCGAGCGCCTGCGGTCCGGCGGACCGCAATATCGAGGCATCCGGGCTGGATGCGAGAAGCCACGCGCTGGTCCGCCTGGCCGCCGGCGTCGCCGCGGGCGACCGCGGCCGGCCGGCGACCGCGCATGAGCAGCACGTCACCTACGCGCTTGACCATGGTGTCACGTCCGACGAGATCGTCGGCATCTTCGTCGCGCTGCTCCCGACGGTCGGCGCCGAGCGTGTCGCCTTAGCCGCGCCAGCCGTGCTGGCTGCCCTCAGCCTGGCCGCCGCCGACCTCCCGCCCAGTCGGCTGCCCGGGCAGGCGTAGGCCACCGGCCGCGGCAGGACTTGCTGACCGGGCTAGCGAGATTCAGAGCAGCTCGAGCTGTCGTGCGCGTCGGACCGCCTCACCGCGGTGCGTCGCCGCAAGCTTCCGGTAGATGCTCTTGAGGTGGGTCTTGACCGTGTTCACCGAGATGTACATCTCGGTCGCGATCTCAGCGGTGCTCAGCATTGCCGAGACGTGCGCGAGCACTTCACGTTCGCGCTCGCTGAGCCGCTCGACTATCAATGGTGCTGCCTGCCCGGCACCGGGCTGCGCGGCCGCGCCGCCCGCCGGACTCACGAGGTCCGGCGCCAGCAGGTGACGGTAGGCGTCGGCCAGTTCAGGATCGCGTCGTAAGGCCGGCCGGATCCAGTTTCGCTGCAGGGCGAACGGCAGCCGGAGCCGCTCTGGCCCACCCAGGCGCAGCGCGTGCTCGAGTGACTGGCGACCGCGTGCGCTGTCACCGCCGCCGTAGCTGAGCTGGGCATCGACAAGCCAGCCCTCCAGTCGGACCCAGTCGGCCGCTTCAGCACCTGCCGACACGCTGGCCAGCGCATGCCTGGCAGCTTGCGGATCTCCGGCAGCCAGCCACGCGCGCGCCAGCGCGGCGGCCGCGTCGAGGCATGACCCTGGGCCGGCGCTCGCGGCCAGATCCACCGCTGAATCGGTGTCCGATACCGCCGCGCACACCGACGATTCGAGGAGCCTCAGCCTGTGGTCGAGCCAGGATGGCGGCGACCAGCCATGCCGGGCCCGGCCGACGATCTCTGCTGCCACCGCCGCGCGGCCTCCCGCCAGGCTGCGGCGGGCCGCGACCAGGCAGGCCGCCGCGCTGATCAGCTTGTCCGGGCGAGCCCGCAGCGCCTCGTCCGCCTGCTTCAGCCGGGCACCCGCGAGGGTCAGCTCGTTGCGTTCCGTGTGCACGCAGGCGAGCGCCACCTCGGCGGCGGAACTGACCCGCTGCAGCGGCTCATCCCCATTGTTCTCGGGCGTGCCCGCCGCGTCGGCGGTTAGCTCCTCGGCATGGTTCAGCCGTCCCCGCAGGGCCTCCAGAAGGGCGAGGTGCCCAAGGCAGTCGGCTCGCTCATTCGCGCTATCGGACGCGCACGCGGCCGCCACACCCGCCTCGAGGGTGGCGGCGGACGCGTCGAGATGGCCTGACCAGAACTCCACGGCCCCGCGCCCCGACAGCACCTGCGGGTAAATCTCAGGATGCCGTGCGAGCAGGTCTTCGGGAACTGCCCCAAGCAGGGTTTCCGCCCGTGCTGCCGCGGCCGCGGCGGCGTCCAGATCCCCGGTGCGCCGGGCCAGCGCGAGGCGGACCATCGCGGCAGCGAGCCGAGACGGGATTTCGGCCTCAGCGGGTAGCTGCTCGAGAATGCGTTCCGCGGCGTCGAGCGAGGCGCCGCTCGAGTCGTCCTGACCCTGGGACAGCTCGATGGCAGCGGCGACGAGCAGCGGCTGCGGCACCGTCCATTTCGGCTCGTGCGGCATTCGCCGGAAGCCGTCGGCGAGCTGTTCATTGCCTCGCGGTTCGATGAGCTGGCTCACGACCAGCTCATCAACGACCGTCTGGGCAGCGAACTGCCAGTCATCGGCGTATCCCGCATGCCGGACAGCTTCGGCCAGCCAGCCGTTCCGCCGGTACCACCTGGCGGCTCGCAGGTGCAGGTCGGGTAGCCGATCGGGACAGTCATGCCGCAGCTTCAGGCGCAAGACAGCGGCGAGCAGCGAATGGTAGCGATACCATCCGTGCCCGACTGGCAGGACGAAGGCGTTCGCCCGGGCAAGGGCGGGCAGCGCGTCGGGGGCAGGTTCATCATCAGCCAGTTCGCCGGCGATGTCTGCGCTGACCCGGTCCAGGATGGAAGTTCTCAGCAGGAAATGCCGGACGTGGGCGGGCTGAGCGTTGAGTACCTCCTGGACCAGATAGCCGGTCACAGCGCTGTCCTCGACGACGAACTCCTTGATGAATTGGTCCGGGTCGGGGTGCTCTGTCATCGAGATCGCGGCCAGCCGCAGGCCCGCCGCCCAGCCCTCGGCTCGCCTGCGGAGGCGTTCAAGCGACTCCGCGGACAGCGTGATGCCGTGCTGCGCCAGGAGCAGGCGGGCCTCGAGGATGCTGAAGACAAGGTCGTTAGCCCTGATCTCGGTCAGCTGTCCGCTGAGCCGGTATTGGTGCACCGGCAGCAGCGGGTCCATCCGCGAGGCGGTCACCAAGTGCAGGCCACGTCCCGCGTTCCGCAGCACATATCCGAGGCCGTCCAGCACCTTGGGCTCGGTCAGCAGGTGGAGGTCATCGAGGACCAGCGTCACCGGCGGGTTCTGCGCGGCCATCGCGGACGCGAATCGCAGCAGGAACATATGGTCGACGGCATGCCCGCGCGCGGTGGCGGACAAGGCCTTCGGAACGGCGATGCCGGCCCGGCGAAGCGCCGTTATGACGTAGGACCAGAAGACCCTCGGCCGGTTGTCGTAGTCGTCGAGAGTGACCCAGGCGACGGTGCCGGGGTACGCGTCGGCCCACAGAGCGAGCGCCATCGTCTTGCCGGCCCCGGGCGGGCCGGTGATGACGGTGAGCGGGCGCCGCGCACCCCGCGCAATAAGCTTGTCGATTCGCCGACGCTGGACGGCCCAGCGGGGCACGCTTGGCGTGGTGATCTTGGACGTCAGAACCGGATCGTCGGCGCCTCCCGGCTGAAACCTGGAGCGCGCCGGACCGCCAGCAGCCGTCCTGGTTACCATCGCTATCACCCTCACCCTCGGCGGCCAGTGGACGTCAGCGGGCCGAGACCCAGCTGCGGTCTCAGCCGGCGAACGGCCTGCCTACCCAGGGTCCAGAAGCGGGCTAGCGCGCTTGCCTATGCCTGTTCTCGCGCTGATCCGGGTGAGTCGTCAATCACCCGGTGCCGATCTCACCAGGGTGACGAACTCACCCGCTATGAGTGGGGCGCGGCTGGCCGACCAGGAGCACCGTGGAGGCTGCATTGCCAGATTCGACCAGCTGGGAGCTCCGCGTTGACACCGGCCTACTACGAGATTCGGGTGGCTGGAATCCTCCCGCCCGAGGCCCTGCTTGACTTCGAACGGCTCAGCGCATCCGTGGAGCCGGTCGAAACCGTCCTGCACGGCCCGCTGGCGGATCAGGCGGCCCTGCACGGGCTGCTCGCCCGGCTCGAGACATTTGGCGTGCAAGTAATTGAGGTGCGCCGTCTGCATGAGCAGAGCCCGCCGCCCGAGCAGTGACGCGGCGCCTCCTGCGCGAGGAGTGTCACCCCTGACAGGTGATGCCGCCCCAGGCGCCTCGGCAGGAGATTGACCCTGGCGGGTGCTTCCAGCTTGCCTGCCAGAGCCGATCCGCCACCGCATGGCCAGGTAGCGACAGCCGTACGCGGCGAGGACAGTCAATCCCCGGACGGCCCGTCGGCCAGCGCCTCCGGTGGCGGAGCGGGTGTCTCGGCCGATGCCGGAACTGTGTAGACGTCGCGCAACGTCTCGATCTGCTGGGTGGTGAAGGTCCGCTCGCGGCGGATATCGCGGGTGAAGGCCAGCCACCACGTGAGCAGAGCGCCGAGGCGGTTGCGGTACCCGGTCAGGAACGCGATGTGGATGAACAGCCAGATCACCCAGCCCATGAAGCCGCCGACCCTCAGGGGTCCGGCTGACACGACGGCACGGCCGCGGGAGATATAGGCCGCCGAGCCGAGGTCACGGTACCGGAACGGCTTCTCCGCCAGGTCTCCCGACGCCTGGCGCCGGATGCGATTCCCGGCGTACAGCCCAGACTGCATCGCGACCTCGGCGACCCCGGGGAGCTTGGCCAGGCTCATCATGTCGCCGAGGACGGAGATCTCGGGATGCCCGGGGATGGTGAGGTTCTTCTCGACGAGGATCCGCCCGGCCCGGTCACGCTTCGCACCGGTAGCATTCGCCAGGGCGCCGGCAATGGGAGGGGCCTCCACGCCGGCGGTCCACAGCACGGTGCCGACGTCGTAGCGGGTCTGCACGCCGGCCTGGTCGCGGACGAGCACCCCGCCCTGCTCGACGTGGGTGACGATGGAGCCCATGTGCTGCTCGACGCCCAGCGCCTGCAGGGCCTTGTCAGCCTTCTGCGACAGTTTCGGGCCGAACACGGCGAGCGGCGCGCTGCCGCCGTCGAACAGCAGCACTCGCGCGTCCTCCGGCTCGATATTCCGGAACTCGGCACGGAGGGTCTTGGTGGCGACCTCCCGGATCTGCCCGGCGAGCTCCACGCCGGTTGGGCCGGCCCCGACCAGGGCGAATGTCAGCCAGCTGCGGCGTTCCTCCGGGTCGACAGCCGTGTCTGCCATCTCGAACGCGCCGTAGACCCGGCGCCGGATCGCGAGCGCATCTGAGATCGTCTTCATGCCCGGCGCCCAGCGGGCGAATTCGTCGTGGCCGAAATAGGACTGCCGGACTCCGGCCGCGACGATCAGGTCGTCGTAGCCGAACTCGATGCGATCGCCGCCGACCCGCCGCGCGATGACCCGCCGGCCGATGACATCAAAATCGACGACCTCCGCCATGACGCAGTCGACGTTCTTGTACTTCTTGAGCAGGTCACGCAGCGGAGCGGCGATCTTGCCCTCGGACATGATCCCGGTTGGAACACATGATGCTGGGCACGGTCGATCAGCGTCACCGAGACGTTGCTGCGCTTCAGCCTGCGGGCCGCGAAAAGTCCGGCGAAACCGCCGCCGACGATCACGACGCGTCGTCGCCCGGCTTGGTCTGTCATAGGATGCTCCGGAATATCACTCAGCCGGCCGGGTCGTGCCAGGTATCCCTATTCGGCAGCAGCCTGTCCGCTTCCTTCGGACCCCAGCTGCCCCTGGCGTAGGTGTGCACGGGCGTGACGTCGCCGAGCACCGGGTCAACGACCCGCCAGGCGGCCTCCACCGTGTCCTGGCGGGCAAACTGCCAGCGGTCGCCATCCAGCGCCGCGCCGATGAGCCGGTCATAGGGACGCATATCCGAACCCGGCTGCGCCACAAACGCAAGCTCCTCTGGCTGCGGCTCCAGCCCGGCGCCTGGCTTCTTGCCGGCCAGGGTGAGGCTGACATGAGCCTCCGGCCAGACCCGGAACCGCAGCGAGTTACGGACGGCGTATGGCTCGATCCCGAACACGTCATGCGGCGGGCGCCGGAACTTGATATCGATCTCGGTGGCGGTGACTGGCATGCACTTACCGGCCCGGATCAGGATCGGCACGTCGGCCCAGCGCCAGGTGTCGGCGGCGAGCCGGACAGCGACATAGCTTTCGGTCGTCGACTTCCGGTCGACGCCGGCGACCTCGTGATAGCCCTCGTACTGGCCGCGCACCGCGTCCTCGGCGGTCAGCGGCCGCAGCGCCGACACCACCCGCGACTTGGCGTCCCGCCAGGAAGCCAGGCCCGGCCCGTCCGGCGGGTCGGCCAGCACGGTGGCCAGCACCTGGAGCATGTGATTCTGGACCACATCCCTGATCGCCCCGGTCCGGTCGTAGAACCTGCCACGGTCGGAGACGTCGAACGCCTCGGCCATCGTGATCTGGATACGCTCCACGTAGGTCCGGTTGAGCAGCGGCTCAACCACCGAGTTGGCAAAGCGGACGAAAAGCACGTTCTGCACGGGATCAAAGGCCAGCCAGTCGTCGACCCGGAAGATCGCCTCTTCAGGGAAGTACTTGTGCATGGTGGCGTTCAGCTGCCGCGAACTAGCCATGTCGGTGCCGAACGGCTTCTCCACCATCACCCGCGCGCCCTCGGCGCGGCCGGCCGTGGCGATGCCCTCGGCGATGCGCCCGAACAGCACGGGCGGCACCTCCAGATAGAACAGCACCCGGCGGCCGGCGCCGACGGCGTCCGACATCGCCTGGTAGGTGGCGGCGTCGCCGAGGTCCCCGTCCACGTACCGCAGCAGCCCGAGCATCTTCCGCGCGGCGGCACTATCCGGGTCCATGTGGTTGAGCCTTAGCGAGGCTGCCGCGTAGTCGCGGAACTGCTCGAGCCCCCATCCGCTCTTCGCCACGCCGATGACGGGCACGCTGAGCACGCCGCGCTGAACCAGCCCCACCAGCGCCGGGAACGTCTCCAGCTTTGCCAGGTCGCCAGTAGCGCCGAAAATCACCAGAGCGTCCGCTCCGTTTGTCGTCATATCCGCTCCTCTACCCGATCGCGCTGCCCATCCGATCGCGGTCGCGGCGCTGCTGCCATCACTCCGAACGGGTGATGATGGCCTGCGAACCGGCTGGCGACACTAGTGGTTCAGGGTCGCCGCAGCGCATGCCGCTTGCGGACACCTTCGCGACCAGGAGGCAACCAAGCTCCATGACCACAACAGGAGGCCCGGAGCGACCGCCTGTCCTGGGCGCGGCCGAGTTCAGCGCACTGTACCGGCGGTTGCGGCGCGGGTGTGATTGGGGCGCGGCCGACCGGCGCGGCGCATTGAATTACCTTACGCATGCGCAGCTGCTGGCCGCGGCGAGCGAGATCCGGCTCGGCCGGACGACGACTCTCGCCGCACCTGTCGAGAACCGCGTGACGCTTGACAACCCCGATCCCTGCGTCCATGAAATGACCAGTCCGGCCGGGGCCCAGGCCGACCCGGCGGGGCTGTCCTTTGCCATGGACCGGCTGGCCATGAACGTGCACGGCAACGCCGACAGTCATATCGACGCCCTGTGTCACGTCATCTACCGCGCCAGCCTGTACAACGGGGTGGCCGCCGATACCGTCACCGCGGCGGGGGCGTCGGAGTTGTCCATCGACGTGGCCCGCGACGGGATTGCAGGCCGCGGCGTCCTGCTCGACATTCCGCGGCTGCGCGGGCGGCCCTGGCTTGAGCCTGGCGAGCACGTAACCGCCGATGACCTGGCCAGAGCCGAGGAAGCACAGCACGTGCGGGTTGGCCGGGGCGACCTGCTGTTCGTGCGGGTCGGGCACCGCCGGCGCCGGACCGAACTGGGGCCGTGGGACGCCGCTCGTGCTCGCGCCGGGCTTCATCCCACGGCCATGGAGTTCGTGGCAGATCGACGGGTCGCCGCGCTGGGCAGCGACGGCAACAACGACACCTCCCCGAGCGCGGCCGAAGGCGTCGAGTTTCCCGTGCACGTGCTCGCCGTCAACGCGCTGGGGATGCATCTGCTGGATTACCTGCAATTCGACAATCTTGTCGCGCTATGCGAGGAGGCTGGCCGCTGGTCGTTCTGCTGCGTGATCGCGCCGCTGCGTCTGGTCCGCGGAACGGGTTCCCCGGTCAACCCGATCGCGATCTTGTGACGCTCGCCGTACTGGGCAGGCAGGTCAGGAGAGGCCGGCGATGCCCTGCCCGATCAGCAGGGCGCCGAAGACGACGAAGAGCACCAGCATGATGGCCGCGTTGTGGCCGGCCAGCCAGGTTCGCCAGCCGTCCAGGATGCCGGCCGCCTTCGCGCCCATGGCAAGGTAGATGACGAGCGGCGCCGCCACCGTGACGCTGCCCATCACGATGAACACGGCGAGCACCCCCGCCTGCTGGCCGCCCGGCAGCCCGGTCTGTGCGATGGACGTAGCCGCGCCGATGGTGAGGACGAGGTTCTTGGGGTTGACGCCGGACAGCGCCGCGCCCAGGCCGAGTGACTTGCCGGGGCCGAAGGTGTCGAGCGCCGTCATCCACTTCGGCACAGGGGCCTGCTCACCCGGGGCGGGACGGCTGCGCCACTGCTTCACCGCGAGCAGCAGGAACAGCACCCCGAGGGTGAGCTTGATGGCATCAGCGGCCGTCGACGGGCCGCTGCTGCCGGACACCCCGGCGGCATTGGCGATGACAAGCACGACCCCGCCGACCACGACGAGCCCGAGTACCCAGCCAGCCACGAACGCCGGCCCGTTGCTGCGCGCCCTGGGCGTGATGAGCACGAGGATGATCGCGATGATCGGCAGCACGCTGATGGCCACGCCGATGGCCAGCGGCAGGATGCCGCCTATTGCCTGACCCATGCCGGCCGCCAGCCCTTCGGTTAGCTTCCCTGGCCGGCTGGCGGGGCAGCGGCATCGGGGGGTGTTGAAAGCGGACGGCGTGCGCCCTGCGGCGTGCCCCGCCGCGGTGAGGGCAGGAATTCCTGCCGGCTGATGCGCCGCCGGAACACGTAGTAGGTCCAGGTCTGGTAGGCGAGCACGAACGGCAGGAAGATGATGACGACGACGGTCATCACCTTGAGTGAATACGCTCCGGACGCGGTGTTATGCACGGTGAGGTTGTACGCCGCGTTGGTGCTGGAGACCATCACGTTGGGATACAGGCCAACGAAGATCGACACGATGCAGGATGCCATGGTGATCGTCGTCGCGGCGAAGGCAAAGCCTTCGCGGTGCTCGTAGACAAGCCAGACGGCGGCAAGGACGGCGAGCACGGCAAGCAGCTCGACCGGGTTGAGCAGGAAGGTGCTGCTGGCGGTCACGTGCGTCCAGATGACGAATGCCAGCACGGCCGCCGCTGTCACCGGGGCCATGCGGCGGGCCAGGTGCCCGGCCCGCTCGCGCATGTCGCCGGTGGTCTTCAGCATCAGGAATGTCGCGCCGTGCAGCGCGCAGATCAGCACCAGGGCGATCCCGGTAAGCAGCGCGTAGGGCTGGAGCAGGTCGATGAACGAGCCGGTGTACTCCTGGCTGGCGTTGATCGGCAGTCCGTGCAGCAGGTCACCGAGTCCCACTCCGATCAGCAGCGGGGCGAGCAGGCTGCCCGCCGTCAGCAGGACATCCCAGGTCCGGCGCCATTGCTCCGCCGCGCGCTTGCCGCGGTATTCGAAGGACACGCCGCGCACGATAAGCGCCGCCAGCAGGAGCATCAGCGCGAGGTAGAGACCGGAGAACATCGTCGCGTACCAGCCGGGGAATGCCGCGAACATGGCGGCTCCGGCCACGATCAGCCAGACCTCATTGCCGTCCCAGAGCGGCCCGATGGTGTTGATGGCGGCCCGGCGGCCTGCCTCGTCCTTGCCGACAACGCCGTGCAGCATGCCGACGCCGAAGTCGAAGCCCTCCAGGACGAAGAAGCCCGTCCACAGGACCGTGATGACAATGAACCAGAACGGGACGAGTCTCATCGTGACCTCAGTACTGGACGGCCGGCACGGCCGCGTCCATATCGGCCTCGGCGCGGGCGGGCGGAAGCTGCTCGCGGGAGTACTTCAGCATCAGCATCAGATCGACCGTCGCGAGCACCCCGTACAGCAGCACGAAGACCACCAGGCTGATCACGATCGATGTGGTACTAACCGACGGCGAGATCCCGTTTTTCGTCAGCATGATGCCCTGCACGATCCACGGCTGGCGGCCGCTCTCGGTCAGCAGCCAGCCCGCGGTGTTCATCGCGAAGGGCAGCGTCGCGGCCCATATCGCCACCCAAAGGAACCGCCGGGACGTGCCGAGCTTCTTGCGCCGGATCAGCCACAGCCCCCACCCTGAGATGAGGAGGACCAGAACTCCCGCGTAGGCCATCACCCGCATCGCCCAGTACTGGATGAAGACGTTCGGCACGTAGTAGCCGGGCCCGTACTGCTGGCTGTACTGGGACTGCAGCGGGTCGAGGCCGGTCACCTTGCCGTTCCAGTGGTTGGTGGCCAGCAGCGACAGCAGGTGCGGGATCGAGATGATTTGGGTCGGCGTGTGGTCATTGTTGCCGCCGCCGATCTGGAACAGCGAGAACGAGCACGGCTGGCAGGTAGTCCACTGCGCCTCGGCGGCCGCGATCTTCATCGGCTGATACCTGGCCTCTATCACCCCGAGCTCATCGCCCACCAGCATGGTGAACAAGATCGCCGGGACCAGGACGACGAGCGCGAGCCTGGCCGACCGGCTGAACACGTCGGCATCCCCGCCGTGCCGCAGCTGCCACGCGGAGACCGCCAGCATCACCCCGCCGCCGGTGACCAGCGACGCGAACAGGACCTTCGAGTACCCCCACACGAACACCGGGTTGGTGAACACCGCCCAGATGTCGTTCAGCTGCGGCTGGTGGGCCTTGTTCAGCGCGTAGCCGACCGGATGCTGCATCCACGAGTTGGCGGCCATGATGAACGCCGCCGACAGCACGGTGCCGAGCGAGACCGCCCAGATCGTCGCCAGGTGCACCCGCCGCGGCAGCCTGTCCCAGCCGAACAGCCACAGCCCGAGGAACGTCGACTCCAGGAAGAACGCGGCCAGGCCCTCCATCGCCAGCGGGGCACCGAAGATGTTGCCCACCAGCCGCGAGTACGCCGACCAGTTCATCCCGAACTGGAACTCCTGCACGATCCCAGTCACCACGCCGATCGCGACGTTGATCACCAGCAGCGTGCCGAAGAACCTGGTCAGCCGCAGGTACTCGTCGCGCCTGCTGCGATGCCACGCCGTCTGCAGCAACGCGGTCAGGAACGCCAGCCCGATCGTTACCGGCACGAAGAAGAAATGGTTGATCGTCACGAACGCGAACTGCCACCGCGCTAGATCGACGTTCGTCATCTACTCCTCCGGTCCTGAAGGCTCCAGGAGTGGCGGTCCCGGGCGCACCGCGGCAGCCGGGGAACAGGTCACGAATTGGTTGCCTGACGGGCCGGCGGCCCGTTCTGCCAAGCGCCGGCACCGGCGGCCGCCGCTGCCCTGGCCTGCGCCCACTTCAGCTTCGCGAGCTCGCTCGGCGGTACCTCCATCTCGCTTATCCAGCGCCGGGTGGCCGACAGCAGGTGGGCGCCGCCGATCGCGAATCCCACCATGGCGAGCAGAGCGCCCGCTCCCACCAGCGCCGTTCCGGTAATCAGCGGGCCGGATCGCAGCTGCGGCCCGGTGCGGCGGTTCTCAGCGTCAGTCATGGCACCGTCCTGAGCGTTGGTGATTTGATCGTTACTGTCGCCGCGCGAAGGTCGCCGGGCATCATCCCTCCGGGGTGATTGCCCGCGCGCGAAGCGGCCGGGGCGGGCCAAGGCGACCAGGAACGAAAGCGCGGCCAGCGAACGGCCGCGACGGCGCCTATTTCCAGGCACTCACCCCGTAGGAGTGATGCACCGCGCGTCCCGCACCGCGAAAGTAGGCCTGTGACCGAACACTATGACGTCATCATCGTTGGCACCGGCGCTGGCGGGGGCACGCTGGCGCACGCACTGGCCCCCTCAGGCAAGCGGATACTGCTGCTCGAACGCGGCAACTTCCTGACCCGCGAGACGGACAACTGGGGTCCGGGCCCGGTCTTCGTGGACGGGAAGTACATCTCACCGGACACCTGGTACGACGCCGACGGCAAGCCATTCCAGCCGCAGGTGCATTACTTCGTCGGCGGGGCCACGAAGCTGTACGGGGCCGCGCTGTACCGACTGCGCCCCGAGGACTTCGGCAGCCTCCAGCACGCCGACGGAGCGTCGCCGGCCTGGCCGCTGAGCTACGACGACTTCGAACCGTGGTACACGAAGGCCGAGTGGCTCTACCAGGTGCACGGCGCCCACGGCGACGATCCCACCGAGGGTCACTGCTCGAAGCCGTACCCGTGGCCGGCGGTCTCGCACGCGCCGCGGGTCCAGCAGATCTCCGACGCGCTGCAGGCGGGCGGCTACCACCCGTTCCATGCGCCGTGCGGCATCCTGCTGGACGAGGCCAACCGGCCAGCCAGCCAGTGCATCCGCTGCGCGTGGTGCGACGGCTACCCGTGCCTCGTGCACGCGAAGGCCGACGCCGACGTCATCGCGGTGCGCCCGCTGCTTGACCGGCCGAACGTGACCTTGCTGGTGAACGCCGAGGCAGAGCGTCTTGAGACCGACCCGGCAGGCAGCACAGTCACCGGGGTGGAAGTAAGC
>WNGH01005309.1_pt1 | contig 14248 bp, 10 predicted proteins | sample 5400631 | NCBI WGS metagenome assembly WNGH01 (sample SAMN13153373, study PRJNA577476) | soil metagenome | isolation source: 115 cm soil or saprolite under Garry oak tree replicate 1 | place: USA:California | collected 2016-06-15
TTTCCTCCGCCACGCGTCGGGCTTCCGTGGACGCGCGCGATGCGCTCTTCGCGAAAGCTGCGCCGGTGCTCGGATCCACGCCCGAGCAGCTCGAGGTCGTGAAGGGCCAAGTTCGCGTGAAAGGCCAGGCTTCCAAGGCTCTAAGCTGGAAGGAAGCCTGCGCGAAAATGGGTGCCGTTCCTATCAACGCCCACGGCAAAAACCTCGGCGGTCGCGATCCGCTGATGAACAGCGGTGTCGGTGGTGTGCAAATGGCCGACGTGTCCGTGGACACCGAGACGGGCGTCGTCAAAATCAACAAGATGGTCGCCGTCCAGGATTGCGGCTTGATCGTTTCGCTAGAAACGGCGGAATCGCAGTGCTATGGCGCGCTGATTATGGGCATCAGTTATGCCCTGTTTGAAGAGAAAGTCATGGACCCGACCAGTGGGCGCATGCTGAACCCCAATATGGAGTTCTATCGGCTCGCGGGCATCGGCGATATCGGCGAGCTTGTCGTTCACATGATGGCCAACAAATACGACAGCCGCGGTGTTGTCGGCCTCGGAGAGCCGCCCGTCATTTCGCCCGGTGCCGCCATCAGTAACGCCGTGGCGAATGCGATTGGCGTGCGCGTGCCCATGCTGCCCCTCACCCCAGCTCGCGTGCTGGCCGCGTTGGGAGAGCAGAAAGGGGAAAACGCATGATTCAGTTCGAGTACGTGAGTCCGAACTCGGTGAAACAGGCGCTTGGCTTGCTCTCCCCTAACTGGGGCGATACCGAGGTCTTCGCTGGTGGGACCGATCTCCTCGGCCTCATGAAGGATTTTGTTCTCACTCCCAAGCGCGTCGTCAATATCAAACACGTTTCCGGCCTGGAGGCGATAAGCACCGAACGCGATGGCGGCGCGCGCATCGGCGCCTTGGTCACACTGGACCGGATCGTCGAGGCCTCGCACATCCGGCAAAACTATCCTGCCCTTGCCGAAACCGTCGCCGATGCCGCCAGTCCGCAAATCCGGAACATGGCTACCCTCGGCGGCAACCTCTGCCAACGCCCCCGCTGCTGGTATTTCCGGAACGGAATGGGCCTGCTGCCCAAGACGCCGGATGGGAAGTCCATGGTCGTCGAGGGCGACAACCGATACCACGCCATCATCGGTAATGAAGGTCCCGCCTACTTCGTAAGCCCCTCAACGATTGCACCTTTGCTGATTGCTTATGGTGCGCGGCTGCGCATCGTGGGACCAGATGGAGAGCGCGAGCTGGCGCTCGAAAAATTCTTCCGCATTCCAGGCTCCGATGCTGAGCGCGAGCATGACCTGAAGCCGAATGAGCTTGTTACTGAGATTCTCCTTCCATCTGCAAAGAGCGTGCGCGCGGCAAATTACGAAGTGCGCCAGAAGGTGTCGTTTGACTGGCCGCTGGCCACCGCGGCCGTCGTCTTGCGGATGAACGGAAGGGCTGTCGAGAACGCCAACATCGTTATGGGCGCGGTCGCACCCGTGCCTTGGGTTTCGCAAGAGGCCGCGCAGGCGATTGCGAACAAAACCGTCGACGAGCAAACTGCCAGCGCGGCCGGAGCGGCTGCCGTCAGTAAGGCTCGGTCTTTAAGCCACAACAACTACAAGGTGAAGCTGGCGGCGGTTGCCGTAAAGCGGGCCTTACTTGTCGCTGCAGGGCAGACGGTGCCTGATCTGTACACCGCTCAAAGAGGAGGTGGGGCATGATTGCGAAACCCGAGCGCCAACGCTTCGACACCAGTCACCCTCACTTGTGTTCCGCGCTTCGCTGGAAGGGGCTCTTCATTGAAGCCGAGCGCGACGCTACTGTGCCGCCCTGCAACGACGGTTTGTTCTGGTGCATGTACACGCAGACATGCATCGGACCAGACGGCCAACTGGCCGAGCCGGGCAACTGCAGCAACACCGTCCGGAAGTGCCATGGCACCGGGAAATGCGGCTGAACCGGAGTACCCAACGGTCAGATTATAATTTTGCGTTTTGACACGGTATTGCGTTTTTCTATGAGAGCATGCAATGGCTCGTCTTATTTCCCAGTGAAACCGTTGTACGAAGTGGCTATACCAAATACTGTGCCGTGCTTCGAAAGGAGGTGGCTGGTCGTGGATTCGCCCGTAGTAAGAACGTAGCACCAATCCGGGAGAATGGCTTCCAAAAGTGATCAAAAAAAAGAAAACGAGGAATAGCCTTTATCGTTTGCCTGGAAGGCAAACTATTCAGCAAAAACCATAAGCCTGGAAGTTTGCGAACGTTTGTTCTCAACGCGTGGAACCGGAATCCGGGTAGTGGGCTACTTAATGGCCTTTGCCGAGGACACCAAGGTGTGCCTCCGACAGAGAAAGATCTTCGAGCCGGAGTTGAAGAACTTCAGAGGAGCGCAGGCCATCGAGCAGCATCAGGGCCGCCATGGCGAGATCACGAAACGTGCGGAAGCTGTTCCAGAAACGGGCGACCTGGCCAGCGCAAAGAGGGACATCAGCTGAGAGTAAAAATCGAGACTTACCTGTGAGAATGAAGCGGAGCGGAATTGCCATTAGCCTGACGCTGGCTCTCGTGGCGGGCAGGGCTGTTGCCACGCATTCGACTCGCGCCAACGCATCTCTAATCCCCAAAATTACAGTCCTTCGCACGCCGCGCGGAGGGATTCAGCCGCAGACCATGCTCGACCGTGACGGCGTGCTGCACATGATTTATTTCAAGGGCGATGCCTCGGCGGGCGACATCGAGTACGTGTGGCGCAAGTCGAGCGGGGAGGATTTCTCTCCGCCGATTCGCGTGAACAGCGAGCCAGAAGGCGCTGTAGCCGTTGGTACCGTACGAGGGCCGCAGATGGCCGTCGGGAAAAACGGGCGTATTTATGTGATCTGGTTTGGTGCACGAGCCCAGTCTGCCGACCCCACCAACAAGATGCCGGTGCTCTTTTCCCGTCTCAACGATTCGCACACGGCATTCGAGCCGCAGCGCAACCTGATGCAATATACGAGGGGTGGTGACGGCGGTCTCTCGGTCGCCGCCAGCACCGGGGGCGAGGTCTACGCTGTTTGGCATGCCATGGGCGAGCAACCAGGAGAAGATCACCGCCGCGTGTATCTGGCGCGGTCCACAAATGACGGAAAGACGTTTGCGCGCGAAGTCCCGATCTCGCCCGCCGCACTAGGCGCGTGCGGGTGTTGCAGCATGCGCGCATTCGCAGACGAGCGCGGTGTAGTCTTTATTCTCTACCGGACTGCAACCGAGCTCATCCATCGGGACATGACGCTGCTGATTTCAACCGACCGTGGAGGAAGGTTCCGCGCCATGACAGTGGGTCCTTGGGAACTGAATGCCTGTCCAATGAGTACAGCCTATCTGAACGAGGGCGGACAGCGAGTTCTTGCCGCCTGGGAGACGGCCGGGCAGGTTTACTTCGACGAGATCGAGCCGAATTCACTCAAGCTTTTGTCGTCCATCGCGGCGCCCGGTGCGAGCGCCAATCGAAAGCATCCCGCCGTGGCGGCGAATTCGGACGGGCAAGTGCTGTTGGCCTGGGCGGAAGGGACCGGCTGGCAGAAAGGCGGATCGCTCGCCTGGCAACTTTTCGATGCAGCGGGAAAACCGATCGGGGCCGAAGGCCGCGCGACGGGGGTTCCTGTTTGGGGCTTATCCAGTGTGGTGGCAGACCGTCAGGGGAACTTTACGATTGTGTATTGATTCATTTCGGACTGGCGGTCAGAGGTTGCTCATGCCGGGCGCGTTCGATAGCCTCTGGATTCTTCAATCGAATGGAATGCGGATTCTGTTGAAAGCCCGATATGAATCAGCGCGGAAGCGACAATCATCTAGGAACGCCCGATTCCGGCGGAGTTCTTTGTTGACCGCAAAGCGCGCGCGGATTTCTCGCACTGCAGTTTTGGAGTTCCCGTTGTCAACGGCCAGCCAACGCCGCAACTCGACCGCAGCCAGTTCTCGCCGATGGCCAAGGCGATGCTGGCGGACCCGGCGCTTCTGCCCACTACCAATGATCCAACGGAATGTTTTCCAGGCTGGGTTCGCAAGATGAAACCGTGAAGGCGACCGTCGTGAAGTTGGACCACAGGTTCTCTGACAAACAGTTGGTTTTCGTGTCGATGTTCCGAATGGACAATCAGATCCGTAATCCCTTGGTAGGCATTCAGTTTGGCTCTCCTGCGCCAGCAGGCGAAGGCACGAGTTCCTGTCAGCACAGTGTGGCGGCTTATGCTTTGAACGATACCTACGCGCTTAGTCCAACGATGTTTAACAATCTGATCATTGGAATCACCAACCTCAACGCCGGGCCGATACGCGACTGTGAAGGAGAAACTGAACTGGCAAACCTTGGGAGCGGCGGTGGTGCCCGACGCCGATGTCCCGGCCACCAAGGTCGGAATATTCATCAATGGATGGGGAAGCAACCGGACCACGATCTGGGGAAATTTGAAGTCGAGCCAGGTGCTAATAAGCGCGCCCATTCCTAAATTCTCCGGACCGTACTTTGAAACGTCGCACCGAGAACATTCGTTGTTTGGTGAATGGCCAATGATCCAGCGTCTTGAAAACTAAGGAACCGTTGCTGCGATCCATGGCCATAGAGTTTTTGCCCAACAGGGCATTATTATTCTAATCGTCGCTAGACACGTGATCAGGCGATTTCTGCTCGGAGGCTTCCTTGCGCGTAAAATTCATTTACCGACTCGTGCTGCTATTCTGCGCCTTTTGGGTTACTTGCTATTCTTTTGCCCAATCCGTCCGCGTGCCCGCGGTTCCTCTCTTAACGCATGACCCGTACTTCAGCGTCTGGTCCATGAATGACAAATTGACAGACGGTCAAACTCGTCATTGGACTGGCACAGTGCAGCCATTGATCGGGCTGCTAAGGATTGATGGAAAGAGTTTTCGGTGGATGGGTACCTGGCCCCAGTCCATTCCCAGTATTGGGCAGACTGCTCTAGAGGTTACCAGCACACGCACGACATACCGCTTTGAAGAGGCTGGCATCCGATTGGAAGTTGCATTCCTTTCTCCGCTACTGCCTTTTGACTTGGATGTTATGGCCCGCCCCATTAGCTATGTCACGGCGACGATTATAGCCACGGACCGTGCTTCACACGATGTTCAACTCCTGTTCGGAGTATCACCAGTGTTGGCGACGGACACTCCGACGCAGGAAGTCCTGTGGTCCCGTTCGCGACTGAGAGGAATGACGGTTCTCCGCGCGTCTGATTTTCAGCAGCCAATCCTAGAGAAAGCTGGCGACAACTTGCGGATCGATTGGGGTTCGGTGCTGCTGGCGGTCCCAGACCAGTCGGGGGCCAGCGCCGCCACGGAGGCGAGGGAAACTGCACAGTCAAACTTCGCAGCGGGCAAACCGTTTGTGAGCGATGACCTCGATATGCCACGGCGTGCCAGCGAAGGAGCCCTTCTAGCTGTCTCGTTAGATTTCGGCCACGTGGGCTCAGAATCAGTTTCGCGGCACATCCTCGTCGGTTACGACGATCTCTATTCCATTGAGTATTTGAAACGGTGGATGCGTCCGTACTGGCGCCGAAAAGGTATGACTATAGGCGAGCTCCTCGAGACCGCAGAACGCGAGTATTCGGCAATCGACCGGCGCTCGCGAGAATTCGATGAGCTACTGGCCACCGACCTGCGGCAGGTCGGTGGTGAAGCATACGCCGACCTGGCGACCGTTGCTTTTCGGCAGACGATTGCTGCTCACAAGCTGGTCGTGGATGTTGATGGCCAGCCCATGTTGTTTCCGAAGGAAAACTTTAGCAACGGTTGTATCTCGACCGTGGACGTGATCTATCCTTCTTCACCGTTTTTCTTGCTCTTTAACGCCGAACTTTTGAAGGCGGAATTGCGTCCGTTGATGGAGTACACGCGAACCGGGCGCTGGCGTTTTCCGTTCGCACCACACGACCTCGGCACATATCCCAAGGCCAACGGGCAGGTGTACGGAGGCGGAGAACGCACAGAAGAGAATCAGATGCCGGTTGAAGAGAGCGGTAACCTGCTTTTGATGTTCACCGCGCTGGCCAAGGTGGAGGGCAATGCCGACTTCGCCAACCGCTATTGGGCGGAGTTACAACAGTGGGCGGAATATCTTCGACAAGAGGGGATGGATCCAGCCAATCAGCTTTCCACGGACGATTTCTCTGGCCACCTCGCACATAACTCGAATCTGTCGATTAAAGCGATCCTGGCCCTGGCAGGCTTCGCAACTTTAGCGGACAAGACGAACCGCAGGGCCGAGGCCCTCGAATATCGCGACGTGAGCCGAAACATGGCCGAGAGATGGGTGCAGTTGGCGGGGGACGGTGATCATTTTCGGCTCGCATTTGATAAGCCTGGAACGTGGAGTCAGAAATACAATCTTGTGTGGGATCGCATAGTCGACCTCCACGTATTCCCGCCCAGCGTTGCACGGACGGAGTCGCAGTTTTACCAGGCTCACCTGAATGAATTTGGGTTGCCACTTGACAACCGAAGCGACTATACCAAACTGGATTGGGAAGTCTGGACGGCCACGCTCGCGGACAACCGGCAGGAGTTCGACCGCATCATGGCTCCCCTCCAGCGATTTCTCAGGAAGACTCCAAGCCGGGTACCTTTAACAGATTGGTACTGGACAACTGATGGAAAACAACAGGGATTCCAGGCGCGGTCTGTCGTAGGCGGCGTCTTCCTCCCGATGCTTGCGAATCACGAAATGTGGCGAAAGTGGGAGAGCGGCCACGAGAAATAGTTCCTCCAACTAGAACCACGCCCGGAATGAGCCCTCTGAATCAATTTGAGGCACGGAAGGCGCTAGACAGATACGTTCGCAAGGAATAGCCTTTATCCCAATTTATCGCCATGCGCTAAATTGCCTGCCCACACCGTCCAGAGCGAGCCGAACGCGCTCTTGAGTTGTCAACAAGTTAGCGGCGAGCCGGGGCGCAACCACCCATCTTGAAAACCGTTAGACTCGAAAGGGTCTGGGGGGTTCGAATCCCTCCTCCTCCGCTTATCACCACGGTGCGGAAAACCGCTAGGATCGAAAGCGTCTCGGGGTTCGAATCCCTCCCTCCGGCACGAGTTCAACATTGGCTCTGTCTCCTGGATAAGTGCCATCTTCCTGTCGCGACCGTCTCTCTCTGTCAGCCAGGGCTGGAATCACAGCGGCACAGACTACCATCACAAAGACCCCTAACGGAAACCGTGGCGATGCGGTTCCGGCACAGAACACAGTGTGTGTGCAGTTTTATTGGCAATCGGAGAAATGCGGCTTTAGCGGAGATTGAAAAGATCAGGTTACTTCCGCAGCAGAATGTTTCCCAGCCAGGGAACCGGCAATGCACCCTGGTCCAGGGCGCGGTCGTGGAAGTCAGCGAGCGTGAAGTCCTTGCCTTTGGCTGCTTCATAGGCGCGGCGCAGGCGCCACCATTCGCTGGCACCCACGTAATAAGTCGGCAACTGGGTTGAACTAAGCTTGGCCCGCTGCAATTTGCCCTCGGCCTCGGCGCGGGTCTGGAAAGCGTCGTTCATCATGAACGACATGGCCTGGTCGTCCGTCATTTTCATGGTCTGCATGCGGACATCGAGGATGGCATTGCCGACGCCGCGCAGCCAGACTTTCAGGTAGCTGATGCGGTAACGCGGATCGTGGTCGGCAAAACCCTGCTGCATCATGACTTGGGCGATGTACTCGGCCCAGCCTTCGCCGTATGCTCCGTTGCCGAAGAGGCCGCGGGCGAGGCGTCTGGTTACAGGCTGGATTTCGTTGGCGTGCTCGGCCTGCACGTAGTGGCCGGGCAGCGCCTCGTGAATGGTGAGCCATTTCAACACCCAGTTGTTGTACTCGCGCAGCTTCGACTCGGCCCTGTCTTCGGGCGTCTTCGGATCGATGGGCGTAATCCAGTACTGGGCCTCGGCGTTGGGATCGAGCGGCGGGGCAGAGTGGAACCCAGCGACCGAGTAGATGCCGCGCATGAAGGGCGGCGTCGGGATAACCTTTAAGTTGTCGCGCGATTTTAGCGAGACGATCTTCTTATCGATGATGAATTGCCGGATGCTCGCCAGATCGTCTTTCACCGTCTGCACCAAGTCGTCGCGCTTAGGGTGATCATCGGAAATCCTCTGCAGCACCTCACCGATGACCTTGTTCTCGCGTTCCTGCGCGCTGAGGCTCGCGTGGTCGCCGTGATCGGGGAAGTACTGCTTGTGCAGGGGCAGGGCGATCTGGAGCATTTCGGCGCGCGTCTTCTTGAGTTCGTGTTCCGCATCGGCGAGGACCTGGTCGGAGCTGACCGGGGTTTCCATGACCAGGCGGAATTTTTCTGCATAGAGCTCTTTGCCTAGGCGCCAGGTACGATCCGTCTTGCGCTTCGCCAGATCGTCCTGAAGCCAGCGGGAAAAATTCTTGAGCGCTTCGACAGCCGGAGGCGCGACTTTATCGAACTGGGCTTTCAATTTCGATCCCGGGGGTATGGCAGGGGCAATGGTGTTCTCGATCAGATCAATATTGCCGTCGTTTTCCTCGATGGCCACCTTGATGAAGATGGGGTCGGCATCGACCAGCTGGCTGCGCGCCTGGTCGAGGAAGTGCGGGCTCGCGGCAATCCGGGAGAGGATGTCGCCGAGGCGGACGTCCTCTGGCGCAAAATCATCGGTGAGCGGCTGAAAGAGCGCCCCGCCCAGGAGCTCCACGTAGAACGTGGGGTTGTGCTTGTAATTCTGGATGCGGTCCAATTCGAGCAGCGTGAGGGCAATCTGGTCGTCGATCAGCTGCCAGTCGGCGGCGTCCTCGACGCCGAGTGAGGCAATGGGGGTCTCGGTGCGGAAGCGCTCACGCCACTGCGCATTGACGCGGCGCTGTTCCGCCACGCCCGCGGCACTCATGTCGTCGAGCAGGGCATCGAGCGCCATGGTCTTGCCGGTCTTGGGATCGACGTGATGATGGTACCCGGCCTGGGAGGCCGCGGAGGGCGAAAGCGCCAGCGTCTCGTGAATGAACTCTTCACTGAGCTTGGCGAATTTGGCGTTAGCATCGCCGGATGAATGGAAGGTCTCGGTCATGAGGACACCAGAGAGTAGAACCCAGGCTGGGACGGACAAGAGTTGCATGGTGCCTCGATTCTGGCGGCATGCGGAAAAACTCAGTCTCGCATCTTAGGTTGCGCCCCGAGGCAAGTCAACGAAGACAATCCGCTCGCGAGCCAGGACTGGCGCAGCCTGGGAGATTCTCCAGACGCTCTAAGCCTGCGTTGCCTCCGTTCGTGATAGTGATTCATCGAAGGGAGGCGGTTGCCCTCAGGAAGCCGGAACTCATCCTAGTTGAAACGCAGGCTGCGCCCGGAATCCATCGACGAGTGGAAAACTGTTCGGCGTATGACAGACCACCGCGCCGCTAGCCAGTCGTGATCTTGCCCACAACTTTGCGCACCAAATCGAGATTCACCGCGTCACCATCCGTCGACAATTCGGTCCACTTTGCTTCGAAGAGCTCGATGTGGCCTTCCACAACTCGTATCTGGCCACCTACCTGGATCCTATCCTTTCGAACTCGCCAGCACGAAAAAAAGGATTCCATTGAGCATACTTTTCATGGCCTAGTACCGATGAATAACCCGATGACGGAGTTGGAAAGTCCCTACTAAGTTGCCTCACTCCAAGCTCTTATCAAAAAGTGTCTAACGTGGCAGCAGACTTGCCACACTTCATCGTCGGTGACTTCTTTCGGGCTCCACGCAGTTAGCCAAGGGGCTAACCGCCAGCAACTCAAGGGAACTTTTCAAAGAACTGCTCACGGGTGTGGAAGGAAGGATTTTGTGAGAGAACCACCACAATCTGAGGCTGACCACATGCCTGAAGCCGAGGCCATTCGACTTGCGCTGCAAGGCAACGTTACGGCATTTGAAAGGCTCTATCGATTGCACAGCCGCCGAGTCTTTACTCTGTGTGTTCGCATGTTGGAAAACTCGGCGGAAGCCGAAGACTTGACCCAGGAAACCTTTCTGACTGTCTTCCGCAGGATTCACGCGTTTCGCGGCGAAACCTCATTTTCCACTTGGCTGCATCTCGTAACCGTGACTGTCGTGCTCCTGCACATTCACAACAAGATCGTCGCCCAAACGTCTCGGGAGGAAACCACAGACAGGACGGAGGAAACTCAAGCCGGTGGTGTGGAGTTGGACGATGCCGACCTGTACTTGAACAACACCCGGGATCGCCTCGGTCTCCAGAGGGCTATCGATCAGTTGCCCCCCGAATTCAAGCCGGAATTTGTGCTCTACGACAACGAAGGCTACGCACACAAGGAGATTGCCGATAGGCGCGGGCGCTCGACGGGCACTTCAAAGTCGCAACTGCACAAAGGCCGGCGGCGCCGCGAACGGTCTCAGAAAGGCCAAAACAACCGTTCGCCAGGAAAAACTCGCTCTGCCAATTGCTTTACCTTCGGGTCTGTGCCGCCCGGCAATCATCCCCCGGCCCGTGGCAACAACATTGTTCCATTCAGACGCAAAAGAGACGCAGCCATCGGTGATTTGAAAAGTGAAATCGATGACTCGACTGCAGACGCTGGCGCAGTTCTTAAGTAAGAACCAGCCTCGGCTGAAGAAACCATATTCCTAAGGAGACAATATGCGGTTCCTTTCAGATCTGTCTTGGTTGGTCGTTGGTACCGTCGTTGCAGCCTTCTTCATCGAGCTCTTTGTCAGTCTCAGGGCGGTCAACAAAGCGCCGGACTGGCAAGAGCCTGACGACAATGAGTCCCGGGGTCACTGACATGGATCGGGCCGCTGCTGGCGTTCGCAGGGAGTAAATCTCGCTGGACGCTGATGCCGTCCCCGATCAGAAACTCGTGGAGCCACGCTCGCCGGAGTACCGCAGCGAAGACGCGGGCCTCGCCAGCGGAGGCAATTGCTCCTCCGAAGCTTCTCGTCGACGGCGATCTCCTCAATTTGAAGAGCGCTGCGGCCAACGGACTAACTGGAACTGGGGAGGGGACCCCACGGAGCCCATAAGGGGAGTTGGGGAATGACTCGAGTGGAAGACCAAGGGCTGATCCGCAACAGAAGGAGCATTCCATGTCGTCCACGGCAAACCAACAACGGGCTCGAAAATCCTGCGAGTGGCTTGAATCTCCGAACCTATTTCTCTCCACAGCTTTGCTCCTCCTCCTCATCTTCCTGTTTTGGCCGCCAGTAGCACGAGCTCAATTGCTTTCTCCCTCTCCCCACTCGTCGGGAACCATTTCCGGCACCGTTCTCCTTGCCGAAGAAAATCGTCCGGCCGGAGGGTTGCGCGTGCAAGTGAAGTCATTCGCTGGCGGCTTGGCCTCGACGGCTGTCACCGACGCATTCGGCCGCTTTCAGGTCTCCGGCCTGCGCTCCGGGACCTATAACCTGGTCATCGAGGAGCGGGGCTTCGAGCCGGTCGAAGAAACAGTGCAGCTAGGCGGGTTCTCGCCCGATTTGTTGCTTTACTTGAAAAGAGCCCAGGCATTTCGCACCAGTCAAACAGGTTCCAGTGTTTCGGTGCGAGAGCTGAAGATACCGGCCAAGGCGCATCAAGCTTTCGACAAAGGATTGGAGCAACTGAAGAAGAATGACCCGGCCGGTAGTCTAGCGCGCTTTGCGCAAGCCGCTGCAGCATTCCCGAACTATTATGAGGCTTACTATCACATGGGCGTGGCGGACATGCAGCTGGGCCGGAAGGAGGAGGCCGAGCGTGCCCTCGAAACGGCAATTGATTTGAGTGAGGGCCACTACCCTCCGGCCCAATATGCCTTGGGTGTGCTCTTCTGCCAGCGAAGAGAATTTGCTGACGCGGAGAGAATTATCCGTAGAGGACTGGAACTGGATGGGGCTTCCTGGACCGGCCATTATTACTTGGCCGCGGCGGTTTATTCCCAGAACCGCTTAGAAGAGGCTGAGAAAAGCGCTCATGAAGCCATTCTGCGGCGGCCTGATTTTCCTTTGAGCTATTTGTTGTTGGCGAAAATCCATCTCCGCAAGCGCGACTATGGAACGCTGCTGGACGACTTGAATACCTATCTCAAGCTCGAGCCAAATGGCCCTATGAGTGGCCAGGCTCGTCAGATGAGGGAAGCGGCCCGTGCGGCTCTTTCTAAATCCGAAATTGTCCAGGAACCTGTCGCGGTCGAGCGGTGAAGGAATCTCAAATCACACTGGTTTCGCTTCTTGCCAGATGAATGTCGAGCTAGGAATCCTCTCCCTCCAGGGAGACGAGGGCGTCAAAACTACTTTGCCTGGAAGGTGCGCATGCGAGAAAACGCCGCGGCGCCGCTTTGCGCTTGTGCCGGAGGCTTGCCCTAATCCAGATCCAATCTGGCGGGGGCCGCAGTCAAGTGCAGCTCCCTGGGATACAAGATCCGTTTTTCGCCAGGAAACGGTTTGGAGAAGTTCGTATTCGCATACCAGATCGCGTGGTCGAGCAGGTTCGGGTCGGCGATGTCCGGTTTCTGATCAGGTCCTTGTGGGAAGTAGCGTGCGACTTCCTTCTGCCAGGCCTTTTGCAGTTTGTTGCTGGCGGCGGCGTTTAGTGTGTCGAGCGGAATCTGATTGGGAATAAAACTGTAGGGAGTTTGATCGGGCCTGTCCGTAAAGGCGTCACTCATGGGTGCAGCCAGCTGGTCGTGCTGGTTCATGGGGGGAAGGCCGAGGAGTTCCTCGATGGTGCGGACCATGTTGATTTGCGTGTAGTAGGTGTGATTCACCTGACCGCGCTGAATGTAGGGGCTCACGATATAGGCCAAGGAGCGGTGACCATCGACGTGATCGACACCCGCCTGGGGATCGTCCTCCACAAAGAAGAGCGCCGTGTTTGACCAGTACGGGCTGTGGCTGACCGCGTCCACTAAACGGCCAACGGCGAGGTCGTTATCGGCAACCTGCGACGCGGGAGTGGGATCCCCGACGCTGCCGCCGCTGGTGTGATCGGTGCACAAGGTCATCACGATCAGGTTCGGCAGATTCTTATTGATAACGTATTGTTGGAATTCAGCGAGAAAGACATCCAGGCGGTATTGATCCGGAATGCCGGTATTGAAAATGGGAAAGGCCGGATTGATGTGTTGCGCCACGGAGGGGACATCAGCGACGGCATGGAAGGTGCCGACCGGGACATGCAAAGAACCGGTCTTCTTGCCTTCCAGAATCAGAGAATCGTTGTACCAGTCCGTCCAGGTTCCGAACGGCTGGCCGGCCGGGCCGACGAAGGAAGGAGCGTATTCGCCGTACATGCGCACCGTCAGACCGTGCGCCAAAGCATCCGTCCAGAGGAATCCGCTAGGTGCATAGACCAGGCTGTCGCCCCCATTGTAGGGGTAGCTGCGATTGAAGTCGGTGAACTGCTTTTCGATATAATCCGGCGCAATGGCCTGATCCGTCCACTGATGGCCGTCGGCAGACAGGACGCCCGAATCATAGAAGTTGTCAAACAACACATACTGATCGGCGAGAGCGTGGTGGTTCGGAGAAACTTGGGCTCCGAACTGCACGAGCGACGGATCACCATTGCCAAGCGGCACATCGCCAAGAACCTGATCATAGGTGCGGTTTTCCTTGATGACATAAATCACGTGCTTGATGGGGTGGTGCTCACCGAAAACCAGTGGCCGGTTAGTTTCGGCGGACTCGCCGCGTCGATCCCAGCCGTTATTGGCAGCGACCTGGGCATGGTAGGTGGCGAAACCACTGGCGTTGGGTAGCGGAACAATGGAAACGCTCCCGACAAAGCTGTGCGTGTTTTTGCAGCTAGGGTTCCCGGTATTGGGGACGACTGAGCCTACGGCCGTTCCTTTGGTGTTGGCAACGATCAAGCGCTCAGGCAGGCTGCTGCCTGTACCGGACTGCTCCGCCGTCTGCGCGGCCGCAACAGCCACATAGGACGGATACCAGGCCGTGGGGACAAATCCCTCAAATACTAAGTCCTGGTCTTCGCTCCAGCGATAGAGTGCGATCGCGTTGTTTGCGCCCAGGCTAACCGCCAGCTCGTTGCGCGAGGTGAGCGCAAGCCCGTTCGGGGAACTACCCAGGGGGGCATCGGGGAAGGTCTGGATTCGCAGTGTCTCGGTGACTTCGTTCCTGGAAGGATCGATCACGGAAATGGAGTCGCTGTTGCTATTGGCAACAAAAACGAGACCATGCGCCGCCAGAATCGCAGTCGGCTGAAGCCCGACGGCGATGTTCTTCATTACGGCATTCGTTTGTAAGTCGATGACGCTTACTGTCCCGGTGGTGG
>WNGH01003902.1_pt1 | contig 14237 bp, 11 predicted proteins | sample 5400631 | NCBI WGS metagenome assembly WNGH01 (sample SAMN13153373, study PRJNA577476) | soil metagenome | isolation source: 115 cm soil or saprolite under Garry oak tree replicate 1 | place: USA:California | collected 2016-06-15
CAACGCAGCCACGATCGAGATGAGTTTGGACCGTGCGGCACTGTCGTTTGAGTGGCGATTCATAGGACTCCCCGATGGAAGAACCCGGCTCACACAGCGAATCATCTTGCAGGGCGACAAGGTCGATATATACCTTTCGCAGGTGAAGGCTACGTTCACGGCAAACATCCCTGGCGGAATGAATAAGCTCGCCACAGCGATGGCAAACGCTCATCCAAATCGTAAGAGCCAATCTGATTAACGCCGAATGAACCGGGCAAGCGGAATCCGCCACGAAAGCTGAATCGGCACATGTCGGGTTTTGCGACATACAGGAGTTAGACACAACGTTACTTAGTCGCCGCGTGGTGGTCGAAGCTGATGACCCGCGTGATTTTCCAGGCACCGTCTTTGTATTGCCAGAGATGAATGAACTTCCCTTCGCCAACGCGCTCCGTGTCCTCATGCCCCGGGTGGTGAAAACGATGAACACCCATTTCGACCGCGCCATAACCCTTCATGGGATACACCTGGAGCGTCCCTGCAACGAGTTCCCGGGTCACCTTGCCGCAGATATTCTTCCTTACGCTATCCGTCAAATCTGCTTTGCCCAGGGTTACGCCACCCTGGTCGTGATAAAACTCCACATTGTCGGCCATGAATGATGCGAACCTTTCCAAATCGCACCGGTTATAGGCATCGAACAAGGCGGTATCAAGCGCCGCGATGGCTTTGTCGAGTTCCACCTGGGAACTAATGTTTTCCAGCGCCGGGACTGCCTGAGCACCGGCCCGCACGCACCACAAAGCGAATACAGAGAACATCAAAAGCATTCTTGCCGTAATGAAAATTTTCTTCATGAGACTCCCTTTTCCGCCGGTGTGTAGAACACAAGGATATACGTCATGCCGGGACAGGAAGTTCCCCTGCATGGTTAACGCATTAGCGGCGTTTCCGACGTATCGGTGATACAAAATAGCCTGAAGCCGGTCCCTTCTGGAGGCTATGAAATGATCGAACGGATTGCAGAAGCGTCGCCGCGTTTCAAGGCCAGGATTGCCGGTGTCCTTTCTTTGTTCAGATTACTGACGGCAGCATTCACCGAGCTCTTCGTTCGCGGCAGCTTCAATATCGCAGGAGGCCTCATCGCGCTCGCGGCATGGTCTCTGTGACGTTGCTCCTCTATGACATCTTTAAGCCGGTGAACAAGGGCGTATCTTTGCTCGCGGCGTCCTTCAACCTGGTGGGATTCACCTTTGGGGCTCTTCGATGGAATCCTCGGGGGCGTGGACGTCTGGCCCTCGGCATCCTCGGGCAAGAATCGGTAATGCCGTGGCTCCTGGTGATGGGCGTGAACGAACAACGATGGAAGGAGCCGGCCAGCACAGCGGTCGAGTGACGAACCACTCGAAGTAAGGGACCTGGTAAAAAACGACGTTCCCGTCAATGTGGAATCCGTCGCGGATCCTGGCCGCTCAAATGGACGTGAACTTATCGGGGCTTAGCCCATCGTTGCTAGATGCCTAGTGATCAGCGCGATATAGAGCTGCAGCAGATAAGCCACGAACATATCGAACGAGAAGGGCGCTGTGACGCGGTCTGTCGTTCAAGAAGGCGTCACCGCGAAGAAGGTGCGCGACCTGTAGCGGCCGCGGCGCGAGACAAAACGTAGGACTGGATCGCTCGCACTTGATCACGGTTGAGCGCGTCTTTAAACGACGGCATACCCTGTTGCTCGCGAGCTCCCCGCAGCACGATGGACTCGAATTGCCGGTGTGTTTCCGCGGAGGTATAGCGGAGGTCAGGAACGCTGGCACCGGCGACTGCAATTACGCCGTGACAATACCAGCAGTACTTGCCATAGAGGATCTGGCCTTCATGCACGGTGGCTGGCGTGGCACGCATGTGGATCGCGGCTGAGGGAGGCCCGTTATGTTTGAAGGGTGGAACGTCCAGTTTTGCGTGCCCACCAATGGCAAAGGTAAGGATGCGGCCAAAGCCCGGCTTGAACGGCCCCGTCCCAGGAGCATTGACTAATCCAGCCGCACCGCCCCATCCGACCATTAGGGTAAGGTGCTGGACGCCGCCCACGAGATAGGTGACGGGCGGAGCCATGATACCGGTGCCGGCGTCGAACTCCCACAGTTTCTTTCCGTCCGTCGCACGATAGGCGCAGAGCATCCCATCAGCGCGGCCCTGGAAGACGAGGTTACCCGCGGTGGCGAGCACTCCGCCGCTCTCGACGACGGGAAAGCTGACGCGCCAGACCTCGCGTTGTTCGACAGGGTTCCACGCGATCAGATGACCGGTTGGAGGAGGAGAAGACAACAACTTGGCCAAGACCGGACCTTCGTAGCCAGGATCGTTGCCGATGTTCACAAGCGTAGGATTCGACTTCCAGCCCTTCTCCGGAGCGTGTAGTGCTGTGTCTCCTTCTCTCGCCGGCACGTAAACAAGACCTGTCGCGGGATGGAACGCCATCGGATACCAGTTATGGGCCCCAGCAGGTGAGGGGGAAACGAGCACGGGACGCAGGCCGTCATAGGCGGTGGCCGATTCCAGAGGATGGCCGGTCTTGGGGTCAATCCCGGTGGCCCATGTGATTGTATTGACGAAGGCCTTTGCCGAAATGAACTGGCCTGTCTGGCGGTCGAGGACGTAGAAAAAGCCGTTTTTCGAGGCTTGCATGACGACTTTGCGAGTACTGCCATTGATCGGCAGATCCGCCAGAATCAGGGGCTGTGTGGCGTCGTAGTCCCAGTTGTCCCCTGGCGTTGGCTGAAAGTGCCACACCAACTCACCGTCGCTTGCGCGGAGCGCCAATATGGAGGCCAGGTACAGATTGTCGCCTCCACCCGGGCTGCGAAGATCGCGATACCACGCGACACCGTTGCCTGTCCCCGTATAAACCAGATCGAGATTGGGATCATAGGCTATGGTGTCCCACGGCGTGCCTCCGCCACCAGCGATCCACCACTGTCCGTGCCAAGTTTTGGCGGCACTCTCCAGTGCTTTGGACTCGAATCCCTTCGCGGGATCGCCCGGCACGCTGAACGTGCGCCAGGCTAGCTTCCCGCTTTCCGCATCGTAAGCGGAGATATATCCCCGGACGCCAAACTCGGAGCCCGCGTTTCCGATGAGAACCATACCTTTGGCGATGCGTGGAGCGCCGGTAATCGCATAGGGCTTGGATTGGTCGACGGTGATTACGTCCCAAACGGGGTTGCCCGATTTGGCGTCCAGAGCGATGAGCCGACCATCAAGCGTGCCGAAGTATACCTTGCTGTGGTACAAGGCGACTCCTCGATTGACAACGTCGCAACAGATCGTGCGGACGCGGGCACGAGGCACCTTAGGATCAAAGGTCCATAGGATTTCGCCTGTCTTGGCGTCCAGCGCATACGCCATGCTCCACTCACCCGTTGTGTAGATCACGCCGTTCGAGACGAGTGGCGTTGCTTCCAAGCCGCGGGTCGTGCCGAGCTCGTGACTCCAGACCAAGCCGAGCTGGCCGATATTCTGCTCGCTGATTTGGTTTAAGGGGCTGAACCGCTGCTCATCGTAGGTCCGTCCATGCATCGTCCAGTCGGCCCCGTCGCTGGGTGGCTTTGAAGGACTGGACGACCTGCAAGCACTAAGGGTCAGGACAAAAGACCCTACGAGTAGAAGGAGGATGTTGAAGCGCATGTTCACGACGATCGTGTGGTTGCTCACATTTTTACTGACGAGACATGACTCGCAACACACTGCCACTTTCCGCTCGGCATCTTCACCCACGTATCAGTCCAGCGCTCGCGTGCATTGAGAGGCTTTCACGACGCATCCGTGCTTTTACCTGAGAAGCGGCCCGTCGCGATGGCAGTGTCGCCAAATACCGCTACCTTCACATCTTCGTACTCGGCACTGTCATATTTGGTGGCCACGTTTTAGTTAAAACATGGACGGAGAATTAGTGAAATGTGGCTGCAGCATAGGCCTGCCAGGATTCCTTGTCAAGCGGACGGCACTAGACGGCACTGAGTTCACTGAGTTTTAGAAATGTTCCCTTTTCCTGTTCTGGTTCTTCGATCTTTCGTGGAGTACGGTGGAGGCGGCACAAGAGAATCCCAGAATTGCACCCACGATATTCCCCAAGAGACCGTACAAAATCTCGGCGGCCATGATTTTTTCGACGTGTTTATGTTTTTCGTTGCAGTTGCGTCGCGGGTTCTCTCGAAAGGGTTGATGATTCCACTTGGCCGGAAATAATCGACTTGCCGGGACTTAGCCGTACGGTCCTACAATAAGTCTCGAGTAGCCTATCCTCCCAGAACCTCGTCTGTCACTTCCCAGAATACTGATTTTTGGATACGGTCCTCGGCGAAGCGCAGACTGCAACCCCTTAGCTATAATATCTCCTGCTCTGAGCCGAAGTGAAGTGATCGGCCATGCGCTTTATAACGGCAAGTCCTCGCCCCTCACACGCACACCTGTGCGGCCATGGCTACATCGCCCGAGGAAGCTATCAACTGCCTTCCGGATTCCCAATATCATTCGCGACGTGCCTGTGATGAATGTAGTACGCTCACGCCGACAGGGGAGAAGCGGCATGAGATTAATCGTGAGAAGGCATTTCGTCGGGGTCGCGTCCGCGACAATTTTTTCGCTGGCGGCCAATGTGCAGGCCGCGCCGGCGCCACAATCTGCGGGAGAAAAATTCGAGGCGTCGTTTCCCGCATCGGCGCATGCCGGACCAATCACTGGACGCGTTTTTGTCATGATTGCGAAGAAAGAGGCACCGGAGCCGCGAATACAAGGTGGAGGATTCGGGGACATGCCTCCGATCTTCGGTTCCGACGTGAACGCATTAGTGCCCGACAGGGCTGCCATCATTGACAACGCCACGCCCGGTTATCCGCTGAGGAGTCTGCACGAGATCCCTGCGGGCGAATATTACGTGCAAGCGCTTCTGAACATTTATACTGAATTTCATCGTTCCGATGGGCACACGATCTGGGCGCACATGGACCAGTGGGAAGGCCAGCAATTCAACATCTCGCCTGGAAACCTGTATAGCGAAGTCCAGCGGGTGCATTTGGACCCGGCGGCCGGTTACGACATTCGATTAAGCTTGACGAATGTAATTCCACCGGTGCAGATGCCTGCGGACACGCCGTGGGTCAAGCACATCAAAATCCAGAGTGAAATGCTCACCAGATTCTGGGGCCATCCAATTTACCTAGGCGCGATTGTGCTCCTGCCGAAAGGCTACGATGAGCATCCCAACACGCACTATCCTGTGATTTATGAGGAAAACCATTTCAGTCTCCGGCCACCGTTCGGATTTTCCACCGAGGATGAATCGATCAGCGCCGGGCGGCGTGCGCAACTGGCCGACCTAAACCGCGAGACGAGCTACGAGTTTTATCAGTCGTGGAATTCCGAGAATTTTCCTCGCATGATTGCGGTTACGTTTCAGCACCCGACTCCGTATTTTGACGACTCTTATGCAGTGAATTCGGTGAACAACGGGCCCTTTGGCGATGCGCTGATTAAGGAGATGATTCCGTACCTCGAAGCGCATTTCCGGATGATCCCCAAACCGTTTGCGCGTGTGCTCACGGGCGGCTCAACGGGCGGGTGGGAATCGCTCGGCGTACAGGTTTTCTATCCGGACTTCTTCGGTGGGACATGGACGCTTTACCCCGACCCAATCGATTTTCGGCGTTATGGGCTTTCGAACGTATACGAAGACGAAAACGCGTTCTTTGAGCCGGAACATACCTGGCAGCAAGCGCCTCGCTACATAATGCGCAAGTCCGACGGCCAGCCGGAGGTTACGGCGCAGGAGTTAAGCCAGCACGAAGACGTATTAGGCAGCCATGGACGTTCGGGGCAACAGCTGGAGATTTGGGAAGCAACTTACGGACCGGTAGGCGAGGATGGCTATCCAAAGCCGTTGTGGGACAAGCAGACGGGGAAAATCGATCACAGCGTGGCACTTTACATGCGCGACCACGGTTACGATCTGACCTACAACCTCAAAACCAATTGGGCCACTCTTGGGCCAAAGTTGCGAGGAAAGATTCATGTCTACGTCGGCGACATGGACAATTTTTACTTGAACCTGGCGGTATACAAGCTTGAAGAGGAGCTGAAAGCGTTACAAAACCCGCCGTGCGATTGCGAATTCAAGTACGGCCGACCGATGAAGGGCCACGGCTGGCAGCCCACCTCGACTGCGAACCTGGTGCGATGGATGGCGGAACACATTGTGAAGAACTCGCCGTCCGGGGAGAACACGTCTGCCTGGCACTATTGATCGCCTAATTTGAGCAAGAGATGAATACCTATCCACGGCCGGTCGCCTCCTGTCGCGAAACGAGGGAACGGAGGCAAGTCAACACGTAAGGTATTCCTGATATTCGACTTTCGTAATAGGATTGTCTTGTCATGGCCTTTGGACACCCAGTCGCCTCCCACCGAACCGGCATGTCCGCTGCATTACGCTCGCGCTATCATTCGCCCAATTCGAGGTGCATCCGTGTCTCACTACACCAGACGTGAATTCCTGAAAACCGGACTCGCCGCCGGCGCCCTTGCCGTCACCGGGACCCTCCCGCTGAGCGCGGCGCGCCAGACCGCTACAGATTGGGTAACGCTCGGAAAATCTGGAGTGAAGGTGACGCGGCTCGCGTTTGGTACAGGCAGCTTTAGCGGCCGGGTACAGCGCGACTTGGGACAAGACGGGTTTACTAGGCTGGTGCGCTACGCCTACGACAGCGGCATTCGCTTCTTCGAGACTGCAGAGTCTTACGGCGAGATGCACAGGATGCTCGGAGTGGCGCTAAAGGGCATTCCACGCGATAGCTATCGCCTTATGTCGAAGGTGACCACCCGACAAGGGGTGAATCCGCAAGAGAAATTCGACGAGCTCCGCAAACTCGCGAATACCGAATACTTCGACGTTATGCTGTTGCACTGGCAACATACCGCGACATGGCCCGCAGACACGAGCAGGTGGCAGGATGGAATTCTGGAGGCTCAGTCGAAGAAGGCTATAGTAAGTCACGGCGCGTCGGTTCACGGGCTTCCGGCGTTGCGCCAAGTCCCCGGAAACAGGTGGCTCGACATAGCCATGATCCGGATGAATCACCAGGGCATCAGAATGGACGCCGAGGATTACAACACTGACGGACTGGGCAACGTCACCGAAGTTGTTACCCACGTCAAGCAGGTACGCAAAGAAGGAATGGGCGTAGTCAGCATGAAACTTGTGGGAGAGGGTACGTTCAACCGTGAGGACCGCAAGGCGGCATTGAGATTCGCGATCAAGAACGCCGGTGTCGATTGCGTTACAATCGGGTACAAGAACACTGCGGAGATCGACGAGGCGATCGAGAATTTGAATCTGGCACTCGCCTAGCGGGTCTTATTTCATCTCTCTGATTCTTGCGCGAGCGTCGGATAGGGCAAGCATCGTTCCAAACGCTTCCTCAACTGAGCGCACAGTATGCGGGGCCACAAGAATATTTGACGTAGGGCAAGAGGGGCGAACCGTGAATACACCCAGCCGCTCGCCAACGAAATCATAGACGGAATCCAGTTACTCGGCCAAGTGATAGGCCCTCAATTCCAGGCTCTGGGCCTCCTCCGGGCATTCAGATAGTACAGGGCCAACTCAGCGACAATCACAAGCGAAGCGGGCAGAATCAAGAGTAGCTGTTGCGAACAGCTAATGATTCCTCGGTCAACCGACGGGTTTCTTCATGAGCTGTTCTAGGCGCTCGAACGTGGTTAGGTGACCGCAAATTTTGGCGGCCTCTGGAAGCTCATCTCGCGCGATACCTATTTGCGCAAGGTCCCTAGCGAGTTGTGTATATATCCTGCTGTACGTGGGGTCTCCTCTGGGCGTGCCTTTCTTTTTCTGCTCATTCAGCACGATCTCCAGGCTCCTGAAATACTCGACGACTTCGGGCTGAGTTTGCATCGCCGTTCCCTCCCGATGCGGGATTCTATCACGCAACATTAACGAATTCGGCATCGCGAGGGCGGAAGCTTAGGCGGAAGCTAGCCGGGCGCTCGAGCAATTCAGCGGGGCAGCCAACTCCATCGCACCGCGTATATTCAGGATTTGATGGAAGGCGCTGGCATCGTCTTCGAATTGCCGACCAACCGGACGGCATGGACTTAACGTTACGGTGTCAGCCCGAACTCATCCGCCCTGCAAGCGATCCTGATGGCTTGCTCGACGGGCGAGTACGCCCCATCCGTGCGGTTGAGAAGAAAGGGCCCAGCCGGCACCAGAGGCGGCTGTGCGAGAAAGCGCGGGCGCGAACCGCGATGCTGCTGAGCCGCATGCACCAGAAATGGATGGCACAGGTAGACGGTGCCGGCGTCGCCTGCCGCGAGTACCTCACGCCGCGCAGCCGTTTCAGCAAAACCCTCCGTAGCGGCTAGGTCTCTTGCCGATAAACCGTTGTCCCCCGCTGGGGAGAGAATCCTTGCGATATCGAGATGCGAACCGACGCGAATGCGGGTTGGCGCATCACTTTCACCGACATCGGAGAAAAGAAACAGCATCAGGAGGGCTCTTCCCTTAGAAAACACGTTGACGCGCCAGTTCAGAAAATCATTGGTATCGCCGAGATCAGGAGGGAAACTGCTATCCACGTGCCAGCCCGCGTCTCCTGGATCGTCGGGCGACGGAAATCGAATCGGGAACGTCCCGAGATCGCTTCGGGGCCGCCATCGGCCTGGACCGACGAGTTGATCGAATGCTCGGTGCAGGACTGGCATATTGGCGGCCCTGGCAAACGGCGCTTGTTCATACATGCCGAGGCGGATCACCGGCTTCGTCCAGGTTGTTGGATCGGCCTCATCGCAGCCCGTGTCCCGCCAGAGGATGGAACGGCTCTCGTCCGCAAGCTCACGCGGAAAAGCCCCTTGGATTTTCACGAACCCATCATGGATGAACTGCCTGATCTGCGCATCGGCCACCACCGATGGCGCACGAGAATCAAGCGTTAGGCGATATCGGACAGCTTGTTCGTGGTTCACGGCGAGAACCTAACTCTATTCAGTATAGGGTATGGGAAAAGGTAGACCGAGTAGTCGTTCGCCCTAGTCCACCATTCACAATTTCCGATCGGATAACAGACCACGCGGAAGTAATGCACATGCTTGATTACTTGCCGGACGACTGGAATCCAGCCTGCTTCCCCCGAAGTCATGTCGGAGGAAATGCGCCGCGGGGGAGTACTTTCGAGGCTCCGGTCTCCTCGAACGCCGTACTTGGATGACGGGGGCCACAAGTATGAGATGCCGACTTGCCCTAGATCGCCATAGCCAATGCGGATCGACGCTACTCTCATGGAAGCGCTCAGGCACAGTCTAGTGTCACGAAGCGCTCAATCTGATTGACGCGACGTCCCGCCCAGGCACCACATCGACTTGCAAACTTGGATCGGCGGCCGGCACGTATGTCACAGGCAGGCCAAGCTCGCGCCGAATGATATTGCAGCCCTGCGCGATCGCACTCGCCTTGTAGAAGGCGATCTCTCGGTTGCACCCCTGACGGCCAAAGCCGCAGTCGCTCGACACGATCAGGCGGTCAGTAGGGATATACTTCAGCGCCTTGCGGATCTCGGCCGCCACGTCTTCCGGTCGGTCTGCCTGCAGCGTGCGATGGCTGACGGCGCCCACAGCAATTTTCTTTTTCAGGTCTTGCTTGAATGGCTCAAATAGTTCGAGATCTTTCTGATTACGATCCCTCATTTCAAGCGTCCACACATCGCCCCGGCATCGCTCGAGATAGATCTCGATGGACTTCGCGTAACTCGTGTCTTCCATCACACGCTGCATGTTCGGATTTCCCCAACAGGTGTGGATCCACAACTCGACGTCATCTAGCCCTTGGACCTCGCGGTTGAACGCTTCGACCATAAACTTGACCTCTTCATGGTCTTTGCCGTAGGTGTTCGCCATGAAGTGGAATGTTGGCTCCTCGACCTGGATGCACCGGCAACCTGCATCACGCAGCGCGAGCAATTCCTTATTCATCGCTTCTGCCATATCCCAAATCACTTGGCGCTTGTCCTTGTACTTGGGCGTGTGGATGTCCAGGAAGAGCGCCATCACCTGCGAGCAGCACGTGCCGAACTTTACCGGCTTGCGAGTCTTCCCCTGCGCCATCCGCCACAATTTTGGATAGCCGAGCGGCTTGTGCTCAATCTTGTCGACAACGTGCGGCCATCGCCAGCCAGTGTAGATCTCGTTCAGTAACGTGCCGCATGGATAGTGGAGCCAAGGCGCGGTCGTCTGCTCCGGCTGCAGATAGTCCCCTTCAAAGCCGGCCCAGCGTTGGAGCGGGTAGTGGTGCCACGCGCGGCCTGCCATGTCCTCATCGAGGTGAAAGTCGCCGTGCGTGAGGATGTCGAGCCCCGCTCGCTCCTGATCACTTATCACCACCGCCAGCGCGTCTTGAAACTTCTCGCGAAAGCGGATATCGAGCATGCAGGTGTCCAGCGGGCGGCCCCACATACTCACGTCGAACCAGCGTGGTCGCGGAAACGAGCCTGTGACAGTACTTGGAAGAATCAGGTTGGCGGTGGCAGTGAACATGGGTTCCTCCGATCGGCATTGTACATCCACTCATGTTCGGTCGGGAGTCGACGCAACTGCAGGCGGTAAACCCACGGTAAGCCTCTCGGGGAGTTCTAAACAGGATTATGAAAAAGTCTTTGAAAGATAAGTCCCGATCAATGCGGTTGTCGGAGATCAGCCGGCGGCTGTTCGAGATGCAAACCGCCGAAATGCGGCCGCTGCGTGTAACCGAAGGCGGGCTTTGGCAGGCTTTCGATACACTTTTCCGAGCACGCGTGCACCAATAGCGGAAGCACGTCAGTCGCAACTCTCAGTGAAATCCACGCCTGATGTATTTTCTCTTGTGAGAACAATCCGCCGCACACGCTGCAGTTCGCCGGTGCGAGCGCGGTCGAAATCTGCGGCAATCTCGGAAACGGAGGTCTGTACTTGTAGTTGCCGTAAAGACACCGCGTACTGACACGACTTCGAGTCAGGCGCTCGCACCTCATGATCTCGTATGGAAACCAATGCAGACAACGCGAAGTATACGGGTCGAACTCTTCTAAATTCGTCATGTCGCCTATCTCGGGAGGGATTCGCACAAGGTGGCTCCCATACAGGCTCAAAACTTTGACTGACTTCAGTGTCCCAATCGATTTGGGAAGCGTGACGATCTGCTCCCACTTTTCGGAACCGATTCCCACCATCGGATTTAGCTCATCGGACCCTTCATCGCGAACCTTCGCGATGTACGCTTCCAGCGATTTCCATGCGTGAGAATCTGTCTCCTGAACTTCTGTATGAAACAAAAGCTCCTGCCACTCGGGGCGAAGGCCATGTTCTCCGGCGCCCTCGTCTTCCACTTCATCGCGTTCGTATGGCGCATCGAGGCAATGGCACGACGCGTAGCGCCGCACCGGGTTGGTTCTCAATTCGGCGTCCGGTGTTCCTGATCGTTGGTTAAAGCGAGGGCGAAACAGCTTCACGGGCGGATCTTCGGCAGCGGACTTCTTCAGACCCTTGCGGAGAAGGACGGCTATCACAGCACACACGGCCAAAATAACAAACAAGCCGAAGCGATCCCAGAATACGGGAACAGCCAAGTAACCGAGGACTGAGATATATTGAAAAACCACTTTGAGCAACAGATTAGACGATTCGCGTCTTTTTTACGACGCCCTCTACCACTTGTACCACTAGATGTCTGATTAAACGCAATTCGCGGAGATGTGAACTCACCGTTTCACGCAGTTCGCAGGTCTGCGTGCGCGTTGCCAAGGGCTAACGGACATAAGCGTTATTAAATTACCTTGACGTATGGCGGGGTGCTATTCGAATGTTAAGCTTATGGTGTCCTTCGACAAGTCGCGGTCTCCGCTGTTGTTTGGAAGTTGTCTCCTCGTTATTGTGGGTACTGGGTCACTTCGGTCCCTTGCGCAAACCAGGACTGAGCCGAGGAAGCCTGCCGTTCGTGCCAGCAAAGAGCAGACAAAACTGTCGTTTAACGAAACGATTCAGCCAATTCTGTCTGAGAACTGTTACGCGTGCCACGGGCCTGATCCGGGCGCGCGAAAGGCCAAACTACGGCTCGACCGGGCTGAGTTCGCCTTGGTGCCGCACGATAAGTTCGGCCCCGCCATCATCGCAGGGCAGCCCGACAAAAGTCCGCTGGTGCGGAAAATCGAGGCGAAGAATCCCAAGGATCGCATGCCGCCTCCGGAAGCGCACAAGACTCTGAAGCCAGAGCAAATCGCGCTCCTGCGCGAGTGGGTGAAGGAAGGGGCGGAGTACGAGGAGCATTGGTCGTTCATCGCGCCGAAGGAGCAAGCCGTTCCCGATGTGAAGCAAGGCGCGTGGGTGCGCAATGCCATAGACAACTTCATTTTGGCGCGCCTGGAAAAGGAGGGGCTGACTCCGTCACCGGAAGCGGATCGGAGGTCGCTCATTCGGCGCGTGACGTATGACCTCACAGGTCTGCCGCCGACTCCGGAAGAAGTCAAAGCGTTCCTCGAAGAGAATGCGCCCGATGCGTACGAAAAAGTTGTGGACCGGTTGCTGGCAAGTCCTCGCTACGGTGAGCATCGTGCGCACTATTGGCTGGACGTGGCCCGCTATGGAGATACGCACGGCCTTCACACCGATCACTTCCGCAGTATCTGGCCCTACCGCGACTATGTGATCAAAGCCTATAACGAGGACAAGCACTTCGATCAGTTCATCAAGGAGCAGCTTGCCGGAGATATGATGCCGGACGAAACTCTAGACTCGATCGTCGCCTCGGCATATGTGCGTGCAGGAATCAGCACTGCCGAGGGAGGCACACTCAGTGAAGAGCTTCGCGTAAACAACAAACGCGAACGGACGGAAGCATACAGCGCGGCTTTTCTGGGTCTGACAGCCGGGTGCGCCAACTGCCACGATCACAAGTTCGATCCGATTACCCAGAAGGATTTCTACCGGCTCACAGCATTCTTCAACAACCTCACTGAGAATCCCTTCAACGACGAGCGAAAGGACTGGCCGCCGTTTCTGCTCGTTCCAAAATCGGAAAATAGGGCTGCTTATGAAGAAACCCTCGTAAAGCGCACGGCTTTGAAGCGCCAAATTCACGATCGCCGAACTCAGGCACGGGAATTGATCTCTGCATGGCTCGCCCATCAGGAGCGTGCTCCGCGTCCCGTCAGTTCAGATGGCTTGGTCGTGCGCCTCCGATTTGACGAGCAAAGCGGAGACGTATTCGCGGACTCGGCATCTGGCGTGAAACGCAAGTTTGCGACGGCAACGGGCGCTCCCGTCGTGTGGGGCGAAGGCACCTGGTTTTGGCCGTACATGCGGATGGAAATCAGCACGCGGCTAGAACTCCCCGACGTTGGTGATGAAGAGGCGGCCAAGCCCTTTAGCGTTGCCACCTGGCTGCATCCGCATCTCCGTCCGCTCGAACCCAAGGACGAAGGCAAGCCGGACGGCGTGATCCTTTCTCGCGCAGAAGCGACTCAGGACGGTTGCGGGTGGCAGCTCATTTCCAGCAAAGGAAAGCTGGCGTTTGTGCTCGCGCACAAGTTGCCGGATGACACGATTCAAATAGAGACGAAGGGAAAAGTCCTAGCGGTGGGCCGGTGGAATCATCTGGCGGCTACTTACGATGGTTCAGGCAAAGCGGCAGGAGTGAAACTCTACGTTGACGGGAAGCTGCAAGAAGTAACGGTGATTAAGGATGCGCTCAACGACAGCTCCAGCACGACCGCACCCCTGGAATTCGGCCGCCTGCATCCTGACGCCAACCCCTTGCGCCAATCTGGTTTTCAGGATTTCCGTTTCTATCAGCGCGCACTTTCGAACGAAGAGGCGGCGCGATTGCCGTTTGAGGATTATGTGTCGGAAGTTGTGCGCAAGTCTCTGGGCGAGTGGACTGAGGACGAACTGCATGCGGTAAGTGAATACTACTTTGCGGAACTGGATGAGCCGACGCGTACGTTTAGGGCTCAAATTTCTGTGCTCAACCAGGAACTGGACCGTCTCTCCAAGGACGGAGACATCGTGATCATTAGTCAAGAGGCGCCTACTTTGGCGTATGCCGACGTTCTCACTCGCGGTGCGTTTAACGCGCGCACAGAGCGCGTGCGCCCCGGCGTGCCGCATTTTCTACCGCCCCTGAAGGCAGGAGTGCCGCTGGATCGCTTAACGCTTGCGGA
>WNGH01008298.1_pt1 | contig 14236 bp, 13 predicted proteins | sample 5400631 | NCBI WGS metagenome assembly WNGH01 (sample SAMN13153373, study PRJNA577476) | soil metagenome | isolation source: 115 cm soil or saprolite under Garry oak tree replicate 1 | place: USA:California | collected 2016-06-15
GACCCGGACGTTTCCCGACGGCGTGCTCCTGACCAGGTACGAGACCAGGCGCTGAATACCCGACCTCGGATCGGCGCGGGCTCGGGCCACCCAAGGATCCCGTGGCCGTTAGGGGATCGGCTTGCGACACACGCCGACCTTGCCAATTTCTTGACTCAAGACACGTCGACCGCCGGGCACCCCGGAGACACGGTGTGGGCGTGCCTAGACTGGCAGTACCGTGAGCGACCTCTCTCTCACCCGTCCGGTCGATGAGCACACGCTCCATTTCGGGCCGCTGGGCCTCGGCGGAGCCATGCCTCCGGAGACGTCAGCTCAGATCCTCCGCGCGTCGATGGACGCGCTGGTGCTCCCGGATCGCATTCCCGCGGACGTTCGCTCGCAGTTCGACAAGCTGAAGACGCTTTTCTGCGACGGGCTGTTCACCTACGAGAGCTTCACCTTCGCCGACCGGGACTCATATCGGGCGCTCGAGGTGGCACTGAAGGTCCGCTTCCTCGAGCACTACGACCGCCAGCTCCCATCACCCACGAGGGAGTCGTGGAGACGCGCGCCGTGTCGTCGTTCCGCGAGGTGCATGAGCTTTTGGGTGGGCGACGCGCCGACCGCACAGTCATCCTGACGGGGCATCCGACATTCGATGGGTCGTTGGCGGCGCTGCTGCGATGGGCACGCGCTGAGCACTACCTGTATGGACAGCGCAACCGCCTTCGCGAAGGTGCAACGCTGTCGCTGCGTAACGACCTGCAGCACACGGAACACAACGTTTTGCTGATGCCCCCGGATGCACAGCGATCTGTGCACCACACGCTCGAGATGATCTGCCGGCTCTGGGGGATACGACCCGGTTCCCCCCATGACTTATCCCGGTCTGGTGAAACGCGTCCCCTGTGTTGTCGGGCTTGTCCCACTGGAGGGCGAAGCCATCTGGTGCCCACTCGACCATCCGCAGGCTGGCGTCAAGGATGCCCAAGCGGACGAAAGGACGTGGTACGTCGTGCTCGCATACGACCACGAGCGGCTGGGGTACTGGCGGCCGTCCGGCGTGGAGCTGACGACCACGCCAGTCAACCGGCTGTGGGGCCAGGTTCATGGGACGAGTTGCGCGCCGAACTTGATCATTCCGCACCGAGCTGGGCGACCGATGCCGTCGAGATCCTCGACCGCCTTTTCTACATCCGTGTGCGAGGCGATCAGATCGAGTTGCCCCGCTCCGCGGAGAGCGTCCGGTCTCTCCGCGATCGCGATCCTAGTGAGCGCTGGCTTGTCGTGCGTGCGGACGGACCCGGAGACGCAACGTCGCATGCTCGCGATGCTCTCGCGCGAACACACCCACGCCAGGGTCCATGCCACAAGTGTCCAGCTGAGAGCATGGTCCCATTGGCGCGACGCGACACCATCGACCGCTTCATCCGGGATGTGGTGCCAACACTACCGCCGCCACGCCTCATCTGGAATGACCGCCGATGATGCGCTCGACTCGACAAGCCGCTCGGAAAGCAGACGAACGCTTCATTACGAGAGGCGCGAGGGGTGTTGCGACGGCTGGATGAGCTCGCACACGCAAGGATCCTCCGCTCCCAGATCTCACCGCCACGCGATCGTCATCGGTCACGATGAAAGGCGGTTGCTCGCCAGGTGTCCACAACGGCCATCTCTGTTACTTCCCGGGGAAATTGTGACCCGGCTGTGACCCGGCGACTTCTGTGAGAGTCGCGGATTCTGGGATTCGTATTCAGAAACTGGTCGGCGGGACGGGACACTATTTGAACTCCAATACTCCACTCGCGAGAGGCGTCCTCGAACTTATCCGAGCCTATGGCGACGGCGCCGATCATGCCCCTGCCAGCTGATCCGACAGGCACCCACGAGGCACACGTAACCGCTGCGGGCCCAAATGAGTGACTGTGCGGATGTCGCCGGATCAGCTATCAATGTCGGTCGTTCTCGTCATCCTTCCTCTTCGTGGAACCCCGTTCGGATTCACCGCATGGGCTCGTGGCCGTGCGAAAGTTCTGCAGGTGCGAAGTCGGGACCGTTCCATGCGTTCGGTCGCAGTGTTCTACCTCCTAGCTTTCGCGGTGTCCTGGTCGATCGTGATCCCCCAAGCCGCCGCCAGCCGCAGCCTCATCAACGTACAGCTGCCTGGGGCGGTAGGCTTCCTCTCGCCACTGGCCCCGATGCTGGCTGCAGTGCTGATGTCGTGGAGGGATGGTGGCACAGCCGACCTCAAGCGCCTTCTCCGATCACTTGTGGCGTGGCGAGTGGTGCCACGTTGGTACGCGGTTGTCCTGCTCGGTTTCCCGCTGATCGCACTCGTTGCAGTGGTTCTTGGCTTCGTCATGACTGGCCACCGGCCCGATCTGAACGCCAGCTACATCCACGATGTCTTTCCCGAGTTTCCCCGGAACCTGAGCCCATGGCTTCTGTTTCTGCCCTTCCTGGTTTTCTCGATTGTCACCACCATCCCCGAGGAGACCGGGTGGCGGGGGTTCGCGCTACCGCGATTGCAACGAAGCTGGGGCCCGCTTTTGGCAAGCATTGTCGTGGGCTTCCTCTGGGGTCTTTGGCACTTGCCAGACTTCTTTTACCTACAGGCGGTGCAGAGCGGCATCTCCTTCCCTCTCTTTTTGGCCGGCACGGTCTCGACCTCGATTCTCTTCACGTGGATCTTCAACGGCACTGGCGGCAGCCTGCTTATGGTCTCGATCCTGCATTCCTCGTTCAACGCCGGCGACGTCTTCCTGCCGGTTTTGCCGCAGGTCACCGGAACCACGCTACAGTTGGCGCTCTACCTCGCTCTAATCACCTCTACGCGGTCTCGTCCACCGAGGCCCGTTTTCGAGGGTTTTGGGTTCATTTCTGAAACTCAAAGTGCGATCTACAGTCGGTTTCAGCCACCGAGATCGCCCAAATTACTACATGAACTACTACATGGTGATCACCATGGAGTAGCCTCGGCGCGTGAACTCGCGAAAGCTGTTCATCGGTGTCGGCGGTGTCGTCCTGTTCGCGCTCTTGGCGGTTCTCGCCGCCCTTGCTGCGAACAATATTCGAAGGCCGGCACAGAGCTACCTCCTGCGGGGACCCTGGTTGCGACGCTTGTCCGGCCGTCAGCCCACGACGTTGTAGCCGGCTTCGGCTCGATCTGGATCTCTAGCGGCCCGGGCCGCACTGTTGCCAGGATCGATCCGACGACGGACGCCGTCACCGCCGTCATCACGTTGCCGGATCCCGCGGCGATCCTGGCCGTCGGAGCAGATTCGATCTGGGTGACCAGCGCCCCTGGCAACCGGGTGACCCGGATCGACCAGGCCACCGACCGCGTCGTCGGGAGCCTCACTTCCGGCGAGCGTGGAGCCTTGGGAATCACAGTCTTCGACGGTTACGTCTGGGTCGCAAACCACAATGGCGATCCGACCGGTTCCGTGGCGAAGATCGACCCCGCCAAGATGCAGGTCGTCGACCTCATCCCCGTCGGCGATGAGCCAGATGCCGGGCCGACCTCGATGGCTGCTGGTGCAGGTTCGATCTGGGTCGGCGTCCAGAACACCCACGCCGTCGTTCGTATTAATCCGAGCACCGACACCATCGTCGCCACCATCCCGGACAGGGGTGCGTGCCGCGAAATAGTCGCCGACGACCAAGGCATCTGGGTCGCCGGCGGATGCGTCGCCGGTCCCGGTGTCACACGCATCGATCCGGCCACCAACGCAGTTGCCGAAGTGAGCAATGCCAGTGGCAACTCCCCAGCGATCGCATTAGGGGGAGACTCGGTCTGGTACGCGACGACCGACAATTCTCTCGGACGCATCAATGTCACTACGCACAGAGTCGTCGGTCGACTCAGACTTCCGGGCCCGGGCTTCGCCGCCACCGTCGCGTACGGGTTCGTCTGGGTTACAGACGAGGTCGATGGACTCCTTTTTAAGGTCAAGCCTGACTAAAGCAAGTGCGGCTGATAACCCGGGTGACCCGGATCGACCCGGCCACCGACCGCGTTGTCGGGAGCCTCACTTTTGAGCTGAATTGGCGGAAATGCCGAGCGGCCCGCTTAACTCCCAGGGCGGGTCACAGCCGCGTCACAATTTTCCAAAGAACACAGATGAGGAAGGCGGCTACCCTGCGCTGGCTCGCACCCGACCAATTTTCCGAATTCGGCTAATCCGTGCGGCGGAGCTTATGTGACAGAGGTGGTTTATTACTGCAGTAGTTCTGCAGTTTGTTCAGCCAAGTGGCCAGATCGAACTTGCACGGGTGATCGAGCGCGTAACCGATCGCTGAACCAAGTTTCTTGATTCGCAACTCCCGGCTCAGCGGCGGGGCTGGTCCACACGGTGTCGCGCGACCAGATGAAAAACGTGCCAGTGCTTGGGCGAGCCGTCCGCGGTATGTCCATCTTCTTCGACCTCGGTCAGCTCGATTAGATCCAGGCCGCTGAACATGTGCTCGACGTCGGCCCGAGTACTGAAGCTCAGGTTGTTCTCGGGCACATTCCACGCATCGCGCTTTCCGAAGAACGTCGCCGCCACGACGCCGCCTCCCCGTAACGAGTCACGGAGACGCCGGACCGTCGCTTCGAAATGCTCGTGTGGGATGAACGGCAGCGAGAACTGGGCGTTGACCAGGTCGTAGATAGACGGAGCGAAATCTTGCGCAGCCGCGACCACGACCCGCAGATTGCTGTGTGCCAGGCGGCTAAGCGCTTCTGCGGCAGATGGCGAGGAGTCGAGAGCCGTCACCCGCCATCCCCGGCTCAGCAGGTACGCCGTGTCACGTCCCGCGCCCGCACCGACATCCAGAGCCTCTCCGGGCGTTTTGAACATATCCGCGGCGCGGACGAGCGCTGGCCAAGGCGGTTGGCCGATCGTGGCGGCCATGAACTTCCGCCAGCGCGCTTCGTCGCCGGGTTTCGCCCCCACTCCATGCTCCTTTTTGGTTAGAGGCCGTCTCCTAACGTAACGAGGGCGTGAGTCGCGTGAACGTGATCCTCCAGGTTGAGTCCCTCGACCCGATGCTTAAGATGAAGTGACCACCAAGGGAAGTGAACAGCGCTTCGCCACTCGGGGTGGTGGGATTATGATCTCGCATCGAACCCGCAGGAGGCGTCCTCATCCTCGTCAAGGCCTACCGCGACCATCTTCAACGCGCGCGGCGACCCTTGGCTACGCCGGCTGACTTCGCGATCGGGGCAATGCATCGCCGGACGTATAGTCCAGGCCTGATGGATGACGACTCGCTTCCAGGGGCGTTCAGCGGCCTGCCGCCCAGGCCGATCTCACCGGCGACTTTCGATCAAGCGCACGGTGCCACCGCGCACAGCGAACTGGTCTGGCGGCTGGCGGCACAGGCGTATGGCGAGGACTATCCCTCAGAAGTGCAGCCCTGGGGAATGACGACCTTTTGGGTGTTGGGCCGCTGCGTGTCCGGGCTGCGAGTCGGACCGGGGCACCTGCTGGTTGATCTCGCCTGCGGCCGAGGCGGTCCGGGTCTCTGGCTTGCCCGCGCAACCGGCGCGGACTTGATTGGCATCGACTGGTCACCCGTCGGCGTCGAGACGGCCACCGCTCGCGCTTCTCATTTCGTCCCGGCCGACCGGGCGCGCTTCATGGTGGGCGATCTGGCAGCCTCCGGCCTGCCTGACGGGTCCGCGGATGCGGTTCTGTGTCTGGACTCGATCTTCTTCGCCGCCGACCGGATCGCCGCGCTCCGCGAAGTGCATCGGCTGCTCCGACCGGCGGGCCACTACGTCTTCACCGCCCCCGAGGTACAGACACCTACGCAACCTTTCCACGTCCCCGACTGGGCGCCCCTGCTCGAAGCTGCCGGACTCCAGCTGGAAAATAAGGAGGTGGTGCCCCACCAGGCCAAACAGGTGGGGCGCATGTACCAGCTGTGGCTAGAACACCTCGACGCGATCCGCGCCGAGGTCGGCGGTGCGGCAGCCGCCCGGCTCGAGGCAGAGGCGCGCGGCGTTGGCCCGATATTGAAGAACCGCAAGCCCATGCTCATCGTTGCGCGTCGCCCAGGCTAAATGCAGGTACGCACAGCCAGGCCCGCCACGCCAGCACCACAGAAGAGGAGGCATCGATGTGGACCATGAGGGCCCGGAAGCCCTGGTCCGATAGCCGAAGCCGGGGGCTGCTGGCATTTTTGAGGACTGTTGCGCGACGGCCGGCGGGAGGGATGCTTTGTATCGGCTGAGATATCTGGTAGCCCGTATGCTCCACGATCCGGTCTCGGGGACGTCATGCGCCGGTTCGCGGGCACCCTGACCGCGCCCGCCACGTGCGCGCTCTACCGCAGGGGACACGCATCGACAGGCTGGCTGGTGGACGGTATCACGTTAGCTTTCGCGTAGAAGGCGAAGCCGAACGCAAAATCTGGTCGGGGGCCCGGGATTTGAACCCGGGGCCTCACGGTCCCGAACTCTAAGGGTTTTTGTCCACCGAGATCGTTTTAGCGGCGCTTCAGTTCATTTGGACCGCGCGTCAGCGTCAAAGAGTGAATCGGACATGTGGTTCGCGAATCGTTGTCTTGGAATCGCTTTGTCATCCCCGACCCACGAATGGCATTTTCGTCGCCATCACGGTCATGAACTGAACGTTGGTATCGAGTGGGAGGCTGGCCATGTACAGGACCGCGCGTGCGACATGCTCGACGCCAATTCGTGGCTCGACCTCGAGATCCCCGTTCGCTTGCAGGACGCCCTCGACCATGCTCCGCGTCATTTCGGTGGCGGCGTTGCCGATGTCTATCTGGCCACAGGCAATGTCGTACTTACGGCAATCTAGAGATGTTGACTTCGTCAAGCCCGTGATCGCGTGCTTCGTCGCCGTGTACGGAGCAGAGTTCGGCCTTGGTGCGTGGGCAGAAATGGAGCCATTGTTGACTATCCGTCCACCGCGAGGCTGCTGGCTCTTCATGACCTTGATCGCCTCCTGGGTACAGAGAAACGCGCCAGTAAGATTTGCGTCGACGACCGAGCTCCATTGCTCGTATGTAAGGTCTTCAAGCGGTAGCGGTGGAGCACCAGAGCCTGCATTGTTGAAAAGGAGATCCAACCGCCCGAACATCTCCGTCGTCTTCGCGAACAGAGCCTTGACGGACTGCGGGTCACCGACATCAGTGGGAACGCCGAGCACTCGCGCGCCCAGTTTGGACCCCTCCGCCGTCGTCGCGTCCAAAGGTTCCCGTCGGCGGCCGGCCACAACGACCGAATACCCCTCACTCGCAAGGGCAAGGGCTACAGCCCTCCCGATTCCGGTGCCGCCGCCGGTGACGACGCCCACCTTGGTCAACGAACCCATGCTCATCTCCTCCTAGCGTTGTCTCGCCGCGAGGGTACGCCGCTGCGTGATAGCCTGACCGCCGGTGGCCGCGCGCGTCGTCTGCTTGTCCCCCTACACCAAGGAACAGGTCGAGGGCCTCTTCGCCGGCCGGCAGCCGGTGGACGTGGTGACCGTCCCTGATCCGCCCGCGCCAGAGACCGTGCTCAGTGAGTGCTCGCTGGCCGAGCTCGTCATCGCCGACAAGCGGCACAAGCACCGCCTGCCCCGCGAGGTCCTGGAGCGGATGACCAGCTGCCTGCTGATCCACATGCCCGCGGTCGGTTTCGACGTCATCGACCACCGCGCGGCTGCGGAATTCGACATCGCAGTCGCCAACTCCGCCGGCTACAACCGAGACGGCGTCGCCGACTGGACGGTCATGGCCATTCTGAACCTGCTCCGCCGGGGCTCCTGGGGCGACCGGCGGATGCGGGACGGCGGTTGGCCCAAACCCGAGATGATGGGCCACGAACTGGCCGCGCTCACGGTCGGCATCGTTGGCCTGGGCAACGTTGGCTCCGCCCTGGCGACTCGACTGCTGGCCTTCGGCCCCCGCGTGCTCTACACGGACATCGTGGACAAGAATTTTGCCGGCGTGGAACGGGTCAACTTCGCCGAGTTGATCGAGCAGGCCGACGTGGTCTGCGTGCATGTGCCCCTGGACCAAACGACCCACCACATGATCGACTCGGGGGCGCTCAAGCGTATGAGGAAAGGCGCCTTCCTGATCAACGCCTCGCGCGGGCCGGTGGTGGATGAGGAGGCACTCGTCGCCGCCCTGGCGGCGGGGCACCTTGGTGGCGCCGGCCTGGACGTCTTCGAGCAGGAACCGACGCCGTCCGAGAATCCGCTTCGGCGGATGGAGAATGTCTTCTTCTCACCCCACGTTGCCGGCTACACCGCTGAGGCGGAGGCGCGGGCGCTGGAAATGGTGCGCGACAACCTAACCCGGGTGTTGGACGGCGAGGAGCCATTCCATGTGGTCAACGGAGTCAGGCTGGGCGCTCGGCTCAGGCGGTGACGCTGCCCTGGGCGTCGGTGAGACTAAACCAGACCGCCAGGCCGAGCGGATACGCGATCACCCCAATGACGAAGACGAAGGCCGGCGCCAGCAGGAGCGCCGAAACTACAAGTCGTCTAGGGCGAATGACGGACGAGATACCTCGGTCCTCAGCCTTTGACGGCGCCGGCGGTCATGCCGGCGACGAAGTAGTCGACGAAGAAGGAATACAGCACGGCGACCGGGACGGAGCCGAGAAGCGCAGCGGCCATCAGCTCGCCCCAAAAGAACTCGTCACCGTGGATGAGCTCTTGCGTAACGCCGACCGGGATGGTCTTGACCAGGCTGTCGTTAATGAAGATCAACGAGTAGAGGAATTCGTTCCACGAGAGGGTGAAGGCAAAGAGCGCGGCGGCCAGTATGCCCGGGACCGCCAGCGGGATCGCGATCCGCAGCATCGCCTGGATGCGCGTTGCGCCATCTACCAGGGCCGCTTCCTCCAGCTCACGCGGTATGCCTTTGAAGAAGCCCATGAGCATCCAGGTGCAGAAGGGGATCAGGAAGGTGGGATACGTGAGGATCAGCGCCCACAGGTTGTTGAAGAGGTGCAGCTCTCGGATGACGAAAGTCAGCGGCAGGAAGAGAAGCGTGGGCGGTACCAGATAGGTCACGAAAATTCCCCAGCCGATGGAGTCGGCGCCGCGGTAGCGCAGGCGTGCCAGCGAGTAGCCTGCGAGAACGCTGCAGAAGAGCGAGATGAGGGTGGAGACGATCGCCACCACCGCGGTGTTGAACGCCCAGTGCGGAAAGTTCGTCTGGGTGAAGAGGTGCTGGTACCAGGCAAGGGTCGGATCCCGGACCCATAGCGGGCTGACCGAGAAATCGAACAGCTCGGAGGCCGACTTGAACGATGTGACCGCCATCCAGTAGAAGGGGAACAGCGTCACTGCCAGGAAGGCGAGCAATGGAATGTAGATGCGGATCGCGCGGCCGACAAATTTGTCGCCGATGACGCGGCCGCTCCCCGGCTTGCGGACTCTGGGCCGTAACACCCCTGGCTGGCTAGACCGGGTGCTGCTTTGCATGGCCATCTACTCGGGCCTTCGGAGCATGAAGAGGACGACGGCGACCACGATGGTGAGCAGCGGGAAGAGCACCAGCGAGATGGCTGCACCCAAGCCGATGGCGCCCCCCGGGATGCCCCACTGGTAGGCCCAGATGGAAAGCAGCTGGGTGCTGTTGTAAGGCGCCCCGTTGGTGAGCACGAACGGCCCCTGGAAGTCTGCAAAGGTCAGGATGGTAGAGAGAAGCAGAACCACCAGCAGCACTGGCCGCAGCAGTGGAAGCGTGATGTTGGTGAATTGCTGCCAGCGGCTGGCGCCGTCCACCCGAGCCGCTTCGTAAAGGTCGACCGGGATGACCTGCATGCCGGCCAGGAACGAGATGGCGTAAAAGGGCGTGCCCCGCCAGACGTTCACCACCATCAGCGCCGCCATGGCGTTGGCGGGCACGCCGAGCCAGTTGGGTCCTGGATAGTGCACCAGGTGCGTGTTCACCAAGAGCCAGTTGATGACGCTGAACGTAGGGTCGAACATCCACCTCCAGGCCTCGTAGCTCAGCACGGTCGGGATGATGTAGGGAAGAAGCAGAGCCGCCCGCACGAAGCGTCGGAACGGGAAGACCTGGTTCAGCAACAGCGCCATGACCAGCCCGAGGCTGAGCTTGAATACGGTCGTGACCCCTGTGTAGAGGAAGGTGTTTATGACGGCTCCGTAGAACACGCCGTCGGTGTTGCGAAACTCGAAGCGGTAGTTCTCGAGACCGATGAACTTGCCGACGTTCCCGAGCTCGGAGTCCGTAATCGACAACCAGATCCCGAAAAGGAAGGGGTACAGCAGAAAGATGGCCAGAACGAAAAGGGTTGGTACGAGCAGGAGATACCCGAGCGGCGCCTCGCGGTCATAGATCCGCACTCGACGCTGCCAGACTGGGACCGCGTCAGCCCGCGTCGCGGTCCCCATCTCTATTCGCCCAGGCCAACTGCCCTCAGGGCCGCTCGAAGATCGCCTTCAGCGACGTTTCCGCCGCTGTGATCGCGGCCTGGATGTCACCCGTGCCGCCGTTCGCGAGCGCCTTGGCGAACATGTCGGCGACGATGAACTGCGTTTGCGCCTGCGCCGTCTTCTTGCTTGGCAATGCCGGCCAGCCTGGCCACTTGCCCGGCGCCACCACGTCCTGAAAAGCCTTGAGCTTGGGGTCGCTGGCGAATACGGGATCGTTATGAAACGCGTCGAATGGGCCGGCGTTGTAACCGCCCGCGATCGTCGTCCACTTCATGTATTGGTCTTTATCCATTAGATAGAGAAGCATCGCCCTGGCGGTCTCCGCATCCGGCGACCACTTCATTACCGCGTGGTTGAAGATCAGGTTCATGGCAAAAGTGCCCTTGGGACCGCCCGGCATCGGCGCGTTGTTGGTCACGTCCGTGTAGTGGTGGAACTCGACCTTCTCCCGGATGTAGATGCTCGCCCCGTTCAGCGTTCCGCTGATGCGGTTGGCGTGGTAGGCCTGGTTGTTGTCCGGGTCGAGCCACTCGGGGTGAACGACGAAGCCGGCCTTGACGGCCCCCTGTGCCCATTTGATTGCGTTCCGCGTCTCCTGGGAGTTGATGGCGACCGTCTTGCCGTCGGCGTTGACTTCCTTGCCGCCGAAGCCCCAGAGCACCGGGTTCCACATAGTCAGGGAGTCACCGTAGGCATGGCCGTCGGTCTGTGAGATCGGCTTGCCAGTCGTTTTCAGCTTGCCGGCCGCGATGGTGAGCTCATCCCAGGTTGCGGGGAAGCTGGTGACGCCTGCCTGCGTGAAGTAGTCGGTACGGTAGCTCCAGGCGTTGGGCACGATCGTGTAGGGCATCGCTCGCCAGACGCCGTCTACTTTGCAATAGGCCTCGTTTACGGGGTCAGGCTTACCCAGCTTGCCGATCAGTGTGTTGACGTCGTTGGTGACGTCCACGCAGGAGTTGGTATAGAGATGCGGCCATCCGTACTGCATCTGGATGATGTCGGGACCAGAATTTGCTTCGACCGCGGCGGCGGTCTTGGGCTGCAGCTGGTCGCCGGTGACGGTCTCGATCGCAACCGTCACGCCGTTGGCGGCACCCCATTCGGCAGCCTGGCGTTTGAACTCGGCGTCGGCTTGCTTGACGAAGCTGGTCCATTGCAGCAGCCGAATCGAGGCGCCCTTGCGCGGCTTGGGGACGGCGGCCGTCGGGGTCCCACTAGACTGGGGGCCGCAGGAGATGATTATCTCGGGGAAGGCGATGGTAACCGCGGCCACCCCGGCTGTACGCAGGAATTTCCGGCGCGACCAGCCGGACTTGGCCTTTTTCTTTCCTTGCGACATGACAGGAACCCCCCTTGTACTGATGCAATGGTGGGAAGCCTGGAGAGGCCCATCTTAACTCCGGTTCCGGTTGCCGGCCTAATCGTGATCGAGCGTGCCGGCGCACACAGAGCCCGCTGATGTACCTGGCCGAGCTGCGCGGCCGCACCGAACCAATCCGCGTGGGCGTGGTCGGCATCGGCCGCATGGGCCGGGGTGTAGTCGACCAGGTCGCGACCATGCCGGGGATGCGGGTGATGGCGGCCGCCGACGTAGACCTTGGTCGCGCCGAATCCTGCCTGCGCGAGAACGGCTCCGACCCATTGGTGACCGATGAGCTGGGCTCCGCCCAGGATGCTCTGCGCCGCGGGCGGCCAGTTGCTACGGCCGACGCCAACCTGATGCCGCAGCTGGAGCTTGACGCGTTGGTGGAGGCGACCGGGCTGCCCGAGGTGGGGGCGAGGGTGGCGGCTGATGCCATCGAGAATCGCCGCCACGTGGTGATGCTCAACGTGGAGGCGGACGTGGTCGTGGGACCGATCCTGGCCGAACGCGCGCGGCGCGCGGGAGTCGTCTACACGTTGGCGGCGGGCGACCAGCCTGGCGCAATCTTCGAGCTCGCCGAGTGCGCCGGCCGTGGGACTGTGCTCTTCCCAGATGACCACCACGCCACCGCCGATACGTACCGAGAGCAGGCGGAGCTCAACCGGAACAACCCCAAGATGTACTGCTCGTTTCGCGACGGAACGAAGTCGCAAACGGAGATGGCGGCGGTTTCAAACGTCTTACGAATGCCGCCCGAGGTCCGCGGCATGCACGAGCCTTACTCCCGCTGGCAGGATCTTGGCCGCGTCTTCAGCCTGGAGAAAGACGGCGGCATCCTGCGCTCGAAAGGGGTGGTCGAGATGGCCAACGCCATCGACCCCGGCGGCCGCTACGTGCACGAGGACAAAGTCTTTCCAGGCATCTTCGTCGTGGTCACTTCCAACCACGCTGGGGTTCGCTCGTCCATGGGTTCGATGTTTGAGCCAGGGTTCGGCGGCACGGCCCAGCAATGGGGTCCCAACTGGGGTCTGTTTCGCCCTTATCACCTGGCCTGCGTTGAGGTGCCGATGTCAATAGCACGAGCTGTGATACAGGGCCGGCCGACCGGTGACCTGCGCGGCGGGATGGTTGCCGAGCTGATCGCCGTCGCCAAGCGTGACCTGAAGCCGGGCGACGAGCTGGACGGCGCCGGCGGCTACACGGTATATGGGCTTTCCGAGCGCCACCGGGTGGCGAAGAACCAGCGCCTGCTGCCGTTCGGGTTTGCCTACCGCGGACAGCTGACGCGACCCGTGGCGAGGGACCAGGCCCTCAGCTGGGACGACGTCGAGACCGAGCGGTCGGGGTTCCTGTACGAGCTCCGACAGGAGCAGGACCGGCTCTTCGCGTAGCTCTGCGTCGCTCCCACCCTAATTAATGGTCCCCGCGGCGCTACTCTGAACACCGGTAATGGAGGGCGTCCGTGTGGGCCGTAGCGGGCTGCAGGTGAGCAGACTCTGCCTGGGCACGATGATCTTCGGCAGCCAACGCGACCAGTCGGAGGCGTTCGCGATCATGAACATGGCCGCGGAGCTGGGGATCGACTTCCTCGACGTCGCCGATGTCTACCCCGTCCCGGCCTCGCCAGAGACCTGGGGTCGCACTGAAGAGATCGTCGGCGCCTGGCTCCAGGGCAAGCGCGAGCGCTTCGTATTGGCGACTAAGTGCGTCAACCGCGTCGGCCCGGGCCGCAACGACTCCGGGGGTGGCCGCAAGCATGTGATCGAAGCTTGCGAGGCCAGCCTGCGACGTCTTAAGACTGATCGCGTCGACTTGTATTACCTACATCACTCGGACCTCGATGCGCCTATGGAGGAGACCCTCGAGGCCCTCGACCGCCTTGTACAGGACGGCAAGGTCATTTACCTCGGCGTCTCGAACTTTGAGGCCTGGCAGGTGGCGATGGCGATGGAGGCGATCGCGGAATCCAACCTCGCACGCATCACCGTTTTGCAGCCTCGCTACAACCTACTCAACCGATCGTACGAGCGCGACCTGCTGCCGCTGGCGCGGGCTTCGGGCATGGGCGTCGTGCCGTACAACCCACTCGGCGCCGGCGTGCTGACCGGGAAGTACAGGCGCGGCGAAGAGCCGCCCGCGGAGTCCCGCTTCGCCCAGGGCGACTACGGCAGGATGTACCAGGGCCGCTATTGGAATGACCGCATGTTCGACGTGGCAGACGCGGTGGTGGAGCTTGCCCGCGAGGACGGCTGCACGCCCGCTCAGCTTGCGGTGGCCTGGCTGCTGGCGCAGCCGGACGTGACTGCACCCATCATCGGCGCCTCCAGGCCCGAGCAGTTGGTGGAGACGACGAAGGCGGTTGGCCTGAGTCTCTCCGAGGCGACAATGCAGCGGCTGGAACTTGTCTCGCAGCCATTTCGGTAGTGGTCCTCACCCAGCGGCCTCTGTAATCACGGCTATTTGCCCGCGGTGCTGCGGG
>WNGH01009106.1_pt1 | contig 14236 bp, 13 predicted proteins | sample 5400631 | NCBI WGS metagenome assembly WNGH01 (sample SAMN13153373, study PRJNA577476) | soil metagenome | isolation source: 115 cm soil or saprolite under Garry oak tree replicate 1 | place: USA:California | collected 2016-06-15
TCCTATCCGGTGACCAGGCCAGTGCTAAAATCACTCTTCCGAAGGTAGCCACAAAAATGGAACGAACGAATATCCAGCTGTTTCTCTGCTTATTCCACTGCCAGCTCATCACATTTCCTCCATCGCTTACAGCAAGAGAGTTTCCGTCAGGTGACCATGCAAAGTGTGTCACATCATTTGCCTGTATCACATTCTGAGAGGGCAAAGGTATTACTTTTCCTGTTGTGACATCCCAGGTAGCATAATTTATGCTTGTCTGCTGACCGGGGACAATGGCCTGGGTACCATCTGGCGACAAAGCAAGAATGGAACTCATCTGGGTAGCGACTCGCGGAGCCTGCACTGTAGGGAGCGGATGCCCACCAACGGTATCCCATGCATGAAGCTCCCCATCTGAATAGCTCATTACAAGGTGTTTCCCATCAGCCGACCAGGCGATCCCCGTGAGATAGAGGTTCGCGGAAGCATTTACATCGATATGGAAAGAGGATTTCTGGGGCCAACTCGAATAGTCATTCGTAGCCCCCCAGATTTTGACGTTCCCATCATCCCAGGCAATGGCAAAAGACCTGCCATCAGGTGACCAGGCTAATTGCGAGCCATGTCTTGGCGCCGATGGATAGACATACGTATACAGTTCCCGACCATCCCTGGTGCGCCAGACGCTCACCATAGCGATACTAGTCCCGTTATACTTGCCCCAAGTCACTGCGGCAAAAACACGACTATCTGGCGACCAGGCAACAGAGCTGATGCCATTTCTCATAGGAAACGCATGTATGGTGCGAAAAGGAGTGTAAGAGAGATAAGCGAACACCAAGCCTCCCGCACTCAGGATCAATGCGATACCCACGCTCAGGCATATCAAGAAGAAGCGCCGCGAGAGACTCCCTTTGTCAGGACGATACGCAAGCGCGCGTGGAGGCCCTGGAGGGTCGCCCCTCTTATACAGCCCTCCGCAGAGAGTGCAAGTCAGTTGTCCACCGTCATTGACCCTTCCGCAGTTGTCGCAGTGCCACGGGAACGCACCTGTTGGAGGCATCCTGTCCCTCCCTTCTTGCTCTAAACTCGAAAGAGATCCTCTGTATACTCTTCTCCTTCGCTCTTGTGTTCAAACGAAAGACTCGCTCCTGCGGTTACGAGCGCGAACGCCAGACGCTCGCATCTCTCAATCACAACATGAAACTGGTCGAACGCTGGCTCAATCTTTGTGTACACCGCTGTAGCGGTAGTTTGTTGACAAGGGGAAAGTGTGGTAGTATGAGGACAGAGGAGGCAGAGAAGAAGAGGACAAAACGCATCGAAGTAGCAAGAGCCCCAGCACCATTGGAAGAGTATGTGAGACAGTTTGACCCCTTGTTTGGCAAGAGTAATCAGCGTGAAGGATTTCGACGCTATGTGGAGGGTCTCCTTCTGCCAAGCGAACGACACAAGACGCTCACCGGATTGGTCAACACCGAGCCGGTGGTCGGAGCCCAGTTGCCGCGAGCCCAGACGCTGCAATGGTTTCTCTCGGAGTCGAATTGGGATGAGCGCAAGGTACAAGCGGAGCGGCTCAAACTGCTGCGCGAGGATCCAACGACGGCTCCCACGTCCAAGGGGGTTCTGGTCATTGATGAGACCGGGGATCGCAAAGATGGCCACAAGACGGCTCATGTCGGCAGGCAATATTTGGGAAAGCTGGGCAAGGTCGACAATGGAGTGGTCTCCGGAACCCGCCTGTGGGCGGACGAAGAGGTCTATTACCCCGTCGATTTCGAACCCTATACACCTGCTCACCACTTTGAGAAAGGCGAGGACGATCCCGCCTTTCGGACAAAACTCACGATCGCACTGGAATGGGTCAACCGGGCACACACCGAAGGCATCCCCTTTCGAGCGGTGGTGGCTGATAACTTCTACGGAGAGGACCGCACCTTGAGAACAGGACTCAGGGCACTCAAGCTGGGCTATGTGCTTGCCCTCAAGCCCTCTCATGACTGGTGGCATCGGGTAGGCACCCTCGGGTCACTGCAAGAAGTGGCCCAAGCGGCTGGCTGGAAGAGTGCTGAGCGGCCAGGTCAATGGGTCAAGGTCGAAAGGAGGTTTCGCGATGGCTCCAAGCAAAGCTGGTGGGCCTTGGAGGTGCAGGCGGGTCCGTTGGGCCAGAGAAGACCGAACGGGCGGTCATCGCCACCACAGACCCGGAGACGCTGCCTGATGCGACGACCTGGTATCTGGTGACCAACATACCAGTTCCAGGTTCTGCTACGGCCGAACGAAGCTCACTGGAGGCTGCGAGCTTGCAAGACGTGGTGAGGCTCTACGGGCTCAGGATGTGGATTGAACAAAGCTATAAACACGTCAAGCATATGCTGGGCTGGTCACAGTATCAGGTGCGAAGCGACCAGGCCATCCGGCGACACTGGCAACTGGTCTGTTGCGCCTTCTCGTTTTGCTGGTATCACGCCTCTCACTCCTGCTCCAGCACGACGGAAGATGCGCGAGAAGCATCTGAGCCGCCAACTTCTCCAGAGCCAGAGGTTGCTGTCGATGGGACAGCACCGGGGAAAAAAAATCAGCAAAGCAACAGCATCTCGTCCACCTCTGTGCTGGCCGGTGGCGCTGCGGGCCGTGCGCGGGTGGTTGGAGCCCTGGATCATGCTGCGGCGCTTCTGGCGAGCGTGGTCAGAGCAGCCCCCACCACCTCTTCTCCAGCGCTTGCTTGATCAGCTTGGGCAGGGACAGGGGCTCTTCCTCTATGGCACGTGCTGATTGGTGCTCCTTCCCTTTTTTCGCATCCAGCCAATCGCATGGATCGCCCGGCTCATCGAAGCTCGGCGCACGTGCATGCCATGCTCAGCTTCCCACCACTGGCAATAGTCGTTCTGGCTTGCATCAGGATGGGCTTCCAGTAGCTCTTGCACTCCCATCTGCAACGCTGTTCCTATCCTTGGAGGGCGCCCTGGAATGGGTCGCTGCAAGACGTTTCCTGTCTCGCGCTGCTGTTTTAGGTAGCGCTTGATGGTCGCCCGCGACACCTGGAAGCGTTCGATGATCTGGGCTTGGGATTTCCCTTCGTCAACGGCGCGAAGTACCTGTTGTCTCAGATTTTGTGAGTAGGCTCTCATACTTGCATTGTGTCACCGAGTTCTCTCTTTCAGCAAATCGTCTGCGTCAACAAACTACCGGTAATGAAACTCATGAATAAGACAAAAGCTCTGGTACTTGGTATCGTATGCGTTGCATTTGGGGTAGCCTTTGTCGTCGCGAAAGACATAACGGGCATCTTAGCGTTCAGCTCCGGAGCAGTTTTGTTCCTTGGTATATGGTTCTACAAGTATCAGCGCGACCACCGCATCATTACCCACGCCCGTCAACTAAAAGCGAAGGCTACTCAAACTTCCTCGCATACCCCCTAACCTCTCAGGGCAGCCATCGTCTATATGTGCCACCATCCATCTATGGACGTTCCTAAAGAAAGGAGTCGATGATATGCCTTTCCTATCCCAAGCTTACATAGCAAGCCTTGATAACGAAGCTTATGGCAAATTACTGGCCACTACGCGCCAAATAGGGTTACACCCCCAGACACACGATCCGTTTCTTGTTTCCCTGCAAGACCTCCGCGCAGGAACGACCATACTCGGTTCGCAGGGAGGCGGCAAAACCCGTCTGATACTAAGTCTTATCATGCAGGAAATCCTGAGTAACCAGCCTGTGATTGTCATTGATCCTCACGGCGATCTGACTCAGGACTGTATTGCAATGCTTCCCGATGAACTGCCGAGGAAGTGGCGAGACAAGATTTACCTGCTGGATATGGAAGATGAGCAGTACCCGTTTGGCGTAAATGTCTTTAGCGGACACAGCTTTACGAGTAGTCTGGCTCTCGGACAGGCTATTAACCAAGTACGGCACATCTTCGAGGTGCAATGGCCGGAGATAACCAGACAACAGCACCTTCCGAAGTACTTGCTGGCATGTACCATCGTTTTGTTTGCTAACCCTGGCTCAACACTAGTAGATATGTACCGGCTGCTGAAAGATGACAGGTATCGCCAGCAGATGCTTAAGAGTGTATCTGACCCGACGGTACTAGAGTTCTGGCGCTCCTATGGTGAAATCTCACCGTCCTTGCAAGCCCAACAGGTCGAGCCGCTGATCAATCGGCTGCTGTCGTTGTTCATGGGCAGGAGTCTAGTACGCAATATTGTGGGGCAACCACACAATACTATCAACTTCCGGCGTGCGATTGAAAACAGCGGCCATCTTCTCGTTCGCGGATACACCTGAACATCAGCGACCTGGGGTTAGCTTGTTTATTGACGAGTTCCAGCATTTTAGCACGCCAGACATTAGCGAGCTGTTCACTGAAGGAAGAAAATTTGGTCTTCGGCTAATGGTAGCTCACCAGTACCGCAGCCAACTCCCTCCATACCTGCAAGCCGCCACCATGACGGCCAGAAACAAAATCTGCTTCCAGACAACGCCTGAAGACAGTAGGGAAGTGTCGCCTCTGTTTATGGGAGGTGAGGCAACGGTGCGACCTGAAGATATTGATCCACGGCCAGTCGAGCACTTACTCCGCTACGGTTCGGATTACCACGATATCCAGACGTTTGTGGGATGGTACTTGCTCAGGTTAGAGCACCAGAAAGAGGGCGGCCACATCGAGATTAAGCGGCGGGGCTTCCCGTGGGGAGATGTTCCGTCCTGGGTATTGAATGTCAAGCCTTCGGAAGAGATGCCGAAAGTCCCAGACCCCACGCCGTTCCTGAACCATTTGCTGTATCAGGTGATGAAAACGGGAAATGCTGACGTGTATATTCCGAGTGAGGTCGTGTGGGGCTTCTCTAACTCTGGACGAGGTTTCTATTCGGTCTTTCGGTGGCCTTTTGTAACCATTCAGTAAGGTCATGCAAAAGCGGGAAGAACGGGATGCCCCGCCAGCGTGTGATCAAGTGCAGAGAACAAGGCGATGCCTTGCTTCCGCAGGGTCGAAAGGTAACTGCGGATGCGGCCAAACATCGCTACCCCGTCTTCGGTGCGGAAGCACCCGGAGACCTTTTGCTGCACTTTGATCATGCGCAGATCTCTCTCCGCCTGATTGTTGTCAAAAGGGACCGCAAAATCGTGGAGGAAGCGCAGGACCATCCACTTTCCTCCAGAGAGGCGATCCAACAGCTTGCGTGCCGGGCTTTGTTTGGCTCGCCCTGGTTTTCGCTTCCCCTGTTCCGACTTCTTCGGTGGTGCGGGGGGAGGATTGGCGCGGTAGCCTTCTGCCAGGATCTCCTCATAGCGACGCAGCAAGCCTGCGAGCAGCAAGACATCCAGTTCGTGCTGGCCCAACGCTTTGGCTTGCTCCACCCCTGCTTTCATCAAGAGGAGCAGGTCTTTCATCTGGCGTGCCCAGGGCTGCTTGAGTTCTTCTTCCACAAAGGTGAGTTCGCGCAAATGATGCACGTTGCACCAGGCTTGAGTGAAACTGTAGCCCTGATAGCTCCTCAAGCCATCATGCACACTGGTGCCACGAAACTGCGGAGCAATGCCGATGGCATCCATGGCCTTGCGCCCACGGCTGGGATGCGCCGCGTAGTGCGTGAGCCGCTCGGTTGAGCAGACGTGGACCCACCATCCCGTTGTGCCGACGCGCAGTCCGGTTTCATCCTGGTGGATCACCTTCGTCTTCACCAAAGCCGTTTTGAGGCGGGTTTCCACCTCGGCCAACTGCTGATACCCGCTTGTGACAAAGCTGGCGATGCTCCCCGCCGAGAGTTGGACTCGAAGCCTCTCCTGCAAGCGTTGACTGGCGCGAGCGTAAGGAACAGATTGGCCTTCTACCAGATAGAGCGCGACCGCCTGGATGCTCGTTCCATACTGCGCTGGCGCCTTCACCGAAGCTGGAAAGGAGGCTCGTGTCAGATGAAAGCACCGGGGACACTGCTTTTCTTCCACACGATGTTCGGTGACCCAGAGACGCTTGACAGGCAAGTCGATCACCTGGCGTCGCTCTGGCACGGAGGCTTTTTGGGTGCGCAGGTCGTGCTGGCACTGCTCACAGCAGATGACCGGATGAATGAACACCTCATCGGGCATCTGGACCTGCCGGAGATGATGCCCGCGATGTCCTTGTTGTCCGCCGGGCTTCTTGCCGCTCTTTGTGCGCAAGCTCTTGGGCGCACGCACAAAGCGATCGGAGGAGGGAGGCAAACTGCTATTATGGCTATCTTTGGCCTGCTGCCTCTCCAGGGTTTTGACCCGCTCTTGCAGAGCGTCGATCAGCCCTTCGAGGACTTTCCCATGTTCGTGCTGAGAGCCCAGAGCCATGATGGCTTGTTTGAGTCCTTCGCGCAGGTCCTGATGCGCCTGCTGCGACTGTTCCAGTTCTTCGTCTTTGCGCCGCAATGCTTCGCGCAATGCCTTATTCTCTTGTCGGACCTGTTCGAGTTCTTCCTGCTCTGTCATACTGGTACTTTACCAAATTGGGCAGTCATCCTGCAAATGCGTCGCCCTACTGAATGGTTACGATTTTTCCACGTATCCTGGTCCTACCTGTACATAACGCCGGAATTTGCTGAGATGTGGCGAGCATTTAGCGGTGGAGCATGGCAAAAAGGATGCGGAGCGATAGATATGCAGCAGAGAGCATATCTGCGGGCCGAAATCGATGCCGTCGTCGCTGATCTTTACGCGGTGAGCGAGTATGGTATATGGCAAGGATTCGTTCCTGGGACAGCCATTTGGACTGCTAAAGCCTTAAATACGTGTAGTATTCAATAATATCCAATAACGCTCGTTAGAAAAGCTTCATCTGGTGAGAGATTTTCGCGCGTTTCCGCTTCAGCTTGGCTCGTTTTTGTGATGCTGATTCAACCATCCTGGTCACTTTTTCTTTTTTCGAGGGGGAGGTGATCACCTGAATATCGTAATTGAGGGCCGGTGGTGGTTGCGTCACGTCGAGTTGGTACTGTCCAAAGCGATTGACATGCTGGCGAAGATAGGGAGAAAGTGCCCCCACTGCCTGCTCATCGAGGTCGGCCCCTTCCTGATTGAGTTCTTCTAAGACCTTACTGATCGCATGGACATTGTAGAAAATCAGGCAGTTTGCTACCAGGTGGTTAAACTTAATGCATTTTCGCTGTTCGATTCTGCGATTGTGTGTAATCACGCCTTCTCCCCCAAAGAAGGCCCATTTCGCGAAGCCATTAAATGCTTCACTTTTGTTCGTCGCCGATTGGATCGTTGAACGGAGCTCTGCATCGCCAAGATAATGCAGTAAGAAATGCGTTCTGATCACACGGCCCAACTCCTGAAAAGCTTGATACAATTTGTTTTTGCGGCTGTAGGTTCCCAGTTTGCGCAAAATCGTGGAGGGAGTAATCTTGCCAGCCTTAATCGAGAGTGCTACCCGTATCATATCAGGCAGATGGGTTTCAATCAGATCCCAATCGATCGTCTCTGTGAAAAGGCTATCCAGGTGGGTGTAATGCACTTCTGGATCAGGGCGGTGCAGTGTGAGGTCTTTCCAATTTCTGATCCTGGGCATCAGAGAGATTCCGAGCAGATGGGCCAGGCCAAAAACGGTGGTGCTTTGCGCTTGTGTGTCGCCATGCACCGTATTTGGTCTGATCGACTCCTCCTCTTTCTCAAACATATCGAGGATATACGACCCCTCCCAGACACCGCATGGAATGAAGTGACTGAAAAGTGCTATGTACGTATCTGAGACATGATAATACCCTATTCCCCCGTATCCCCCGTACCGTATGTGATATTCCGCGAGCAAGTTTTGTTCATACATCTCCCACTTGGTACCATCAGCAGATGCGTGCTTTCCAGTCCCCCAATACTTGGGCAGATGAAACCGATTGTAGCCTGCAATCACCGCACGGATCGCCTCATCCAGTTTTTCTTCCGTGATATGGTGTTGATTTACCCAGGAGACCTGTCGGCGATCAAATCCTTTGAGTGACCGAGCTGTTTGTGAGGGGCCTAAATTACACCCATAACAAAAAGCGGTGGCAAGATAGCGTGCCAGCGGATCATCCAACTTGGCCTCGTGTCCAGAGAGAGGCGTAAAGAAGCGTGTCCAATTGAGCCACTGCTCTGTTCTCAGCAGCACATCAAGAATGCTGATCGGCTTCAGGCGCTCCGCCACGATCCGCTCCAAGAGCGCGAGACTTTCAGGATCGGCCTGTTTCTCCACTGGGCGAAGGATGAGTTCGCCTTTTTCAAAGCGGAGATACTGGTTGGAGGGAAACTCGGTATCGGTTTGTAGAATTCTGGCATGGAGCCAGTCACGCATGTGCTTCACAAACGCCTTTCCATCGGTTGGCAATTCAACCAGTGTCCCATAGGAGTCCACTTGCTGCGCGTAGTCTTCCCAGGAAATCAATTGTGCTCGATAATCCGAGTATTGATCGCCCCCCTCGACATACAGATCGCCAGATTTGAGATCCCAGAGTGTATTTGTCAATGATATTGGGGCTCTTCCTCACATTTGGGGATTTTGGCATTGCAGAGCTATTTCTTCTCAAGAAGAAGTGGCTGGTGAAGCGACGACACAAAAAGATATGTATCTCATAAGCTCATCTGTTCCCCAAATCCGAGGATGAGCCCCTTTTTTATTGTCACATGGCCCCCAAATCTGATTATCAGTGACACATTCAAAGGAATCTCTGGCCCCGATTCTGATGAGAAATTGGCCCCCAATATCCGCTCTTCCTCACATTTGGGGAATAAAGCTTGCTTGGTAGGAAGTGATATACTCCTGAAAAAGGAAGGTGTTTTTCATTTGTTCAGGAGGATGATGGAGATGGAAAGGTCCCCGTTTCTGCCCTTACCCGAAGGGATGGTCATTGGTCAGGTTGAAATAGCCGAAGCGCAGCTGATTGTAGAAGTCATCTCAACACACTACAGTGGCACTTGTAAAGAGAGCCATTTTCCCGGGAATATTCCCCGGAGCAGAAAAAACTTCGTGCAAAACTTGCGCCGATGTGACACTCTAGAAGAACGAAAACCTCTTGTTTGAGTTGTCCATTCGAAACGAGAAAAGCATGAAGCATCCTTACGATACCACACCAGAGCCAGCCGAGCCAACCCTGAGCCAGATTGGCCCCTGGCCCCTGAGCTTGCACCTCCTACATGCGCGCCTGGCGCCCCGTTTTGCGCGCTCCGAGCCACGCCGTCGCGCCTGGCGCTACCTGCAAGCCGTCATCAGTGACATCCCCAGGAAAAATGGCTGGCAGATCGCTGAGCATGCCAAAGAACTGCGGCCCTATGATGAAGTAGGCGGCCAGCGAGGTGTCGCTATTCCTTCCGACCTATCAGACTCCTTTCTGACGGTTTCCTGAAGACGATCCTTTTCCAACCGCCTCTTCCCGAACCGTGCGGGCTGCTTTCACAGCACACGGCTCTCCAACCGCACCCTTTGGGCACTGTTCACCTGCTCCTGTGGCCCTTCACCTTGTCCCGGGCATTACCCCAGGCATTTGATTACTACGACCACTCTGCTCCCATGAGGGTCTCCCCTGGTAGGGAGTCCCACCGTCTCACGTTTCCGTTCGTCCGTACGTAGGTACCCTCTTCGCTGGATTTCCCGATCATTTCGGGTAGTCGGAGTGTGGTATTTTCCCCTCGCAGCATGCCATTACGAGAAGACCACTCCGTATGCCCTATAGTACCATGCGTTGCCTTGGCATAGGTCGACGTCTTGACCACTCAGCTAGGATTCGAGCAATACAGCTCTTACCTTATACGGCTTAGCTGACCAGCCCGGCTTAGGTACTTAACCCGTCTGGCCTTTTCACACCATGCTATTGTTCCCTCGTTCCTTTCGGTCGAAGGTCAGATGCTGCTTTACCCACGTCAATACCAGTGGTGTTGCACCCTTGCAACTGACGGAAACGCGCCTCAGTGGCGCACGCATGCAACGTCTGCTCTCTCTGGCAGGCTCTCTGCCCACCTCCCCTGCCCTGCGAGCCGGCTTCGCCCACCGCCCCCTTCCCCGTGCTGGTCATGGATGAAAGCGGCTTACATGTTAGATATCATCAACGTTCCTTTTCACCAAGGAGACTAGCCCGTTGCGATGTGCCTCCCTCCTAGAACCTAAGCGGTTTCCTCCAATAATGCTACCATTGGGCATTATCTCTCATTGTATGGAGGAAACCTCTGAACGAAATCCGGTGGGAACTGTATCCCCTGGTGGCTACTTCAGAACTTTCACGCACCTGGCTTCAGCTTCAAGTGCATCTTCAGCTGGCTCCGAAAACGATTGATGCCTATGGGCGCAGCCTCAATGACTTTCTAGATTTTTGTCAGCGTTCACACGTGATCCCCGAAGCGATCACGCGTGAACAGGTCACGCTCTACGTGCACGATCTTGCTCATCGTCCCAATCCAAAGGGAACCAACGTCTTCTCCATTGAGCATGGGCAGGGCTTATCGAACTCGACCATGCAACAGCGTCTTACCGTTTTACGCCTGTTTTGCGATTCCCTGCTGGAACAACACCTTCGCCAAGATAATCCCGTTGGTCGAGGCCACTATGTTCCTGGAAAGGCGTTTGGTGGGGTCCGAGATCGCAAGCTCCTTCCCCACTATCACAAACTGCCTTGGCTGCCCAGCGATGAGCAGTGGCAGACCGTGTTACAGCATTTACAAGGGCAGTTGCTGCGCAATCAAGTGATGCTCCTTTTAGCTTACGATGGAGCGTTGCGGCGCGAAGAGTTGGTGACGCTCGAACTGCGTGATGTTGACTTCGCCTATCGCCAGATCAGAGTGCGACCTGAGCATGCCAAGAATGGACGAGAGCGCGTGGTTGGGTATGGCAAGATGACGAGTCGCTTTCTGGAAACGTACTTGCAACAAAGACGCGCACTCTCCGCCACTCGCGGCCCCCTCTTTTTGTCGGAGTCGCATCGCAATGCCTCTCATCCGCTGGCTTTGGTCTCCTGGTCGAAGATTGTCCAGAAGCTGGCTCTTGGTGTGGGTCTGCCACACTTCACCACCCATACCCCACGTCATCTTCGCTTGACGCATATGGCGCGGGCCCACATGGACTTGCACCAGATCGCTCTGTATGCGGGTCATGCGTCCTTACAGACAACCATGCTCTATATCCACATAAGTGGCGTTGAGTTGACCGAAGCGGTCAATCGCAGCCTTGCTGGTTTTGAGCACTGGATCGAGATGCTGCTGGGGGAGACAAGATCATGAAGCACTCCTCGTCTCAGGGCACTGGTGCTCTTTTCTCCTGGCCTCTGGCTGTCGAGCGCTATGATCGATCGCCGGGACTTCGTCAAGAGGAACGCGACGCATTAGCCTGTCTCTTTGAGCCATCGCACGACCAGATCCACTTTCCCAAACGTCTTGTGGGTCCACTCGAGGATGTCTTGCGCTTGACACGCGCTCCCAGACACGCTTCCTCTGCGACCATACGCATTATGTGCCTTGAGATGTACCAACGTCAAACGACGTTCTGGGCCTGGTCTGTTGACGACTGGTTTGCTCTGCTAGGTCCCAACATCACAGTGTTTTCTGAGCGCTATCAGCGCAAAGATTTGAAGCATCCAGCACGAGCCTATCTCCCCTTGATTGCGTATCTGCTCAAGGCTGTTCCTGACGCCTGGCGTCTGCTTGAACAAGGGGAAATGTATCCTCTTGCACAAAAATGCTTTGAAAAAAGCCTCATCGACAGCGAAGTAGCAAGAGTGCGAATGGTTCTGCAAAGCTGGGGCTATCAACAGAAAGAGCAAGGAAGCTTTGTCGCTTGTGTGAGCTATGTGTTCTTCCGCAACGGCAGTCCTCACCTTGAGGATCTCACGAGCACAGTGATGGCACAGATAGCTCAGACCTGCGTGCTTCCTTGCGTCCAGCATTACCTTCCTCAGATGGCTCGTGCGTTATGTGAGCTCGGCATGATCGAGCATGCCCTTCCTGATGCGCGTACGCACAGAGCCATGAGGAGCGGAACCGATGGGAGCGTTTCGGCAGAGTGGCTTTCCTGGTGCCAACGGTGGCGAAAGCAGGCCACGGCTCAAGATCCCTGGAACACCTACTACTCTCTTCTCAAAGTAGGCCGCTGGCTTCAGGTTTTTCATCCCGAAGTCACCTCTCCTGCGGATTGGACCTATGAGCTGGCCATCGAATTGGTCGCGGCAGTCCATCACATGAACGTAGGAGAATGGTCGAGTCAAAGGCATCGCTCTCATATTGCTCAGGAGCGGATGGGGCAGCCCTTAGGGCCACGCGCAAGGAATCGTATCCTTCAGTCGATGCGGGTCTTTTTGCGCGATTGCCAGGAATGGCAGTGGATAGCGGTTCGACTCAATCCAGATCGTGCGTTGCGCACTCCCCGTTCCATTCGCAGTCTTGCTGGGCCAAGTCCACGTATCATTGATAAAGAAGCCTGGGCAAAGGTGCTCTGGGCGGCGATGAACCTGCAAGAGGAAGATCTCCCAAGGCCACGCGGACGGCTGAGGTATCCTGTGGAGTTGGTCCGTGCTGTCGCCGCCGTCTGGTGTTTTGCCGCGCTGCGCTCCGACGAAATCGTGAGGTTACGAGTAGGGTGCGTGCGCTGGCAATACGAAGAGGTGATGATTGCAGAAACTGGGGAGATGTTACCCAAAGACGCGACGTGCTTTTTGGATATTCCCGTCAACAAGACCGAGACGGCCTACACCAAACCTGTTCATCCGCTGGTTGGCAAACGCATCAACGAGTGGGAACAGCTCCGACCGAAAGAACAGCCCAAAGCGCTCGATGGCAAAACCAGCGAGTCGGTCCAGTATCGCTTTTCCTATCGCGGGAAACGTCTCTCAAAGGACTACATTAACAAGTTTCTCATTGCGTATCTGTGCCAGAAAGCAGGCATTCCCGATGAGGACAGCCGTGGGAGGATCACGAGCCATCGCGCACGGGCGACCATCGCGTCCATGCTCTACAATGCGAAAAACCCGCTGGATATCTTCCAGCTGCAAAAGTACCTGGGCCACAAGCGTCTCTCTTCCACCCAAAGTTATGTGGCGGTTGATCCAACGAAACTGGCTTCTCAGGTGGCCAAAGCAGGCTACTTGGAGCAGAACCTGGCCACCATTGAAGTCCTCTTAGATCAAGATGCCGTGCGCAGCGGTCGAGCCTGTCGCGGTGAGCCGTGGAAGTACTACGACTTGGGGCATGGCTACTGTGTCAACGATTTCTGGGCGGAGTGCAAACACCGCATGGCCTGCGCTCGCTGCCCTTTCTATCGCCCGAAAGAGTCGCTTTGCGACCAACTCCTGGAAGGCCAGGCGAACCTGCTGCGGATGTTGGAGTTTGTGCAACTCACCGAAGAGGAAAAGCTGCTGGTCACCGAAGGGATTGACCTACACCAGGCGCTCATTGAGCAACTCGCTGATACGCCGACACCGACAGGTCTCACCCCTCGTGAGATGGAATCACTCCCTGTCGGAGAAACCGCTGTCATTCCGGTGAAAACCGTTCGCCGAACAGAGCGGAAAACCCACGGCGAATGATGAGCACTCAGCGGATGCATGAGGGAATGCTGGTTCTGGATCACAACAGACGCTATTGCATCTGGGAACCAGGGAGAGCAGCATGCCAAACCATCACCTTGACATCAGGGTGCGCCCTGGAGGTCTGGCTCAACCGTGAATGGGTGAGTGGATGTATTGAAGGAGATGGGCAAGACTACTGGCTCTTTGTGCAGACCGGTGGCAAATTTTTGCTCTCTGAGTGTATGAAGGTTCGTTACCGAGAACCTTGGTAGGGAATCAGCAAGAGGATCTGTTTCAACCAACTCCTCTTGCTGGTCCAACGTGTTGATTTTTGATGATACATAATTCCCAAACGCGGCGACCACTCCGCTGGTGTCCAGCCCCAGTAGTGCGGCAGCAGCGGACGGGTTGAAAACTGCCAGGTCGGCGTCTTCCTCTCCTACGTGACGGCGCTGGGCCATGGTCTCATTGATCGCGAGTTGTACCTGCCCGAAGACTGGTGCGACGACCCTGCCCGCCGGCTCGCCGCGCATATCCCCCAGAGCGTTACCTTCCAGACCAAACCCGCACTGGCCCAGCGCATGCTCGAGCGCGCCCAGGCGGCTGGTCTGCCCATCGCCTGGGTGGTGGCGGATACAGATCTCAGGTCACTGCCCCGACCTGCGCACCTTCCTCGAAGCGCACGGCTACGCCTACGCACTGGCCGTTCCGTGTACCGAGGTCATCTGTGTGCAGACCCAAGCAGGCTGCCTGCTCAA
>WNGH01004697.1_pt1 | contig 14234 bp, 14 predicted proteins | sample 5400631 | NCBI WGS metagenome assembly WNGH01 (sample SAMN13153373, study PRJNA577476) | soil metagenome | isolation source: 115 cm soil or saprolite under Garry oak tree replicate 1 | place: USA:California | collected 2016-06-15
GGCGCCGACCCCGCCGGCGCCGGGACCGGCGCCTCGCCGGCGCGCGTGACGAGCGGATCGTCGCTCTCGAAGTTCATCCACGGGAGGCACGATGCTTTATGGCCGCCTGCGAGCCGTTCCTCCTCCCCGATCAGCTCGTAGAACGACTGCGACGCGCTATGCCAATCGGCGCCCGGCCCCGGGCGGAATACTCCGGCCACGGGCCGGCCGTCGCGGTTGGTGCCAAGCACCAGGGCCAGGTGCCAGGGCTGGGTGAAGTACTGCTCGTGCGTCTGCACGTCGCCCGGCGCGAGCTCGATAGGGTGCGGTGGATGACTGTGGTACCACCCGATGAGCTGGCCGCCGACCCGCGTCAGCTCCTCCTGAATGCGGTCCCAGAGGCGGGACACCACGACCTGCGTCTTGTCGCCGTAAATCGGCTGATTGAGGCGGATCGTGGAATCCACCACGGCGTACCGCACGCGCGACGTCGGGCACTCGAACAGGTCGCCGACGAGAAAGCCGATCAAGGCCTGGCCCTTCACCGCGAGCATGTGCTCGTGCAGGGCGTCGAGGGCCTTCTGTTCGATGAACAGGGGGTAGCGGCCTCCCGGATTGCGCCGGCCGTTGGGGTTCCAGAGGATCGCCCGTGCCGTGGGGATCACCTGCTTGAGGTGCGGCGCGCCCGTCACTGTAAGACCTCCGCGATCACGCCCGCGGCGCGCTCGACGTCGGCGCGGCTCACGTCCAGATGGGTCACCGCGCGCAGTCGCTTCGCGGCGAACGGGACGACCAGCACGCCGCGCTCGGCGAGCCGGGGAATCACGCGGTCGGCGGTATCGTCGTCGCGCACCAGATCGAGCATGACGATGTTCGTCTCCGGGGCGGACGGTCGGACCGCTGGACAGCCGGACAACAGCTCGGCGAAGCGCTTGGCATTGGCGTGGTCGTCGCCGATCCGCTGCAGGTTGTGCTCCAGCGCGTACAGCCCGGCCGCCGCCAGCATCCCCGACTGCCGCATCCCCCCGCCCAGGCGCTTGCGCATCTCCCAGGCGCGGGGCCGCAGCTCGCGCGCGAACGCGAGACACGAGCCGACGGGGCAGCCCAGCCCCTTCGAGAGACTGACCATCACGGTCGTGGCGCCGCGCGTCAGCGTCGCGGGCGGCGTCGCGAGCGCGGCCGCGGCGTTCCAGAGGCGCGCGCCGTCCAGGTGGAGGCGCAGCCCCGCCTCGCGCGCGAGCGCCGCCGTCAGCACGCCGTCCGGGGTCGTCACGGGGCGGATCTGCACGCCCGCGATCAGCGCGACGCCGGCCAGCTCGTAGTGGACGAGGTGGGCGTTGGCTTCGAGGACCAGCTCCGTGCCCCGCTCCGCGCACAGGGCGACGCCGGTTTGGTTCGCCTGCGTGCCCGACGGGAAGAACAGGGCGTCCTCCATGCCGAGCAGCTCGGCGACCCGCTGCTCGAGCCGCCGCACGGTGGGGTCGCCGTCGAGGACGTCGTCGCCCACCTCCGCGTCCGCGATGGCCCGGCGCATCGCCGGCGAGGGCCGCGTGACCGTGTCGCTGCGCAGGTCGATCGCGCTCATCCCAGCACGACCCGCTGGGCGCGCCGCATGCGGATCAAGTCGTACGTCTCCGCCACCTCGCCCCCCAGCAGGAAGACGTAGGCCGTGTAGTAGGTCCAGAGGAAGAACAGCAGGAACGCCAGCGCATTGGCGTCGGACGCCACGCGATCGAACGTCACGAACCGGGTCAGGTACAGCGTGTAGAGGCGCTTCGCCACCTCGAACGCGAGCGCGCAGAACGCCGCCGCGACGAGCGCGGTGCGCCAGTAAATCCGGCGACTGGGCAGGATCTTGAACACGAGGAAGAACAGCAGCGTGCTGAACGCGAAGGCCAAGATCTCCAGGCCGAATCGCGTGCCCCAGTGGGTCGCCCGCCGCGCCTCGACGGCCGGCAGCAGCGTGCTCGCGACCAGCAGCGCCGCGGTCGTGAACACCATCCCGAGGTCGACACCCTTCGCGATCGGCCAGGGGCGGTTCTCCTCGGTGTCGAACACCTCGTTCAGCGCGGCCCGCAGCCCGCCGAACAGCCGCGTGGAAAACCAGAGAAAGAGCGGCACGCCGAACAAGGTCAGCCGCGCCCGCTGGGCGACGATGCCGGTCAGCACGCTTTCCACCTGCTCGAAGGCCCCGCCCGGCGGCAGGAAGCGCTCGAGCAGCTCGGAGAGCTGGAGCTGATGGGCGGCGAGCTGATGCTGGACGAGATAGCCGACCAGGGCGAGGAGCAAGGCGAAGAACGGGATGGCCGTCAACAGGAGGTCGAACGCCAGGGCGCTGGCGAGAAACGGAATGTTGTCTTCGTACGCCGCCTCCAGCGTGCGCCGCACCACTCCACGGACGGACTGGTGCCAGCCGGCGGCGTGGCTCACGCGACCGGCTCGTCCTCCTCGCCCTCCGCGGCCACGGTGCTGCCCTCCCGCCGCGCCGCGCGCACCGCGTGGCGCCGCCGCCGCGCCTCGAGCACCCGCCGCTGCAGCTCCTTCTTGGCGCCGGACACCGCCGCCCGGTCCTCGCGGGCCGCCGCCACCAGCTCGCCCAGCTCACCGGCCTTTTCGGCCGCGAGCATCTTCAGGTCCTCGAATTTGCGCGACACTTTGCGCCGGGTGCTCGTGCCGGCCTCGGGCGCGAACAGGAAGCCGACCGCCGCCCCGACCGCCAGCCCGACGAGAAACGCCCCGAACGAGCCCGTGCCCCCCCCTTCGCGCTCGCTCATTCGCCCGCCTCGAGGTCGTCCGGCGCGTGGGCCGCCACCGGCCGCGGCGCCGCGTGGGACTGCAGCGGCGGCTTGACGTACCGGTCCACCGCCGCGCGCGTGCCCGCGACGCGCAGCTGCTCGAACAGAAACGCGAACGTCTTCTCCAGATCGGCCCCGATCCCCTGGCGCACGTCTTCGGGGAGATCCCACATCCGCCGCTTGAACGGCCCCACCGCCTTCTTGCGGCTCTTGTAGATGAACTGCTGCTCGGTGTCGCCCTTCTTCCACTCGTCCTTGCACTCGGCCTTGACCCACGCGTTGATCTCGGCGCGCAGGTCGGCCGGCAGCCGGGGGTGGTCGAAGACGATGGTCTGGAAATTGGTGGCGAGATGGATCTCGATCGCCTCGCACGCCGGGAAGTTCCCGAACGCCTCAGGCGGCAGGGTGGAGGCGCCGTGCTGCACCGCGCCGCCCAACCCGTACTTCGTCCGCGCCTCCTGCGACAGCGCCTTCAACGCGTCGAGGTCGATCTGCACCTTGGCGATGGAGCCATCCGGCAGGACCACGCCACCGTGGCTGGTGCCGGTCTGCACGGAGATCTTGCTAATCCCCACGTGGGGGCCGAGGCGTTTGAGAGTGCGCAGGTACCCGTCCATGAAAGCCCGCAGCTCGTGGACGTCGCTGTTCTTGCCGCCCACTTCCCCGATCTCGGCGCCGACCGAGGCGGTGACGCCCGGGGGCTCACGGTCGCGGATGAACTTGGTCAGCTCGGCCGCGCGCTCGACGTTGACGCGCTGCTGCGCGTCGAGCGTCGGCTGCGACAGGTCGACCAGCGTGGACGTATCCACGTCGATGTTGTAGAACCCGGCCGCCAGCTCTTCCTCGATCAGCCCGCGCACCGCGGCGATCTCAGCCTCCGGATCGACGGCGTACTTCTTCGCGTTGACCTGGACGTGGTCGCCCTGGATGAAGAGCGGGCCGGTGAACCCTTCGCGCAGCGCGGCGGCGGTCATCACCGCCACGTATTCGACGGGCCGCTGCTCGGTGTACCCGATCTCGCTGCGGGCGATCTCGCAGATCAGGGCGCCCACGTCGAGCCGCCGGGCCGCGCGGAAGATCGCGCGGGCCGAATCGTAGGACAGGACGCGGATGTTCATCGCCGGCGTGGTGAACGGGGGGAGCTCGCCCCGGCCGCGGGCGAGGTAGAGGTCGTGGATCGACGCCGGCCGCACCCCCGCCTGCTGGCCGGCTTCCCAGATCACCCACCGCGCCTCTTCGCGCTCGGCCGGGCTCCCGAAAACCGCCCGCCGCACCAGCTCGTCCATCGCGGCGCTTTGGCGCACCGACGGCTTCTGGAACCGCCGCAACGTCTCCCGCATCTCCTCCGCCATACGCAACCCTCCCCAGCGTGGAAACTAGACCCCGGCCACTTCGACCACCAGCCCGTCGTAGGCGGGGACGATGCCGGCGGGCAGCTGCGCGGCGAGGTCGGCGTGCGGGAAGTCGTGGGTCAGGTGCGTGAGGAACGTGCGGCGTGCGCCGATCTGTTGCGCGACCGCGACCGCTTCGGGGATCGAGAGGTGCAGCGGGTGCGGCCGGGGCAGCAGCGCGTTCAGCACGAGGACGTCGAGGTCGGTGAGCGCGGCGCGCGCGCCCGCGGGCACGTCCTTGGCATCGGTGAGGTACGCCAGACGCCCCACGCGGTAGCCGAACACCGTGCCATCGCCGTGCGGGAGCGCGATCGGGAGGATGGCGACGCCGGCGACCCGGGTCTCGCGCCCCGCCTCCAGTACTTCCGCCACCAGCTCGGGGAGGATCGTGCCGGCGGGCGCCGCCGCGCCGCGGTCGAAGATGTAGGGGAATTTGTCCGCCAGCTCGGCCATCGTGGCCGCGGGCCCGTAGGCCGGCAGCCCCGCGTCGCGTTTCACCGAGATCGCCCGCAGGTCGTCGATGCCGTGCACGTGGTCCGCGTGCGCGTGCGTGTAGAGCACGGCGTCCACGCGGTCGATGCCGGCGGCCACGAGCTGCAGCCGCAGCTCGGGCGGCGTGTCGATGAGCAGGCGGCGCTCCCCCGCCTCGATCAGCGCGGCGCTGCGGGTGCGTCGATCGCGCGGGTCGGTTGACGTGCAGGTACGGCAGCGGCACCCGATCTGCGGGACGCCGAACGACGTGCCCGTCCCCAGAAACCGCAACCGCACGTCAGACTTCCTCGACCTTGATCAGGTTGGTGCTCCCCGACACTTCCCATGGGACGCCGGCGGTCATGACGATGCGGTCGCCCCGGCGGGCGAGCCCGCCCTTGAGGAGCAGATCGCGCACGACCTCCAGCATCGCGTCGTAGCTCGGCACGCGATCGACCCGCACTGTCTGCACGCCCCACACCAGGGCGAGCTGCCGGTACGTCGCGATCTCGGTCGTCACGGCGAGGATCGGGACGGACGGGCGCGTGGCGGCGACCTTGCGGGCCGTGAAGCCGCCCCGGGTGAGCGTGACGATGAGCGGCGTCTTCAGCATTCGCGCCACGGCGGCCGTGCCGAGCGCGATCGCGTCCTCGACGGTGACGTCTTCGCGCGCCGCGAGGCGCCGCTCGTCGCGCCCCGCCAGCGCCTGGGGCTCCATGACGCGAATGATCCGGTCCATCGCCCGGACCGCCTCCACCGGGTAGTCCCCGGTCGCCGTTTCCGCCGATAGCATCACCGCGTCGGTGCCGTCGAGGATCGCGTTCGCCACATCCGAGGCTTCGGCGCGCGTCGGCCGGGGGTGGTGGATCATCGACTCCAGCATCTGCGTCGCCGTGATGACCGGCTTGCCGTGACGGTTCGCCTCGCGGATCAGCCGCTTCTGGACGAGCGGCACCTCCTCGAAGGGCAGCTCGACGCCAAGGTCGCCGCGCGCCACCATCACCGCGTCGGAGGCGCGGAGGATGCGCTCCAAGTCGTCGAGGGCCGTCGCCTTCTCGATCTTGGCCACGAGCTTCACCGCCGGCGGCACCAAGTTGCGCAACTCGGCCATGTCCTCGGCGCGGCGCACGAACGAAAGCGCGAGGTAATCCACGCCCCACTGCACCGCGTCGGCCACGTCCTCGCGATCCTTCCCGGTCAGCGCCGGCGCGCTCACCTGCAGTCCGGGGAGGTTCATGCCCTTGTGCGCCGTGAGCGTGCCCCCGTCCACCACGCGCGCCCAGACCCGCGGCGGCTCGACCCGCGTCACCTCCACCGACAGCAGCCCGTCGTTCAGCAGGATGCGCGCACCGACGCGCGCGTCCTGCGCCAGCTCGGCGTAGGTGGTGGGCAGCTCGTCTTTGCGCGCCTCCCCCTCCGGGACGAAGACGATCTCCTGCCCGGCGACGAGCTCGCGGGGCGCCTTGAGCGCCCCGACGCGGATGCGCGGACCCTGCAGGTCCACCAGCACGGCGACCGGCACCCCGCGCTCCTCCGCGAGCCGGCGCACGGCGGCGATCCACCGGCCGCGCACTTCGGCCGTCCCGTGCGACGCGTTCACGCGCACCACGTTGACCCCGGCGTCGATCAGAGCGGCGATGCGCTCGTCCGCCCCGGTCGCGGGGCCCAGGGTGGCGACGATCTTGGTCCGACGGGTCACGACCCCTCCAGAGTAGTCCACTTTTCCACGTGACAAGACTACCCCGGCCTTGTGGAAAAGTCGAAGGCTTTGTGGAAGGTCAGCGGACGATCTCGATCGTCCGCTCGGCGAGCCGGTGGCGGAACTCGTCGAGCAGGTGCACGGCGCGCTGCAGCGCCGAGGCGGGCAAACCCTCGATGGTGCGGGCGGCGAGGCGGCGCTCGAGCTGGCCGCAGCGCAACAGGACGTCGAGCCCGTGGCGCGTCAAGGCGACGCGCACGCCGCGGTCGTCGTCAGGATCCGGGGTCGTTTCGACGAGCGCCTTGGATTCCAGGCGCTGGATGAAGGTGGTCGCGGCGGCGCGGGAGACGCCGAGCTGGCTGGCGATCTCACTGGGCCGGGCACCGTCGGGCCCGCCCTGATCGACTGCCTGGAGCGCCGCGTGGGCGCGGTGCGAGAGGCCGTACGCGCGACAGGCCTTGTCCCCGGCGCGCTGCAGCGCCAGGAACGCGGCCCGCAGGCCCTGGGTCAGCTGCAGCGCCAGCTCGGCGCGATCACCCATGAGAAGTAGTTAACATACTGACCGTCAATATACTAACCATCTTCCTGCGTACCGCAAGAGCCTGCAGCGCCTAGATTCCCCGCCCATGATCGCGGTCCGCGGCCTCACCAAGCTGTACGGTTCCCTCGTCGCGGTGGAGGATCTGTCCTTCGAGGTCGCCCCGGGGGAGGTGCTGGGCCTCGTCGGCCCCAACGGGGCCGGCAAGACGACGACGCTGCGCAGTCTCGTCGGCATCGTGCGACCCACGCGCGGTTCGATCAGCATCGGGGGTCGGGACCTCGATCGCGATCCGGTCGGCGCCAAGCGCCAGCTCGCGTTCATGCCCGACGAGCCCCGGCTGTTCGATTACCTGACCGTCGAAGAGCACCTGCGTTTCACGGGCCGCCTTTACGACGTCCGCGACGCGGAGGCGCGCATCCCTGCCCTGCTCCGGGAGCTGGAGCTCGCCGAGAAGGCGGGGGCGCTGCCCGACGAGCTGTCGCGGGGCATGAAGCAGAAGCTGGCGATCGCGTGCGGGCTGCTGCACGAGCCCAAGTCACTGCTGTTCGACGAGCCGCTCACCGGCCTCGACCCCGCGGGCATGCGGCGCATGAAGCAGACGATCGTGGAACGCGCCCGGCAGGGGGCCGCCGTGATCCTCAGCTCCCACTTGCTGCACCTGGTCGAAGAGGTGTGCACGCGCGTGCTGGTGATCCACCGCGGGCGGCTGGTCGCGATCGGGACGATTGCGGAGATCGTCGGCTCGCGCCCCGACCTGCAGGGCCGGTCCCTCGAGGAGGTGTTCCTGGCCCTGACCGGCACGTGATCGGCGCCGCGCTATATCTGTCCCGCCGCTCCCTGGCGAACGCCACGCGCCGCCGGCTGGCCCGGCTGCGCCAACCGAAGTACCTGATCGGCTTCGCCGTGGGGTTGCTGTACTACTACTGGCTGATCGCGCGGCCGCGGGCGCGGAGTGGCGGCGCCGGGCTTCCCGGGTCGGCCAGCGAGGCGCTGGCGATCCTGCTGCTCGCCACGATTCTGGCGATCAACTGGCTGTTCGGCAGCTCGCGGAGCCCGTTCGCATTCACGCCGGCCGAGACGCACTACCTGTTCACCGCCCCGCTGACCCGGCGGCAGGTCTTGGACTTCAAGCTGCTGCGCTCGCAGCTCCCTCTGTTCCTCTCCTCCGTAATCTCGGTGCTGCTCTTCTCCGGGGGGCACCTCTCCGCGTCGCGGATCGTGCGCGTGCTCGGCTTGTGGCTGGTGTTCTCCGCGCTGCAGATGCACTACGGCGTCGCCGCGCTGGTGCGACAGAGTTTGGAGGAGCACGGCGTCACCGCCGTGCGGCGGCGGTTGGGGGTGATCGCCGTCCTGGCGGTGCTCGTGGTCGTCGTCGCCTCGACCCTGCGCCGGCAGCTGCCGGGGTTGCAGGCGGCGTTCGTGGAGGGACCGGGAGCGGGGCTCGACGCCCTCGGCGCGGTCCTGCACCAGGGCGCGCTCGGAGTCGTCGTGTGGCCGCTGGCGGCGCTGGTCCGCCCGCTGCTGGCGCCCGACCTCGCGGTGTTCGCGACCCGGCTCCCCGCGGCCGTCCTCATCGTCGCGTTGCACTACGTCTGGCTGGTGCGCTCGTCGCTGGCGTTCGAGGAGGTGGCGGTGGAATCCGCCGAGCGCATGGCGCGGCGCATCGCCGCGTGGCGCAGCGGGCGGCGGCCGCCGCCGACGGAGCGCCGGGCCACGAGCGCGCGGCGGCCGCTCGGCCGCCTCGCCGGTGTGGGCAGTCCCATCCGCGCGATCGCCTGGAAGAACGTGCAGGCGGAGTGGCGCGGCTCCGGCGTGCGACTCCCGGTGATCATCGCACTGGGCGTCGTCGCCGTCGTTTGGGTCGCGAGCCTCGGCAGGGCCGCCGGCACCGGCATCCAGGTTCTCGCGACGCTGCTCCTGGTGTTCGCCGGAATGGCCGTGGTGCTCGGCCCCTACGTGCTGCGCAACGACCTCCGGGCGGACCTGCTGCTCTGGGACCTTCTCAAGAGCTATCCGCTGCGCGGGACCGAGGTGGTCGCCGGGGAAATGCTCGGACCCGTCACCGTCCTCACCGGCGTCGCGTGGGCGTGCCTCCTCGCCGCGTTTGGCGCCTCGCTGGCGCTGCGCCTGCCCGGCTTCCCCGTGCTCGATCGCTTCGCGGCGCTGCTGGCCGCGGGGATCGCGGTGCCCGCGTTCCTCGTCGTCGTCACGCTGATCCAGAACGCGGCCGCCCTGCTCTTCCCCGCCTGGGTCACGTTGGGGCCCGCGCGGGCCGCCGGCGTCGAGATGATCGGTCAGCGCATGCTCACGATGGCCGGGAGCCTGCTGCTGATGCTCATCGCCTTCATACCCGCGGTGATCGTCGCGGCGGTGGTGGTGGCGATCGCCGGCGTGGCCGGCGTGGACGGCGTGTGGCGGGCGGTGCCCGGGGCGATCGGGCTGACGGTGACGCTGGGGTTCGAGGCGATGCTGGCGGTGGCGTGGCTGGGACGGTTGTTCGAGCGGTCGGACCCGGCGGCGGAGCTGTCCGGCTAGCAGGTCGCCGACCAGTCCACGTCGCCGGTGCGCCCGCAGCGCGTACACCGTAGGGTGCCCGGCTTGCCTTCGAAGTCCTGACGCTCGTGGCACTCGGGGCAGACGGCGTAGGTCATCACGATGTCGCTGCTCTTGGCACCGCCGAGCGTGGGCCGCAGCACCCCCGTGCGCACGACGACGCTCCAGCGCGTCGGCGGCTCCGCGCGCATCGTCACGTCCTCGCGCTTCAAGCGGACCTGCACGCCCTCGCGGACGTCCACGACCACGTGGCCGTCGGACGTCTCGTCGACGACCGGGTACCACGCGCCGCGGCGCAAGATGTCCGCTACGCTGTCGGTGATGCGCGCCCAGCCCCGTCGCGCCATGGCCCCCATGATAGCACGTTTGAGTAAATTGCGTTATGCGCGACGTCGGTGCGATCGTCCGTCGGATGAGAGGGTTCTACTGCGTGAGTGAGGGGGCCGGAACCGTTTCGCTAGGAGATCAGGTGCTAGCCCTCTAGGACCGGCATTGGACGCAAGCGAGGTCTGCCATGGGCAGCGATCGAGAGAACAAAACCCTCCGCGAGGATATCCTCTTTGTCGCGGGGCGCGTCTTGTGGCGGCTGGCGCAGGTCGCGCTGGTCGGGGCCGGCGTTATTGTGCTGTTCAACGTCATCTCCACCGGCGCGGGTGATACCAGAGAAGAGAAGTACTACATCGCCACCGTGAAGAGCGGCCTGCAGAGTCTGGTCGCGGAGCAGGAAACGTACTTCGCCGAAAACGGGAGGTACCACCCGTCGAACTTCAGGACCGGCGACGGCTCGGACGTGATCGTGGAGGCGACGGCCACCGGGTGGAGGGCGACGGTGACGCACCGCAGGATACGGTATCTCTGTGGGGTCTTCGGGGGTGACATGGCCCCGCCCCGGGAGGGTGCCGCGCCGGGGACACCGGTATGCTGGAAGCCGTGACTTCGAGCCCCAATCCGCCACCCCGAGAGCTGCTGGCGCTGCAGTCCGCTGTTGCCGGGCGGTATTCGATCGAGCGGGAGATCGGCCGCGGGGGCATGGGCCGGGTGTATCTCGCCAAGGACGTGGCGCTCGACCGGCCGGTCGCTATGAAGGTTCTTCCGCCCGCCCAGGCCTCGCTGGGCGACGTGCGGCAACGGTTCCTCCGCGAAGCGCGTACCGCCGCGCGGCTCTCGCACCCCAACATTGTGCCCATCTTCGCCGTCGAGGAAGTGGGTGAGTTCGTTTTCTTCGTGATGGCGTACGTGGAGGGGGAAACCCTGCGCCAGCGGGTGACGTCGCGAGGCCCTCTCCCCGCCGGCGCTGGCGCCCGGATCCTACGAGACGTGGCCTGGGCGCTGGCGTACGCCCACGCGCAGGGCGTGGTGCACCGCGACGTGAAGCCGGAGAACATCCTGCTGGAAGGGGGCAGCGAGCGGGCGTTAGTCACCGACTTCGGCATCGCGCAGGTCGGCGCGGCGAAGGAGGCGGCCGAGCCCAGCCAGGTGTTCGGCACGCCCGAATTCATGAGCCCCGAGCAGGCCAGCGGCCAGCCGGTGGATCACCGGAGCGATCTCTACTCTCTGGGCGTGGTAGCGTTCTTCGCGTTCTCGGGCCGGGTTCCGTTCTCCGGGCGCACGGCGCCGGCCGTGCTGGCACAGCACATCGCCAGGCCCGCTCCCCGCCTGCGCAGCGTGGCGCCCGGCGTGCCCCGGCGCATCGCCGCGCTGGTAGACCAATGTCTCGCCAAGAGACCGGAAGACCGGGTGCAGCAGGGCGAGCAGGTGCTCGAAGTCCTGGCCGGCACCCAGGAGCAGCGGCGCGAGTTGCCGCCGCCCGTCCGGATCTTCATCGCCGAGCGGAAGGCGGCGGAAACCGAGACCGCCGTGACGGTCGCCACCGCGCCCTGGCTGCTCGGCGTCCTCGCCGCCCTGTTCTTGAGCGGCAAGTCGTTGCTCACACTCGTCGGCGTCGCCGTCGCGGGAGCGCTGGTGGGCCTGCCGCTCACCCGCACCCTCCTGAGCGCCCGCCGCCTGCTGAAAGCGGGACACAGCCGGGAGGACGTGGTGCAGGGGTTGGAGCAGGAAAGCGAACGGCGGCAGGAAGAGCTGATCCATCTCTTCGGCAAGGACCGTGAGGCCGACGCGCGCAGGCTCCGCCGCGACGCGATCGGCTTTCTCGTCTTCGCCCTCCTGCTATTGGGCGGGATCTACCTGGAGCCCGGCACGCGCACGCTCCTGATCATCGGCGCCTCGGCGTGCGCGGTGGCTGGAGCAGTGGCCTGGCACCGATCGGACAAGCGGATAGATCAAAAGGGGAGGAATCGGCTGCGGCTCTGGCGTGGCCCGATGGGCCGGGTGCTGTTCGATCTGGCTGCGTCGGCCCTGGACGTACGGACCGTCGCCCCCGCCCTTACCCAGCAACCCACCGAGGTTGTCGTCGGCATGGTGGTGCAGGGGTTGTTCGAAGCTCTGCCCAAATCGATGAAGTCCAGCCTGGGCGACCTACCACAAGTGGTCCGGAGCCTCGAAGCCGACGCCAAACGGATGCGGCAGAACCTCCAGGAGATGGACGGGCTGCTGGCGGACGCCGCCCGGCCCACAGGCGGTGCGGCCAGCGCCAAGCCGAGCGACGGGGGCGACGCGCAGCGGGTGATCGAGCTGCTCCGCACGTCGCGAGAACAGGCTGCCACCCGGTTGACCCAGACGGTGGCGGCGTTGGAGAAACTCCGGATCGACCTGCTCAAGCTCCGGGCCGGGAGCCTCACGCTCGCCGGGATCACCGAGAACCTGGGTGAAGCGCGCGAGCTGAGCGCCCAAGTGCGCCGCCTGCTCGCCGGCATGGAGGAGGTGCAGCGGACGCTCGCGCGGGCATAGGGCTTGCGCCGCTTCGTCCCCATCTAGCTCTTGTCCTGCCGCCTGCCCTCCGTTCCCTGTTCCCGACAGCTCGTCCCAGGCGAGCCCCGCCGTCTTGATGTCCGCTACGCTGTCGGTGATGCGCGCCCAGCCCCGTCGCGCCATGGCCCCCATGATGGCACGTTTGAGTAAATTGCGTTATGCGCGACGTCGGTGCGATCGTCCGTTTGCAAATCCAACGCGGCTCCCTGAAGACGGGGGAGAAACCCAACCGCCGCTACGACCCCGTCCCGCTGCTCGCCGTGGAGCGACTCGCCGTCTCTCCCGACGGCGTGCTGGGGCAGAGCGACGGCGGTGCCTGGCTCGTGGACGTCCATCACCGCGCCCACCCGCACACCAAGAACGAGGACGGCCTGCACGGCGTGTCCGTGGGGTTCACCGCCCACTACGACGCCATGCGCGAGCGCTTCGGCGACCGGATCACGCCGGGCTGCGCGGGCGAGAATCTGCTCGCCAGCACAACCCAACGACTCACCTATGAAGAGTTGGCCGGGGGCCTGCTGGTCATGGGCCGGGACGGGCGTGAGGTCGTCCGCCTGGAAGTGCTGCAGGTGGCTCATCCGTGCCGCCCATTCACCGGATGGGCACTGGGCGGCACCGTCGAAGCCCAGGTGCTCAAGGAGCACCTGCAGTTCCTGGACGACGGCATGCGGGGATTCTACTGCCGGCCACGGGGAACGGCATCCCAGGACAGCGGCGCGACGGTGTGGCAGCGATCGCAGGTCAGCTGACTCGTCTGCGCCGCAAACGCCTGCCGGTGGCGGCACGCCGGGCACACCGCGTACGTGAGCGGGAAGACCCGCCCGACGCGCTCGATCATGCGCGGCTCACAGCGCACGATGGTCCAGCGCTCCGGCGGGTGATAGCGGATCTCCAGCAGACGGCGGTCGCAGGGGATGTTCTGCCGGTTGACGTCCAGCACCACGATGTTGCTCGATGAGATGCGGACGACCGGATACCAGGCGCCGCGTCGCAGCGTGTGGGCGCCGGCCGGTCCGACGCGGGCCCAGCCCTTCGGCTGCAGGCGCGTCGGCGTGATGGTACGGGCCGTATCAACCATGCCGAATGATAACCGCGCGGCGCGGCATCAAGGGGTGACTGGGGTCACATGCTCGAGACGTCAGACGTCGGACATCAGACCACGAATTGTGATATCTGACGTCTAACGTCTGAGGTCTTTCTCACCCACATTCCGAAAAGCCGCACACGTGGCACTTCACGCAGCCTTCCACATACGCCAGCTGCGACCCGCAGTCCGGGCACGCCCCCACGAAATCCTGGGCGTCGTTGCGGTCGCGCTGCACGACGGTGCCCTCCGCGCCGGGGGACGGGAGGGGCGGAGACGCCACGAGGATCTCGCGGGACGGAACACCCGCCGCTCCGGGGAGCAGATCCTGCTGCACGCCCTGCTTGTCCTGCATCCAGCGCTCGATGGCGATGCCGATGGCATCGGGCACCGACAGGACCTTGTTGGGCCCCAGGCCGACGGCGCGGTCGGACGAGATGCCGCGCAGCTGGCGATGGACGTCCCGCAGGGGCACGCCGGCCCGCAGGGCGAGGGAGATGAGGCGGCCGATCGCCTCCACGTCCGCCATCAGCGGCGCCCCCGCCTTGCCGAGCGAGATGAAGACCTCGAACGGCTGCGCTTTGTCGTCCTCGGTGATGGTCACGTACATGGTGCCGAGCGGGGATTCGAGGCGGCGGGTCACGCCACGCAGCGCGTCCGGCCGGGAGCGCACCGCCCGGCGCTGCAGGTTCTCCGCTTCGACGTCGTGGAGCTGGGCGCGGGTGCGCTCGAGCTCGGTCTCGAGCTCGGCGATGCGGCCCAGCGCTTCGGCGAGCGCGCCCTGGCCGTCGTCGACCGCGGCGCCGCTCTTCCCCTGCGCCTGCTCCTGCACCTTTTTCGCGGTCGCGCCGGT
>WNGH01006861.1_pt1 | contig 14234 bp, 14 predicted proteins | sample 5400631 | NCBI WGS metagenome assembly WNGH01 (sample SAMN13153373, study PRJNA577476) | soil metagenome | isolation source: 115 cm soil or saprolite under Garry oak tree replicate 1 | place: USA:California | collected 2016-06-15
AGACGTCGCGAAACGCCTGAATCTTGCTAGGGTGGTAATAGAACATCAGCAAGACGCCGGTGAAGGTAAGGACGATGAACAGGTAGAAAGTGATTCCGCCCATGCCCCAGGTGTAGCTGTAACGCACGGCGTCGCGATTAATTTTCGCGGGATGAAGGTGAAGGAATACGTTCGAAAGCACACCCAGAGCCCGGTTGCGCGGGGTGTCGTCATGCTTGTGGCGGAAGATTGAGGTGTAGACCTGGGTCTTGGTCGGGTCTTTGAGCCCTTCGATTTGCTCTTTGGCTTTCGCGGGCAGATCAGTCTTGAGAGACTCAACATCTTCCTTCATACCCGCCTTCACTTTTTGCAGCAGGCTGACTCGATTGCCATTCTTTCCGTTCTGATTTTCTTCAGCCATCACATCCTCTTTTAAACCGACAAGTAAGCTCCGGGGTCGTTAAAGCGGCTGGGCTGTCCCTTGGGCCATTGGTAGAGCCGCGAGACGTCCACCAGAATCTGACCGTCGGGGGCGATGTCGACATGCGCCCGGTCCATGGGACGCGGCGCCGGTCCTTCGAAGTTCACGCCTTCGCTGTCATATCCGCTGCCATGGCACGGGCATTTGAATTTGTTCTCACTGGGCTTCCAGTCGGGAGTGCAGCCAAGATGCGTGCAGCGCGCGTAGATCACGAACATGCGATCGGGTGTGCGATCGACCCAGATACGATATTTTTGTTGCCATTTTGTATCGACACCGAGTCCGTAATCCGCAGGATAACCAATTTTGAAACTGGTTGCGGGCTCGAACAACGTGCGCGGCAGGAAGAAGCGGAAGAAAGCGATGAACCACGCCATCAGGAAGGCGGCGACGGCAGTCCACACAAAACGGCGTCGTCCCTGATTGACGTCGCTGTCATCGGGTCCAACCGAGGCCACGCCTCCTGCGGCAGCAGCTTTTGAAGTTCCTACCGCGGGCGTGCCGACGTATGTGTTTGCTTCGGTGCCGCGCGCACTCGCAGATGCCACTGTCGCTTGCGCAGCCGCGGGTCGGGCCGCAGCCGGAGCTGCCGGTCTCGCGGCGGAAGCTGCTGCTGCCGGGGCCGGAGCGGCGGCGGGAGTCGCTGGTTCGCCAAGTAGCGCAGTGACTTCTGCATCGTTCAGCGCGGGTAATCCTTTGCGGTTGCGGCGTGCCTGCTCGGCGGCCACCGTGGAGCGGCTCCATTTTTTTCCTGCTGCAACAATGGCGGCAACTTCTGGACTGATCTCTGCACTCCGCTCCCAGGGCATCTGTTCGCCGGCTTTCAGGGCAGCGATGTCCTCATCGGTCAACAGAGGCAGGTTCTTGCGTTGCCGGTAGGCCTGCTCCATGCCGATCACGGAATTATTCAACGCCGGGCGCGGCCACGGCGGAAGATGGCCGAGGACGCCATTGGCTACGCTTTTTGGGGACTCGTCTGCCATTCGTCCTTTATAGAAACATTTCGCTCATCAATCTGCTGCTACGAGGTAATTCACGTCCGGAGCGTGAGCTCTGTCGACGTCCAGTGCCGCGATTACCAATTCGGCCAACGCTGCGATGAAAGTCGGGGCGTCGTTGAGCCCAGAACTCATTTCAAATCGTTCAATTCCCAATTTGCGAGCTTGCTCGCGTGCTTCGTGATCGATCTCTCCCAGCGTCTCCACGTGATCGGAGACGAATGAAATTGGGACGACACATACTTCTCGAACGTGTTGGTCCCGCAGATCAATCAGCGTGCGACGCAGTGAGGGCTGAAGCCACTTGCTGGCGCCAACCTTGCTCTGATAGCAGAGGCGATAGCGATTCCGCCATCCGCCCCGCTGCATGATTAGCTCGACTGTCTCTTCGATCTGCCGCTGGTAGGGGTCGCCTTGTTCAATCACCGACACCGGGACGCTGTGCGCGCTGAAGACGATGTCGGCTCGCTGGGGATCAGGAAAACGGGCCAGTGCTTCTTCTAATTTTTCTACTACGGCTTCTAAATAGAGCTCGTTCTCATAGAACGGGTCCACGCAATGCACCGGGATATCGTCGGGGAACCGCCGCCGCCACTCATTCAGGCTGCTGCCAGTAGTGGTGCTGGAATATTGCGGATAGAGAGGCAGCAGCACGACCTCATCGCATTTGGCTGCGCGCAAATGTTCAATCGCTTCCGTGGTAAATGGATGCCAGTAGCGCATGGCCACGAAGCAGCGGGCGTCGAGGCCGGATTCCGTCAGCTTGAGTTGCAAGGCACGGGCCTGCTGTTCGGTAAAACGGCGGATGGGAGAGCCTCCGCCGATGACTGAGTAATGATGCTGAACTTTTTTAGCGCGTGTGCTGGAAATGAGTTTGGCCAAAGGCTTGCGGCCTAGGCGGGCGAAAGGGAAATCGATGATATCGGGGTCGCAAAAAAGATTAAAAAGGAAAGGTTCGATTGCGTCCAGCGTGTCGGGGCCGCCGAGCTGGAACAGAACTACGCCTACTCGCCGTGTTGGGCTCACCATTCCCCGGGTTTCCTTGAAGAACAGAGCATACTACTCAATATTGAGAAGGTTGGTCAATGTGTCGCGACAGAATCTGGTGGTAGTTTGAAATTGGTAGGATTATTGGAACCTAAAGCGGCGGGGTGCGGCAGCATGATTGATGAAATGTTGTCTATTGTAGTTTTTATTGGCGGACCAAGCATGCACCCCATAACCGAAGTCATTGTTGTGGTCGTATTTTTCTCGCTATCTTTGGCTTTCGTAATTTGGTTCGAGCGGGACAAGCGTCGCAGGGACTGGCAGGAACCCGACACGGAAAGGCCACCAGTATTTGCTGCGCTTGAAATCCTTCAACCTGCAATTCTTTCTTTCATCCTGATTTGCATTGCGCTGATGGTCATGATGTGGCTACTGGCTCGCTCGAATTAGGCAAACTGTCACGCGTGAGAAGTCTCGGCGGCGGGCGCGACCCCTGATTCAGATTCCATGAATTCAATAATCGAATCGGCAAATTCCGAAGTTCCGGCCTTGCCTCCCACATCCCGCGTCAGTTTGTCGCGAGTGCGGTAAACCTTTTCCAGAGCGTTGCGGATCTTAGTTGCTGCGTCATACTCACCCAGGTGGCGAAGCATCAGCAGGGCAGAACGGATCACTGCCGTGGGGTTGGCGATGTTCTTTCCCGCAATGTCCGGGGCCGAGCCATGCACTGCCTCGAAGATGGCGCAATGATCACCGATATTCGCGCCGGGAACAAATCCCAGTCCGCCGACAAAAGCGGCGCAGAGGTCGGAGATGATGTCCCCATAAAGGTTTTCCATTAACAGCATGTCGTACTGGTAGGGATTCATTACCAGTTGCATGCAGGTGTTGTCCACGATGTGCTCGCCATACGTGATCTCGGGATACTCCTTGGCCACGTTGCGGGAGCAGCGCAGAAAAAGGCCGTCCGAGAGTTTCATGATGTTGGCCTTGTGGATGGCGTGGATCCGCTTGCGCTTGTTCTTGCGCGCATACTCAAAGGCAAAGCGCGAAATGCGGGTGGAAGCTTTTTCGGTGATGATCTTCAAACTCTCTACAACACCGGGAACGACTTCGTGCTCGATGCCGGAATATAGTCCCTCGGTATTTTCACGCACGATGATCAGATCGACGTCGGGATAGCGCGTAGGAATGTGGGGCAGGTTGCGGATGGGACGAAAGTTGGCGTAAAGCTCAAATTTTTTCCGCAGCGCCACGTTAATGCTGGCAAACCCGCCAGCGATGGGAGTCGCGACCGGACCCTTGAGCCCAACCCCAGTGCGTTCGATGGATTCGATCAGCTCTTTGGGGATGTATTCGTGATATTTCTCATAGGCTTCGGCGCCCGCCTGGAAAGTTTCCCATTCAAATTTCAGACCGGTGGCTTCGAGGACGCGCACTGCGGCGCGAGTGACTTCAGGACCAATGCCATCGCCGGGAATGAGAGTGATCTTGTATGCCATTGAATTTGGGATTGCGAATTTTGCCTAGTCCTTCGCCGCAGTCTTGCTGCGAACTTCCGGAGTCTCCTTGGTCTTCAGCAGATCTTTTAGTTCCGTCATGAATTCTTTCACGTCCTTGAAGTCGAGATAGACGGAAGCGAAGCGGACGTAAGCGACCTTGTCGTATCGACGCAGACGATTCATGATGAGCTCTCCCAGTTCACTGGTTTTGCGTTCGCGCTCGGGAGACTCGATCACGAAGCTCTCCGCTTCGTTCACAATCTGTTCCAACTTGCTGATGGGTACGGGGCGCTTCTCACAGGCGTGCAGGAGACCGTTCAAAACTTTCTGACGCTCGAATTTTTCGCGCCGGCCATCTTTTTTCACCACCATGTAGGGAATTTCGTCGATGCGCTCATAGGTAGTAAAGCGTTTGGCGCACTTCAGACACTCGCGACGCCGGCGGATGGAATCGGCTTCCTTGCTCTCGCGCGAATCCACCACCTTATCGTTTGCAAATCCGCAAAAAGGACACTTCATGGGGCTTGGGAACTCACCGCATTGTAACAGGCAAACAAAGTCACTCGACGCAGGCAAGTGGCTGCCTGACTGGAACATGCAGACTTTATGAGAAGTTCAAGTGGAGGCAGGTGGTGGGGAGGAAGGCAGGCTGACCTGCTCTTGCTCGCGGCTCTCTGCTGCAAGTCTCCGGAAAGAGAGTCGCTCGCGATGAGCCAGCAACAGGCCGAGGGGAATTACGGCAACGAACGTGACCAACCACAACATGATTCCGCAACTGGCAGCCAATTCGTGGGGAACGTCGAAGACATGCTCCAACGTCGCAATGGTGGCAAGCTGCGAGCCGCCACCGACGCCTGGCAATTGAATCATCGAGCCCACCATGCTGGATCCCATCAGCAGCAGAACTTGGGTTTGCGGTATCTCGAGTTCCTCGACACCGTAAGAGTGAGTCACTTCCTTGTAGGCCACCGCGATCATGCACCACATCACTACCGAAACAACCACCAGTTGTAGAAAAGAGAAAACACTGTCAATGGTGTTAAGGCCGCGGTGGAATTCGCGGACGCGAAGCGCGATTCTTTTTCCCAGATTCGCCGCTAGGTGGGAGAAGCGGCGCTCCACCCAACTGGCCAGCGCTTCTCCATTGCGGCTGATGGCCATGGCTATGGCCGTCATCCCAATGACGATGCCCAGTAAGATCAGGCCCGCAGCGCGAAATCGCCCGTAGTATTCGAGTTCCCTCGGTGAGTGTGCGACGAAGATCGCAATCATCAGCAGTAAGGTGAAAGCGCCAATGTCGAAAATACGTTCCACCGCCCACACGCCGAGCTGCGATGAAAATGGCAGATTTTCCTTGCGTGCGATCAGATAGGGGCGGATCAACTCTCCCGGTCTTCCCAGGATGGCGAGTCCGGCGAAGCCAATCAAAGTGGGCGCAACCAAACCCCACCAGGATGCTTTCGGCCGTACCGGGCGCAGGAAAATTTTCCAGCGAAAGGCTCGTACCACATAGGCCAGGTAAATCAGGCCGATAGCATGGAAAATGTGCCGCTTGTTGACCTGGTCGGTCTGGCTCCAGAAGGTGGCCCAGTCAAAATTGCGCCACGTTCGAAACTGCACGTAGACGAGAATGGCGAAGACTGCGGCTAACAGCCCGTAGATAATGATCTGTTTCTTACTCATCGACCCGAGACAAAGGAACTATACCGTAGTCAAGGTAAATGACCCGAAGGCGAGGGTCAACGTACTGTCGAGGCCAGTACGCTCGGCTCAGTGCGATCCAGGGAGAGGCTCGATTTGGGAAGCGGAGGTCTCTGGGTGCATTTTCGTCGACGCAAGTTGTGGCTGACTTGTGACCGCCTTTGACTTCGACGCAGCCGAGATTCTCTGTTGTGCACGTTTTTTGCGATTGAAGTCGCGGATAATGCTCGCGACGTAAGCACGAGTCTCGTAGTACGGCGGCACACCACGGTACTGCTCCACGCGATGTGGTCCGGCGTTGTAGGCGGCCAGGGCCTTCACCAGATCGAAGTTGTAACGTTCCAGCAATTCGCGCAAATAACGTGTGCCGCCTTCTACGTTGGACTTAGGGTCGAAGGCGTTGGCGACGCCCAGTTGCGACGCGGTGTGCGGCATCAGTTGCATCAGGCCCTGTGCGCCCTTGGGGGACACGGCACGCGCGTTGAATCCGCTTTCAGCGTGAATCACGCTATTGATGAGATCGGGATCGATGTGGTGGCGATCGCCGATGGTGTCGATCACTTCATTCAGCGTCTGCGGACGCTCGGGAACCGGGACTTTGATTGCAGGTGCTAGAACTGGAGGTGCGAGATCCTTCTCAAATCGGTCGATCTCACTAGTGGGAATATCCACGTAGCCGGTGCGGTCGGCACTGAGATAAAGACGAGTGACAGTTCCAACAATCTCACTCTTTTCGTGCCGAATGGAGAATCCGTTATGCAGAACGGCAAGCTCGGAGCCAAAGGCGACCGCTGGAGATATAGCCAGCCCGAATATGAATCCGAATTGAAGCCACAATTTCATCGGAGATTTTAATTCTAGACGGTGACGCGTGAATCGCCTAGCACTTGTTCGAGAGCCGCAGCCACGCCGTTCTGGTCGTTCGATAACGTGACGGTCCAATCGTTGCCGCGCAATTCCTCGGACGCGTTTCCCATGATAAACGGCTGTCCAGCGTAAGCAAGCATTTCGATGTCGTTGTAGTTGTCACCAATGGCCATGACCTGTTCGCGAGGGATGCCGCGGTGATTGGCCCAACGCTCCAGGGCGTGGCCTTTAGAACAGCCCTGATTGAGGACGTCGACAATTGACAGATCACGAATTGGATACTCTGTCCGCAATACGGTGATGTCGTTCTCAAATCCATGCGTTCGCAACGCCGCCAGGGCCTGCTGCATGCGCGCAATCGGACCACAGAACATCGCCTGTACCGGATCGGCAGTCAATGACTTCTCAATCGGAATAACGAAGTCAATGTATTGCATGTTCTTTTCCAGCCAGCGCTGGATGCTGGCATTCAATTCCTGCATATGTTCGAGTACGATTGCGCCTTTGATTTCGGTATCGAAGGTCAACACCGTGTTTCCCCGAAACTCCTGCATGGCCGCACAGAGTTTGCGGCAAGTCGCGGCCGGAAGCAGATCGCGATGGAAAGTCTCGCCGGACAGAGAACGGGTGACGGCGCCATTCGAGCTGATCAGCCAAGGATCGAAGCCAAGCTGCTGGGCGATGGGCATGGCGAAGGTGTGCCGGCGTCCGGTCACGAGGATGACTTCGACGCCCTCCGAATGGGCACGGCGCAAGGCGGCGAGGTCAGTATCCGAAATCTGGAACTGGGGATTCAGCAAGGTGCCATCGATATCGACGGCTAAAAGACGGATGGGGAGTTTCACTAGAACAATTTTAGCATTGGGATTGCCCTGGACCGGGGTTAGTGGGAAAGGTTCGTTACCGGAGAACAGGTCCACACGCGTGCAATAAGGTAGCGTGTCCGCGTGCTATATTGCGCAGAATCGTATGGGATCCCTGCTCAATATTTTTTATCCCTGGGGGATCATCCTGCAGGGGCTGGCGATTTTTCACTTTATTCGCCGACGCCCAGATACGTATTGGCTTTGGATCATTCTTTTTGGCGGTGGACTGGGCGCGGCGGTATACATCGTCGCCGAGGTGCTGCCCGACACGGGTCTGCTCCGACAATCGTTCAAAGTCTTCCCACGCCGGCGCCGCATAAATGAACTCGAGGCGGCCATCCTGGATAATCCTTCAGCGGGCAATTACGAAGAATTGGCTGATCTGTATCTGGAAGAAGGGAAGTTCGCCCGCGCGAGAGATTATTACAACAAATCCATTTCGTCACGCACCGATTCTCCCGATCCCTTCTATCGGCGAGCGATTGCAGCGATTCAAATGGAAGACTTCGTTGCTGCGGTGCCTGATCTGGAGCGCGTAGTATCCCGCGACCCGAAATACGACTTTCAGCGAGCTGCCGGATTGCTGTCCCATGCCTACGCCAACACCGGCCAAACAGATCGAGCGGAGGCACTATTCCGCGAGGTCACAAGAACCTCGACGCTCTCGGAGACTTACTACAATTTCGCTTGTTTTCTGCAATCGCAGCAGCGCAACGCGGAAGCGCGTGAATGGGCGCAACGCATCCTGGCCAAGAAGCCGACCATGCCGGGATATTTGAAACGCCGGGAGCGTCCCTGGTTTCGCAAAGCCAACGGATTGTTGAAACGTCTGCCGGCCTAAACTAAAAAATCGTGGTCCTTTGACCAGAAGAAATCATCTTTAAGTTGCGGTAATCCTCGATGGCCCCCATCGCTTACCTCGAATGCACCAAGTGCGGCGATCATATTGACGCCTCTCATCCGCAAACGGTCTGTCCCAATGACGGCGGCGTGCTCTATGTCCGTTATCATCTTGCGATCTTAAAGGAGAACTTTAAGTCGGCTTCACTGGTTGGGCGGGCGCCAACCATGTGGCGATATGCGGAAGTGTTGCCGGACGCCGAGCCAGTATCGCTGGGGGAAGGCTTCACGCCGATGCTGCCGAGCCGGGAATTTCCCAACGTCTATATCAAGGATGAAGGGCTGAATCCAACGGGATCATTTAAAGCGCGCGGACTTTCGGCCGCGGTGACCATGGCCAAGAAGTACGATCTGAAAAAGCTGGCGATCCCGTCGGCAGGAAACGCGGGGAGTGCGCTGGCGGCTTACGCAGCGGCGGCAGGTCTTGAGTCCTACATCTTCATGCCGAAGGATGTTCCGCTTGCCAACCGCGTGGAGTGCGAGATTTACGGCGCGAATGTCACGCTGGTAGATGGGCTGATCAGTGACTGTGCCCGTATGGTTAGCGAAGGTAAAGAGAAGCAGGGCTGGTTTGATGTCTCGACGCTGAAAGAACCTTTCCGAGTGGAAGGCAAGAAAACCATGGGCTACGAGGCGGCCGAACAATTGGGATGGCGCGTGCCGGATGGAATCATTTATCCGACTGGCGGTGGAGTTGGACTGATCGGCATGTGGAAGGCCTTTGACGAGATGGAGGAACTGGGCTGGATCAAATCGGATCGTCCTCGAATGGTTTCCGTGCAATCATCTGGTTGTGCACCAATTGTTAAAGCATGGGATGGAGGCAAGTCGAGTGCAGAATTCTGGCCGAACGCGAGCACTTTGGCGGCAGGTCTGCGGGTCCCTAAGCCTTATGGGGATTACCTTATTCTCGATATTTTGAAAAAGAGTGGCGGCGTGGCGGTGGCGGTTTCTGACGATGAAATCATGGATGCGCTACGGCACTGGGCGAGAGTGGAAGGAATTTTTGCCGCGCCGGAAGGAGCGGCCGCGCTGGCGGCCTATCGCAAGCTGCGCGACAAAGGTTTCTTCGCGCCCGAAGACACGGTGATTTTATTTAACACTGGTTCGGGGTTGAAGTATCTGGATGTGATCGAAGGTCAAAAGCAAGCTTCGCGAATGGCAGCACCGGCGTCGCGTCAGATCGGAGGAATCATTGGACCGTTCTGAAGGAGCACTCAGCAACCAGCAATCGGCATTCAGCCCTTAACGACCGCTGCGGCTCTTAACCCGGCTTCATGCTACATTTTCTTCAGTGGGTCTTATGGAACAGCGACTCATCCTCATCAATCTGCTGATCAAGCTGGGCGTGGCGGCCTCTGCGGCCAGCATTCTGGGCCGCTCCGTCGAATTCAAGTCGCTGTTGTTCCGGGAAGAGCGCTCGCTCAAGCAGAGAATTTATCTGATCTTATGGATTGCCATTCCTCTGACTTTGGGTGTGTGGATACGGTTCGGGGCCAAGAGTTTCTCGGCAGGAGATTTATCGTTTGAGACTACGATCCTGCTCGGTGTGCTGGGCGGGCGTTTCACTGGGATGGTCGGGGGCGCAATGCTGGCGCTGCCGGCTCTATTGCACGGAGAATGGGCAACCCTGCCTTTCAATTTGCTCTGTGGTTTCACGGTAGGACAACTGCGCAATCTGGCTCCCGACCGGGAGGATATCTGGTCCTTCTCTCCATTTATTGATTTGAGTATTTACCGTTGGATCCGGCGCAATCTGCCCACACCTCGCCTGTTCGACTGGCAGATCATGTTTTTTGCCACCATCGTCGCGCTTCGCTTTATGCAGACCGAACTCTCCCGTTTTCTTCCATCGGCCACTTACAGCCTGGAGAGCCCAAAGTGGTGGGTTGAGATGTTGATCTATGCTACGTCAATTACGGTTATCGGAATCGAACTGAAGATCTGGAACAGCGTACGTATCCAGATCAAGCTGGAAGAACAGGGACGCCTGTTGATGGAGGCCCGCATGGAAGCGTTGCAAAACCAGATCAACCCGCACTTCCTCTTTAATACTTTGAACTCAGTTTCTTCATTGGTGCGTTTTGATCCAGATACGGCCCGCGAACTGATCATCAAGCTGGCGAATATTCTGCGACGGTTGTTGAGCAGCAGCGACGCCTACGTTCCCCTGCGTGAGGAATTAGAGTTTATCGATAACTATTTGGACATTGAGGTGGTTCGCTTCGGACGCGACAAGCTGCGAGTGGTGAAAGAGCTCGACGCGGCTTCCCTGGACTTGATGGTTCCCAGCATGTTGCTTCAGCCTTTAGTGGAGAACTCGATCAAACATGGTCTGGCTTCGAAGATCGAGGGCGGCAGCATTTATATGCGCAGCCGGATCTCCGAATCCCACTTAGTCATTGAAGTCGAAGATGATGGGGTTGGCATGGGTGCGGCAAACCTCTTGGAAAGGCCGACTGGGCTGGGCGGAACCGGCATTGGGATGGCGAACGTCGCCGAACGATTGAAGGTGTTGTACGGCGACACCGCGCACATGACCATCGACAGCCACGACGGAAAGGGAACCCTGGTGCGTCTTCGCTTGCCGATTTTGGAGACCGCGGGCGCGATCCCCGCAGCTCTTTATGAAGAGCGAGCCAGCACGCGGCGGTAAAAATCCTCATACTGCGGAATGATTTCGCTGGAGCAGAAGCGGGATTTTGCTACCAGGCGAGCGGCCTGGCTCATTTCCCGCAGCCGGTTATTGTCAGTGAGCAACTCGATGGCATAGCGCGCCATAGTCTCCACATCTCCGACGTCGGCCAGGTAGCCACTTTTGCCGTGCTCGATCACCTCAGGTACGCCGCCCACGCGGGTGGCTATGGGAACAACTTCGCACGCCATGCCTTCCAGGGCAGCCAGTCCGAACGATTCCAATTCGCTGGGCAGCAACATCACATCCGCCAGAGCGAGCTTTTCGTGAACCTGATCCTGTTTGCCCAGGAACAGCACGTCATTGTGAATGCCTTTTTGAACTGCTAGCCATTCCGCGCGTGAACGATCGGGGCCGTCGCCAATCAGCAAGAGTTTGGATGGGACTTTCTTGCGCACACGGTCGAAGATCTCGATGGTATCGGTAATTCGCTTTACCGGACGGAAGTTGGACAGATGAACCAGAATGCGTTCCCCACGCGGGGCATACTCGCTGCGACGTTTGGCTGCTTCCGGATCGCGAACATATACGTCGCAGTTTACGAAGTTGTAGATCACCTGGATATTGTTGTTGATCTCAAACTCCCGCACGGTGCGTTCGCGCAAATATTCCGAGATAGCGGTCACACCGTCGCTCTGCTCGATGGAATAACGAGTAATTGGCAGGTATGACCGATCTTGTCCCACGAGCGTGATATCGGTTCCGTGCAAGGTGGTAACGAAGGGAAGCTTGCGATGTTTAGGGCCGGCGGCGAGCATCTGGCGCGCCAGCATCGCGCTCACCGAATGAGGGATGGCGTAATGGACGTGCAGCAGGTCGAGCTCATACAGTTCCGATACTTCCGCCATGCGCGTGGCCAGCGCCAAATCGTACGGCGGATAGTCGAACAGGGGATACCGGGAAACTTCTACCTCGTGATAGTGAATGTTGGGATGTGGGCCGGTCAGACGAATTGGCTGAGCATAACAGATTCGATGGAAATGGCGCTGCTTGGATTCAGATTTGTGGACCTGACAACGGGCGTGTGTCTAGGAAGCGCCGGTTGGAGCGGTGGAAGATTCTGATTCATGACCCTGTTTTTCAAGGTATCGTTGCAGACGTTTCTGGCTTTCCAGGTCCATGCCGGTAAACTCTATTCCCATGCCCACACCGCCGTCGCATGCTCTGACCACGGCCTGGATATCGATTTTTTCGGACTCGATCCAGAATGAAATGTTTAGTTCCGTGCCCCGAGCCAGTGGCAACATGGTTTCTATATAACAGCCGCGGCCGCTAATGTCTGTGGCGTTGGTCTGCATACGGGTAGCCCGGTTGTCGCGTAATTCGAGAGGAAAGCGGATCCTGAGACGTTCGAACCTCCGTTTATTTTGAGGCGAATCAGCGGCGGGAGCTGGTTTTGTTTCAGCGGGAGCGGGTTTTGTTTCCGCTTGCGCTAATTGGTCGAGCCACGGGCACTGCTGCCCGTCGACTAGTTGCACGCCAGCTTGGATCTTGAGCAGGTGACCGGCATCGATGATCCAAATTACCCGGTATCGCGCTTTTTTGTCGCCCAATTGCACGCCAATGACATCCCCCGGCGTGAGTTGATGCTCGATTCCTGAAAGCCTCGCGCCTTGGTTGCTGATGTTGCGAGCCTCGGCTTTTTGAAGGAAAGGCTTGCCATCCGCACCCATGCCCCACACTCGTATGAGGAGATTGGTCGCGACGCGAGGTTCCGGTCTATTTCCCATCGCAAGGGAAGCTGTCGAACGGCCTCAACCTGGACCACGTCATCATAAACCTTCTTTTCGGCTGCACTGCTATCGAAATAGTTGCTGATCCCAAATGCCAGCTTAATCCAGATCGCGATAGGAGATAAGCTCGATTCGATTTCGTTCCAGTAGTTCGCGACTGGCTGGGGCGGTCAGGATTGCCAACTCATTCTCTCGCGATTTCTGGAGCCGGGTGGGCAATCTCTGCAACTCCGAATCGTTATAGCCGGGATGGCAAACCAGCTCCCAGGTGCCGTCGGGCAGATTTTCGATGAGGGATTGAAATAGTTCCTGGTTCCAGGCGCCGGTGGCCACCATGCCTATGGTTCCATCCGTGGTGATCATAGCGGCATTTTTCACCATATCCGAAAAAGATCGAGCGAAGGTTGACAACGTCCGGAATTCGATCCAACGCTTCCATAGCCGGGGGCGCTGAAGCAAGCCTGCCAGCCGCAATGGCTCAAAGGGATTTCGCATTTTTCGGATTCCACATTTTTGGGCGGCTCGCAATAACGGGCGTAATATTTGCGGCAAGATATGGGCGTGCTTGTGGGTATCGAGATGAGTCACAGAAATCCCCGCCGCTTGCAGCCTGCGAATCTGGGCCACTGCTTCCAACTCGATCTGGGCAGGATCGATACCGCCAGTCACGACCCGCCAGGCGAATGCCCCCGAATTCCGGCAGAAGGCAGTGCTATCTCGTCCTTCCAGGAGGGTGTGAACCTGGGATGGTGACAGTTGCGAAGAGCTGTCGAGTAGCACCACGTGACATCCGACGCCAAGCCTGGGCGCTGATGCAACCGTTGTCACGGCTTGATCAAACCCCGCCGCATTTGCCATCAGGGTAGTCGAAGTGACGACGCCTTCCAGGTGCGCCGTCAAGATGGCGCGATTTATTCCGGGCGTGAGGCCGAAATCGTCGGCATTGATGATCAGTCGTCGCACCGCGGGAGTTTAACAGGAGCACAATGCTACGGAAGTGCGGGAAATTATCTCGCAATCGAACGGCGTGGCGGTGGTTTGACCGCTGTTTCCGGGCTCACGTATACTCGAAAAAGATTGTTTCGAGTGCCCCCTCATTTTGCGAGCAGCTCCCAAACCAGATTAAAAGTACGGGAGTGAGGGGCGGTTAGCTCAGCTGGTTAGAGCGCCTGCCTTACAAGCAGGAGGTCGCAGGTTCGAGTCCTGCACTGCCCACCATCATAACTACACATCGTTCTGCGGAGATACGAGCTGTTTAAGTTCTCCGTCAGCATGTCCGATTTGGTCACTGTGCCCAGAACTGTGCCCACCCAGCCGCGACATCGCGGTAAGAACGGCATCTTCGGAAGGATGAACGTAGCGAGCGGAAATCGCGATGGAACTATGCCCAGCGATTCTTGCCAGAGTCCACACGTCACAGCCCGATGCGCCCAGCCGAGTTAAAAAAGTATGTCTCAATGTGTACAGCACGAATGCCCGCACCTTTGAAATCTTGATAGCCTTAGCGTGCTGTTTTTTCAGACTC
>WNGH01003905.1_pt1 | contig 14230 bp, 10 predicted proteins | sample 5400631 | NCBI WGS metagenome assembly WNGH01 (sample SAMN13153373, study PRJNA577476) | soil metagenome | isolation source: 115 cm soil or saprolite under Garry oak tree replicate 1 | place: USA:California | collected 2016-06-15
GGAAGAGGGACAGGGTGGATCGAAGGCTGGTTCATGGAGGCAACATGTGGAGGTGGTGTGCGGGCTGTTGAGGGACTATATAAGGAATCGGGAGAGGATTATGCCGCCGCGGCTGATTAGCGCGGAGGAGTTGATGAAGCGCTTGCAGTTGAGTCCGGGGCCGATTGTTGGGGAGTTGTTGGAACAGATTGCGGAGGCCCAGGCGGAGGGTGTGATTCATTCGAAAGAAGAGGCGTTGTGGTTCGCGGAGGAGAAGTTGTTGCGAACGAAGTAAAAGAAAAGTCAAAGGAGTTTGCTTATGGAGGAGATAGCACGTACAAGCAGCTATCCAGCGCCTGTAGATCGGCTGCTTACCTATGGAGAAGCTGAGGTCGTGGAGCCAGAGGACTGGCCCAATTACCTGGAACTGGGTCTGGGCCCAGAACATATTCCCGATCTCATCCGTTTGGCGACGGATGAACAATTGAACCAGGCCGACCCAGAGAGTTTAGAGGTCTGGGCCCCAACCCATGCCTGGCGTGCGCTTGGACAGCTGCGTGCCGAGGCGGCGATTGAACCTCTCCTCACCTTGTTCGATACATTGGAAGATAATGAATGGGTGATGGAGGAACTGCCAGAAGTCTTTGGCATGATCGGTCCGGCAGCTCTTCCAGCGCTGGCCGCCTATATGGCTGACAGATCTCATAAGGAATGGCCACACATTAACGCGAGTTCGAGTGTCCTGAGTATAGCGACGCGCTGGCCAGAGGCCCGTTCAGAGAGTGTCGCGATCCTGAGCGAGCAATTGGAGCAGTTTACAGAAAACGAGCCCGACTTCAATGCCTTTCTCATCCTGGCCCTGGTGAAACTCGGGGCCAAAGAAGCAGCCCCGTTAATGGAGCAGGCGTTTGCGGCTGATCGTGTTGAATACATTGTGATGGGAGATTGGGAGGATGTGCAGGTCAGGTTGGGCTTGAAAACGCCTGAAGCGGTTATGCCCTCCACTACACAGGAGATGACGTTCCCTCAGGTTTCCTCTAAGCCTCGTCACGCACGTGGAGCTGTCCATAAGAAGACCAAAAGCAAGATGGCCAAACAGTCGCGGAAGAAAAATCGCAAACGGTAGATATACAGGGTTCGGCTTCCCAACAGCCTTAAGGTGTAGTTGACATCCTCACGCTCATGGCGTACGATTACAGAGGTTTGAAGGCGGATTCAACATCGCGGGAGAGCAATTCCGACGACAACACTGGAGACAAGATTTTTGAAGGCAATCGCGATCTTTTATCAGGGCCGCAAAGAAGCCACCCCAGAAGTTGCTGACCGTCTCATCTCATTTTTGAAACAGCAGGGGCATGAAGTACGCGTCATCGATACAAGGTACGAGGGCGAAGAGACGCCCGATCCTGCGCTGAGGGGATACGACCTGGCAGTGGTATTAGGGGGAGATGGCACTATTTTACATGCTGCGCGCATCTGCGCTTTCGCGGATATCCCGATTGTGGGCGTCAATTTTGGGCGCGTGGGATTTCTGAGCGAGCTTGAACCCGCTGAATTAGAGTCGCATCTGCCCTACTACCTGGACGGGGATGCGTCGGTCTGGCTGGATAAACGGGCGATGCTCTACGCGGTGATGGAACAGGATGGGAAGAGTGAGGAGTTTCTGGCCCTCAACGATATTATCATTGCCCGTGGGAAGTGGCCGCGCGTGGTGCAAGTGTGCATCTGGATCGACGACTTCTTTTACAATACGACGCATGCCGATGGTGTGATCGTTTCGACGGCCACCGGATCGACCGCCTATAACATGGCCGTCGGTGGGCCGCTGCTGCACCCACAGGTACAGAGTACGGTGCTTACGCCAATCGCGCCGCACCTGGCCTTGAACCGCTCGCTGATACTGCCGCCGGAGGCTACTGTCAAATTGCAGATATTCACCGGCTTACAGAATGGAGTTTTCTCCGCCGATGGGCAGATGAACCGCGAGATTCAAAATGGGGCAACCATTACCGTTCGCAAGAGTCAGTTTGTCACACAGTTTCTTAGACGTAGGGAACCGACACAGTTCTACCATATCATCAATGCCAAACTGTATAACGTGGACGAAGAAGCACCCGGTCATTAAAGAGTATGTTATTAGAACTAACCATTAAAGATTTCGCAATCATCGACAGCTTACACCTGCGGCTACACCGGCTGTTCAACGTTTTTACGGGAGAGACGGGCGCGGGTAAGTCGATCATTATTGACGCCGTCAATGCGCTGCTGGGCGGAAAAATCGGCGCGGAGTATGTACGCGCGGGATGCGAACGCGCCACCGTTGAAGGCGTTTTCTCCATCGAAGCGCTACCGGCCATTTCTGATGAGTGGTTGTCCCTGGAGACGGACGAGGATGAAGATGCTCTCCACAGTATTGGGGCGAACGGGGCCAGTACGGTTTTTGAGGCGCTTGACCAGGCCGAGACGAGGAACATGCAACGATTGCAGGTGGATGCAGCCAGCGCTGACGCAAGGGTGGCGCTGGCCGCGCTGCTACACGAATATGATATTACGCCCGACAATGGAATACTCATCCTCTCACGCGATATTTTCCGCTCCTCCGGACGCACAGTGGCGCGTATCAATGGGCGCGCACTCTCGCAACAGGTGCTGCAGCAAGTGGCGAGCTGGCTGGTGGATATCCACGGGCAGAGCGAGCACATGAGCCTGTTGCGTCCTGAACAGCATGTTAACTTCCTGGATCGCTACGCGGAGCTTTTGCCGCTGCGCGAAGAACTGGGAGCGAAGGTCACGGAGTGGCGTCATGCGCGCAAGTCGCTGCAGGCGCTGCAACAGACTGAACGCGACCAGAGCCGCCGGGCAGAGTTTCTGCGCTTCGAGATCGATGAGATCGAGAAGGCCGAATTGCGCCCAGGCGAAATCGAGGAACTCGAAGGGGAGCGCAAGGTACTGAGCAATGCCGAGCAATTGCGCGAGCACTGCGAGCTGGTCTATGGAGCGATTAAAGGGCTTGATGTGGGCGGAGATGACTTCAAGCCCGCGCTGGACCAGCTGCAGGTCGCGCAGCGGAGCCTGGGTGAGCTGACGCGCCTGGACAAGAGCCTGCAGGAGTATGCTGATAACCTGGCGGAGGCGATTTATCGACTGGAGGACGTGGCGGCGAGTATCAGCAGCTATGAGAGCGATATTGAGGATAACCCGCGCCGCCTGTCTGATATCGAGGAACGGCTGGACCAGATCGCACGCTTGAAGCGCAAATATGGTGCGACGATCGAAGAGATCTTGCAGCGGGCCGCCCGGGACCAGGCCGAGCTGGATACGATCACGAACCGCGAGGAGCTGATCGCACAATTTCAGAGACAGGATGGCCAGTACCGGCAGGAGATCGGCCAGATCGCGCAGGAACTATCCGCACGGAGACAGGAAGCGGCGGAGCGATTATCTACGGCGATGGAGGAGCAGTTAAACGACCTGAATATGAAACGGGCGCGCTTCTCCGTGGAGATGGTGCAGGTCCCTGATGAGCAGGGGGTGCCCGCCAGCGTCAACGGGCAGATGGAGCAGCACTACGCCTGCGATTTAACGGGCATTGACCGCGTGCAGTTCCTGATCGCGCCGAACCCCGGCGAGCCATTCAAGCCGTTGACCAAAATTGCTTCTGGCGGCGAGACATCGCGGCTGATGCTGGCGCTGAAAACGATCCTGTCCTCGGCTGACGCGACGCCGACGCTGATTTTTGACGAGATCGACGCGGGTATCAGCGGGCAGAGCGGGCAGATTGTGGGCGCGAAGCTGTGGGTGTTGACGCAGAACCACCAGGTGATCTGTGTGACGCACCTGCCGCATATCGCGACTTATGCCGATACACACTACAATGTGAGCAAGCAGATCATTGATGACCGCACGATGACCATCGTCAACGAGCTGCGGCCAGAGCAGCGCGTGCGAGAGATCGCGCATATTATGGGTGGCAACGTGACGGAATTTTCGATGAAGAGCGCGGAAGAGATGTTAGCTCGCGCATATTTGTGGAAGGAGAACTGGCGGAGGAGTATGCAGGAGAAGGCGACGATGAGCGGGACGAGTGGGGAGATAAATAGCTAAACGGAATGTTAACATCTGATGACGTTTCTGCTATTCTATCACCATGAGATTAAGTCAGTATGCAAAACGGATGGGCGTCAGCTACAAGACGGCTTTCCGGTGGTGGAAAGCTGGTAAGCTTGACGCCTACCAACTGGATACCGGCACTGTGATTGTACGGGAGAAAGTCCCAACACACGTAGCACTCTCTGCCCGCGTCTCGGAAGCCTACCAGAAAGAGGATTTAGAGCGGCAGATGCAACGCCTGAAGGACTACGCAGCAGCGAAAGGCTATCAGGGAACCAGAACCGTCAGTGAATGGGCGTCAGGACTCAATGATAGCCGTCCAAAGTTCCTGAAGTTGCTTACCGATGCCAGTATAGGAACTATTGTGGTAGAGCATCGTGATCGGGCTACCCGCTTCGGGCTTCGCTCCATTGAGCAGTTGATGCAGATGCAAGGACGCCGCTTAGAGGTCATCTTTCCAAGCGATATGGACAATGACCTGGTGGATGATTTCATGGCTATCATCACCAGCATGGCAAGCCGTCTCTCTGGACGGAGAACCTCGAAGAGACGTGCTGTAAAGATCAAAGCATGCGTGGAACAGGTCATGAAGCAAGAGGATGAAGCATGATGGTCAAACGTGGCTACAAGGCAGAGTTAGACCTGAATAACGAGCAAATCACCCTGGCAAAGAAGCATTGTGGTGCGGCTCGGTGGGCATTCAATTATGGCCTTCGACGCAAACAGGAAGCCTATAAAGCAGGCTTACCCATGCCGTATGCTACGGACTTGCACCGTGAGATTAACGCCCTGAAGAAAACCGCAATTCCCTGGATGTACGAAGTCAGCAAGTGCGCACCACAAGAGACACTCAGGGACCTGGATGACGCTTTCAAGCACTTCTTCCGCAAGGTAGCCCTGAAAAAGCAGGGCAAGCACAAAGGCAAGTGCGGCTATCCCAAGTTCAAGAGCAAGAAGAAAGGTCTTGGCTCTGCTCGCTTCACGGGTGCTATCCACGTCTATCCTGATGCTATTCAACTGCCACGCTTAGGACTGCTCAGGCTCAAGGAACACGATTACCTTCCCATGAATGTCAAGATTGGGAGTGCCACGATCAGCGAAAAAGCTGGCAGGTGGTATGTGTCCATTTGCGTGCAGGAGGACGTAGCAGAACCAACACAGGCAGCAGGTGAGCCACTTGGAATTGACCTGGGTATCAAGACACTGGCAGTGGTCTCCGATGGACGGACCTTTGCTAATCCCAAAGCGCTCAGGAACCGCTTGAATGCTCTCAAACGTACCTCACGGCGGCAGAGTCGGAAGCAGAAAGGCTCACAAAACCGCAAGAAAGCGACACAGCGATTAGCAAGGATGTATGCCAGAATAGCCAATATCCGCCAGGATGCACTTCACAAGGCAACGTCCTCTCTCGTGGCGAGAACCAAGCCCGATGCAGAGCGACCGGCGGTGATGGTGCTGGAGGACTTGCACGTGAGTGGCATGCTCCAGAACCGCAAGCTGAGCAGAGCGATAGCCGATGTGGGTCTCTATGAGTTTCGTCGGCAGATTGAGTATAAGGCACGTGATGCGGGCGTCCGTGTGAAGTTTGTCTCGCGCTGGTATCCCTCATCTAAGACCTGCTCGTCTTGTGGATGGGTCCATGAGGATTTGACGCTTGCTGACCGGATTTTCACCTGTCAGCAGTGCGGCGTTGTCTTAGATCGGGATGAGAATGCGGCCTTGAACCTGGCCGCATCAGCATGAAAGAAACTACCGTGAGTTACACGGGAAGTGACGCCTGTGGACATTGCGTAAGACCAGGGACACCTGGCAGCGATGGGAGAAGCAGGAACCGAACACGATTTATGGCCTGTCCATAAATGGGTAAGTTTCGGATAACGGAAATGCACAATGGGAATTAGTACCCTAGGGCGCAGATCTATCCGTTCCCCTTGATGTCACCCTGAGCGCAGCGAAGGGTCTCTCTCGCTCGGCAGGGAGATGCTTCGCTGCGCTCAGCATGACAGGACTGCGCTCAGCGTGACCATGCTGTCGTGCTGCCGCGGCTACCCCTTGGTGTCACCCTGAGCGCAGCGAAGGGTCTCTCGCTCGGCAGGGAGATGCTTCGCTGCGCTCAGCATGACAGGACGGCGCTTGCCCGTATGATGTAATAGGGACCGGCATTTATGTTATAATAGGGCTCAGGATAGAGAGTGCCGACCCGGTAAAATGGCTACCGGGATGTAGACATGCCCGAAGGACTATTTCTGATGAATAAGAAGCTATTAAGTACGATTTTGTTATTTGCGATATTTATTGGTTTCACGTGGTGGGGGCTGGCGTGGCTTTTTTCACCGAACGACGTGGAAACAAAGATCTATTCAGTGCTCCTGCTGGGTTGTGCCGGCTATGCGGGCGTCTCTATTTTGCTGTTGCCACGTAAAAAACAGCCGTAAGCGTACTGTCTCATTCGCGCGCTTGGATTTCAACAGCGACACAGGGAACTATACTTCCGTTTACCTCTGCAATAAAGCCTACCCCACTGCCGTATTTTTGTGACGCAACCGAATACCGCTTCGTTCTAAGACTCAGGCTGAGCATACCGCTTGAATGATGACGGGAAAAACCAGCTCGGCACTCTGATTGGGAGGTATTTGCGCTCAATCCTTCATGCAACAACACCCGCTGGCACCATACACGTGCTGGCCGATTTTTGCAAACAGCAAGGAAGCGAAACGCGCACAGATATGGAGCAGCTTTCTGTCCTGACACAGACTACTCGACCACATAAAAACCACACTACAAGCAGAAACCGATGGATGCAGCGCTTCTTCACAGAAGATGTGTCACCGGACAATCACCCGATCGTTGAACTACAACGACGGGCTGTCTGGATCAGCATCGCCCTTATTTTACAGGCATTTAACGAAATCCCTCATAACTGGTATATACCCTATTTGAATCCCTTTGGGTCGCTTATCCCCCTGATACTGATCGCGGGAAGTTTTATCGCGATGGCAATGGCATTCCGCCCGGCAAGTAAAAACCAGCAGGCGCTGCAGGATCGTCCACGGCGCTGGCAGCGTGTTGTGCTGGTATTGACGCTTATCCTCACAATCGCTGGCGTGTCGTTGTTTACCCTTAGCACCGTGTCGTGTTTCCTGCCACCCGCATTCTCAAATGACGGGACATCGCTTGATACAAACGCGGCGCAGTTGCTCTTAGAGGGACGAAATCCGTATACCGATTCGAATATGCTCGACCTGGCGAGACATTTCTCGATCCAGCCCAATTGGACGACACCACTGCAGAGAGGACAGTTCGCCAACAAGATTGATTATCCCACGATGGTCGATTTCCAGAGCGTGCTCGACACGGACTTGAAGGCCGGCAGCGCGCCCGAGTTTGAGTCGAAGGTGAGTTATCCCGCGCTGTCCTTCCTGACGCTGGTGCCTTTCGTTTTCTTTCACGATATGAATGTGCTGCCATTCTACCTGCTGAGCTACCTGTTACTGATGGGATTAGCGGTGAAGATCGCGCGGCCAGAGATGCGCCTGTGGGTACTGCTGCTGGGGGTGGCAAACGTCTCTATGTGGTCATCTACGGCTGGGGCCAACCTGGATATTTTCTATACGCTGCTGATCGTGCTGGTCTGGCTTTTGCGCGACAAGCGCTGGAGCTCGGCGATCTTGCTTGGCCTGGCGCTGGCAAGCAAGCAGATCGCGTGGTTCTTTATTCCGTTCTACATGATCATGGTTTTGCGCCACTACGGTTGGAAAGAATGCCTTTACCGGCTTGCTATCGCGGGAAGCATTGGTCTTGCAATCAACCTTCCCTTTATTCTCTGGAATCCCCAGGCGTGGCTGGCAGGAATACTGGCGCCTGTGGCCGATCCAATGTTCCCCATGGGTGTTGGCATCGTCAATCTCAGCGTGACGCACCTGATACCTTTCCTCTCCAAGAGGGAGTATACGGTACTGGAAGGAATAGCGATGCTGGCTTCGCTGGTGTGGTACTGGCGCATCTGTAAAAGGATTCCCGAAGCGGCGATGTTACTTGCAGTATTGCCGCTGTTCTTCGCCTGGCGCAGCCTGGCCTCGTACTTTTATTGCGCGGCGTATCCACTGTTCATCCTGATGGTGGCCAGGGCGAACACTCGAGAGAAAGCGCGGCCTGTAGAGCAGAAAATTCTCGGCATCGAGTTTGCCTCTAGCCACTCCCAGAGGCCCGCGCCAGCGATACCTGCAATGGTCGGTTTTCAGCCTACCTCGTACAGCGCTCCGATTTTCCATTACAGGACTTCATTTCGGTTGTAATAGGGTTCTTTTTGATTGATGTCTCGACTCTTTTTCCTCTTCGTGATACAATCGACAGCGACAAATGAAGTACAGCGTCGTAACGAGGAAAAAATTGAGATTATGACCCAAAAGAAAGAAAGCAATTCCCCTGTTTCGCAGGAAGAGCATGCGCAATTAGAGCATGTACTTGAGCAATTTCACCAGATAGCCAATGAACTGCATACAAGCACGAACAAGGAAGAAGCGGAAGCAGTTTTGACAGATATCAACAGGCTGGCAGAAACCTCGCAGGTCGCGTTCCTCAAGGCCCTCTCGAAGGAACGTACGAGCGATGCGGCAGACATTATGATTGCCCTCAATGAGCTTAGCCCAAATAAAAGTATTCGCAAAGAGGCACGCCGCTCCCTGCTGCGGCTGGAAGCAGCAAAAGTGTATCCGCAATGGAAGCCGCCGGTGGTGCGTACGCCGGTTGTCGGCCTGCCCCTTGCTCACCCGCCGCGCTTCTGGAAAGGCTATGTCACACAGTCACGCGAGGAGGGCGAGGTACAGCTTATCCTTTGCTGGGAACAGGGGATCGATTATAGTGAAGCCCGCATGTTTATCTTTCTATTGGACTTCTGGGAACAGGGCCTGAAGGAATTTATTCAAGATCTGACCAATAAACGCGGCGTGGAGGCTCAGATTCAGCATATGCGGACACAGTTGCCGGATATTCTATTGGCGGATTGCACGCTGGCAGAAGGGCGCCGTTTAGTTGAAGAGGCGCTCGCGGTGAATGCATGGCGGGGGACAACACCACATAAAGAGTACCGGCATTACCTCCCCATTTTCAAACAACTGGTCACCGATGCCGAGGACGTAGGAGAGGATCGCGGATTGACCTTCATTAATCCCAAATTAGAGAGCGACGAGGTGGTTGCCACCTTTGTGACGGCCTGGTCGTTAGGCGACTTTGGGTTGAACTATGATTTACTGGCAAGAGATAGTCGCATACGTGAGGGTCTTGATCGAGATGAGTGGATTGAGCGGCATCACGCCTGGGCAAATGAAGCACGGCCCACCCGCTTCCAACTGAGTTATATCCGGGAACGCGAAGTAAGCGCACCGCTCCTGTGGCTGCCTTCCTCGGTAAGTGGAAGAGGCTCAAGCACGCGCAAAGAGGTTGAGATGAGCTGGTCGCTGGAGCTGAGCGATACGCAGCTAAGCGGCACGCTCCAAGAGATGCCGATGGGAACCGCGGTCTACAAAGAGACGGGGCGCCACTGGTTCTGGACGAGCTACACGCTGGAACGCGAACAGGACGGATGGCGTATTCGGCAGATGACCGACGAGGGCGCCAAAGCGCAGAGCATGTCGACGGAGGAGCTACAGCAGCGCATCGATGAGCATGATCGGCGTATCAACGAGGTTATTCAGCAGAATCCGGGTGAGTACGAGAAACGAGAACTGACACAAGAGCTGATCTGGCGCATGACGCAAACGATCTTTTACGATGATGCGCTGATCGTTCACCTGCCGCTTGAACGGATGTATTATGGAGATGCCTATACTCGCGCGATCAGTCTCGGTGCGATAGAGCGAGCAATCGTCTACCTGGAGCGTTTGACGCGCAACTTTGTGGAACAGCGGGGCGAACTCTTGCGGCAACTGGCGATCACACAAAGTGGCCTTAGTGAATATTACGGTGAGAGAGGGTTGAATGAGCGAGCCATGCATTTTGATACACTCGCCGAGGCGAGCATTCGCGAAGCCCTCACCCTGCTAGACGATATCTCGGGGCACGCGGTCCTGGCCGAACTGCTGATGAAACACGATGATCGGCTGGATGAGGCAGAGGAGCAGTTGTACCGGGCCAAAGATTTGGCGGCCGTCAGCGAAGAAGAGGCGATGATTGAGAACGACCTGGCGAGTATCTCGGTCCGGCGGGATAATCTCGAGGAGGCTCTGCGGCATTACCAGCGAGCCGCGGAAATCGATCCGAACTTTGAGGGCGTGTGGTTCCAAATAGGTTTGATGCAACGGAATCTGCAACGCTTTGCGGAGGCCAGGGGAACGTACTTACAGGCCATCGAGCGCGAACCGCTGGATATGCGCCCCTATTCCGAGCTTTGCGCTATCTATATGAACGAACGCGAACCAGAGAAAGCGCGTGAGATCGTGGAACGCGGCCTGCGCAACATTCCGAGGTCTGCCCATTTACTCGCGCTGCTTGCATCGATCTATATGGAGACTGGAGACCTGCGGAGGGCGCAGTCGACATTAGTTGAAGCGGAAGAGATTGACGCGAAGCTCGAGATTGTACAGAGCTTACGCGATGAGTTGAACAGGCGCTTGAAGAAATGAAGTGGCAGGCTGGAAGGAACAAAAGCATGCTAGAAGAGTCAGGAGGACTGTGGATATGAGCAAGAAAAAAGTACAGAAAGTTACTGTTTCACAAGCAGATGAGGCTCAGGCACAAGAGGTACTTGAGCAATTCCATACATTAGCCGGGGAACTGCGTTCAAGCAAGAACCAGCAAGAGGCGGAAGCGGCACTGTCGACTATTACAGGTTTACCAGAAGCAGCACAGGTGGCATTGCTTCTGGCACTATCCAAAGAACGTCACAGTGACGCGGCCGATGTCTTGATTGCGATCAACCAACTTAGTCCAGAAAAAAGCATTCGCAAGGAGGCACGACGCTCACTGATTCGACTGGAAGAGGCCAGAATATACCCACAGTGGGAGCCGCCCGTTGAGCGGACCTCCCCTTTTGAAGCTATCCGATCGGCGATGAATATGGAGGAAGCGGGAAACCCTCCTCGCTTCTGGAAGGGTATCCTCAGCGATACTCGTGATTCAGGCCAGGTACAATTGATGCTGATGTGGGAGCAGGGAAAGGATTATAAAGATGTGCGCATCCTGGGATTTCTGCTCGAATTCTGGCACGATGGGGTCAAAGACTTCTATACAAGAATCGAGAGTAAGCGAATTGCTGATAGTCTGATTGAGCAGATAAAAACAGAAGAAGAGACTCTCGATTGCTCTCTCGCAAAGGGACGCCGTTTGATTGAAGAGGCTCTGACGGTGAACAAAAAACATGGCACTCCCACCCACAAAGACTTCCGTCTTTCAATATCACTGATAAACAAACTGGTGCTGGAAAATCCGGATATTGTGGAGGAAGAACTTGAAGAGTTCGAGGAGGACGAGGAGGACGAGGAAGCGGTAGAGATCGACCCCGACTTACCACCAGTACAAGTTGTCACCAGTTTTGTCGAAGCCTGGGTAGATGAAGATTACCCTATGGCCTATAACCTGCTTGCCGATGGGAGCAGGCTGCGGGAAGGGCTGACAGAAGAAGAATGGGTCGAACGGCGCGAGGAGTGGGCGGAGGACGCACGGCCAGACTACCTGAGACCAGGTTTTGTCAAGGAGCGACAAGCCAGGAAATCTGGTATCTGGCTGCCCAGTACATTCAGTCGAAACGCCGCACAGACGTATAAAGAGATTGACGCTGGCTGGTCAATCGTACTGGAGGATACTGCTGAGAAGGACATATTACCAGAATTACCCCAGGAAACTGTGCTCTACGAAGAAACGGGACGCCACTGGTTCTGGGTGTGTTTCAAGCTTGTAGAAGAGCCAGGTGGTTGGCGCATAGATGACATGGTTGATGAGGGAAAGAACGCGCAAAGCATTCCTGCGGCTGAGCTACGGAAACGCATTGAGCAGCATAATCAGGAGATCCAAAAAATCACAAAGAAGCATCCCTCCACGGACCCTGATGCATTGGAATACGTTGATGAAGTTCTCTTTCATATAATGGAGGTTACAAATTACGACGATGCGCTGATCGCAAAGGATCCACTCGACAAAAAGGCCTATCTTGATGCCGTCAGCCGAGCAGCGCTCTTTGGAGATCATGAGCGCTCCATTGTGTACCTTGAGGGGATAGCACGATATTACCCTGAAGAACAGGCAGAGGCATGGCGGCAAATTGGCTCACACCAGCTAAAAGTCAGCGAGAAATATTACGAAGAAGACGATGTAGTACGTGGAGAACGCCTCCTGGTGTTGGCAGAGGAAATATTGCGTAAGTCATTGACCATGGAGGATAGTGTAAACGCCCTTTTGACACTGGCTGACGTGCTGCATGATATGGGAGGTGACGATAAACTTGAAGAGGCTGAGCTTGAATTACGTAAAGCGCAGGCGATGACGAAGGATGAGAAGCTGTTGGAGGACATCGAAAGTGAACTGGGCCATATGGCGATGGATAGAAAAATGTACGAAGCTTCACTTAGCCATTATCAACGCCTCGTAACAATGAATCCCTCCTATCCAAACGCACGATACAATATTGGCCGCGCTTATCAAAAGCTAGAGTATACTCAAGAGGCTATAGCCAACTTCAAGCAGGCTATTGAATTAGAGCCTGATAATTTAAATGCCTACGCCGACCTATCCACGGCCTATGTGAATGAGAACCAGGTATCCATGGCGCGTAGGGTCTTAGAAGATGGCGCAGCGGCCAATCCCGACACGGTAGACTTACAGCTGCTGCTTGTATCAAACTATATCGAGAGTAAAGACTACGTCCGCGCCGAGGAATGGATGAAAAAAGCTGAGAGCATCGACCCCGATGATGAAACGGTACAGATGTTCCGTCAAATACTGACGATTAGTAAGCTTCAACCAGCATTTCATAGCAATATAAAAAAATTCAGGAAGCGATGATAGAAGAACGGTGTATCACATATTATACGGTGACCCTGGGCGAACTGACGCGCGAGGGGGACGCAACGGCTGACATTGCTGTGCTTGATCGTGATGGGAGAGAGCAGAGGCAGATACTGCGCGTTCCCGCCGGGCTGCCGGGGGAGCGGGTGACGATTGCAGTCGAAGCGCCAGCACGGGGAGGGGAACGGCGCCCGGGAAAGCGCAATCGCCGCTGGAAGGCTAGCATGCCACGCCCGCCGCGCGTATGGATTACGGAGATAGACGAGGCTGCACCGCAACGAAGCCAGGCACGCTGCCCTGTCTTCGGCGTTTGCGGCGGCTGCCAGTTGCAACATATGGAGTACGCGGCGCAACTTGCCTGGAAACGCTCTGTTGTGGAGCAATTGCTGCGCGACACAGGCGGATTTACATGTCCACCACTACTTGAACCGGTGGCATGTGATGATCCCTGGCAATACCGCAACCACATGCGCTTCTCGGTGAACCGCAAAGGAGAACCTGGTCTGACTGCCAGGGGCACGCATCGTGTACTGCCGCTGACCAGTTGCCCTCTTGCCGATGAACAGATCAATCGCGCGCTGCAAGTTTTCAGCCAGGTACCCAACGAGCGGCCGCAGGTTTTGATACGCTGCGGGAGCGCCACGGGTCAAATGCTTATACAACCGTACCCGAAAGCAGAGGTTTTGGAAAAACTGGTGGCATGTGGCCTTGATATCCGTAGCGATACGTTTGAAGAGAGGCTCGCGGGCGAAATATATCGCATTCGGCCAAGCTCGTTCTTCCAGACCAATACAGCCCAGGCTGAAAAAATGGTAGAGATGGTGGTACAAGGATTGGGGCCATCACAGTTGGTCGTGGATGCCTACTGCGGGGTAGGCACTTTTGCATTAGCGCTGGCCAGGCATGTTGAGAAGGTCATCGCTATCGAGGAGTCGGCGAGCGCAATCAAGGATGCCCAGTGGAATCTGCGCGAGGTGAGCAACGTCGAGATCCTCAAGGGGAAAGTGGAGGATGTGCTGCCGAAGCTGGCCGCGGAGATCGATGGACTGGTCATTGATCCGCCACGGGCCGGCTGCCAGAAGGTCGTGCTGGATGCCCTGGTAGAACATCCCATTTCCAGGATAGTGTATGTCTCGTGCGACCC